>OGRC01000541.1_pt1 | contig 30984 bp, 28 predicted proteins | sample 1553431 | NCBI WGS metagenome assembly OGRC01 (sample SAMEA2580064, study PRJEB22360) | human gut metagenome | biome: human gut; feature: human-associated habitat; material: faeces | place: Denmark | collected 2008/2010
GGAAGAGGTTTCGATCTCTTCCCTTTATTTTTGCCAATGATAATTATACTCTAAGGTAAAAGAATATAAGAGAATGGAAAAGACGATGCAGCTTTTTTACTCTTGCGAAAGCGTAAGATTTGTGTGTATAATAATTCAGTTATAGACAGAAGTGAGTTGATCTGAGTGAGAAAAACGATTCTGTTTTATGAAAAGAAGAAAGTGGGATTGAAAATATATGAGCAGACAGAAAGATAAAATATATGTTGTCGGTCATAAGAATCCGGATACAGATTCGATCTGTTCCGCGATCGCGTACGCCGCGCTGAAAACAAAATTGACAGGACATATTTACGAACCGCGCAGGGCGGGACAACTGAATGAAGAGACGCAGTATGTTTTGGAAAAATTCGCGGTAAAAACGCCGAAGCTGCTGTCTGATCTGAGAGAACAGATCAAGGATGTTGAGTTAAAAGAAGTGGAAGGGCTGAAAAGCAGCGCTTCGATCCGAACGGCATGGGAAACGATGCGGGAACTGAATATTCATACGCTTCCGGTCGTAAGGGAAGGGAAACTGGAAGGAATCATTACGATCGGTGATATTGCCAAAACATATATGGATGTTTATGACAGTATGATCTTATCAAAGGCAAGGACACAGTATCGGAATATTGCCCGCGCTGTGGACGGAGAAGTGATTACCGGAAATGAGCACAGTTATCTTCTGAATGGAAAAGTTGCCATTGCGGCGTCAAGCAGGATCCTTATGTCGGATTTTATAAGCAGGGACGATCTTGTGATCATGGGAGACAGAAAGGACGCTCAGCAGTGCGCGGTAGATATGGAAGCAAGCTGTATGGTTGTCTGCCAGAATGCCGCGATATCGGATGAGATTATCCGACAGGCAAAAGAGAAGCAGATCGTGATCATCAGAACTCCTCATGATACTTTTACTGCGGCGCAGCATATTAATCAAAGTATTCCGGTCAAATATTTTATGACGCGGACGAATCTTGTGACATTTAAAATGAAAGATTATGTAGATGATGTAAAAGAAGTAATGGCGCGCAAACGGTTCAGAGATTTTCCGATCGTTGATGCGCATGGAAAACTGTTGGGATTGATCTCAAGACGGCGTTTGCTGAACGTAAGAAAGAAGCAGGTCATCCTTGTCGATCATAACGAAAAAAATCAGGCTGTCGATGGTGTGGAAGAGGCTGAGGTACTCGAAATTATTGACCACCACAGACTGAGCAGTATCCAGACGATGGGACCGGTCTTTTTCAGAAATCAGCCGGTAGGATGTACGGCAACGATCGTCAGTCAGATGTATGAGGAAAATGGCGTTGAAATTGATTCTACAAACGCGGCGCTTCTTTGCTCTGCGATCATTTCCGATACTTTGATGTTCCGTTCGCCGACTTGTACGCCTCTTGACGAGAGCACGGCGAGAAAACTGGCGCAGATTGCAGGCGTTGAGATAGAGATCTTGGCGCAGGAGATGTTCCGCGCAGGAAGCAATCTGAAAGGAAAGAGCGCGCATGAGATCTGTTTCCTTGATTTCAAACAATTTACAGTTAATGATACGGTGTTTGGAGTAGGTCAGGTGAATTCAATGAGTTCGGATGAACTGGAAGAGATTAAGAAAATTGTAGAACCTTATCTTGAGAAAGCCCGTGCAGACAGCGGCTTGAATATGATCTTTTTTATGCTGACAAATATTTTAGCAGAGTCATCAGAACTTCTGTGCGTCGGACCGGAAGCCAAGGAGAAGATATTGAACGCATATGATCTTCCCGAAGATACAGATGAGATTATGCTGCGCGGAGTTGTGTCAAGAAAGAAACAGCTTGTTCCGACCCTTGTCGGCGCTTTGCAGCAGTAATCGGCAGACAGGCAAAGGAGGAAAATGAGATGTCCAAACAAGTGTGGAAACCGGGGAATATGCTGTACCCTCTTCCGGCAGTGATGGTCAGTACTGCAGACAGGGAAGGAAACAGCAATATATTGACAGTCGCATGGACCGGAACGGTCTGTACGAATCCGGCAATGGTATATATTTCTGTCCGCCCGGAGCGGTATTCTTATCATATGATAAAAGACAGCGGAGAGTTTGTGATCAATCTGACAACAGAAAAACTGACGAAAGCCACAGATTATTGCGGAGTCCGTTCAGGAGAAAAGGTGAATAAGTGGAAGGAATGTCATCTTACGGAAGGAAAAGCTTCCTCTCTTGCTTTTGCTCCGATTATAGAGGAAAGTCCGGTTAATATTGAATGTAAAGTGAAACGGATCGAAGAACTTGGAAGTCATCATATGTTTTTGGCGGAAGTGACGGCGGTTCAGACGGACGAGGCTTATATGGATGCAAACGGGAAGTTTGATCTGAATCATACAGGTCTGATCGCTTATTCTCATGGAGAATATTTATCTCTCGGAGAAAAGCTTGGACAATTTGGATACAGTGTGAGAAAAAAAGCTGGACAGACAAAGAAAAAAGCAGACCGAATAAAGGGAAAAGACGTATCGAATAAAGCGGGAACCAAAGAAAGAAAAAATGTACCGAATAAAAAACAGAACGGAAGAAAGAAAAAGCGTATCGAATAAAAAGCAGAACCGAACAGAGAAAAAAGTGTACTGAATAACGTCAGGTGGACGTTTTTCAAGGAATGTGGTATTCTTATTTCAGAATGAAAAATCAAGATTTTAAAAACAGGAGGAAAAATGATGAAGAAACCGGTTTTAGTAGTTATGGCTGCAGGAATGGGAAGCCGTTACGGCGGATTAAAACAGATCGATCCGATTGACAAAGAAGGACATATTATTATGGACTTTTCAATCTATGATGCGAAACGCGCCGGATTTGAAAAAGTTGTTTTTATCATTAAGAAAGAAAATGAAGCGGATTTCAAGGAAGCAGTCGGAAAACGGATCGAGAAAGTAATGGATGTAGCTTATGTATATCAGGAACTTGCGAATATTCCGGACGGATTTGAGATCCCGGAAGACCGCGTGAAACCATGGGGAACAGCTCATGCAGTATTGAGCGCGATCGATGAGATCGACGGACCTTTTGCAGTGATCAATGCAGATGATTACTATGGACGTCACGCATTTCAGACAATTTACGATTATCTGACAACGCATGAGGATGATGAGAAATATCGGTATACAATGGTTGCATACCGCCTGAAAAATACAGTGACAGATAACGGACATGTGGCGAGAGGTGTCTGCGGATTAAACGAGGCGAAGGAACTTGTAAGTGTGACAGAAAGAACACGCATCGAGAAGAGGAACGGCGGAATTGAGTACTCAGAAGATGACGGTCAGACATGGAATCCGATTGACGCGGACACGCTTGTATCTATGAATATGTGGGGATTTACAAGAAGCATTCTCGATGAGATCAAAGAAGGATTTCCGGCGTTCTTAGAGAAAGGTATGAAAGAGAATCCGTTAAAATGCGAGTATTTCCTTCCGGCAGTAGTGAGCGGACTTTTGGCAGAAAACAGAGCGGCGGTAAAAGTACTTGAGTCAGAAGACAAATGGTACGGTGTTACATATAAAGAGGACAAACCGATTGTCGTAGAGGCGATGCAGTCATTAAAAGATTCAGGATTGTATCCGCAGAATTTGTGGGATTAATTTGGAGAAAGAAGAAAGGTATGCAACATTTTTACTATAAGATGATTGAAAAATATAAAGATATTTTATGTCGTGCGTGGTAAGATGTGCATGTAAAAAGTAAATGGCGGTGAGAAAAGCCGCTGATCAACGGAACCTTGAAAAGGTATCTGAAATATTTACGAGGAGGCAACAGATATGTCAATCTTAGTAACAGGCGGAGCTGGATTTATCGGCAGCCACACATGTGTAGAGTTGTTAAACGCGGGATATGATGTGGTGATCGTAGACAATTTGTATAATGCATCAGAAAAAGCAGTAGAGCGCGTAAAAGAGATTACAGGGAAAGATCTGAAGTTTTATAAAGTCGATATTCGCGACAGAGAAGGTCTGAATGAAGTTTTTGACAAAGAAGACGTTGAGTCGGTCATTCATTTTGCAGGTTTAAAAGCAGTAGGAGAGTCTGTGCAGAAACCTTTGGAATATTATGAGAATAATATCGGCGGCACGATCACTCTCTGTGATGTAATGAGAAATCATGGAGTAAAAGACATCATTTTCAGTTCTTCGGCAACCGTATATGGAGATCCGGCGTTTATTCCGATCACAGAGGAGTGCCCGAAGGGAACATGTACGAATCCGTACGGTTGGACGAAGTGGATGCTGGAGCAGATTTTGACAGATCTTCATACGGCAGATCCTGAGTGGAATGTCGTGCTCCTTCGTTACTTTAATCCGATCGGAGCGCACAAAAGCGGCATGATCGGGGAAGATCCAAAGGGAATTCCGAACAATTTGATGCCATATATTACACAGGTAGCGATTGGAAAACTTGAGCGTCTCGGTGTGTTCGGGGATGATTATGATACACATGACGGAACAGGAGTGCGCGATTATATTCATGTAGTTGATCTTGCAGTCGGTCATGTACGGGCGGTTGAAAAATTGAGAGAAAAAGAAGGGGTTTCCGTATATAATCTCGGAACAGGAAACGGATACTCTGTACTGGATATGGTGAAAGCATTCGGCAAAGCATGCGGAAAAGAAATCCCGTATGAGATTAAGCCGCGCCGTGCAGGAGATATCGCAACTTGCTACTGCGATGCTTCAAAAGCAAAGGAAGAGCTTCATTGGGAAGCAGAACGCGGACTGGAAGAAATGTGTGAAGATTCATGGAGATGGCAGAGTCAGAATCCAAACGGATACGCAGATTAAGACAAAACAAATACAGCATCATAAATACAATCACCGGAAACGCCTTGTATAGATTTTAACATTCTATGCAAGGCGTTTCTGTTTGCTGTCAGTTTCCTGCAAAACGAAAGAACAATTTTACAAATCCTATCTCGTAAAAGAAGAAAAAGCGTCCCGTAAAGAGGATGAGCAGATAGAGCGGACATTCAAAAACCGGAGAAGCGGAGTCGTTTAATTTGTTATGCAATTTGGTCGGTATGAGCTTTTTGAATATTTTATAGATCAGGAATCCGATCAGTGCTCCTAAAGTGTTCATAATAAGATCGTCGATGTCTGTTCGTCGGTTGTTTAACAGCTGACTCAGTTCGATCAGAAGGGAAAAGGAGAAACCGGCAATGACTGTGCGGTATGACGCTCTCATTTTCTTCCAGATCATCGGAACCAAAAATCCAAAGGGGAGAAACAGAATGATATTTAAGATATATCCGACTGTGTGAATCCCGGTGGAAAAAGGAATCAGATTAACATAGGAAGTTCTTATTTGAAATTGATAGGTCAGTCCGTCCCATAAGGTACCGCTTCCGGTCACATCATATACGCATATGACGTAGGCGGCGAGAAGGAAAAGAAGGAGCGTATGCAGAAGTTCGGTTTTTTGTCCGTTCTTTTTGCGTGTATGGGCAAAGATAAGAAAGACTGATAAAAAGGGGATGAAGGATGCCAAAAATTCATAAGTATAAAAAAGTAATAGTTTCATAGAGATACTCCTTTTCCGGTATGTAGTCTGAAATGTTCCTTCCGGTATAAAATACGGAAGCGGAACGCGTAAATGTATAAAGAAGTATAACATTGAAAAATGGAAGATTGGGTGAATTCTGCGAATATTAAGGAGGACTTAAATAAAACATAAGATTTTGGAATCGGCTGTACAGTTTCCACAAAAAACTTACGATATAATCCGGCAATATGACAAGTAAATAGAGCTGGCAGATCTACAGTACATATGGTACACTGGGTATATTGTTGATAAGATTGGTATAATAAAAATTTGTTTGGACGGCGAGGGATGAACAGACGTTGTATCAAGGAAATAAGGCAGGTGGAACATATGAAAAAGAATCTTACGTTTAAGGAATTGATTTTTGTCGCAAGTATGTTGTTTGGAATGTTTTTTGGGGCAGGCAATCTGATCTTCCCGATTTTTATGGGACAGCTTGCAGGCAATCATGTATGGATGGCGTCAGCTGGTTTTCTGATTACCGGAGTCGGACTTCCGCTTCTTGGCGTGGCTGCGCTTGGCGTTAGTCAGAAAGAGGGGCTTTTGGAGTTGAGCAGCCAGGTTGGCAGAAAATACGGAGTGTTTTTTACATGTCTTCTCTATCTGACGATCGGACCATTCTTTGCGATTCCCAGATGTGCGACTGTTTCATTTACAGTAGGGATAGAACCATTTCTTTCGGAAGGTCAGAAGACAGCCGGATTGGGTGTGTTTTCCTTTTTGTTTTTTGTGGTTGTATTATTTTTCTCTTTGAGACCCGGGCAAATCTTAACCTGGATCGGGAAGATCCTGAATCCGTTGTTTCTCGTGCTGCTTAGTATTTTTGTGATTCGGGCGCTTTTGTCTCCGGCCGGAAGGATCGGAGAGATTGAGGCGTCAGGCGTGTATGCCTCCGGCGCTTTTTCGACAGGACTGCTGGAAGGGTATAATACAATGGATGCTTTGGCAGGACTGGCGTTTGGGATTATTGTTGTCAACGTCATTCGAAGTCTTGGGATAAAAGAGTCTGGAGCTGTTGCGAAAAATACTGTAAAAGCAGGTCTTTTCAGTTCTGTGCTGATGGCGTTGATCTATGTTTTAGTAGCAGTCGTGGGCGCACAGAGCAGAGGGGTATTTCCGGCTGCGGCAAACGGTGGAGAAGCGTTTGCAATTATTTCAGAGTATTATTTCGGGAAAACGGGACAGATTATTTTGGCGCTGATCTTTGCGGTGGCATGTTTAAAAACTGCCATAGGCCTTGTTACGAGCTGCGGAGAGACATTTGAAAAAATATTTCCGAAAGGACCTTCTTACCGCGTGTGGGCAGTGGTCTTTTCGATAGTTTCGTTCCTTATTGCTAATATAGGACTTGATGCGATTATCGCATATTCGGTTCCGGTGCTGATGTTTTTATATCCGCTTGCAGTGACATTGATCTTCCTGACTTTATTTGGCAGGCTGTTTGGGAACGACAGGAGAGTGTATGGATGGGTAACTGCATTTACGGGCGCGGCCGCGGTATTTGATTTTGTGAAGGCGCTTCCGAAAGGTACGGATCTGATCGTACGAATTCAGGAAATGTTCGGAACGGTATCAAATCTTCTTCCGATGTCAGCGTATGGTTTTGGCTGGGTCTGTCCGGCATTGACAGGTTTAATCATCGGACTGATCGTTTGCAGATGCTCTGGAAGGAAAAGAAAAAGAGACTAAAAAGGAAGGAACAGAAAAGGAAATAAAGAAAAGGTTCGTGAAAACCACCAAATTCCGATTGCGGATTTTGGTGGTTTTTCTGAATATGAAAACGATACCAAAAATGCGATTGACAAATTATAAAATCAGGTATATTGTAAGGTCATAACAAGAAAACAAATGGAAAAGTGAGGTGGGAAAAGAATTGGCAACGATATCAGATGTTGCTCGACTGTCAGGAATGTCAGTTTCGACTGTCTCAAGAGTGATCAATAATAAGCCTCATGTTTCAGAGGAAAAGAGACAGAAGATATTAGAAGCGATGGACGCGCTCGGTTACAGTCCGCTCCAGGCAGCAAGGCAGTTGAGAGGTTCTGGCTCTGGAAATATCGCAGTTGTTGTTCCGACGATCACAAATAATTTTTTCGCACAGTTGGTTGATTCGATTGAGAAGACCTGCAGACGATACCACTACCGGACATTGATCGTACAGACCTATGGTGAAAAAGAAAGTGAAGAAAGCGCAATGAATCTTTTGAAGATGCATCATGCTGACGGAGTGATCCTGTGTGCGATTGAAAATGACTGGGATAAGCTGAAAGCCTATAGAGAATACGGAAAGCTTGTTGTCTGCAATGAATACAATGAGGATAATGAGATCTCGATGGTGTGCGGCAGACAGTATGAAGGCTTTTATAAAGCAGCCGAATATCTTTTGGAAAAAGGATATCAAAAGATCGCATACTGTACCGGAACAAGAGCAGTGACACTGCAGGATAAAGGGATCAATATTGACAGCGACCGTTACAGGGGATATATGGACGCGCTTGCGGGACATGGGTTTGCAGCGAATGCAAATTGGCTGTTTTCCGGTGTGAGAAATCTGGAAGACGGACGAAGAATTATGCAGAAGATATTGACGCTTTCCGAAAAACCGGACGCAGTGATCGCAGGGAGCGACGAAGTTGCTGCCGGAATGGTAATGGAAGCGCTGGAGAAAGGAGTCAGAATTCCGGAAGATTTTGCAATTATGGGAGTGGATGACCAGCCGCTGGCATCTTATCTGCAAGTTCCGCTGACAACGATATGGCAGCCTGTGCAGGATCAAGGGAAATATGCGGCGAAAGAGATGGTTCGTCAGTTAAGAGGCGAGTCAGAAGAAGCAATAAGAAAAGAGTTGGATTTGAAGCTGATTGTCAGACAGTCGGCGTAAACAGAAACCGGTAAAATCTAAGACCGGTTTTTAAAACAAAAAAATTGGTAACGATACCAAAAATGAAAATGCAGAAAGATTTTCAATATAAAAATAAATAAAAGTGAAAAAATATTCAAAAAACAGGAGGAAGAAAAATGGTAGTATTGGCAAGAATTGATCAACGTTTGATTCACGGACTGATTGTAAATCAGTGGGCTCCGGCGCTTCAGGTGAAAAGATTTATGGTTGTGGACGATGTGCTTTGCAGCAACGAAGAAGTGAAAGCGAGTATGCGTATGGCAAAACCGGCAGGTACGGGGGTGTCGGTCATTTCGACAGAGACAGCGATCACGAATTTTAAAGCCGGAAAATATGATGGTCAAAGAGTGTTTGTCCTTGTAAAAGAACCGGAGACATTGATTCGTCTGATTGAAGGTGGAGTTGAAATACCGAAAGTTGATCTCGGAATTATTTTTAATGAAGATGGAAGAACTCCGGTTTCTAAATTTATTGCATTAAATGAAAAAGAAAAAGAAGATCTTGAAATAATTAAGGCAAAGGGAATTCCGGTTGTGATCCAGTACGTTCCGACAGATGCGGAAGAGGCGTATTAAGTGAGATGATTTTCGAAGAGAGATTGAGGTGAAAGGATATGGAAGTAATACAGAATATTTTGATCGTAGTTTTGGCAGGGTATATGACGGTCGATCAGAACGGACCGGTCGTTATGTCATGGTTTTCAGTAATTGTAGGAATGATTTCAGGTCTGATTATGGGAGATATGAACACCGGTCTTATGATCGGAGGAACTTTCCAGTTGATGTCTCTTGGAGTTGCAGCTTTGGGAGGAGCCTCTGCTCCGAACTACGGACTGGCGACGATCATTGGAACATTTATCGCAGTGCGGACAGGAACAGGAATTGATGCGGCGGTTGCAGTCGGACTTCCGGTTGGACTTTTGGCAATCCAGTTGGAAGTTGTCGTAAGAATTATTTTGAACTTTGTTGCTCATAAAATGCAGACAGATAATAATGCAGGAAAATGGAAAGCGATGAACAGGGAAGCTTGGCTTGGACCGATCCTTTGTTCTTTGCAGACTGTGATCCCTACGGTGATTGTAGTATGTTTCGGCGCAAGCGTTGTGGAATTGATCCTGAAAGTAATTCCGGAATGGGTGACAAATGGTCTTTCTATCGCGGCAGGAATGCTTCCTGTAGTCGGTATCGGAATGCTGATGAGATATATGCCGGTTAAAAAATTCCTTCCGTTTATCTTAGTTGGATTTGTATTGTCTGCATATTTGGGAGTTCCGGTACTTGGAATTGCAATCGTAGGATTTGCGGCGGCATTTTGGTATTTTACAACAGAAATGAATAAAGCAGATACAGCAGCGGCGGCAGTCGGACAGGCTGATGAGATGGGAGATGATTTTGATGAATAATGAGGTACAAAAAGAAATAAATCAGGGAATCGATGTACAGACGGAAGAACGTTATAAAGTGACGAAGCGTGATCTGAGAAAAACAGCCGCCAGATACAACTTTATGGCATGCAACATTTTTAATTACGAATCGCAAATGGGTCCGGCAATCGCGTGGGCAATGGCGCCGGTACTGAGAAAGATTTATAAAAAAGACGATGAGTATAAGATGGCGTTAAATAATCACTTTAATTACTTTAATTCTACCACTGTTATGTCCAGTATGATCCTTGGGGCAACGCTTGCAGTGGAGGAAAAAGACGGTATAGCGGCAAAAGACACAGTTCAATCTTTGAAGACAAGTTTGATGGGACCATTCGCAGGAGTTGGCGATACTCTCGTGTGGGTACTGTGGCCGACAATCATCGGATCTATATCCGGTTATATGGCACAGCAGGGAAATCCTCTCGGCGCGATTATTTGGCTTTTGTGCAATATTGCATTTTGGTTTGTGAAATCGAAGATGTTTCAGATCGGATATACTTCGGGAACAAAATTGATCACTAATTTAGGAAAACGTCTGACTGCATTTACAGAGGCGGCATCCATTATGGGATTAAGCGTAGTAGGTGCGTTGATCGCTACGTCTGTAAAAGTAACGACGGCATTGAATTTTAAAGTCGGCGAAGTGGCTCTGAATTTGCAGACGGATATTTTGGATAAGATCATGCCGTCGCTTCTTCCGGTTCTTTTGACTCTTCTCGTTTACAAGCTGCTGGGGAATAAGAAATGGACGGCTACAAAACTGATCCTTCTTATTATTGTGATCTCGCTGGTATGTGCATTTTTCGGAATTCTTACTGTATAGGAAACAGACAGGAAAGGGGAACAGGTAATATGAGTATGAAACGAATTTTAGTAATTGCGTCTCATGAGAAGATGGCGGACGGTATGAAAGATACGCTGAATTTTATTTCGGGAGGAATACAGGAGACGATCGCATTGTCAGCATATGTAGACAATCGTTCCGCAGAGGAGACGATTGAAGAAGTGATGGATGGATTCGAGGAGGAAGATGAAGTTGTTGTACTGACAGATCTGATGGCAGGAAGTGTGAATCAAAAGTTTTTTAAATACCGTACAAGACCGCATACACATATTGTAAGCGGTATGAATCTTCCTCTTGCATTTCAGATTGCGATGGAACCGCAGGGAGAATATATTACAGAAGAACGTATGAAAGAAATGATCGAAGCGGCAAGAGAAGAAATGAAGTATATCAATGAGATTGCAGATGATGAGGACGAGGAAGATGAGTAAGAAGACGGCATGGTGGAAAAACAGTGTAGTATATCAAATTTATCCGAAAAGTTTCTACGATTCAGATGGAGACGGTTTTGGAGATCTGAACGGAATCAGGGCGAAACTGTCTTATCTTAAAAAGCTGGGGATCGATGTGATCTGGCTGAATCCGATCTATGAATCACCGCAGGTCGATAATGGGTATGATATTTCGAATTACAGAAAGATCGAGCCGGAGCTTGGAACAATGAAAGAGTTTGAGCTGCTGTTAAAAGAAGCGCATGAAAAAGGTATGAGGATTATTTTGGACCTTGTTGTTAATCATACGTCAGACAAACATCCGTGGTTTGAAGAAGCAAAGAAAGGGAAAGAAAACCCATATCATGATTATTACATATGGAAAGATACGATCCCGAATAACTGGGGATCAAGCTTTGGCGGATCTACATGGGAGTATGTGGATGAGACAGCGCAGTATTATCTTCATCTGTTTGCAAAAGAACAGCCAGATCTGAACTGGGAAAACCCGAAAGTAAGAGCAGAGGTATATGAGATTCTTCGATTTTGGCTGGAAAAAGGGATCGATGGATTTCGGATGGATGTGATCACTTTGATTTCGAAAGACCCGGCTTATCCTGATGGTCCGGTAATCCAAAACAAAGAATATGGAAGTTATTATGCAGGTTGCGCAAGCGGTCCGCGTGTCCATGAATATTTGCAGGAAATGAATCGGGAAGTGCTGAGCAAATATGACATCATGACTGTAGGAGAAGCGCCCCATACAAGTGCAGACGAGGCAGTTCCGTATACGGCGGCAGACCGTCATGAACTGAATATGGTTTTTCATTTTGATCATATGCATCTTGATTATGATGAAAACGGAAAGTATGCGAAAAACCGTGTGAAATTGACGGACCTAAAAAAAGTGATGACGAGATGGCAGGATGCGATGCGTGAATGTAACGGATGGAACAGTCTTTACTGGAGCAATCATGATCAGGCAAGGGCGGTGTCCCGTTTTGGAAATGAATCGACGCCGTATCGCGTCAAGTCTGCAAAAATGCTTGGAACGATCCTCCATATGATGCAGGGAACTCCGTATATTTATGAGGGGGAAGAGCTGGGGATGACAAATGCTCATTTCGAGTCTATAGAAGAATATAAAGATGTGGAGGCGCTTGACATTTTCCGGGATTTCACGGAACGGAAAGGTTTTTCCGAAAAGGATACGCTGGAGCTTCTTAGCCTGAAATCACGGGATAACGCGAGAACTCCTATGCAGTGGGATGATACAGCAAATGCCGGATTCACAGAGGGAACTCCGTGGATCGGAGTGAATAAAAACTATAAAGAGATCAATGCAGAACAATGTCTTGCAGATCCGGATTCAATCTTTTACTATTATCAAGAACTGATCCGGCTTCGTCATGAGATGCCGATCATCACAGACGGGGTATATGAGCTTTTGGATCAGGAAAATGAAAGCGTATATGCGTATCTTAGAAAAGGAGAGAAGGAGACGCTTCTTGTAGTCGGTAACTTTACGGATGAGCCGGTCAATTATCATGTAGACGAAAATGTGCAGGCGGCAAAGAGCAGACTTCTGATTTCGAACTATAACGCGGCGGAAACACTTGAAAGAGATTTTGCATTAGAGCCGTATGGAGCGTGTGTATATTTACTGGAAACAGAGATTGAATAAGGAAATTCTCGGAAAAATAAAAAAATTAAAAAAACCTATTGACGCGGTTGGTATTAAGTGCTATCTTAATACCAACCTTTTTAGTAGGTAAAAAAACAGGGAGGAGAATACTTTATGGCAGATTATAAATTCGATACACTTCAGTTACATGTAGGGCAGGAGCAGCCGGATCCGGCGACAGATGCAAGGGCAGTTCCGATCTATGCGACAACTTCATATGTTTTTCATGATTGTGCCGACGCGGCAGCGAGATTTGGTCTTCAGGCGGCAGGTAATATTTACGGAAGGCTGACGAATTCGACGCAGGATGTGTTTGAAAAAAGGATTGCAGCTTTGGAAGGCGGCACAGCGGCGCTGGCGGTTGCGTCCGGAGCTGCGGCGATTACATATACTCTTCAGGCGTTGGCGCAGAACGGCGGTCACATTGTTTCACAGAAAACGATTTACGGAGGAAGTTATAATTTGCTGGCGCACACGTTTCCGGGTCTGGGAATTACGGCAAGTTTCGTGAACATCCATGATTTGGCGGAAGTAGAAGATGCGATTACAGAACAGACAAAAGCAATCTATATAGAGACGCTTGGTAATCCGAACAGCGATATACCGGATATCGATGCGCTGGCTGAACTGGCGCACAAACATCAGATCCCGCTTGTTGTAGATAATACGTTCGGAACTCCATACTGGATCCGTCCGATTGAACATGGCGCAGATATTGTTGTACATTCTGCCACAAAGTTTATCGGAGGGCACGGAACAACACTTGGAGGAGTTATTGTTGATTCCGGTAAGTTTGACTGGGAAGCATCAGGAAAATATCCGGCTTTTGCAGAACCGAATGCCAGTTATCATGGAGTTGTATTTTCACAGGCGGCCCCGAATGCGGCGTTTGTGACATATATCCGGGCGGTGATCCTGCGCGATATGGGGGCGACGATCTCTCCTTTTGCGGCATTTCTTTTGCTGCAGGGAACAGAAACACTTTCTCTTCGGCTGGAACGTCATGCAGAGAATACGAAGAAAGTAGTCGAATATTTAAATGGGCATCCGCTTGTTGAAAAAGTAAATCATCCTCTTCTTGAAGATCATCCTGATCACGGGCTGTATAAGCAATATTTTCAGAATGGAGGAGCATCTATCTTTACGTTTGAAATTAAGGGCGGAGAAAAAGAAGCGCATACGTTTATCGATCATTTAGATATTTTTTCTCTTCTGGCAAATGTTGCAGATGTAAAAAGTCTTGTGATCCATCCGGCGACAACAACGCATTCTCAGCTTAATGCGCAGGAACTGCAGGAGCAGGGAATCCGTCAGAACACGATTCGTCTCTCGATCGGAACAGAGCATATTGATGATCTGATAGCTGATTTGGAAAAGGGATTTGCATCTGTTCAAGAACTGTGAGAGAATAAAAAATAAGAAAAAAGCAATAACAGAGTGAATAGAACAAAATTAAAAAATAAAGGAGAACAGAATATGTCTAAAATTTATACATCTGCCGATCAGTTGATCGGGAAAACACCTCTTATGGAGTTGACCCATATAGAGGAACAATATGGATTAAAAGCGAAGGTTTTAGCAAAACTGGAATATTTTAATCCGGCGGGGTCAGTAAAGGACAGAGTGGCGAAAGCAATGATCGATGAAGCGCAAAAGAGCGGAAAGTTGACGAAGGATTCTGTCATTATCGAACCGACAAGCGGAAATACCGGAATCGGGCTGGCGGCTGTTGCCGCGGCGAGAGGCTATCGCATTATTATCGTAATGCCGGAAACGATGTCCATCGAACGCCGGCAGATTATGAAAGCATACGGGGCAGAACTCGTGTTAAGCGACGGAACGAAAGGAATGAAAGGCGCGATTGAGAAAGCGGAAGAACTGGCGAGAGAGATTCCGGGAAGTTTTATTCCGGGGCAGTTTGTAAATCCGGCGAATCCACAGGCACATCTGAATACGACAGGACCGGAGATCTATGAAGATACAGATGGAGATGTGGACATCTTTGTGGCCGGAGTAGGGACAGGCGGTACATTGACAGGAGTAGGAGAATATCTGAAATCGAAAAAAGAAGATGTGCAGATCGTAGCCGTTGAGCCGAGATCATCGGCAGTTCTTTCAGAGGGAACGCCCGGACCGCATAAAATTCAAGGAATCGGGGCAGGATTTGTTCCTGAAATTTTGAATAGAGAAATATACGATGAAATTATCACTGTAGCTGATGAGGATGCGTTTGCCACAGGGAAAATGATCGGACAGAAAGAAGGCGTCCTTGTCGGGATTTCTTCAGGTGCGGCAGTGTGGGCTGCGGTAGAACTTGCGAAGCGCAGTGAGAATGAAGGGAAAACAATCGTAGTCCTTCTTCCGGACACAGGAGACCGATATTTGTCTACCCCGTTGTTTGCCGATTGATTTGAAAAATCGGAAGAAGGCAGGAGAAGAGCAGAAAGGAGAAGGATCGAATGTTGATCTCAACAAAGGGAAGGTACGCCCTGAGAGTGATGATCGATCTTGCAGAGAGCAGAGAAGGCGGGCATGTCGCGATGAAGACCGTGGCAGCCCGTCAAGGCATTTCTCTGAAGTATTTGGAGCGAATATTACCGGTGCTTACAAAAAACGGACTGATAGAAGGGATTCACGGAAAAGGGGGCGGATATCGTCTCTGCCGCGAACCGAAGGAATATAAAGTTGGGGAGATCCTTCGTCTTACAGAAGGAAATCTTGCTCCGGTATCATGTTTGGAATGTCATGCGGCTGTCTGTGAGAGAAGGCAGGAGTGTCGTACGATCGGAATGTGGACAGAATTTCATAAGATGATCAACGATTATTTTGACGGCATCACATTGGAAGATTTAATGAAGAAGGAAAGAAGAGAGGAAGAGGATTAGGAATCATGAAACGGGAGATCGATTTGAAGGAAATATCAGACGGGCGTCTTTACTCATCGGGAGATATGGTGAAAGCAGACTGCCATGATTGTCAGGGCTGCTCTGCCTGCTGCCGTAACATGGGAGATACCGTAAAGTTAGATCCTATGGATCTGTGGCGTCTTAAGAAAGGCACGGGAAAAGGATTTGCTGAACTGATGGAACGGGAGATTGAGTTAGGGATTGCGGATGGGATGATCCTGCCGAATCTGCGGATGACATCAGAAGGAGACGCCTGTCCGTTTTTGAATATGCAGGGACGATGCAGTATCCATGAATACAGACCGGGACTTTGCCGCTTATTTCCCCTTGGCAGATATTATGAGGAAAAGGGATTTAAGTATTTTCTTCAAATCCATGAATGTGCGAAGAAGGAACGAGGCAAAGTGAAGATTAAAAAATGGCTCGGTATTCCTGATTTAAAATCATATGAAGACTATATATGGAACTGGCATGGCTTTCTGAATGACTGTGAACGTGTCATTGATCATTTAGATGATAAAAACAGAAATATTTTAACGTTGTATGTACTTCGACGTTTCTTTGAATCGCCTTATTTGGCAGAAGAGGAAAAAGAATTTTATAATGAATTTTCTGAGAGACTGAAAGAAGTGTACGAAAAGCTGGAAGGTCTAAAAGAAATTTCTTAAACAATGAAAAAAATATTGAAAATAATTCTCACTTGTGTTATTATCTGCAATGGTTAGTTGCGACTTACAAAAATAAGTTCAGACTAATACATTACAGTTGACATAGAAGGAGAGAAAATTTATGAAAACAAATCTGTTAAAATCGCTTTGACTTATTTTGGCGTTTGTCTGTTTCGGATTTGGCGCGGCCGGAGTAATTCTTCCGGTGCTTCCGACAACTCCGTTTCTTTTACTTGCTTCCTTTTGTTTTGCAAAAGGGTCGAAGAAATTTCATCTGTGGTTTCAATCTACAAAATTATATCAAAAACATTTGGACGGGTTCGTGAAAGAACGCACGATGCTTTTAAAGACGAAGGTATGTATTTTGCTCCCTGTGTCGGTGATGCTTATCTGTGCCATGGTTCTGATGGAAAATGTCTTTGGACGAATGTTTCTTATTTTTTTGATTCTGTTTAAATATACTTATTTTTTCACGAGGATAAAGACAGTTCGATAAAGGGGAAATAAAATGTTTCAGAGAATTTTCAGGAAACACGAAAAAGAAAAGGAAAGAATTTATGATTAAAACAAGGTTAGTGGGAATGTTATCCCATGCAAAAAAATATATTGTCTTTACGGTTCTGTGGCAATGGGCAGCGCTTCTGTCACAGATAGCGGCGGTGTTTTCAATCGCAGATCTGCTTGAGAGGGTAGTATACCATACGGTGACAGAGCAGGCGATTGTACGCGTAGTAACAGTTTTGGTGTTGACTGTATTTATCCGCTTTCTTTGCGAGAAGATGGGAGCGCGGTCTTCCTATTTGGCATGTGTGGATGTGAAACGGGTCTTAAGAGAAAAGATTTATGAGAAAATGTTGAAATTAGGCGCGTCCTATAGTGACAGCGTGTCTTCTTCTGAAGTTGTGCAGGTTTCTACGGAAGGCGTGGAGCAATTAGAGACTTATTTCGGAAAATATCTTCCTCAGTTATTTTACAGTTTGCTTGCACCGCTGACGTTGTTTGCAGTTCTTTCGGCAGTGAGTTTGAAAGCAAGCATGATTCTTCTGATCTGTGTGCCGCTGATCCCTGTTTCTATCGTGGCAGTACAAAAAATTGCGAAAAAATTGCTGAATAAATATTGGAGTATTTACACCGGATTAGGAGATTCTTTTTTGGAAAATCTGCAAGGGCTGACAACACTGAAAATTTATCAGGCAGATGGACTGAAAGCGGAAGAGATGGATGTGGAATCACAGAATTTCCGTAAGATTACAATGAAGGTGCTGACTATGCAGCTGAATTCCACGAGTGTGATGGATATTGTAGCTTACGGCGGTGCGGCGCTTGGTATGGCTGCTGCTGTATCTGAGTTTTTAAAAGAAAATATCAGTGTGGCGGGAGCATTGTGCGTGATCCTGCTTGCAAGTGAGTTTTTCTTGCCGCTTCGTCTTCTCGGCTCCTTTTTTCATATTGCAATGAACGGGATGGCGGCAAGCGATAAGATTTTTAAGATTTTAGATTTACCGGAACCACAAGTCCAACAGAAAACTTTGCCGGACGGTGGGCTGGACGTTTCTTTTCGGGAAGTCCATTTCTCATACGAGGAAGACCGGGAAATATTAAAAGGGATCAGTTTGGATTTGCCGTCAGGAAGTTTTGTATCACTGGTAGGAGAATCCGGGTGCGGGAAGAGTACGATTGCCGGAATTTTATGTGCAAAAAACAGAGGATTTGCAGGGGAGATCATGATGGGAGGAGTTTCTCTTTCAGAAGTAAATGAATCTGATCTGAAGAAACATATCGTATTAGTCCGTCATAACAGTTACTTGTTTAAAGGAACGGTAGAAGAAAATCTTAAGATGGCGAAGCCGGATGCAACAAGGGAAGAGATGGAAGCGGTTCTTAAGAAAGTAAATCTGTTTGGATTTCTGCGGGCACAGGAAGGATTACAGACAAAATTAATGGAAAAGGCGAGTAATCTGTCCGGCGGACAGTGCCAGCGGCTGGCAATCGCAAGAGCGCTGCTTCGAACAGAGAGCGCCATCTATATTTTTGACGAGGCGGCGTCCAATATAGATATGGAAAGTGAAGCGCTGATTATGGAAGTGATTCATGAACTGGCAAAGACGAAGACGGTGCTTTTGATTTCTCATCGCCTGGCAAATGTTGTAAATTCTGATCAGATTTATTTTATGAAAGACGGGAAAATTACAGAAAAAGGGAAACATGAAGAATTGATGCAGAAAAAAGGCGCGTACAGACAGCTGTATGACAGTCAGATGGCATTGGAAAATTATGGAAAGGAGAGCGCGTGAAATGAGTGCAGAAAAAAAGAAGATACAGATTACCGGGCCGACTGAGGTGAAGAAGCGAAGAAGCGCTCTTCGGATCATGGGAAATCTGATCGGTTTGGTGAAACCGTTGCTTCATGTTATGCTTGCGGCAATCATTCTTGGGACAATCGGATATTTATGTGCTGTTTTTCTGACGATTCTAGCCGGGCAGGCTGTCATACACGAACTTTTGAACGGAAAAGCGGGGATGGCTGTTTTGATAGAGCAGCAGTGGCTTGCAGCGGTTTCAGTGAAGACGATTCTTACGGTTATGGTCATAATTGCAGTGCTTCGAGGACTTCTTCATTATGCGGAACAGTATTGTAATCATTTTATTGCTTTTAAACTATTGGCGATCATCCGACAGAAAGTATTTGCCGCTTTGAGAAAACTTTGTCCGGCAAAACTGGAAGGCAGGGATAAAGGAAACCTGATTTCTATCATTACGACAGATATCGAGCTTTTAGAAGTTTTTTATGCACATACGATTTCTCCGGTTGCCATTGCGGCGCTGACTTCCCTGATTTTGGTTATCTTTATCGGAAGATATCACTGGCAGGCTGGGATACTTGCTTTGGCGGCATATTTGATTGTAGGAGTGGCTATTCCGATGTGGAACGGAAAACGCGGCAGTCAAAAGGGAATGGAATTTCGAACTCAGTTTGGTGAATTAAACAGTTTTGTATTAGATTCTCTTCGCGGACTGGACGAGACGATTCAGTATGGACAGGGAGAAAAAAGGAAAAAACAGATGTCCGCACGTTCTGAAAATCTTGCGGAAATGCAGAAATCTTTAAGCAGATTGGAAGGAAGTCAGCGTTCTTTTACAAATGCGGTCATTTTGCTTGCTTCCTTTGGGATGTTAGCTTTGACTACAGGACTGTATGCGAAAGGAGAGATCGGATTCGAAGGGATTCTGACATGTACGATCGCGATGATGGGATCTTTCGGTCCGACTGTTGCACTATCAGGTCTGTCTAATAACTTAAATCAGACGCTGGCAAGTGGAGAGAGGGTGCTCTCTTTGCTGGAAGAGACACCGCTTGTGGAAGAGATCATGCCGGATGGACAAAAATCAGACGAAAGAGACGGAATCCGTGATTTTGCAGGAGCGGAAGCTGACAATGTGACATTTGCATATGAGGAAGAACAGATTTTGAATCAATATTCTCTGAAACCTGAAGCAGGTAAGATTACGGGGATTCACGGGGCAAGTGGTTCAGGAAAGTCTACGCTTCTTAAGTTGTTTATGCGATTTTGGGATGTGCAGGAGGGAAGGGTATGCGTAGATGGAGAGGATGTAAGAACGATTCCGACAAAACATCTTCGGGATATGGAAAGCTATGTGACACAGGAGACACACCTTTTCCATGATTCTATTGCAAATAATATCGGAGTCGCAAAGCCCGGCGCTTCCAAAGCAGAAATTATGGAAGCGGCAAAGAAAGCTTCGATCCATGAGTTTATCATGACTCTGCCAAAAGGATACGATACGCTGGTCGGAGAACTTGGAGATACATTATCTGGCGGGGAGAAGCAAAGAATCGGGATTGCAAGAGCGTTTTTACATGATGCACCGCTTCTGCTTCTTGATGAACCGACAAGTAATCTTGATTCTTTGAATGAAGGGATCATCTTGAAATCATTGCGCGAGAACAGTAAAAATAAAACGGTTATCCTCGTTTCTCACAGAGAATCAACGATGGCTGCGGCAGAAGAAATCTATCATATGAAAAAGGGAAGACAGTCTTAAAAGTTTGGAAAATCTGGTCTGAAAAATCCCGAAAACGTTCCCTTGTGCTTTCCGATGCAAAGAAGTATAATGAAAATAAGCTGGCAGACAGCTTTTCGCGGGCAGACCCCGTAAGTAAATTTGAATCGGAGGAGGTTTCAGTATGGCGTGGTCAATATTTTCGATGTTATTTCTTGCGCTTGGAGGCGTGATTTACGGCGCTGCGGCATTGATCTGGTTTGCGTTGACGATTCTTGCGAATTGGCTGATGTTTATGAAAGCAGGCGAGGCGGGCTGGAAGTCGATCGTTCCGGTATACAACACATATACCGCTTATAAGATTGCATGGACGCCGAATATGTTTTGGATTTATCTTGTTTTTACAGTGTTAGAAAGTATATTTTCCCAGATTTCAGGAGGGGATTTTTGGTCCTTTTCGGGATTGCTGGGAGGTTTGTGCGGTCTTGTGACGATTGTTATGTCTGTGTTCTATTGTGTGAATCTGGCGAAAAGTTTTGGAAAAGGAATTGGATTTACGATCGGACTTATCTTTCTCGAACCGATTTTTGTTATGTTGATTGCTTTTGGTTCGGCACAATATCAGAAGAGATATTTTTAGAAGAAGAGAATGCTGCGAAAAAGCAGGCATGGAAGAAATTGTTTTCTTCCATGCCTGTCTTTTTGTTGTCAAACTTTTTGCTAAAGTGCAGATATAAAACGTTTGAACGCTTTGATTCCATCCTCTGTATATTTGTAGACACCGGCGTCTTCCAGTACTTTGCAGAATACTTTTCCGACTTCCTGTTCTAAGATGTGTTCGATATTTTCCTCGGTTACGTCATCATAATTTTTGAGGAAAGCCTCAGCCCAGTCAGCATGTTTTGCAATCTGTTCGTTGCTGCGGATGTCTTTTTTCTCTAAAATGTATTCTTTCAGAAGTTCCATTTCTCCTTTGAGCCTTGCAGGAAGTACTGCGAGTCCCATAACTTCGATCAGACCGATGTTCTCCTTTTTGATATGGTGAAGTTCCTCATGCGGATGATACACGCCGAGAGGGTGTTCTTCGGTCGTAATGTTGTTTCGAAGTGTCAGATCCAATTCGTACAGACCGTCTTTTTTACGGGCGATCGGAGTGATCGTGTTATGCGCAACACCATCTGTCTCAGCGAAAATAAAAGCTTCTTCATCTGTATAAGAGCGCCATTTTGAAAGGATATGCTCTGCAAGATCAATGATCCGATCTGTGTTTTCTCCGCGCAGTCGGATAACAGAAAGAGGCCATTTTACAATACCTGCCGTTACGTCTTCGTATCCGGGTACAGTAAAGTTTTCGATGATCGGAGCTTTTGCCATTGCGAAAGTATAATTTCCTCCCTGGAAGTGGTCATGGCTTAGGATCGAGCCCCCTACGATCGGAAGATCTGCGTTTGATCCGAGAAAATAGTGGGGGAATAATTTGATAAAATCAAATAATTTTGCAAATGCATTCCGATCGATCTTCATCGGAATATGTTCTCCGTTAAAGACGATGCAGTGCTCGTTATAATAAACATAAGGAGAATATTGAAAGCCCCAATTAGTTCCCTGGATCGTAATCGGAATAATTCGATGATTTTCTCTTGCAGGATGGTTGGAGCGGCCTGCATATCCTTCGTTTTCCATGCAGAGCTGACACTTCGGATAGGAAACGGATTTTGCCTTTCCTGCCGCCGCGATCGCTTTCGGATCTTTTTCCGGTTTTGAAAGATTGATCGTAATATCCAGTGTTCCGTATTTTGTTTCCACCGTCCACTTCCGGTCTTTTTTAATGCGGTAGCGGCGGATATAATCGCTGTCCTGACTTAATTTATAATAGTAGGAAGTCGCTTCTTCAGGGGAAATGTTATATTTTTCTTTAAATTCTTTCTGAATCTGTGCCGGACGGGGCATCAGACAGTTCATCATCTTCGTATCGAACAGATCACGGTATGTAACGCTGTCTTCTATGATCCCGCGTTTTACTGCTTCGTCTAAAAGCTCTTTCAGGATTGTTTCAAGATCCAGATCTGTTACATCGCAGTCGATGTCTTCGTAATTGTCTTCGTGGAAAAGCTCCAGCAAAAGATTTGTTGTGTAAACACGTTCGCATTCTGGTGTAAGACCGGTGTTGATTCCATACTGCACTAATTTTTTGATTGATTCATAAAACATAATCGTACTCCTTTTGTTTTATAGTGAAATAAAAAATAAACCGATAATAGATTCTCTGTTTATAGTATAGAATGAAAGCCGGAAAAGGTATATAAAAAATCCGTGCAGATTCATGTAAAAATGTTGCGCTTAGCAGGAGAAAAAGCTTATAATAGATGTGGTTTAACTACAGACATATATGAGGAGTTGCCAAGAAAGGAAATACGATGTCAGAGTCATATAAACATTCATATAAAGTGGGAGAGAATCTGCTTAATTCTTTGTCTGTATATAATGTCGGATATCAAAGATGTGAACCGAATTATCAATGGGGACCGGGGGTGAGAGATCATTACTGCATTCACCATATTCTATCAGGAAGCGGATATTATTGTACGAAAAACGTGTCAAAGCATTTGGAAGCCGGTGATACATTCATCCTTTATCCGGGAGTAGAACTGCGGTATCAGGCGGATGCCGATATGCCGTGGGAATATGCATGGGCAGGGTTTATGGGAGCAGATGCGGCGTCTCTTATAAGAAACACGGAATTTAGCAGAGATACTCCCTATATTTTAAAAGGAAGGATTCCGGAGGAAAGGATTCGGGAAGGGTTGGAACGGATTTATAATGCAAAAGGGAATACTTATGAAGCGGCTGTTGCAATGACCGGAGAATTGTACAGCCTGTTAGCTGTGTTTATGCATTATGCAGATCATGAGGAAAAGGAAAAAGAGATTCAGCTTACATATGCGGAGAAAGCGGAAAGTTATATCGAGACAAATTATTCTTATCCGATCACAGTGGAAGAGATTGCTTCCTATGTCGGAATCAGCCGGAGTCATTTGTTCCGCTCTTTTCAAAACTATATGAATAGATCTCCGAAAGAGTATCTGACAGAATACCGAATTAAGCAGGCATGCAGGCTTTTAAGGGAAACAACGTTGTCTGTATCGGCGATTGCATATTCCGTTGGATTTGAAAATAATCTTTATTTTTCCAAGGCGTTTCGTAAGCAGAAAGGGAAAAGTCCTTCTGAATATCGCAAAAGTCATTCCGAAAACAGGTGACGGCTTTCTAATGATGCTCTCTGTGTGCATCCGCAGGGGCAGAAGAACATATACTGGGAAAGAAGAGAAGAATAAGGCAGATATGTGATGGAGCGAAACAGAAAAATATGGATGCAGATATTGGCGCTGGCAGCAGTGCTTCGTTTCTTTCCGGTCGATTTTCAAATGGCTGTTCCGGTTGATGCAGGACAGATTACAGTGAAGACAGAAGAACAGCAGACTGAGAAACCAAAACTTGCGCTTACATTTGATGACGGACCGAGCAGGGAGCATACTTCAAAGCTTTTGGACGGATTGAAAGAGCGGGGAGTCAAAGCAACTTTTTTTCTGATCGGGGCGAATTTGGAAAAAGAGGGGAACGCGGAAATCGTAAAAAGAATGTATGAAGAAGGACATCTTATCGGAAATCATACGTATCATCATGTAGATCTGTCGAAGCTTGGAGAAAAAGAGGCGGAAACGGAACTTAAGATGACAGATGCGGCGATCGAAAAAATGATAGGTCAAAAAACAGAATTCATCCGTCCGCCCTTTGGCGCAATGCCAAAAAGTGGGGAAGATCCGGAAAAATTATATGTGAAATGGACGGTGGATTCGCGCGACTGGGTTACGAAAAATGTAGGAGAGATCGTTCGGGAAGTGACGAAAGATACGGAAGACGGAGATATCATTCTCATGCATGACTGTTATGGAGAATCGGTGGAAGCGGCATTAAAGATTATTGATATTATGGAAGAAAAAGGTTATGAGTTCGTGACGGCGGACGAATTACTTGTTGAGTGATATTATGAAAGATAGGATGGAAAAACAGATGATAAATGAGTATTCAAGAACAGAGCTTTTGCTTGGCAGTGAAGGGGTGGAGAAGTTAAAGAAGTCGTCTGTCGCAGTGTTCGGCGTAGGCGGCGTGGGTTCCCACTGTATTGAAGCTTTGGCAAGATCTGCGGTGGGAAGATTAGTGCTGATCGATAATGATGAAGTATCTCTTACAAATATTAATCGGCAGTCCATTGCTTATCACAGTACAATCGGCAGGATGAAGACAGAGGTTATGAAGGAGAGGATTCGGGATATTAATCCGAAGATTGCAGTCGAGACATATGAGACGTTTGTGCTGCCTCAAAATACAGAACAGATTTTTGGACAGATTGGACCGGTAGATTATATCGTGGATGCCATTGATACAGTCAGCGCCAAAATTGCGATCGTTCAGTATGCCAAAGAGAAAAGTATTCCGATCATCAGCAGTATGGGAACCGGAAATAAGCTTCATGGAGAATTGTTTGAGATCGCAGATCTGTCAAAGACAAGTATGTGCCCGCTTTGTAAAGTGATGAGAAAAGAATTAAAAAATCGTGGGATTACCCATTTAAAAGTATTGTATTCAAAAGAAAAACCAATCGATACGTCAGGACGTACGACAGGGGAAGATCAGGGAATGAGAAGATCGGTTCCCGGGAGCATTTCTTTTGTTCCGCCTGTGGCAGGACTTTTGATAGCGGGAGAAGTGATCCGCAGTCTGACCGGGGTTGGGCAGAGAGAAGCTGGAGAAAAAGGATAGGAAAGACAGAAGGAGAAACAGATGGATTTATTTGATTATATGCGGGAGACAAAGAAGGAGAAAGAATCGCCGCTGGCTTCCAGAATGCGGCCGAAGACTCTTGATGAAGTGGTTGGACAACAGCATATTATAGGAAAGGATAAGCTGTTATACCGGGCGATCAAGGCGGACAAACTTAGTTCGGTCATTTTCTACGGGCCTCCGGGAACCGGCAAAACGACGCTTGCGAAAGTGATCGCAAATACGACAAGCGCTGAGTTTCAACAGATCAATGCAACTGTTGCAGGGAAAAAAGATATGGAAGAAGTCGTAAGACGGGCAAAGGATATGCAGGGAATGTACGGAAAACGAACCATTCTTTTTATTGATGAGATCCATCGGTTTAACAAAGGGCAGCAGGATTATCTGCTTCCGTTCGTGGAGGATGGAACGGTTATTTTGATCGGAGCCACAACGGAGAATCCGTATTTTGAGGTGAACAGCGCTTTGATCTCACGCTCCGCGGTGTTTGAATTAAAATTACTTGAAAAAGAAGATATTAAAACACTTCTGCTGCGGGCGGTGAACGATGAAGAAAAAGGCTTGGGAAGTTTTCATGCCGAGCTGGATGAGGATGCTCTTGAATTTTTGGCGGACGTATCTGGAGGAGATGCAAGAAGTGCTCTGAATGCGGTTGAACTTGGCGTTTTGACAACGAAAAGGTCGGAGGACGGGATCATTCACATTACACTTGAAGTTGCATCGGAATGTATCCAGAAAAGAGTCATAAATTATGATAAAAAAGGGGATAACCATTATGATATTATCTCGGCGTTTATTAAAAGTATGCGTGGATCAGATCCTGATGCAGCAGTGTTCTATCTGGCAAAAATGCTGTATGCAGGAGAAGATGTGAAGTTTATTGCCCGCCGTATTATGATCTGCGCGGCGGAGGATGTGGGAAATGCGGATCCGATGGCGCTGACTGTTGCTGTTTCTGCAGCGCAGGCAGTAGAGCGTATCGGAATGCCTGAATCACAGATTATTTTATCTCAGGCAGTAATTTATGTGGCATGTGCGCCGAAAAGCAATTCTGCGGTCAATGCGATTTTTGCTGCAAATGAAGCTGTGAAAACTCATCAGACAACGGTACCTTCACATCTTCAGGATGCTCATTACAAAGGTTCTCAAAAACTTGGTCATGGGATTGGGTATAAATATGCACATGATTTTCCGGGGCACTATGTGAAACAGCAATATCTTCCGAATGAAATAAAAGATGCCCGTTTCTATGAACCGGGCATCTTAGGATATGAAAAAAGGATGCGGGAATATTTAGAGAAGATTCGTGAGGAGTAAAGTGTAGATCTCCTGACTTTTTAAATTCCAGTGATTCGTAATGGCTTCGGCTTCTTTTTCGGTCGGAACGGTCAGTTTCAGATCGATGAGGCTGAAGCCGTTTTCTACAATCTGGCATCTTGCTTCATATTCTTTGTTTGTGTTCAGATAGTAATCAGCTTTTACTGATACTTCTTCTTTTAAATCGTATTGTTTTTCTGTCAGAAAATCATCAATGTCTTTGCGGATCGCGGGTGAGATCTTATTGCTGAAATAATGGATCGTCTCCGCGCCGCTTTCTGTAAGATGATAAAGTGTCCGATTATGGGTTGTCTCAGTACGGATCAGTTCGGATTGTGTCAGTTCGGAAATCGCTTCCTGCAATTTAAAGTAAGTTGTATACCCTTTATCAAGTACAAATTCCGATATCTGAGAAGTAGTGAGCGGAAAATCAACTTTGTTCAGCATATAGAGTATGATCAGTTTATACAATGTAAATGTTTCAGCCATGATAATCCTTTCCCTGCCAAATGTCTTGTTGTTTTAAATATTGATGAAACCGGTTTAAGACAGTTCTTTTTGCACTTGTCCACAGCGGCGCAATGAGAAGCTCTTTCGGTCCGTCTCCGGTCAGTCTGTGGATGACGATATCAGGGCGCAGCTTTGCGATACATGCGCCGAGAATCTCGATATATTCCTTCATGTCAGGTATATGAAACGGGGATTTTTCGTAAACGGCGGCAAGATCTGTTCCTTTTAATATATGAAGAAGCTGCAGCTTGATCCCCTGAATATCAAGCGTGTTTAAATGGTTGATCGTATCAAGCATCATCTCTTTCGTTTCATTCGGAAGAAAGAGGATGACATGAACGATGACGGTAATCCCCCGTTTTCGGAGCTGTCGTACCGCTTCATCAAAAACTTCCAAAGGGTATCCACGCCGGATGAAGCGCGCTGTTTGGGGATGGATTGTCTGAAGTCCCAGTTCCACCCAGACAGGTTTGATTTGATTCAGCCTGTCCAAAAGCTCAAGTACGGCAGGGGGCAGACAGTCCGGTCTTGTGGCAATGGAAAGAGCACAGACGTCAGGATCGTTGATTGCCTCTGTAAATACTTTTTCCAGATAATCTACAGGTGCATAAGTATTTGTAAATGCCTGAAAGTAAGCGATGAATCTGCGTACCGGGCGTTTTTCCTTTATCTTGGCTTTCCCTTCGCGAAGCTGTTCTGTGATCGAAAGAGCGGCGTTTCCTGCAAAGTCTCCTGATCCCATTGCGCTGCAGAAGATGCATCCGCCGGTTCCGACATGACCGTCTCTGTTGGGACAAGTCATACCTCCGTTGAGAGTGACCTTATATACTTTTTCTCCAAATAAATGATGCAGATGGAGATTGAGAGAAGAGTAACGTTCCTTATCCGGTTGGGACTGTGAAAAAACAGGAGTCATTAAATTAATTCCTTTATTGCGCGGCTGACCGTTTCTGCAACACATGGGTCAAATGCCTGCGGTAAAATGTTGTTTTCAGAAAGTTCGTCATCAGGAACAAGTCCGGCGATGGCTTTCGCGGCAGCCAGTTTCATTTCTTCCGTAATCTGAGATGCTCGTCCTTCTAAAGCTCCTTTGAAGATACCAGGGAAGGCAACGACATTATTTACCTGATTCGGAAAATCAGAACGGCCTGTTCCGACAACTTTTGCTCCGGCTGCTTTGGCAAGATCAGGCATGATCTCAGGAACCGGATTTGCCATGGCGAAGAGAATCGCGTCGTTGTTCATAGAAGCGACCATTTCTTCAGTGACGATACTGGGAGCAGAAACACCTACGAAGATATCTGCGCCCTTCAGGGCATCGGCTAAAGTTCCGGAAGCGTTTTGAAGATTCGTTACTTCTGCCATTTCTTTTTGCATCCAGTTTAAATTCTTTGAGTCTTTGGAAATGATTCCGTTGATATCACACATTGTAATATTTGTAAAACCGTAATTCAAAAGAAGCTTTGTAATCGCAACTCCGGCGCTTCCGGCTCCGTTTACGACAACTTGGCAATTTTCTTTTTCTTTTCCGGTCACTTTCAAAGCGTTGATGATTCCTGCAAGTACGACGATGGCAGTTCCATGCTGGTCATCGTGGAAAACAGGAATATCGAGAAGTTCTTTTAACCGCGTTTCAATCTCGAAACAGCGGGGAGCAGAGATGTCTTCCAGGTTGATTCCGCCGAATGCCGGAGCAATGTTTACGACTGTGCGGATGATTTCCTCGGTATCTTGTGTGTCAAGACAGATCGGTACTGCGTTGACGCCGCCGAACTCTTTGAAAAGGACAGCCTTTCCTTCCATGACCGGCATTGCGGCAAGTGCGCCGATATTTCCAAGTCCGAGTACAGCGCTTCCGTCGGATACGACGGCGACTGTGTTGGACTTGATCGTATATTTGTATGCGGCTTCCGGATCTTTTGCGATGACCTTGCAAGGTTCTGCTACTCCCGGCGTGTAGGCAATCGCCAGATCTTCACGGGAATTGACATGGGCTTTTGCCGTTGTCTCCAGTTTCCCGTTCCATTGTTCATGCATCTGAAGTGCTTTTTCGCTATTTGACATTTTGCTTACCTCACTTGTAATTATCATTTTGCGTAATTTCTATTATCATAGCACTTCTGCCCCTGTCTTGACAAGGGCAGGAACGAAATGTATAATGAAAGTACATGTTTAGCGAATTTGTCAATTATATGTCATTTCAGACAGTGATTCCCGGAGCATTCAAGAAATTTTAAAATTGAAAAACAGAAGAGAATGATTTATTTATATTTCATGAAAGGGTTGGATTATGACGAGAGAAAAATATGAATCTCTTCCGCTGGCAACGTTAAAAGAATTGTCAAAAGCGAGAAAAATGAAAGGCGTTTCTACATTAAAAAAGGCGGATCTGATTGAGGCGATGATACGTCTTGATGAGCAGGAAGAAAAGGAAAAGCTTTCAGAACAAACAGAAAGCGTTTTGGAAAAGCCGGATAAGGAAACAGAAGAGCAAAAGAAAGATGAAAAAGTAAGCGAGGATTCTAAAGAAAACAAAGAACATAAAGAAGCTCGCGAGAAAAAAGCGGAGACAGATATCGAACAACTTGACAGCGGATGTTCTGTAAGCGGCTTACTGGAAGTAATGCCGGACGGCTTTGGTTTTATTCGAAGTGACAATTATCTTCCGGGAGAAAATGACGTATATGTATCGCCTGCACAGATTCGGCGCTTTGGATTAAAAACAGGAGATATCTTGTCAGGAAATACAAGGATTAAGACACAGAGCGAAAAATTCAGCGCACTTCTCTATGTGACGACAGTGAATGGTTACCATCCGTCAGAAGCGGCGAAAAGACCGAATTTTGAGGAATTGACACCGATCTTCCCGAATGAAAGGATCCGTTTGGAACATCCGGGCAGCAGTACGGCAATGCGGATCATAGATCTGATCTCTCCGATCGGAAAGGGGCAAAGGGGAATGATTGTTTCCCCGCCGAAAGCAGGAAAAACAACTCTTTTGAAAGAAGTAGCACTTTCTGTACAGAAGACAGATCCGAAGATGCATCTTCTTATATTATTGATCGATGAACGTCCTGAGGAAGTGACTGACATTAAAGAGGCGATAGAAGGACCGAATGTAGAAGTGATCTATTCTACATTTGATGAACTTCCGGAACATCATAAACGTGTATCGGAAATGGTACTTGGACGTGCAAAACGTCTGGTAGAACACGGCAAAGATGTCATGATCCTTCTTGACAGTATCACAAGGCTTGCAAGGGCATATAACCTTACGGTTCCACCAAGTGGACGTACCTTATCCGGAGGTCTTGATCCGGCGGCACTCCATATGCCAAAAAGATTCTTTGGTGCAGCGAGAAACATGCGTGAGGGAGGAAGTCTTACAATCCTTGCGACAGCGCTGGTTGATACCGGAAGCAAGATGGATGATGTTGTATTTGAGGACTTTAAGGGAACCGGTAACATGGAACTCGTGCTCGACAGAAAATTACAGGAAAAAAGGGTGTTCCCAGCGATTGACATTCCAAAATCAGGAACCAGAAGAGAAGATCTGCTGCTTGATTCCGAAGAACAGGAAGCAGTTGACATCATGCGGAAGGCAATCAATGGAATGCGCAAAGATGATGCTGTGGAGAATATCTTAAATATGTTTGCACGCACCAAAAATAATCGCGAATATATTAATATGGTAAAAAAGAACAGAATTATTTAAAAATATCTTGATTTTTTTGAAATCATATGTTACACTGATTAAGCTGTTTATCGGGACTTTCCTTTGGAGCAAGTACCATATGCGGATCGGGCATACGGGTATAAAAGGATTGAACAGGCGAAACTAAATAACGATAAG
>OGRC01000546.1_pt1 | contig 30840 bp, 24 predicted proteins | sample 1553431 | NCBI WGS metagenome assembly OGRC01 (sample SAMEA2580064, study PRJEB22360) | human gut metagenome | biome: human gut; feature: human-associated habitat; material: faeces | place: Denmark | collected 2008/2010
AAATTTCAGTGCTGGATGCCAAAAAAAATTTATATTGTGCCATTATAAATGCCGAAGAAAATGAAGAACTTCTAAAAAATAGTCCACATGAAGGAATCAACGATTTAGCGGTGATTGCAAGATGTAAAGTTGGGGAAAATTCCAGTTTTATTGTTACGAATGATTTATGTGACTATTTACAAATGACTTCTGAAGAAATACTGGAACAGGCACATAGAAATACGGAGAAGCAAACATTTCAATGCAAAAATATGAATCAAGTGATGCGCGATATGATGTTAGAGGAAGGTATGCCGGAAGAAGATGTAAATGAACTGATTTCCATGCTGGGAATGCAGTGTTCAATGTATGTGGTATCTAACGAAACGATGATAGACGGTGCAGCTGCTATGGTATCAAAAACAGCAATGAATCAAGCATATGAAATTATTGGAGATGATTTTTATATTCTTCCAAGTAGCCGTCATGAACTTATCCTTATGCCAAAGGGGAAAGGGTCTGATGTGCAAGATTTAAAATTGGTGGTAAAAGAGGTGAATAAGACAGTATGTCCTTCATTCGATCGATTATCAGATAACGTGTATCGATATGATGGGAGAACAAAAAAAATAACATTTGCAGATGAAAAATCGTTGAAACAGGACAAAGGAATAACAAAAATACATGGAAGAAAGCATTAAGAGGATTTTTAGCATGAAAAGTAGTATGCAATATCGCGAGTATATAGAAATTTTAAAAAAACTTAAAGAGAAGAATTTTCATCAAGAATATATGGTTATTTATGAAGATATGAAGGCTAAAGGTGAAAGGAATGGAAAGAGTAGATGAAAGATTAGAAAAATATCATAAAGAAAAGGTAAAAGGGGATTCTCTAACACAGGAAGAGAAAATTAAAAACATCACAGAAAAATTAGAGAAGGGAATCAAAGAATTATTTGAAAGTGATAGATACACAACATTTTTAAAAGTTATGTCAAAATTCCATAATTACAGTTTTAATAATTCGCTTTTGATTGCAATGCAATGTCCAGAAGCAACGATGGTTGCTGGCTATACTTCGTGGAAAAGAAACTTTCACCGAAATGTAAATAAAGGGGAAAAGGGAATAAAAATACTTGCTCCCTGTCCATACAAAATTAATAAAGAAGTAGATAAGATTGATCCGCTGACTCAAAAAACTATGGTAGATAAAGATGGGAATGTTGTGAAAGAAAGAGTTCAGGTAACAATACCAGCTTATAAGGTAACAACTGTTTTTGACATATCGCAAACATCAGGAAAAGAAATTCCTAGAATTTCAACAGAATTACAGGGAGATGTAAATGGGTATAAGAATTTCTTTGAAGCAATTTGTAAGGTATCTCATGTACCAATAGAATTTGAAAAAATGCGAAATAATTCAAATGGATATTATCATTTGACAGATAAAAAGATTGCAATTCGCGAGGGGATGAGTCAAATGCAAACTGTGAAAACGGCGATTCATGAACTATCACACGCAAAATTGCATGATAAAAATGCAGGTATAGAAAAAGATAATTTGCCAGATGTAAGAACAAAGGAAGTAGAAGCAGAAAGTGTTGCCTATACCGTATGTCAGCATTATGGAATTGATACGTCTGATTATTCGTTTGGGTATATTGTAGGATGGAGTTCTGGAAAGAAACTTGAGGAACTTAAAGGTAGTATGAATATAATTCGTACTACAGCGTCAGAGATAATAAAAGGAATAGATAAAGAAATAAGTTTTATGCAAGAAAAAGAAATGATAACACAATTAGCAATGGAGATTGATTCTTTGGCAGCAGACGTTAATCATGCAGAAAAAAATATTGAGGAAATAAAGGCAGATTTATTACAGGGTAATGTGAAATACATACAAGAGTGGATTAAACCTATTTTAGAAAAGAAAGAATCTCAAGAAAAATATCAAAAAGCAGTAAAGATTAATAAGAAATTAAAGGAATTTTCAGAGGAAAAGTCTGAAAAAATGGCGATGGAAGAAGTGTTTAACAAGATAGAGAAAAGAGAAACTGTGAGAAGAAAACACCATAGGAGCCACAGGTGATGTCGATTTGACATCACCTATTTTTTACTGATGGCAAACTGATTTCAAGGGAAATGAGGATAAGATAATGAAAAAAGAGAATGATTTAACGGAAATACAATTAAAACATAGACAGCAAATGAAAGAAAAGAGAGAAGCAATTAGATTAAGGAAGGAACGCACGCACCGTTTGATTGTAAGAGGAGCGATTGCAGAGAAGGTAATAAAAGGCGCACAAAAGATGACGAATGAGGAGTTTCGAGAAGCACTTATCCGGGCGGTAAACCATCCGCAGGATGCCCCTCGGGAGAGTCCGTCGGAAGACCCTGCGGAGCAGCCCTCGGCAGAGCGCACGTCATCACGCGAAACGTGATGTATAAGTGCGCCCTTCTAACAAAGGGAAGTGGCTGTTGGAGTCTATTGGCTAAAATTTATGATATGAAAGGGAGAAAGGTGTTTGCACTTTTTCTTTTTAAATATAATTTTTTAAATAGGATTGAGGAGGGGAGATATGGCAATTTATCATTGTTCGGTGAAAGTGATTGGACGTAATTCTGGGCGGTCATCGGTGGCTGCAGCAGCATATAGATCGGGTGAGAAATTGTTAAATGAGTATGACGGGGTGGAGCATGATTTTACACGAAAAAATTGGGTGGAGTATACAAATATAATCTTGCCAGACAACGCTCCAAAGGAATATGCAAATCGGTCTACATTATGGAACGCTGTAGAAAAAATAGAACGTGCAAAGGATGCACAGCTCTGTCGGGAATTTGAGCTGGCATTGCCAATAGAAATGACGAAAGAACAACAAATAAAAATTGTAGAAAAATTTGCAGAGGATAAATTGATTGCACAGGGAATGGTTGTTGATATTGCCATACATAATCCACCTGTTACAAACGACAGACATCAGCCTGTTGATGAGCAAGGAAAGGTTACTAATGATGTAACTAAAATGCAATTTATTAATCCACATGCTCACATATTGGCAACAGTGCGCCCCTTAGATGAACATGGAAAGTGGCAGAAAAAATCGCAGATAGAATATGTTTGTAAATGTGGAGAAAGTGAAAAAAATTTTACGGCACAAGAATTTAAAATTGCAAAGGAAAACGGGTGGCAGAAACAATATAAATTTTTAGATGGAAAGAAAAAGGTATGGTTAACAGAGGAAGAGGGAAGACGTAGGGAACTTGAACGGGTGAATCGTTCACCGAAGACTTCTCCATATGGTCGAAAAAATAAAATTGTGGATTATTGGAATAGTAAGGAACGAATTTTTGAATGGAGGCAATACTGGGAAAAGGTAGTGAATGATGAATTTTCTCGAAATCTATCAGATATTCGAATTGATAGTAGGTCATTTAAACAACAAGGGCGCAACGATGAATTGCCAACGTTACACATGGGTACGGCGGCAACAAATATGGAAAAGAGAGCAAAAAGAGAACTACAGGAAGGCATACCAGAACAAAGGGTAGAACATTCGGATATTGGAAATATTAATAGAGAAATCAAAGAGCATAATCAATTTGTAAGGCTGTTAAAAGAAAAAGTGGATGCTGCTGTTGCAAAAGCAAAGCATTTTGTATCGGGTATTGCAAGACGAATAGAAGGTCTTCGAGTCCAAATTATTTCTAACAATTATAATAAATCGGTTTTAACACAGAAATTGAACCTGATGGAATCGGAATTGCTGACAGAAAAAGAGCGTTTAGAGAAATTTAAAATGGAATTCGATAAAGTAAATAAGACGAATGAGACTACGTTAAAAGAAGTGGAACAACTAAAGAAAGAAAAAATGGATTGTTCTCCATTACAGTTTTTAAAAAAGAATAATTTACAAAAACAGATACAAGATTTGAAAGAACAAATGGAAAATCGTAATGAATACATAAATAATGTAGGAAAAATGTGTGGGTATAAGTCAGTAGATGACTACCAGAAAGCAGAAGCGAAATATATTGAAAAATATAAAGATTATGAACAAATGCAAAAAGAGATGGACAAATTACAATCCAGTACAAAGGATTTGACATCTAAATATCGAACGGAATTAGCAGAGCTTCCTACATCGAGTTTTGAAAAGATAGAGCAGGAACGAGCTATATTGCGTGATGAAATAGAGGAAGAAGAAAAGGAAAAATTGCGTGAAAATCATAAGTCAGATTTTAAAGAAGAAAAATACAAAGAAGCAAGTAAGAGAACGGATAATAATTTAGAGGGGAAACAAAGTGTTTCAAATGAAAAGAAAGTTGATGTAATAGAAAAAGATATTATAAAAAGACATAAATTACATCATTGAAAGAGCCGAAAATAATTAAATTAAAAGAGAAGAAATCTATATTATTTGCCGAAGAAAAGTTTTTTTGATAGAATAAAAAATAATATTTATTTAAGAACGAGTAATTTATAAAGATGTTAAAGGCTATATTATGGAGGAATATTGATGGGAAAGTTTGAAAAATTATTATCATATATAAAAGGACTAGATAAAAATACATCAGAACAGGGGGCGTGGTTCGAAAATTTTATTAAGCGTATATTTTTGACATCGCCAATATATAAAGAAATATATGAAAATGTGTGGACATGGGCAGAATTTCCATATAATGGGGGACGGCATGATTATGGTATTGATCTAGTTGCTAAAATAAAAGATTTGGAAGAATATTATGCAATCCAGTGTAAGTTTTATGAGGATGAATATTCGGTATCTAAAAGAGATGTGGATACATTTTTAACGGCATCTGGCAAACCGTTTTATATTGATGGGATACCTGTTAGATATGCAGGAAGGATAATTGTATCAACTACAGATAAATGGACAAAAACAGCAAATGATATAATTGAAGGACAAATACCTGCAGTTACACGCATAAGATTGAAAGATTTAAAAGAAGTCGGAATAGATTGGAATAGTGTATTGGTGAATGATTTATCATCCATGAAGAAGGCTCAAAAGAAAGTGCCACTTCCACATCAAGAAGTAGCTATCTCAAAAGTTTTGGAAGGATTTAGAACTGTGGATAGAGGTAAGCTAATTATGGCATGTGGTACAGGAAAGACATATACAGCCTTGAAAGTTGTGGAAGCAATTACAAAGGGGGATGGAAATGTACTATTTCTTGTTCCGTCAATATCATTATTGAATCAGACATTATTAGAATGGGTAAAAGAGTGTAATTACGATTATCAGGTTTACGCAGTGTGTTCAGATTCTAAGGTGACGAAATCAAGAAATGAATCTATAGAAGATTTGACAGATACAATTGTGCCTGCAACAACAGATGCAGAACGTCTGGTGGAAGAATATACGAAATTATGGAATATTAGTGATAAAAAAGTTATTCGTTTCTTTTTTTCTACATATCAGTCGATAGAGGTTATATCAAAATTTCAAAAAATAACAGGGATGGAATTTGATGTTACTATTTGTGATGAAGCACATAGAACGACAGGGGTAACATTGGCAGGAGACGATGAAAGTAACTTTGTAAAAGTACATGATAATAATATAATATATAGCAAAAAGAGACTATATATGACAGCAACTCCACGTATATATGCAGATGAAAGTAAAAAAAAGGCAGCTAATAATAGTGCCCTTTTATGTTCAATGGATGATGAGAAAATATACGGGAAAGATTTTCATGTTTTAGGATTTGCTGAGTCTGTGTCAATGGGATTGTTGTCTGATTATAAGGTTGTTGTCTTAGCAGTTGATGAAGGATATGTAAGTAGAACACTTCAGAATTTGTTGACAAGCGTAGATAGTGAGCTTAAATTGGACGATAGTGTGAAGATATTAGGATGTTTGAATGGATTATCAAAAAAAACATTGTTTGAAGGTGAAGAAAATTATTTTGAAAATGATCCGGCTAAAATGAAACGAGCAGTAGCTTTTTGTAGCGATATAAAGAGTTCAAAAAAATTTGTCCAGTTATTTGGAGAAATTCAAGATGAATTAAAATTATATAGTACAGATAGAGATTTAGTGTCGGCTGAATTAAAACATGTTGATGGGACACAAAATGCACTTTTACGTAAGGAAAGTATTGATTGGTTAAAAGAAGATACATCAGAGGGTGTCTGTAGAATATTATCAAATGCGAGGTGTTTATCAGAAGGAATAGATGTTCCTGCATTGGATGCAGTTATGTTTCTTAATCCTAAAAACTCAATTATAGATATAATACAGGCTGTTGGAAGAGTAATGCGCAAGTCGGCGGATAAGAAGTATGGTTATATTATACTGCCCATAGGAATTCCAGTAGGAATGGAGCCAGAGGAAGCATTAAGTGATAATAAAAAATATAAAATTGTTTGGGATGTGTTGCAAGCACTAAGGGCACATGATGATAGATTTAATAACACTATTAATAAAATAGAATTAAATAGAAAAAAACCAGAAAATATACAGATTATAGGAGTGACAGGTGGTAGTGACTTTGATTCTGATATTGAAAAGCAGGAAACATATAGTCAGTTAACAATGAAGTTCGATGAACTACAGAAGTGGAAAGAAAGTATATATGCGAAAATAGTAAAGAAGTGTGGATCAAGAAAATATTGGGAAACATGGGCGAAGGATATAGCAGAAATAGCAAATAGGCATATAGCAGAGATAGAGTTGTTAATTGAGAAACCAGAAATAGCAGGTAAATTTAATACATTTCTTACAGCTTTACAGGATAATTTAAATTCTACAATCAAAAAAGATGATGCAATAGAAATGCTTTCGGAACATATGATAACTAAACCAGTTTTTGATGCTTTATTTGATAATTATGAGTTTATAAAAAATAATCCGGTATCAATTATAATGCAGGATATGTTAGAAGTTTTAGATGAAAAAGCATTAGATAAAGAACAAGAAATATTAAATAAATTTTATTTAAGTGTGCAGGAAAGAGCAAAAGGTATTGACAATGCGGAGGGAAAGCAGAAGATTGTTACTGAATTATATGAGCAATTTTTTAAAAATGCATTGCCGAAACAAGTTGCAAAATTAGGAATTGTTTATACACCAATACCTGTTGTAGATTTTATATTGAAAAGTGTTGAATATATATTAAAAGAAAAATTTGGAAATAGCATTAGCGATAAAGGGGTTCATATATTAGATCCTTTTACAGGAACAGGAACATTTATTGTTCAATTGCTCAGAAGCGGAATTATTAAGAAAGAGGATTTATTATATAAATATTGCAATGAGATACATGCAAATGAAATAGTACTGCTGGCGTATTATATAGCAGCAGTTAATATTGAGGAGACATTTCATGATTTAATGAAAGCAACACAGTATACGCCATTTGAGGGTATTGTTTTGACAGATACATTTGCGTTATCTGAAAATTTTGATGAAGAAACAGGAAAGCCTTTAAATAGAGATAGTTTTTTATTTCATCAAAATTCCGAAAGAGCAACAAAGCAATTAGAAACGGATATAACAGTTATAGTGGGAAATCCACCGTATTCTGTAGGACAAAAATCGGGAAATGACAATAATCAAAATATTTCTTATGAACACCTTGATAGAATGCTTGCTAATACATATGTTGCAAAATCTAAGGCAACGCTTAAAAGAAATGCATATGATACTTATATAAAAGCGTTTAGGTGGGCAACAGATAGGATTGGTAATAATGGAGTTATTGGTTTTGTTAGTAATGGTTCATATCTTAATAGTGGAGCTTTAGATGGCTTTAGGCAATGTTTATTAGAAGATTTTAATTCAGTGTATGTTTTTAATCTTAGAGGTGACCAGAGAACATCAGGAGAGCTTTCTAGGAAAGAGGGTGGAAAAATATTTGGTTCAGGTTCACGTACCCCGGTTGCAATTACTATATTAGTGAAAAAAAAGGGAGTAAGGAAAGATGGTTTTGTTCGATACTATGATATAGGTGATTATTTTTCAAGAGTAGAAAAACTTAATATTATTAGTGAATTTAAAAGTATTGAGAATATACCATGGAAATATCTTACACCTAATAATGATAACGATTGGTTAAATCAAAGAAATCCTAATTTTATGAATTTTATTGCATTAGGGGATAAAAAGAGAAGAGAAAAAATGAGCATATATTCAGATAATTATGCATCAGGGTTATCAACAAATAGAGATGCTTGGGTATATAATTTTTCTGAAACGAAGGTAAAAGAAAACGCCAATCGGATGATAGAATTTTATAATAGTGAGAGAAAAAGATGCCATAAAAAATTTAATGAAGACGTAGCACAGGATGTATGTTTATCAGATATTAAAACAAGAGAGACTTATATACAAAATATTAGATCAAATGATAAGAGTAAGATTAGTTGGTCAAGAGGATTATTCAAAAAATTTTGTAAAAATGAATATATACAAAATGCCGAGGATGTTAGAGAAGTATTATATAGACCATTTTGCAAAAAGAAGTTAAATTATAATCCATTAATAATAGAAATGCCATCAAGATGGAATAGTATTTATCCAGATGCCGAAACAGATAATTTGGTAATATGTGTCTCAGGTGCGCCTATTAAGAAGAATTTTTCAGTATTAATGACAAACTGTATTCAGGACTTAAATTTAATGGAACATTCGTTATGTATGCCAATGTATATGTACGATAAAGTAGATGAGGGTGAGCAGTTAAATGTACATGATTTTTTTAAAGGGAATATAGAATATAATTCAAATTATAAAAAAAGATATGCAATATCAGATGGTGTATTAAAAAAGTTCCGAGAGGTTTACGGAAGCAGAGTGGATAAAGAAGCCATTTTTTATTATACATATGCTGTGTTACAATGCAAAGAATATATAAATACATATAAAGATAATCTTTCTAAAGAAATGCCAAGAATACCAATGTTGGATAAATTTATGGATTATATGAGAATAGGTAAGGCATTGTCAGATTTACATATAAATTATGAGAGAATAATGGATCCTCAAGAAATTGGAATAACAATAGATATAGAAAAGCCGGAATATAATGTCATAAAAATGAAATTTAAAAAGAAGGGAAAAAACGTATATAAAGATACAATAATATATAATGATTATATTACAATTAATAATATTCCAGAAAAGGCTTATGATTATATCATAAATGGTAAATCAGCAATAGAATGGATTATGGAAAGATATGCATTTACTGTAGATAAAGCGTCAGGCATAGTAGATGATCCAAATACTTATAAAGATGGGGAATATATATTTAATTTGTTAGTATCGGTTATAGGAGTAAGTTTAAAAACACAGGATTTAATTGATAGTATGCCAGAGTATAAAGAAATATAGATTTTTTAGGAAGTTGAAATTTTTATTTCAACTTCCTTTTGTAATGGGGAATATTACAAAAATTAATAATATATCTAAATAAGGAATTGGTTATTTTAAAGATACAATATGTATATTATTGTCTGATAAAGCAGTTTTAATATATTCTTCTTTTCTAATAGATAAAGTTGAAATATCTATTAGAATAACAGAAATATGTGTAGCAAGTGCAGTTGGAGGATTAGATTTAACTAAGTTATATAATTCAGAAGAGGCTGTTACAAAAGAATATTTTGTATGAATATCTGCATATAAAGTAAGTTGCCCAAAATGAGAATATATACATTTCATAAAAGCTTCTTTTTTTGTTGAAAGAGAGCCAGAAGGGATAGTAATAAATTTAAAAAACCAGTGCGTAATTTGACAATCTTGCAATTCAATATCCATATCATAATAGGTATTGTTACTGATAGAGTTTCCATTAACAAACCATTTTACATTGCTATTGGATAGCGCTGTAGTAATTGTAGCAGTAGCTAGTTTATTAAAATCAAGTTCTTGTATAGTTGACGAAGAATCAGAAAGAGTATTTATATCTGTGTTTCCATATTTATCTACGTCATATCCAGCCGCATCTAGTAAATCTTCATAAGTTATACCATTAGCAGCAACGGCTGCTATTTTTTTTAGGGTTGAAGGAATAGGCGGTTTATTTATTCGTTTATTTAAGTGTTTACAGATATATGCTACAGATAAGCCACAATCTTTTGCAAATTTTGTTTGTGTTCTGCCGCCTTGAGCTTGTGAGAGCAGTTTGGAATATTTTTCTATATTAAATTCATGGTCGATATTTACAGCTTTACTCATATAATCCCAATCCTTTTTATAAGTTGTTAAATCATAATTATATTATAAATAAAGGTGATTTCAGGGTCAATAAGAAGAAAAATTATGTTTTAATTATGTTTTTATATTGACATAATGTGTTTTGTGTGTATAATGATATTAAAACATAATTAAAACATAAAAAATAATAATAACACGAAAATGAACCGAATAATTAACACGAAATATATCATGTATATTGATATATAATGTGCGTTTACTTTCTTGAAATTAAACGATAATATATTTAAAAAGAAAATGATGAAGAAGGTGAGAGAGTGAAATATTGTTATGTGGAACAAATCAAAGAGGCTGAACAAATTTGGTTTGTCGTTTGCGAAACAGACAGTATGAATATTCTTCTCGAGCCAACAAAGTATTTAAAACATAAAACGAGAGAACATTGTTCTCCCAATACGGTAAAAAAGATAGCATATGCCATATCTTATTATTTGTGTTTTTTGAAAGAATGTGGATACGGCATTGAACAAGTGTTGCAGATGAAATACGCAAACCAACAAGAACATTTTGTAAGATTTCTATATTGGTTAAAAGAGGGAAAACATAGCGAAAGAAAGAAAAAACCCAATAATGCTACATGCAATAGTTATTTACAGGAGATTTTTGGGTACTATGAATTTATTTTACTAGAGTATGAAAATGCTGGTGATGTGAAAGTATTGGAGAGTAGGGATATTAGTTACAATGGAGTAGCTGGTGTGAGATTTCAGCGGAGCATAAAAATATTTCGTGGATATTTACCAGAAGAAAAAAGTGTAGGAAAGACGATAGAGGAAAAAAACATAAAGAAATTATTAAATGCGTCAGATAGCATAAGGAATAAATTACTTATATTATTGCTTGCCGAGACAGGATTTCGTATTGGGGAAGTCCTTGGTATACGCTATACGGAAGATATTGATTATGAAAACCATACGATAAAAGTTATATTTCGCGAGGATAATGAAAATTATGCGAGGGCAAAAAATGCGGAAATCCGTCGGGCAAAAATTAGCAATGAAACATTTGATATATTAATGTTTTATATTGCAGAAAATCGTAAGATGCTAAATAAAACAAAATATTTATTTATAACTTTGTCGGGAAATACAAAAGGACAACCACTGACAGCGAACGCGGTATATTCTGTTTTTCGATTATTAAAAAAGAAAACAGGTATTGCAGTTACTCCCCATATGTTACGACATTATTATGCTAATGAACGGCGAAAAGTGGGATGGAGCCTTGATAAAATATCTAAAGCGTTAGGACATAAACAATTAGCAACGACTGAGTCCTATATGAATATTGAAGATGAAGAAATGACGGATATTATGGAACAATACTATAAAGAGAATCAAGGATTATATGATATTAACAGGCTATTATAGACAGGAGGGAGTTATATGAGAAGTAGTGCATTAAGCTGGAAAAATCAGAAAGAGTATGTATTAAAAGAACAGCTTGCTTGCTGTAAATCGGTGAAGGGTAAATTGCAAGGGTTTGTTTTGGATTATCTTTGCAGAGAGGGGATAGAGTCGATAGAAGATGTGTCATTGATTGATTTAAAGGACTATAGGGCATATGTAGACTCATTACAAGCGATGAGTGAATCGAAAAAAAAATATTATAGAACATTGCTAGAGCAGGTAACGTTCACTTATAGGATTTGTAGGATAGGAAATAATAAAATACTAAAAGAACAGTTGTATGCAACGATTATAAATCCAGCAATAAGAAATAAAACATATGGATTTTTAGCGTTGCAGGGAATTACAGATTGTTGTCAGATAGACTATGACTTACGGAGTAGTTATAAAAAATTTTTGCAAGAAAGCATTGCCAGTAGAAAAGTGCAAGAATACTTAAAGGCACTGGATAATTTAAAACTAGCGACAATAAAAGCCGGTAATCAGCGGAACTTTTTTGGAAATATAAAATTAAAATATGAGAATAAAAAAATATTTTTATTGTATCACCCTAATTATGAGATAGCGATGTCATTTTATTATTTGAGAGAAAAAGAAGAAGTACTCTTTGATTTTTCCTTAAAAGCTCCGATAATGCTAAAATATCAGATTTTTAAAATGCTGAATTATATATTAGATATGAAAATAAACCGACATGATAGAAGAGAGAGATTTCTTTTGCCGTTAAAGCTGTTTTACGAATATTGTAAGAAATCAGGTGTCTATGATATAGAGCAGATAAATGGACAAGAGGTGAATCAATTTCGGGAAAACCTAACAGCACAATTTGAGGGCAAAGCAGATGCATATATACAAATTGTGGATAATACTCGCAAATTTTTATTTTTAAATGCAAAGGCTACGAATTGGAAAGCAAATATATGGTATTTAGATCGTTTTACCTTTACAGAGGGACGGTTAAATCCAGCCAGAGAGATTAAACGCTTTAATTTTGGAGGAATTAAAAATAAAACGAATTGTAGATGTATGAAAGCGTATATGAAATATCAGATTGGCGTGAGTCAAAAATTATCGTTGCAGACAATACGATGTGAGTATTACGATATTTTAAACTTTCTAAAATATCTTGATACCTCTAAAATTTCTGTGTTAGAGGTTACTGCTAGAGAAATAGAAGTATATTTTAATTTACAGGAGGAAAAGGAAAAACAGCCGGAGAGTTTTAATCGGATGTTGATGTCTATATCTAAATTTTATAGCTATATGATTTCGCAGGGAGAAATTTTAAAAATGCCAATATGCTTTGCCTATTATGTGAAAAATATTTATGCAAAACATAATAATCGAGTAGTTTCAGCAGAAAATCAATTTGAGATTTTAAAAAATTTAAAAAATTTGCCAATACATTTACGCTTGATGTATTTAAATTTATGGTGCATCGGTTTGCGAGTAAATGAAGTATGTGTAATAAAGGGAGATGCATATTATTGGGATGGGAAAGATGCATGGCTTAAAATTTATCAAAACAAAATGAAAGAAGAGAAGTGTGTGCCGATGCCTACAGTATTATATCAAGTTATGAAGAAGTATATTGCGGCACATAAGATACAGGGTAGCGAGTATGTTTTTAAAAATAAAAAAGGGGGTGCATATAGTGCAAATACATTTTGTAAGCAAATCAAACAAGGTATACAAAAGGCTGGAATTAAAGATTACGATTTTAGGTCACATGATTTTAGGCATACGGTAGGTACATATTTATATTTACATGGCGCATCAATTGAGGTTATCAGAGATTATCTTGGACATAAGGAATCTGATATGACGAAGCAGTATATTGATTATATGCCGGAATTAATCGATAAGAAAAATGAAGAATATTTTAAATCAAAAGATAGCCTATTAGTGCCGTTTACGAAGAAAGGGGAAAAGTATGGACAAGAAGATTTTTCTTAAAGATTTGTATTGTTACAAAAATGCAACAGAAGTAATGAAAAAGCATAAGTTATTTTGCCCTGATAGATGTTTTGATTTGTCTAAAATGCCAAGAACAGAGATTCTTGAAGAAATGAAGAAATTTATTTGTGAAAGGGGCATGGAACTTACACCATTAAGTATAAGGGCAGATTTATACCCATTTAATTTGTTAAACAAATTTTTGTGTAGTGTTTATCCGCAAATACAGTCTTTTTTGGACATTACAGAGGATGAGATGATTAAAAAAGCGAAAGTGTGGCTTTTAAAAAATGGGAAAAATTTGACCCAAACACGTAAGAGAACAGAAACAGGAAATATACAAGTGGAAGATGCTGAACTGATTAAATATATACATAAAATTTACCGATATTTAAAAAAAGAAATACATTTTTTTGATTATGAGTCAGATAGATGGTATTTAGCGATGATACCAATAGAGATACAGAGAAACCCGGTAAAGAATGTGAAAAGTATTTCTTTTGAAAAAATAAAACAATTAGAAATAAAAAATCAGGTAAAGTGTGTGATATATATGCATTTATCTACAGTTGCACTTGGCACAGTGTTGGCAGAAATGACAGCAATAAACCGATTTAGCCAATTTTTAAATGAACGGTATATAGACATAGATTCTTTAGAAGAGGTAGATAGAAAAGTGTGTGAAGACTATTTGGTGTATATCAACACGGAAGCGATTGGAAGGAAATCATATAGTAAAGATTTAAGCCATTTGCGGAGTATATTTGTTACAGCTGGGAAGGTATTGGAAAATGAGAAGTTGGAAAATTTGTTTTTTAGAGATGATCTTGGGAAAGTTCCAGCAAAACTTTATAAAGTGTATTCTCATGCTGAATTAAAGCGATTAAATGCAGCGATTGTGGAAGGGGATGAACAAATTGCACGTGCGTTAATATTGCATCAGTTGCTTGGTACAAGAATCTCCGAAACATTATCGTTAGAGCAGGATGCAATTAGAGAAGGAAGGGAAGGGAGGTTTTTTATCCGAATTAAGCAAATTAAAACGAGGAAAACATTTGAAAAGCCAATTAATGAGGATATAAGGCAATTATTTGAGAAATCTTGCGAATATACCCAAGCTAAATATGGAAACAGAAAATATGTATTTGTTAATGACACAAACCCCGATCAAGCAATGCAATATAGCAGGATACAATACCAGCTTATGGTGATGATACAAAAGCAAAATTTGCGTGATGATAGTGGAGAGTTGATTGGTGTTGGAACACACATATGGAGACATTGCTATGGAAAAAGATTGACAGAAATGCATGTAGATGATGTAACGATAGCGAAATTATTAGGACATGCAAATACGTCTAATTTAAAACACTATCGAAAAGTAGGGGATGCATTGCTGGCAAACGAAACGAGGCAAATGAGGAATTTTATGGATGAAATATTAACGGATGTAATTCATGAGTGGGAGGGGGATAGAAATATTATAAAGTAGGAATCTAAGTTTTTGATATTTTATCTTTTCAGAAAGAGGTGATTGGATGGAAAAACATGAACATATGGTATATCAAAATAAAATAAAAAATCAGGCAAAAGTAGAGAAAGCAATCAAAGCTATACATAAATTACTGAGAGAAGAACAACAGGTAGTTGTCTGCACGTTGGTTAAGTGTACAGGTTTATCAAGAGCATTTTTTTACAATAATGAAATCGTACACAACGAACTTATTAAGGCGCAAAGCCTGCAAGAAGGTAAGGCGTTTGTAGCCCCACAAAGAGTTGTTATTAATAAGGCAATGGATAAAGAGATTACATTTTTGAAGCAAAAGCTGGCAGAAAAAGAGGAAGAAATAAGTAACTTAAAGAAAGAAAATAGTAAATTGCAGAAAAAGGCAAGAGCAACAACATTACAAATGATAAAAGATATATAGGAGTTAAGAAAATGAAAGAAATATTGATTGGTGTAGATAATGGCAATGGAAATACAAAAGGAGATACAGGATTTGTAATACAGTCTGGAGTAAAAAAATTGGTAGTAAGACCCCCATTTGATACGAAAACTGTAAAATGGAAAGGCGAGTATTATGCAGTGGGAGCCTCAAAGACGGAGATACAAAAGTCAAAAGTAAGTAATAACGATACATTAATTCTTACAATGGCAGCTATTGCTGAAAAATTAAATAGGTTAGGAAAAGATTCTGAAGATATACGACTAGCCGTAGGTTTACCACTTACTAGGATGGGAGCTGAAAAGCAGGAGTTTTATAATTATTTTATGAAGAATCGAAGATTAAACTATAAATATGAAGGTCAGTTTTATTCTGTATATATTGTTAGTGTAGATGTGTTTCCGCAGGGATATGCAGCTGTAGTCAATCGTTTAAATACTTTTGCAATGTCTACGGTAGTAGTAGATATAGGTAGCTGGACAATAGATATTCTACCGATTATAGAAGGACAACCCGATGTAAGCCAATGCAAAAGTTTATCTTTAGGAACATTTACGGCGATAGCGGATATTAATGAGAATCTACGACAAAAATTTGGAGAAGAAGCAAATGAGGTGATTATCAAAGATGTAATGCTTCACAGGAAAAGCGCTATTAATCAAAAATATCTAACGATAATACAAGATGGATTAACTGTCTATGCAGATAAAATAATGAATAATTTGCGGAGTTTAAAAATTAATTTTGACTTAACTCAATTTGTATTTATTGGTGGTGGTGCATCCATTATTAAAAACTTTTCGAGCGATTTAGGTGAAAATATGCTAATTATCGAAGATGTATGTATTAATGCAAAAGGTTATAAAGATATTTTAGAGCATAAGTATAAGGTGGTGGTCTGATGGTACAGAAGACGGTGCGATTTTACGAAAATGTACCAGAGGATATGAAGGCATTAAAATCTGTAAATGAGTATCAAAAATATGGCTTTAGATGTGCAAGAGATATGATAATAACAGCTATTAATATATATTCTCAAAATAGTGATCCAGATGTTAGAAAGCTGTTGAATGGTATTGTTGATATAGAGGAGTTAGCAAATAGAATTGTGTGCAAGCTGGAAGAAAGGCAGATTGTAATAAAAGAATCCGGTTTAAAAGCAGAAATGAAAGCTACAAATAGTATAGAAAAAAGTGGAGAAGAGGATATATATAAGAAAGCACTTAGTTTTATTGATACACTTTGATAATAAAATTTTATGAAAGGAAGAATAAATTATGGTAATTAAAACGAAAGAAATATTTAACGGAGAAGCTAATGCAGTGAGTTACACTATACATAAGGAAGAAATAGGACGAATTGGACTCACAGTAGAGTCGGATTACTTCCAAATAAAATATTTTATGGTAAAAGAAAAAAAGAGAAATACTGGTGTGGGAAGAAAATTGTTAGAAAAAATGATTAAGGAAGTAAAAAAAGCAAAAGGTACAAAAATTATAGTATTTCCAAATTCGGAGCCATATGAAGGTGACAAACCTATCAAACCAGAAAAGTTATATAAAATATATGAACATTTGGGATTTGATTTAGAAAATAAAAAGGCAGATTTAAAGAAACCAAATAATAAGATGATTATGATACTTAGGTAATAGATAATGAATTTGAGTAATATAGCATATGAGGCGTATACAGTACATCGTGATAGTTGTGAGAATTGGGATAATGGAATAATAGTAGAAATTTGGAGAGATATTAATAATTATATTTGTATACGCTATACAAATGGAATGTGGTGGCATTATAAGATTACTTCATCGGGTAATTGGGAGTGGTGGTAAATTTTAAAATTGAATAATTTAAATATCAATACTTATAAGATTTGATAAAAGCCTTAGATTAATGAAATCTGGGGCTTTATTTATTATCATAAATTATTATCAAAATTAATTTTTTTCTATTCAAAGGAATTTTTTAGCGTAACAGTATATGCAGTGTGTTTTCTTTTAAGAGCCAGATAAATAAAGAGTCTTAGAGATAGCCTGTAAAGTTTTTTGTAGTCCTTATTGGTTTGGTGATTATTTTCCAGACAAATATTAAAGGGGTGGTGGCATCCATTTTCTCCACAATACAGAAAAATGCAGGTTCAATACGATAAATATTTTGATGAAAGAGGACAGATTACAGTCTTTTTGTCGCTTCTGTTTTTGGTGTTGATGATGAGTTTCCTTTTTATTGTAGAGGGCGTAATCAGTTACAGTGCCAGTAGCCTTGGGGAAGATGCAGTAAAAGGTGCAGGAGAAAGTATTATGGCCAACTATGATAGAGAACTTTTTAAAAATTATCATTTGTTTTTTCTTGATCCAAGACAGAAAGATTACATCGTGACTGATGGAAAAGAATTTATCAATCAATATTTTTCTGGTAATTCGTTTTTTGATATATATTGCGATTCTTTAGAAGTTACAGGAGAGAAGACGGCAGTGGATGAAGATGGGTTGTATCTGAAACACGAGATCCGGGAGTGGATGAAATATCGTGAGGAAAAAGAAATAGCAAAAGTATTGGAAGATATTATAAGAAATACAAAGAAAAATGACGGAGAAAGAAAGGAATGCCAGGAAGAAGTAGATAGCGCAGAAACGGATGTAAAAAAGGAACAGGATGAAGAAGTGAATCAAGAAACAAAAGAGGAAACAAATAAAAAGGATACGGAATCAGACTTAAAAGGAGATGTAGATAAAAATACAGATAATGTGGAGGATATGAAACCAGACGAAAAAGCAGCGTCAGAAGAAATAGAACCTGTGAGTGAGGAAACATTAAAGGAACGTAGTAACTGGAAGGAGATTAAGGGAACATTACAGCTTTTGATGAGAACAGGTATATTATTTTATGCCGCTGAGCATCCGGAGAGTCTTTCAAGACAGAGTATTCCAGGAACGAATCTTCCGTCAAAAAGAGTGAAAGGCAGTTCTTTTGATAATGAGCAAAGGTTGCTGGATAAGATGGATGAACTATCCTTTTCAAGCTTAAAGGGGATAAAGTCATTACTTTCTGTGGATATTTCTATGGATGGAAGAGGTACATTGTGGACAAAGGACAGATATATTATTTCTTATATAGAAGACTGTTTTTCTTTTTATGGAGGTAGTGATAAAAAGGACAATGCACTTCTGTATGAGGTGGAATATCTTATTAGCGGAAAGAATTCAGATATAGATAATCTAAAAAGAGTAGCAAATTATATTCTGCTATTACGCTTTATAAATAATTATATATTTACAGGAAAAGATACTCAGATGAAAACGCATATAAATACGATGGCATCGGCTATAACTGGGGTTATGGGAATGCCGCAGACGATGAAAGCAGTACAGGTACTTATAAGAATGGCAATAAGTTACGGAGAATCCCTTCTGGAATTACACACATTATTTTCTGGTGGCGAAGTTCCGTTGATAAAAGATAAGACAACGTGGAATCTTACGTTAAAAACAATGGGAGAGCAGTTAAGAAATAAGCAGATTGTAAAAAAAGGAAAGAAAAATATATCTTATAAAGATTATTTGAAGCTGTTTCTTCTAACAAAAGGAAATTCTCGAACAGTGTGTTATCGCATGATGGATATTATGCAGGAGAATATAGCTTCTAAAGAGCCAGGATTTTTGATGGAGAATTGTCTGTTTTCTTATAGCTGGAAAGGAAGTCTTGCGGCCGGAGGTGTGAAACTAAACTTTGTGAAACAATGTAGTTATTGATATTTTTAATAAAGATAGAGAAAGAATGTCGATAGAGCGTGTTTAAAATACGCTCTGCGGGAGGAGGTGAAGCAGGGTGCTCTCTTTAAAATACCTAAGACCTGACCCCTTTCAGGAAATGTGTAATGTTCAATGTTCGGAAAAAGATTCAGGAAAAAAATTGTCTCTCCAGGCACGGGTTATAAGATGGATCTTTCATAAGAGAAAAAGAGCATCCTGCTTTGGTTCTTGTCGGGCATCTGTAACTGTGGAAGCGTCATTGGTATTTCCGATATTTTTATGTGCCGTGGCTTGCTTTATAGGATTAGCACAGATGATCTTAGTAGAGACGGAAGTACATTATGCGGTATCACAGACTGCAAAGATATGTGCAAAGCAGCAAATGTTTTCTTTAATACCAGAGGGAGATGATCAGAAGTCAAATCAGGTGAAGGAGGATAATGGAATCCATAAAAGTGACAGAACAAATGGCAGACAAAGTATAAGAAATGCGAGCAGTGTATTTTTTGATATTTATGATGCAAAGTCTCTTTGTGACAGTTTAGTAGAGGGAGGCAGGAAAGGAATTTCAGTACAATCTGCTTTTTCATCTGAAGAAGAGGTACAGGTTAAAGCTATTTATACATTGAAATTATCAGTTCCTTTTTTTCGTTCTATTCGATTTCAGAAGGATACCGCTGTAAAAAGAAGAGTATTTTCCGGCTATGTAAAACATCGAAGAGATTATGATGCGGCTGGAGATAATAGTATTGTTTATGTTGCAGAAAATGGAGTGGTATACCATAAAAATGCATCTTGCTCGCATATTTGCCTAAAGATTACGGGGAATGCAGCAATACAGAACATAGTTCATTCCTCAAAATATGCAGCATGTGAAAAGTGTATTCATAAAGGGTCTTCTTTATCCGCAATATTTGTGACTGCATATGGTGATTGTTACCATTCGACTTTAGGATGTAGCGGATTAAAAAGAACGATAAAAGCGGTAAGATTAAAAGATGTGGGTAGACTGCGCCCATGTTCCCGCTGTGCTTCTGGGAGGTAGATTGTATATGGGAAATAAAGGAATGATGACGGTAGAAGCTTCCGTGGTTGTACCGATTATTTTAATTATCGTAGTCACAGAATTCTTTTTTGGACTGTTTTTGATTGATATGTCAGTAGTTAAGAGTGAAACAATGCGTTTGGCGGATGAAGCGGCAGATGTATGGAAAACAGACGGGAAGTTGGCAGATGGAACATATAAATCGCAGCAGCTTCTTCTGAGGAATAAGAACTTTCTTCAGAAGAATAGAAGGGGACAGCTCATAAGCAAAACAAGGCTGAGGCTGCAAAAAAGAATTGCAACCAGATTAAATATTGCTTCGTTAGATTCCTATAAAGTTTCTATCTCAGGAGGTAAAGTTCTCGTTCAGGCATCAGTACGACTTGGAAATCCTCTTTTGGGAGGGCGAAAATATACAGGGATAAAAGGATGGATTTTTAAATGTGAAGAAAAAGCCGATATAACTAATGAGGAAGAACTTCTTAGGAAATTAAGCGGGAATTTGCGGTAATCTGATAATAGGATTGTGTTGCTGTTGTGGGGAGGATAGATTGTGGAGGTTATAAAAGAGGGTACATATACATATTTGCTAAAGCAGATTGAATATAGGACACCTGTATATGATGAGTCAGTAGTGCATACGCAAAATGAATCATGGGATTATTATTTGTCTGTGGAATATGAAATCCTGAAAAGAAACGAGTTAAAAACGCTAGTATCGGCACAGCTTAGAGAAAAAGATGAAGAGAAAAGCCTTTTGTTTGATATTACCGGTAAACGGCCATTAAAACGGCAAGGAAAAGAACGAGCTTTTTCTCAAAAAGAATGTGAAAAAATTTTGCAGAATATGAGCAATATGATTCAGGAAGTAGAAGACTATATGCTTGATCTGAATTGTATAGAGCTTCGTCCGGAATATATTTATGAAGATAGTAAGGGAGAGATTCAATGGATCTATTTTCCGCAGACTTCTTTAGAGTCAGAGATAAAATCGAATCTGCAAGATAGAGAACTCCAAAATAAAAACGAGGATTTACAAAAGAGAATGGAAGCTTTATTTGCATGGATGCTCCCACAGATTGATTATGAAGATACAGATGCAGTTCAATTTATGTATCGATTTTATAATAAAGTAAGGAAACTGGGTTTTTCAAAGGAATTATTAGAGACATATATCCAAACAAAAAGACAAAAAGAATATTATGATATAGAGGAAGTCGATAAAACAAGTGCAAAAGTGAGAGACAGCAGTAAAATAAAACAGGATAGAAGGAGTAATAATGAAAGTATTTCCTATGAGGAGTTTTTTAAGGAAGAATTAGAACTGGAAAAACAAAAAATAGAAAGTCCAAATAACAGGAAACAAAAAACAGGAGATTTTCAGATAGGAATAAAAAATGGCAGAAGAAATAGCAGACGGGAAGTTCAGAGAAATGAGAGAAATGGGAGAAATAGAGATGAAAAAAATAAAAATCAAAGTAATAGAAACCAGAAAAATAAAGACTTAAATAATAGAAGTAAAAGTCAAAGTAATGAAAATAACTATCTCATTGTGTACAATGGTTTAAAAATAATTTCTGTAATATGCACATTTCTGGCAGTAATATTGGAAGGAATCTTTGTATTCTACGGAATGAGAAGCGGTTTTACAAGACAGTTATTTCAATATTCCGTAGGCGGAATGCTATTAATTATAGTGTTTGCGTGTGGATTCATATGGAGTGCACAGACAGTACGAAAAATAAAACAAAAAAATAAAAGCAATAGTATGAATAGTATAAAAGACAACATAAACAAGCAAAATAAAGTAAGACATCGAAAAAGAGGTGAGCAGGGAAGCCAAATATCCGATGAGTTTATTCAGGAAAAAGAATTACAGAACAGACCGCAAATGATAAAAACAGAAGTTGATTGGGAAACAGAAGGAGATTGGGAATCAGGAACAGAAGGAACAACCATTTTAAACTATGGTAACGAATCAGAAAAAGAAGATAGTAAAATATGTCATCCGATGTTACGGGATATGGAATTAGGAATTATCTATGTAATAAAAAATTGTCCTTTTTATATCGGAAGTGCAGAGGGTGTAAATCATCTTCATATACAGGATAAAACAGTAAGCAGGGAACATGCAGTTATTTTAGAAGATATTTATGAGGGAGACGGACAGGGATATATTCTTCGAGATATGGGTTCGACAAATGGTACATGGCTTAATGGGAAAAAGATAAAAAGAGGAAATCAGGAGCAATTAGAAGATGGTGCAGTCATACGTTTTGCAAAAAAAGAATATGAATTTCTGATACAGGATATTTGACAATCCAGGCAGCCTCGCTATAATGGAGAACATAAGATAAAGAAAGGTAAAAGAGAAATTTTTATGGAATTTGTAGAAGCATTACAGGAATTTTTATTCCATCAGGGGTTTCAGAAAATAAAGTATGATTCAAAGATTTTGTGGGGGAAAGATACAGGCGATAAGCTCTCTTTACTTGAAATTGTTTCGCCACTTCTTCCAGGGCAGCCGCGAATTGGATTGAAACAAAGAGAAGAAGAAATGTTCGATATAGAACGCCAGATTATGCTAAAGTATCAGGAAAAAGTGGAACACTTGCTATTAATACTTAGTAAGGGAGAACCGGATTTTGAAGAAAGAAAAGAAGCGGAAAAATATCCGGATATATGGTTTTTTGATATAAAAGCAGGACAACTGTATATTTATGAATATCAAAAGTCCCAATATTGTGGACTAGAAAGTTCTTTGGAACCTTTTTCACAGAAATTTTTGCAGCAGAAAATAACCGAAGAAAGAACAGAACTTCGACGTATGCTAACGCCAGTCAATACAATACTTGTGCTTGCTAATGTAGTGGTATTTATGGTCTTGAGTTTTTTGGGTAATACTACAGATGCAGAATTTATGGCGGCACATGGAGCGATGGATTGGATGGATGTTGTGGAAAAGCATCAGTACTATCGACTATTTACCTCAATGTTTCTTCATTTTGGAGCAGATCATCTTTTGCAAAATATGTTGATTTTATTAGTCATTGGATGCCGCTTAGAGAGAATCACAGGAAAACTATCATATTTACTCATATATATTGGAGCAGGTCTGACTGGAGCAGGAACATCTATTATATTTACGCTCGGAAATAATCCGAATACTGTAAGTGCAGGAGCATCGGGAGCAATATTTGGTATTATGGGAGGCCTTTTATATTATATTATTTCTGATATCATTCAGAAAAAAAGACATCGTGTAGAGGAGATTGGTTTGACGGGAATGATTTTCATGGTTGCTTCAGCATTATCGTATGGATTCTTTTCTACAGGCATAGATAATGCAGCGCATATTGGAGGACTTGTAGGAGGGTTTCTAATCACAATGATAAGTAGATTTGTTATTTAATTCAATTAAAATCCAGCCAAAGACAGCCCGAGAAGAGAACCGATACCCTATATTTGTGACCTCGGAGCAGGGTTTAAATGTGAGCGTATAAGCGAACATTTAAACCGCCGCGACTAAAGTCACAAATATAGGGTATCGGTTCTCTTCTTGGGCGTCTGTTATATTGAATTAAACTAGATCTTTAATCTCCGAAGGAGATCCCCAAATGCTTCGCCTGAAGTACAATCTGGTCATCAGGAGAAACATATTTTAATTTTCCAGCTGTTTTTTCCAGAGGAAGAGTAGCGACATCATAACCTTTCATGATAAGCATTTTGCCGTAATCTTCTTTGGCGATAAGCTCAGCTGCAGCAACACCGAGACGGCTGGAAATTACGCGGTCAAAAGGAACCGGGCTTCCGCCTCGCTGTGTGTGTCCTGGAATTGTGACACGAACTTCTAAACCAGTGGCTTTTTCAATTTGTGAAGCGAGTTCATAACCAACTGTAGAATGTTTACGTTTAGCCAGTTTTGCCTTGTACTGTTTCTTTGTCAATTTTGCATCTTCTTTTGAGATTGCCCCTTCTGCAACAGCAAGGATTGTAAAGTGCTTGCCCTGTTCATTGCGGCGTTGAATTGCCGAAATAACGTGTTTTAAGTCATAAGGGATTTCTGGGATGAGGATGATGTCAGCGCCGCCGGCGATTCCTGCATGAAGAGTAACCCATCCTACTTTATGTCCCATTAATTCTACGATAAATACGCGGTTATGGGAAGCGGCTGTTGTGTGAATACAGTCAATTGTCTGAGTAGCAATATCTACTGCACTCTGGAAACCAAATGTCATATCTGTTCCCCAGAGGTCATTATCAATTGTTTTTGGAAGGGAGACAATATTAAGACCCTCTTCTCTTAAAAGGTTGGCAGTTTTCTGGCTTCCGTTACCTCCGAGAACAACAAGACAGTCTAAATCAAGATAGCGATAAGTTGATTTCATTGCTTCTACCTTATCAAGACCATTTTCGTCAGGTGTTCTCATTAATTTAAATGGTTGTCTGGATGTACCAAGGATGGTTCCGCCGGTTGTCAGAATGCCTGAGAAGTCTTTCGAAGTCAGTCGTTTGTAGTTGCCGTAAATTAATCCTTTATATCCGTCGATGAAGCCGTAGATTTCAACTGTTCCCTCAAGAACGTTAAGACCCTTTACAACACCACGCATGGTAGCATTTAAACTTTGACAATCTCCACCGCTGGTCAGCATACCAATTCTCTTCATCGTAATCTCCCTTCTCGCAGAGCAGGATTCCATTATGATAATCCAGTCGTAAAATACATAAAACGTAATGCTCCCAAATTAATATCAAGAATTTGATAATTAAATTTTACAAATGGAATCAAGTATCTGCAATTCCTATAATAATCTGTAGTTAAAATAATCTGTTTTAAAGTTCCACTCGTCCATCTAAAGCTCGTGAGAGTGTTACTTCGTCAATGTATTCCAATTCACCACCAATAGGAACACCGCTGGCGATACGAGTTACCTTTATGCCGCGCGGTTTTACTTTTTTGGTGATGTACATTGCGGTAGCTTCTCCGTCAAGGCTGGAATTTGTGGCGAGGATTAACTCTTTTACTTCCGGGTTATTCAGGCGTTCTTCTAATTCTTTAAAACGGATATCGTCCGGGCCTTTTCCAAGACTTGGAGCAAGCGTTCCCTGAAGAACATGATAAACACCATGATACTGACCCGTTTTTTCATAAGCAGCTAAGTCCTGTGTATGCTCCACGACCATGATCGTACTGTGATCTCTTTTGGTGCTGGCACATATAGGGCATACTTCTGAATCTGTCAGGGTACAGCAGTATTTGCAGTAGCGAATCTTTTCTCTTGCGGTAACAAGTGTCTGTGCAAGATGATGTACATGCTCTTCAGGCATATTTATGATGTGAAAAGCGAGACGCTGTGCTGACTTACTGCCGATACCAGGAAGACGTCTGAGTTCCTCAATAAGGTTAGTAATCTGCGTACTATAATAGTTCATTAAAATCCAAATCCTCCGCCGAGGCCGCCAGTTAACTTGGACATCTGAGCCTGGGAGTCTGCTTCCATAGCGCGGAATGCTTCGTTAGTAGCAGCCATGATAAGATCTTCTAACATTTCGATATCATCAGGATCAACTACTTCTTCAGCGATTTTGATAGCAGTAACTTCTTTTTTACCGGAAACAGTAACAGAAACAACACCGCCGCCTGCGCTTGCCTCGTAGGATTTCTCCTCTAATGCCTTTGTGGTCTCAGCCATCTGCTTCTGCATCTTCTGAGCCTGTTTCATTAAGTTATTCATGTTACCAGGCATACCACCTGGGAATCCACCTCTTTTTGCCATAATAAAATCCTCCATTTTAATAATTATGTACTCTCGGAGTCTTTCCTGCACTTGCCTTTGCGGCTGATTTTCCGCCAGTTGCGCCCAAATTTTTGAGGCGTACGCACTGCATATGCCTTAAAAATTTGGACATAGCTGAAAAAAATCTTCTCACAAGATCAGGCACAAAAAGATTCCGGGAGCACATTAACACGCTTTAATGTGTTTATACACCAGAAATAATATTTTGCCAATAATTAATTACTCAAAAATAACCGTCTGGTGAATCTTGCTTAAATCAATATAGTTAGATTGTTCCGTTGGTTGATGTGTACTGGATGTACATTCAAAAGTTACGACCTTACCTGTCTGTTCTGCAACAAGTTCAGATAAAAGATCCAGATTTTTGTGATGTTCTCGCTCAAAGTATTCTTTTGCCAGGTCATTATTTGTAAAGACAAGCTGCAAAATAGTACTGCTGTCAGCTACCGCAACTCTGGCGGCGCGAAGAAACTGCTGCATCGGCATGGATGTTTGATTTACAATATCGTTCCAGTGACTTGCAATTTCTTTCAAGTCATCAGCTTCTGCTGTGGAAAAACGCTTTTCTAATGCTTCTTCCGGTGAAATCTGTCCTTCTGTTCCCTGCGGAAATGCACCAGATACGGCACTGTTTCCAGTTCCATTAACCATACCTGCTGTTCCTGCGCCTGCTGCGCCGGAAGTGCCAAGAGGCTGACCGGTATATGGATCATAGGCAAAAGTACCATTGTTGGTTATCATCCCGGTATTCCCCAGTCCATTTGCAGGAATCATTGGGATGCCTTGTGCAATTTTGTCTTCTAACTGCCGGATACGCTCCGAAAGACTTTCCGTATCGGATTCCATTTCGGGGCGGCAGAGCTTAATGAAGCCAACCTCCAGGAGAACACGCTTCTGTGTGGCAGTCCGAATCTGATTAGAAAGTTCGGAAAGCAGCCGGATATAGCGTAAAAGTGCAATAGTATCTACCATAGAACACTCTTCCTTTAGAGCGGCAATCGTTTCTTTTGACATATCAAGACTTTCTTCAGCACCCTCCTGATCTTTTAAGATAAGAAGATTTCTCAGATACCAGAGAAAATCGGAAAGGAACTGAGAAAGCTCCCGGCCCTCTGTGATCATGCTGTCAATGATATCAAGAGCGGCGATAGAGTCATGATTTAAAATATTACGAAGTAGTGCGCTGAAAACAGAAGTGTCTGCAGTACCAAGTACTTCGAGAACATTGTCATAAGTAAGCGTCTGCCCAAGATAAAAAGCGATGCACTGGTCAAGAAGACTTAAGGCATCTCGCATGGAACCGTCCGCTGCACGGGCGATATAACGAAGAGCCTTTTCATCTGCATCCACCTTCTCTTTCTCCATTAAGGATACAAGATGGTTCGTAATCGTATCAACGGAAATTCGTTTAAAATCATATTTTTGACAACGGGAAAGGATCGTAACAGGAATTTTGTGTTTTTCTGTTGTAGCCAAAATAAAGATAACATAAGAAGGAGGTTCTTCAAGCGTTTTCAAAAGAGCATTAAATGCTCCGGAAGAAAGCATATGAACCTCATCAATAATATATACTTTATAACGTCCCTCAACTGGGGAATATTGTACCTGTTCCCGAATATCACGAATATTCTCCACACCGTTATTGGAAGCCGCATCAATTTCTAAAACGTCAAGAGAACTCTGGTTATTAATTGCCTGACAGGAAGGACAGGCATTACAAGGGTTCCCATTAACCGGGTGTTCACAGTTTACTGCCTTTGCAAAAAGCTTCGCAATGGAAGTCTTACCAGTACCCCGGGTGCCGCAGAAAAGATAGGCATGCCCTATTCGGTTGTAAATAATCTGATTTCTCAATGTCTGGACAATGGCATCCTGCCCTTTTACTTCATCAAAATCACTCGGACGCCACTTCCGGTATAAAGCCATATAGCCCATCGAATCACTCACTCTCCCAGAAAAATATGCTTAAAACATTTTAGCATATTTACAGGTGAACAGGCAACTATAGCTTTTAGGGATAGGAGTCTTTTCTTTTATTTTACAGAAGATTTATATTAAGTGTTCTCAAAAAGTCTGCAAATTGCTTCAAAAAAGAATGTCGTTCTTCATTCTGTGCCAGAACTTTTTGCAGTTTTTCCAGTGTTCTTGGAGGAATCCAGCTTTTTCGGTGATTATAGTATTGATTGGATATTTTCCAAAACTTTTCAGGATATAAAAAAAGTAAATATAAGAAAAGAAAATCTTTTTCTGTGAGATGTCGGTAAATAGAATAACCGGAAATCCCTGCCTCAAAAAAGGCATAGTCGTAATGATTTTTTTCTAAAGTTTTTCGAAGAAAAAGATAGAAATCCAAAAGGTAAGGCTGATAACACAAAGATTCAAAATTGACTGTAGCAACAGAATAATCCGGTAAGATTAATACGTTATGGTAATGATATGCGCCGTGGCACATGCCGCAGTCCGTATCAGCGAGATCAGCTTCTGCTTTAAGAAGGTGTGCAAGGGCATGGGAAGCTTCCTTATAAAAAGAATCAAAACAATTCATATAAAGAAGTTCGAAGTCATTTTTCCCGCGAACTTTCCCGATAAATTTTCGGATAGAACGGAGTTCACGGTTTTTTCGCTCAAAAAGATGACTTGTGGTTTCTGTTTTCAGATTTTCAAAAGGAATTTCCTCAATAGAAGAAGATACCTTATGTAAAAAAGCAAGATTTCGGCAGGAAGCAGCCACATCAGACAGGTTCCGGCAGTCACATTCTCTACCTTTAAAATAATGTTTCAGGACAAATGGAGTGCGGTAACGGTCATAGGTAACAAGACTCTCTTCCTTTGTCAGAAAATAACGGTCCGTAGTAAGAAAACCGGCATTAGCAAGCTTTTCTTTCCACTCATATTCCAGAGCAAGTTTCTGGAGGGAACCGTGATATTCTTTTAATAAGGCAAGCCCCTGCTCTGTCTCGCACTGGAAAGTTCCGCGGCTTCGAAAAGTAGACAGAACTTTTACATCGTACTGCTCTAATAATTCTTTGTATTTTTCGCTCAAAAAAATCCCTCCAAACTAATGTACTCTAAAAAACTTCTCACAAAATCAAGCGCAGCAAGATTCTCAGAGTACATATAAGACAGACAACGGATTACGGAATAAACATGGTCTATCCTATGTGTAAAAGAGGGATGTTATGTGTAAAATTACTGAACTTCCTGATAAATTTTCAAGGCAAGTTCTTCAAGTTTCTCATATTCATTTAATTCAGGATTATTAAGCACCTGTGCGAGCAATGCATTAAGAATTGCACCAATCATTTTCCCTTCAGAAATACCTAATGCTTTTAACTGATTTCCATTAATTTTAAGATCCTTTAAAGTGAGACAGTCATTTGCAGTAAGAATATCTCTGTAAGCTTCCCTTGTCTCTTTCAGGGCAGTAAGCTTTTTAAGGCGCATAAAATCACTCTGTGCGGAAATATCAGCTTCCATCACATCAAGAAGATAAGGAAAAAGATCGGCACCGACTCTGTGAATAATCTTCCTTACATGCTTGCGTCCTGTACCTAAAGGGTCATTAAAACGAATATCATGGTTTGCAATCAATGTTGTGACCATGTGCGTAGTCTGATTGTCAAACTTAAGCCGTTTGAGGGCAGCCTTTGCAAGGTCAGCACCGACGGCATTGTGATTATAAAAATGATCAATACCATTCTCATCCGTTGTGCGAGTCTCTGGCTTGGCAATATCATGAAGCAGCATTGTGAGACGAAGAACCGGATTCGGGGCAATCGTTTCAACAGCGTGAACTGTATGGTCACCTACAGAATAAATATGATGCGGGTTATTCTGTGGAGTTTCCATCATACGATCAAACTCTGGAAGAAAAACACTTGTAAGGCCAGTCTCATAAGCAGCGCGAATCATTTCAGGATGGCCGGAAACCAAAAGCTTCATCAATTCTGTCTGAATACGTTCCGCACTTACATCCTTAAGAAATGTATGTTGGGCCTCAATCGCTGCCTTAGTATTTTCTTCAATCTTAAAATTTAACTGTCCTGCAAAACGAACTGCACGAAGCATTCGAAGCGCATCCTCATCAAATCGCTCTGCAGGATTACCAACACAGCGGATGATTCGATCAGTTAAATCCTGGATTCCTCCAAATAAATCAACAAGCCCTTGCTCTTCATTATAAGCCATCGCATTAATCGTGAAATCACGACGCATCAGATCTTCCTTAAGATCAGAGGTAAAAGTCACTTCATTCGGACGGCGGTGGTCTTCATAAGTTCCATCAATTCGGTAAGTTGTCACCTCATATCCGACTTTATCCATCATAATCGTAACTGTACCGTGTTTCAGTCCTGTATCAATTGTTCTTGGAAATAATGCTTTAACCTGCTCCGGCAGCGCAGAAGTAGTAATATCCCAATCCGCAGGCTCTTTTCCAAGAATAGAATCCCTTACACAGCCACCAACAACGTATGCTTCGTAACCATGAGCAGAAAGTGTCTTGATAATATCAGAGGCATGTTTTGGAATAGAAATATGCATGGGTTAATCCCCCTCCTTTCGAAAATGTTTTTATCTCTTTATTGCGATAATTATAACATAAAAAAAGGTTTATTACTATTTAATTCATTAGACAAACTACAGACGAAGCCATTGCCCCGAATAAGGCATATTTGTGGTCTCGGAGCAGAAAGGTGCT
>OGRC01000557.1_pt1 | contig 30452 bp, 21 predicted proteins | sample 1553431 | NCBI WGS metagenome assembly OGRC01 (sample SAMEA2580064, study PRJEB22360) | human gut metagenome | biome: human gut; feature: human-associated habitat; material: faeces | place: Denmark | collected 2008/2010
GGTAGAGGCAATCGGAGGCTATGCATTTGAGAATTGGAATATATATAATGCAGATGAGAACACTGTATGGTATGATGCACAGGCTGACGGTGATGTGTATGCCGGAAAAGTTTACTACAAATATAAAGGAACAATCGCAGAAGGCGGTACTGTGAATCTGAAAGCCGGAACAAAAGGAATCGCAGGATATGCGTTCCTCGATCAGACAAATCTGACAGGAATTGAAATTCCGGACAGTGTAACGAATATCGGCGACTATGCATTTGTCGGCTGTGAAAAATTAAATAAAGTGACTGTTCCTGCATCTGTAATAAAGATCGGAGAGAAAGCTCTTGGATATTTGACGACGGGAATGGCGGGACAGGTTTATAAGGTAGAAGGCTTTACGATCCGGGGCGTAGCCGGTTCAGCCGCGGAGATGTATGCGAAAGAAAACGGATTTAATTTTGAGGCGTATACTCCTGAATATATCAGAGGAGATGTGGATGCCGACAGAAAAGTTGGTATCGGAGATGTTCGTATGACATTGCGGAGCATCTGTAAGAAGGCGGAATTGAACGAAACGCAGAAGCTTGCGGCGGATGTGGAAAAAGACGGAGTAGTAGATATAAAAGACTTGCGGAAGATCTTAAGATATGTCTGCGGTAAAATTGAATATTTGTAAATCTGATTCTTAAGCGGATTTTGTAAGTGAATCGTAAGAGTGTAAGCACAGGAAGAACCCTGCTCTGCCGAAAGGCGGAGCGGGGTTCTTCTTATACTTATGACCAGCTGTATATGTCGGTGAGATATGTCGCAGTAATTATTCTGTAAATGCCAGCAATATGTGATGCAGTGATTTGTGCAGATATGGCAGATATTCTTCCATACTGACGGGCTGGCTGTTGTGGATACAGTTATAGCTTGTAGAGCCGATCAATTCGATTATTGTGAAGAGAAGTAATTCCGGCGTAGGACAGTCTATATTGTATTTTTTCAGAGCGGTCATGTAGTGATCATAGAAACGGCTTGAAAAAGAATGACTTCCGTTTGCAAAGACACTTTTAAATATCCCCCAGGATAAGTTCTTTGCAATAAATTCCATGAAAAAGTGATTCTTTTGAAAACGATCAATAATATAATCTGTTGTAAAGAGCAGTTCATCTTCAAAGCTATTGACGTCTGCTTTCTCAATAGCGCGGTGGGCGTCGTCAAAAAGCTGGTTTGCTTTGTATACGATCAGCTTGTCACGCAGATCGTATTTATCTTTGAAATAGAGATAGAAAGTTCCCTTTGCAAGTCCGGCCTGTTGGACGATGTCGGAAATCGTTGTTTTTGCGAAGCCTTTCCTTGTAAACAAATGAAATGCAGTTTCAAGGAGTGAGCTTTCTTTTTGTTTTTTATTATCTTCAACTTTACTCATAATAGATTCCCCTCTTGTGCTTCCATGCGCAATCTTTTGTTATTTTTCCTATATTATGGATTGTTTTGTTCTGAAAGTCAATAAAATGACTAAAATTCATTTTTATCGCTAAAAAATATTGACTATTAGTCATTTTGGGAATATATTGTGTACTATAGAAAAAATAAGGAGATGATTTCAGTGGTCAAAGCAGGCAAGTGGATTGCGAAGCATCGTGTGTTGATCTTGATTATCAGTGCGTTACTTATGATTCCGTCTTTTTTTGGAATTGTGAACACGAGGGTCAACTACGATCTGCTTAGTTATCTGCCAGAGCATCTTGAAACTGTGAAGGGACAGGATATTTTGGTAGATGAATACGGCATGGGAGCATTTTCCATGGTCGTAGTAGAAGATATGGAACTAAAAGATGTACAGAAGCTGGAAGAGAAATTCAGCGAAGTGCCGCATGTGAAAGATGTGTTGTGGTACGATGATGCGGCAGATATCAGTCTTCCCGTGGAGATGCTTCCGAAGGATATCAGGGAAGCGTTTTTTAATGGGGATGCAACGATGATGCTGGCGCTTTTTGATAATACAACATCTTCAGATGAGGCGATGGATGCGGTGACGCAGATGAGACAGATTGCGGATAAGCAATGTTTCATAAGCGGAATGACAGGAGTTGTTACAGATATTAAAAATCTTTGTCTGCAGGAACTTCCGATTTACGTTTTGATCGCGGTACTCTGTTGTCTTGTTATATTGGAATTGACATCTACGTCATTTCTTGTTCCGATTTTGTTTTTGATCAGTATCGGAGCTGCGATCGTATATAATCTCGGAAGCAATGTTTTTCTGGGAGAGACATCGTACATTACGAAAGCGCTGACGGCAATTCTGCAGTTAGGCGTGACGATGGACTATTCGATTTTCCTTTTGAACAGTTATGAGGAAAATAAGAAGCGTTTCCCGGGAGAAAAAGAGCGGGCAATGGGGCATGCGATCGCGAATACATTTAAGTCGGTTGTCGGAAGTTCGGTGACAACGATCGCAGGCTTTGCGGCATTGTGCGTCATGACGTTTACACTGGGAAGAGATCTTGGAATTGTAATGGCAAAAGGTGTTGTTATGGGAGTGCTTTGCTGCGTAACGCTGCTTCCTTCTCTTGTTCTTGTATTTGATAAATGGATAGAAAAAACAACACATAGACCACTGTTTTCTAATATGAATAAACCGTCAGGGTTTATTACGAAACATTATGTTGTCTGGATCGTTTTGTTTGCAGTGCTTTTGTTCCCGGCGATTTACGGAAATAACCATACAAAGATCTATTATAATATCGCACAGTCACTTCCGTCATCTTTGGACAGTAACGTGGCAAATGAAAAACTGGAAAAAGATTTTGAAATGGGCAATATGCATATGATCCTAATGGATAAAAATATGGATGGTGTTCAGAAACAGAAAATGCTCGATCGGGTTGACGAAGTTGACGGTGTGAAATGGACGATCAGCATGAATTCCCTGATCGGACCGTCTGTGCCGGATTCTATGATACCGGATGATATTAAGAGCATGCTCAAGAGCGATCATTACGAGCTGGCGTTTATTTGTTCGGAATATGCATCTGCAACGGATGAGGTTAACACACAGATCGCAAAGATCGACGATATAGTGAAATCGTATGACGATGATGCTATGGTAATCGGAGAAGCGCCTTTGATGAAAGACCTTCAGGATGTAACTGATGTAGACCTTACGATGGTAAATGTTCTTTCAATGGCTGCGATCTTCTTGATCATTATGATTGTATTTAAGTCTATTTCGCTTCCGATCATTCTTGTGTCGGTTATCGAGTTCGCAATCGCAGTTAATATGGCATTCCCGTATTTTATGGGAACGGAACTTCCGTTTGTGGCAAGCATTGTCATCGGAACGATCCAGCTTGGAGCAACGGTTGATTATGCAATCTTAATGACGAGCCGTTATCAGAAAGAACGGGGACGAGGAAGATCGAAGAAAGAGGCGATCGCAATCGCTCATAAAACGAGTATGCCGTCAATTATCAGCAGTGGTTTGAGTTTCTTTGCGGCAACGTTCGGAGTGGCTTGTTATTCCAAAGTAGATATGATCGGTTCTATTTGTACATTGTTGGCAAGGGGAGCGATCATCAGTATGATCGTTGTGATTCTTGTGCTTCCGGCGATGTTTATGATATTTGATAAAATTATCTGTAAGACATCGATCGGATTCGTTGAGAAAAAGAGGAAAGAAAATAAAGTGATAAAAGCAGCACAATAAGGACAGCGCAATAAGAATATCGTAATGAGAATAAAGGAATAGAAATCAAAAATAATAAACAAGAGCGGCAGGAAAGGATGTTGGCGGTCATGAATAAAAATAGAAGAATGAAACATGTAGTAGCGGCTTCACTGGCAGTCGGAGCAGCGGCGCTTACCGGATTCGGACAGATCGCTCCGGTGGTAGTATATGCGGCAGAGCAGGAAGAAAATGTAAAATCAGAGAGTGCAGAGCAGGCAGGAGCGGAATTGTTCAAAGAAGAAACGGTCTATGTCAATGCGGATGCAGCAGGAGAAACAAAACTGGTGACGGTTTCAGACTGGCTGAAAAATGCCGGAACCGCACAGAGCTTAAATGACGTCAGTGAACTTACCGGAATCAAAAATATTAAAGGCGAAGAGACGTTTACCGAATCAGGAAACGCCCTTGTCTGGAACACGGACGGCGAGGATATTTATTATCAGGGAACAACAGACAAAGAGCTTCCGGTTTCGGTTAAATTGACTTATTATCTGGATGGAAAGAAGATCAGTCCTTCAGAGCTGAAAGGGAAAAGCGGACATTTGAAAATTAAGATCGATTATACGAATCACACGAAAAAAACGGTTCATGTGGATGGCGTTGAGGAAGAGTTATGCAGTCCTTTTGTTATGATGACCGGAATGATCCTTCCGAATGAAACGTTCAGTAATGTGACGATTGATAACGGGAAAGTCGTTTCAGACGGAAACAGGAATATAGTGCTTGGATTTGCGGTTCCGGGTATGAAAGAGAGTCTTGGAATGGATGATTTCAGTCAGTCTTCTTCCAAAGTAACTCTTCCGGAAAGTCTTGAGATAAGCGCAGATGTGAAAGATTTTACGATGTCTTCTACTTATACGGTTGCGCTGTCTGATATTTTACAAGACTTAAATATCAGCGAAGTGGTTGATTACAGTTCTTTGCAGAGCGCTCTTGATGAACTCGAAAATGCAGCTTTGGAACTGGTAAGTGGAACGGATACGCTTTCTTCAGGGGCGTCTCAGCTTTCTTCAGGTGCAGCAGAATTAGAAGAAGGAATTAAAAAATATACGGACGGAACAGTTACATTGGCAAATGGCGTTGTATCATATGTAGACGGTGAACGACAGCTTGCCGAAGGCGCGGCAGGTCTGACGGAATTGAGCGAAGGGTTGTCGAAGGTTCAGTCGGCAGTGAGTCAGCTTAGCGCGGCAACAGACGGAACGTTGGAAAATGTGAACGAAAAAGACATTAAGGCAGGAGCGCAGAAACTGGCAAACGGAACGCAGCAGCTTGCACAGGCGCTTGGAACAGAAGCGGTTCAGGCAGTGATGAAGCAGGTAACGGGAATGATCGAGATGGGAAATGCTCTGATCGAAGAGACGAAAGGTCTGGAGACGAGTCTGCAGAATGGAATTGTAACTCCGGTTCAGGATATTGCGGCACAGGTACAGGCGATTTCAGGAGAACTTCAGAAGATTGCTGCTTTGCAGACAAATCTGGCAAATGCATGTGCGGCGATTAATACGGCGGTAGACCGGAACAACGCAGTTATTGATGCAGATAATGTGCAGATTACGGCAAATAATGAAAAGATTTCATCAGCGAAGACGAAAGCGGCTGCAAGTTCACAGACAATTCAGCAGTCGATTGATTCTTTGACAGCGCAGAGAAATGAGATTGCACAAAAAGATCCGCAGTCAGCGGCTTTGGAGGATCTTGATCATGCGATTCAGGCTTTGAACGAAGCGAAAGATGCTGCATCTGAAGCGGCAGATATGCCGGAGCTTTCTCTTGTAGAAGAGAAGTTGAGCCCGGTACAGGCAGATCTGTCCGGTGTGGATGTGCAGGCAATCCAAAGTGCGGTCGGAAAGATGAAGGTAGATCTGTTTGCCTTAAAACTTGCGTCTGCAGGGCTGAATGCGAAACTCCCGGAAGTGGAAGCAAAATTAGATGCAATCCAAAAGGCAGGAGAAAATCTTCCGCTGGATGAACTGGGAACATTGACAGAAAAAATCGATGATCTGAATACGGGAATGCAGGGACTTAATAGCGGAATCGGATCTTTGCATACGAATCTGTCGTTGTTAGATCAGTCGCTGGCAGCAACAGCTCCGAAAGCGGCTTCAGGAATCGCACAGCTGAACGGTGGTTTTGCACAGCTTGGCAGCTTCAACAGCCAGCTCACGGCAGGGGCGGCACAGTTGAGAGAGAACAGCAGCGTATTGAAAAACGGAGCGTCGGCTTTGAACAGCGGAGCGAAAACATTGGCAGACGGAGCGGTGACGCTGGCGGACGGAATGAAAACATTTGACGCAGACGGAACAAGCAAGCTGAAAACAACAGTCGAAGATGCAGTCGGAGAATTGATGAATCGCTTAGAGGCATTGACATCCGAACAGTGCAGTTATGATACGTTCAGCGGAAAAGACAGCTCTATGGACGGAAATGTAAAATTTGTTATCGAAACAGAAGCGATTGAATAAAAATGGTCAAATACAAAGTGATCAGGTAAAACACAAAAATCATCCCTTTGCTGTGCAGGGGGATGATTTTTGGCTTTTTTCAGAGATCTTTTTGTGTGTCTTTTTTCAGACAGATTGTTTTCGGAAAGAGATCTGCAGGATATAAAATTTGATTCAGCAATGAATCTCAGTAATGGATCTTATATTTTTCCAGCCAGTAGTTGATCTGCAGCATATAGGCGATCATCTGAGGTCCGGCCATGAGCTGCCCGTACCATGGTTTCCCATAGTCGGAAGGGGCGTCGAGGAAACGCAATACTTTCTTTTTATCGAGAAACGTCTGAATAGGCGCGTTAGGAGAAGCAAGGACGTCTTTTAGTTCATTTGCAAGCATTGTTTCGTAATTAGGATCATAAGTTTTCGGATAGGGACTTTTTTTCCGCCAAAGAATTTCTTTCGGTAAAATTCCTTCGCAGGCATGACGGAGCAGACCTTTTACAATTCCGTCAGGACATTTTATTTTCCACGGAACATTAAAAACATATTCAACGATTCGATAATCAGCGAAAGGAACACGGGCTTCTAATCCGCTGTACATACCGGTGCGATCCATTCGGTCAAGAAGTGTTGCCATAAACCAGCGGATATTCAGATAAGCAATTTCACGCCGGCGCTTTTCTTCTGTGGAGTCCTCAGGAAGAAGCGGTGTTTCGCGAATTGTTTTTTCACAGGCTTCCCGGGCGTATTCTTCCATGTTCAGTTCGCGGATAAATGCATCGTCTAAGAGATCCTGACGCGGCTGCATAGAAGGCGACCACGGAAACATATTTGTTTCGAAAAACTCTTTTTTGTGAAACCATGGATAACCGCCGAAAATTTCATCTGCACATTCTCCTGTGAGGACAACGGTGTTGAACTGTTTGACAAGGGAACAGAAATACAGCATAGAGGACTCAACGTCTGCCATGCAAGGGAGATCCCGGGCATCGACCGCTTTGTATAAATAATCGAGCTGATCCTGACTGCTGCATTCCAGAAAATGGTGATTTGTTCCAAATGATTTTGCCATTTGTTCGGCAAAAGGACGGTCTTGACTTGGCTGAAACCGGTTGGACTTAAAATAGGTTTCATTTCCTGTAAAATCAAAGGAAAAGGTATTCAGAGTCTTTCCCGATTCTGATAACTGTCCGGCGCAGACTGCGGTAACAAGACTGCTGTCTATTCCGCCAGAGAGAAATGTGCAGACAGGAATGTCAGAAAGCATCTGCCGTTTGATTGAGTCGGTGAGAAGCCATCTTGTTTTCTCCACTGTATCAGAAGGCGAGTCGGTGTGTGGATAACTTTCAAGTTTCCAGTAAAATTGTCGAAAAAAAGAGCTGCGGCAGAGGGTAATATGTTCTCCGGGAAGCACTTCAAAAATATCTTTGAACACTCCTTTTCCGTACGTTTTTGCAGGACCGAGAGAAAAGACCTCATTTAGACCGGTTCGATCCAAAACGGGAACAACACCGGGATATGCGAACAGTCCTTTGATTTCGGATGCGAAGACAAAGGTTTCGTCTTTTTGTGTATAAAACAGCGGTTTAACGCCAAGTCTGTCTCGGAACAGATGCAGTTCTTTTTTGAAATCATCCCACAGTGCGATTGAGAAGATCCCGTTTAATTTTGTAATATATGACGAGCCATACCGCATGAATCCGGCAAGGATTACTTCAGTATCGCTGGAAGTGCGGAATTGTTCGCCCTCGGAGATCAATTCCGCCTTCAGTTCTAAGGCGTTGTAGATTTCGCCGTTATATGCGATGACACAACGGCGGTTGTCTTTTATTCTTTCCATCGGCTGATGCCCGGTAATCAGATCGATAATATTCAGCCTGACATGGGCAAGCCCGCACATGGACGATAAAAAGATACCTTCGTCATCAGGGCCGCGGTGTTTCTGTACATGATTCATTGTTTCTAAAATTTGTTTTCGATAGTTTTCCTCTTTTGCATAATCTGCGAATGAGTTGAAAAATCCGGCGATTCCGCACATAGGAAGTCTCCTTTTCGTTTTTATAGTATACGAGAACATGCGTCAGGAAGTGAAAACGGCAGACCGTTTTCAGGCAGTACCAAGTATGACGGGCTGGATCTGCCGATTTTCTAAAGCAGCTTCCAAAGCAGGTATCAGAAGATCTGTATGAGCGGTCATAGAATTTGGTTTTTTGACCGGATCGTCCTGCCCGAAAGGAACAAAATAGATGTTTTTCGTATTCAAAAGAAGTCCGATGTTCTTCATATTCATGCCAAGAGCATCGTTTGTTGACAAGGATAAAAGAAGAGGTTTGTTATTGCGAAGATGTGCTTTCGCCGCCATTAATGCCGGTGTATCAGTGATTCCGTTTGCCAGTTTTGCAAGGGTATTTCCGGTACAGGGAAGGATAATGAGGATGTCGAAGAGAGCTTTCGGTCCGATCGGTTCAGCATCAGGAATGGTCAGCATCGGTTTGTGTCCCGTGATTTCTTCGGCTTCTTTTATAAATGATTCGGCAGAACCAAAGCGGGAATTAAGGGAAGATGCTGCATTTGAAAAAATAGTCTGTACGGAAGTGTATCGTTCTGAAAGTTTTTGTAATTCAAGAAAAGCTTTTTTGTAAGTGCAGAATGATCCGGTCAAAGCGACCCCAATCTGTTTTTCTTCTAAAGACAATGGGAGTTCCTCCTTTAAAAATTTTTATGAAAAATGGTCAATAAAGTGTTGCCTGTATAAAATCTTTCAAGTATTGAGCAGAAGAGGCGGGGGCGTATTTCCCCGGAAGTCCGGGGCAATGGAATGCAGGGATGCCAAGCCGGCGCGCCGTCTCAAGATCGACTCCGCCAGGAGAAGATGCGATATCAATGATAAGAGCGGAACGGTTCATGTTTTTCAAAATATTATCATGGATAAATTGCGCCGGAATCGTATTGAAAACAAAGCGGAACGTTTTCACATGATCTGCAAGCGCGCTCAGGGGCAGACTTTCATCGGCGATGAGAAACGCCTGTGCCAGTTCATTTACGTCGTCGGTGAAAACCGATACGTTTGCAGACAGTCCTTTTAAAGAGGACACGATGGAGCGTCCGCATTTTCCGAAGCCGAGAACGGCACATTGGCTTTTATGCAGATGGAACGGACTGTGAAGAATGGCTTCGCAGACTGCGCCTTCTGCTGTTGCAATGCTGTTGAATACAGGAAGAGCCGGATCGTCTGAATAATCATAAACAGAGATGCCTTTTTCTCTGGCGGCTTTTCGGAAATGCGGCGGAATACATCCGGCAAAAAAAGCCTGCCCGGGTTGAAGAAGATCAAGAACGGATTGAATGGAAAAACGGCAGCGATCTTCTTTTACAGAGACATCAGATCCGTTTTGTGTAAATGGAAAAGGAAAGAGAACGGTCCTGGAATGCGCGCAGGCTTCTTCAAGGGAAACAGCCCTGTGAATCATCGGAGACTCTTCAGATAATACATCTTTCGGATGGGATGGCAAGGCGTAACAGCAAAGAGAATTTCCTGATTCTGCTAACAGTTGTGCAAGGAAAACCTGACGCATATCACCGCCTAAAACAGAGAAATCATATAAGAAAGAAGACATGAAAACACCGCTTAAAAAACATTTTAATTTACTGTATGCGGATTGAACGGATGTGTGATAGTTTGGAGGAGAAGTTGTAAGCGGGGCAAAGCCGCTGGAATTGTACGGGGATGAAGAAAAGAAAGATTTTGGAATTGAAAAAAGATTTCTGAAAGGTCATAATAATGAGAAGAGATAAATTAATAAAGTTCTAAGATTTTATCTCATTCCTTTTAAAGTTTGTACGTTATGATAAAAACAGGAGAGGGTAAGAGAGGTGATTGACGATGTACAATATATTAGTGTGTGATGACGACAAAGAAATCGTAGAAGCAATCGAAATTTATTTGACACAGGAAGGTTATAACATCCTTAAGGCATATGACGGAACCGAGGCATTGGAAATTCTTGAAAGAGAAGAAGTTCATCTGCTGCTTCTTGATGTGATGATGCCGAAGCTTGACGGCATTCGTGCGACGTTAAAAATACGGGAGAAAAACAGCATTCCGATTATTATTCTTTCTGCAAAATCAGAAGACGCCGACAAGATCCTCGGATTGAACGTAGGAGCGGATGATTATGTTACGAAGCCGTTTAGTCCGTTGGAACTTGTAGCAAGAGTAAAATCTCAGCTCCGCAGATATACGCAGTTGGGAGGAACTGTGCGGGGAAAAAAGGATAAGATTTATGTTGTGGGCGGACTTCAGATCAATGATGATCTAAAAGAGGTCACAGTGGACGGAGAACCTGTGAGGCTGACACCGATTGAATATAATATACTTCTGCTTCTTATGAAAAATCAGGGAAGAGTATTTTCAATCAATCAGATCTACGAATCGATTTGGAACGAGGAGGCGATCGGCGCGGATAATACGGTTGCTGTCCATATCCGGCACATAAGGGAAAAGATCGAGATCAATCCGAAAGAACCCCGTTATCTGAAAGTTGTCTGGGGAGTCGGATATAAGATCGAGAAGGCACAATAGATAAGAAAAACAGGTGAAGAGAGGAACGTGAATGAAAGGATGGTATAGAAAGACTGCGATGAAAGCAGTTGTCCTGATCATGGGAGTGTTAAACGGAGCGCTGTTTTTCACATCTCTTGCGGTGACGACGAGATTAACCGGAACATTGAATCCGGCGGAGACAGTAAAATTGGCGGGAAAGCCGTACGAGGATTCGCCGGATTTCAGCAATACGGTGGAAGGTTATATGCTTCAGGTGCTTGAACAGTTTCAATTAAAAGCGCTGTTTGAGACGGACGGAGCATACAATCCCGATAAAGTGATCGATGTGATGTCTTATTTTGAAGACGCAGAGGCGGATGGTAAAAATCATTCAGGGCTGGTGTACAAGCTGTCAGATTTGATTGAGTGGAGCAAGGCGTACAGCGCCGAATCCGGCGGAGTGTATGATAAAAATGCGGTGATTGTCTGTAAACAGCCGAGTGGGAAATATTATTATTACTATACGGAAGAGTTTCTGAAACTGTTTGAGACAGGGGAACTTCAAATTACATTTGATACTGAGGAAATGGATATAGAGTCATTTTTTAATAACTTAAGCAATGGAACTCTTACTTCCTCCGGCGTGACCGACAAAATCATCATATATGATGCAGAAGGAAATGAACTGTATACAGATTGCTGGAACTACGGAGAGTCGGTTCGTGAGAATTATGCGCCTGTGGGAGCGGCGAATCTTCTTCAGGTTGTGAATGAGCGCCCTGAATTAAACGGAAAGCTCATGGTGATCTATGATCATTTGTCTTCTGTACTGACAAGTATAAACGACCGTTATACTCGATATGAGAGCGGATGGGAATATCTGGAAGAAGGAAATACGAACTTTACCTATTTATATGTGGATCAGGATACGAAAAAGGTTACGACAAATAAAAGCGAATATGCTGATCTTATGGTAAAAAGTGAGTCCGAGACAAATTCGAATATCGAACAAAGTATAGCAAATATGAAATCGGGCAAAAAGGTGAAATACGTTTTTGTCTATCCGAAATTAAAAGATTTTGAAACAAATATGGATATCTCTCCGACAACGGAATGGGATATGGTACGAGCTTATGATAATGACAGGACGTACGACAGTATTTTCGCGGTGGCGGTCGATACTTCTTACCCTATTAAGGATATGTTCTATGAAAGAAACGGGATCTATGAAGAGAATATTCCTCTTCTGCGCGGCGGGCTCGTGCTTTTGTGCGTCAGCGGGATTTTGTTTCTAGTCAGTTTTGTAATGGCAGGATTGACCGCAGGACGAAAAGAAGGGGACACTGAAATTCATTTGACAGGATTTGACCAATGGAAAACAGAGCTTGCAGCAATAACCGTGATTGGAATTTGGGCAGTAGGAACGGCGATCATCTTAGGAGCCGGGATTCTTGAAAGCAATAATGTCGGCAATATGGTGGACACCCTCGGATATTATGGAGACCGCTATATGAGCGATATGCCGGAATTTTATTCGATGTTGTTTGTGCAGAAAGTAAGCTTTCTTGATATAGCTGGTATATTTTTGTACGGACTGTTTACGTTCACCTGCTTTTTCGCGGGATATGTGAGTTTGATACGCAGGATCAAGGCAAAGAGTCTGTGGAAAGGAAGCCTGCTTTGTTCGATCCTTGCATTCGGGAAGAAAGTACTGGATGCGCGGAACGATGTTTGGCGGGTTATTCTGTTCATCAGTGTGTTTTTCTTTCTCCACTGGCTTGCATTTCTGGCTGGGAATATTCCGATGGCTTTGATTGCTTTGGCGGCGGATGGAGTGACGTTTTGGATCGTTTTGGGAAGTATGTTTGCGAAAGTCAGGATCAAGAAAGGGATTGAACAGATTGCAGACGGTAACCTTGAGTATCGGATCGATCTGAAAGGACTGCGCGGAACGGAGCGGAAGATTGCGGAGATGGTCAATGAGATCGGAAGCGGTTTGAATCGGGCGATCGATGAGGCTATGCGTAATGAACGGTTGAAAACAGATTTGATCACGAATGTATCTCATGATATTAAAACTCCGCTGACATCAATTATAAATTATGTGGATATTTTAAAACGGTCTGATATTTCGGATGAAAAGATACTTGGGTATTTGGACATTCTTGAAGTAAAGGCACAGCGTCTTAAGACTTTGACAGAAGACGTTGTAGAAGCGTCGAAAGTAAGCAGTGGAAATATTACATTAGAATATATGGATATTGATTTCCGCGAGATGGTGCAGCAGACAGAAGGAGAGCTGGCAGAGAAATTTGCGGCGCGGAATTTGGCGGTTGTACTGAATCTTCCGGAAGAGCCGGCAGTTGTTCATGTGGACGGGCGTCGAATGTGGCGGGTGCTGGAAAATATTTTCGGGAATGCGGCAAAATACGCAATGCCGGGAACAAGAGTCTACGCGGATCTTTCTGTGACAGACGCAGAAGTTCGTTTTTCTTTGAAAAATGTGTCCGAACAGCAGTTAAATATTTCGGCGGATGAGCTGACAGAGCGTTTTATCAGAGGAGATATCTCCAGAAGCACGGAGGGAAGCGGACTCGGTCTTTCGATTGCAAAAAGTCTGACTGCAATGCAGGGCGGAACGTTTGAATTGTACCTTGATGGGGATTTGTTTAAAGTAGATATCCGGTTTCCAAGGAGAAATAAGGAGAAAAAACAAGTTTCGAAAACTGTTGACTGATCTTCTCTTTTGACCTGGAATTCAGAGTGGAGCTTTAAGACGGAGCAACATAAAAACGGCGTGTACGGACGATTGAGAATATCGTCTGTACAGCGCCGTTTTGTTTTATATAGAATCATTGTGTGTTCTGCTCTTAAGGGCGGTATGTACGCGCTTTCTTACGAACAAATAACAGATGACCTGCAAGATAATCGTGATCAGCCATGATGCGGGATAGGAGATGAACAGAATATCCAGTGACCGATGTTTCGGGAAGACAAGGAAGATCCAAAGAATTCTTGTCCCTACAGTTCCTATGATGGAAAGAAGCATTGGAACTGCAGAATGTCCCATTCCGCGCAAAGCGCCGGGAAAGAGATCCATTAGTCCGCACATAAAATAAGTTACGGTTGTGTAGAGCAGGACTTCCATTCCGCATTGGATGACTTTCGGATCGGATGTGTAGATCCTCAAAAGCTCCGGTCCGAAGAGATAAGAGCCGCCGCCTAAGATCAGAGAGAGGATTACGGATAATAAAATACAATTTCTGAGTACTTTATCCATTCGTTTCCATTTTCCGGCGCCGAAGTTTTGGCTCGTGAAGCTCATACATGCCTGTGTGACTGAATTAGCTGTGGCATACAGGAAACCGAAAATATTGTTAGCGGCAGTATATCCTGCCATTGCGGTAGAACCGAAAGAGTTTACCGAAGACTGGAGAAGTACGTTTGAAAAATTAATGACCGTACTTTGGATTCCGGCAGGAATGCCGACTTGAAAAATCTGCCTTAAATAAACCCATTTTAATGTCAGTTTCGAAAAACGGAGCTGATAGCTGCTGTCTGACTGATACAGGCATCGGAGTACGAGAATACAGGAAATCATCTGCGCGATTACGGTTGCGATGGCAACTCCGGCAACTCCGAGGTGGAGTACGATCACAAGGAAGAGATTCAGAAGCGCGTTCGTGATTCCTGCGATGACAAGGAAGAATAAGGGACGCTTCGTGTCTCCTACTGCGCGGAGAACTGCCGCTCCGTAGTTATAAAGCATAAAAAACGGCATTCCGGCAAAGTAGATCCGCATATAAAGAGTAGACTGTCCGATCACATCAGAAGGAGTGTCCATCAGTGTCAGAGCGGCTTTTGAGAAGAAAAGTCCGACAAAGACCATGACGAGTCCGCTGCTTAGGGCAAAAGTAATGGCGGTATGTACGGTTTCCGACATTTGTTTTTCCTGCTTCGTTGCATAGAAGCGCGCTGCCAGTACGTTTGCACCAAGGGAAACTCCGATAAAAAGATTGGTAAAGACGTTGATCAGTGCAGTGGTAGATCCGACTGCGGCAAGGGCGCGGCTTCCGGAAAAGCGCCCGACTACAATAATATCTACGGCATTGAAAAGAAGTTGAAGAATACTGGAGAGCATGAGCGGAATGGAAAATGAGATCAGTTTGTCCAGGACAGTTCCGTTGCACATGTCTATTTCGTATCTGTTTTTTTTCGGTGTTGAAGTTGTCATTTTAAGTCCCCTCTTTGTAAATGTAAGCTTTGTTAAAAGTCTGTTACAGTTCCATTACAAATTACATTATGAATAGAAAAGAGAAAATTTTCAAGATGAAGTTTTTAAGAACTTTTCAAGAACTTTTTGAAAAGTTTTGGAACATATGGCGGTAAATTTTTATAGGATGCAGGTCTTTATGAAACCTTTACATTATTTGGTATGTATGCTATCCTTTTTAAAGACAAAACCAACGGAAGATCGGAGGAAAGGAATCCTTCGAATCTCACGGGGGATAAAGGAGAGAAAACGATGTCAGAGAAGCAGAAATATTATATTACAACGGCGATCGCCTATACTTCAGGCAAGCCGCATATCGGAAACACATATGAGATTGTTTTGGCGGACGCGATCGCCCGTTATAAGAGAAGTCAGGGATATGATGTATTTTTCCAGACAGGAACAGACGAGCATGGACAGAAGATTGAGCTGAAGGCAGACGAAGCCGGAGTTACGCCGAAGGAATTTGTAGACGGTGTTTCTTCCGAGATTAAGAGAATCTGGGATCTGATGGATACGTCCTATGACAAATTCATCCGTACAACAGACGAAGATCATGAGAAACAAGTACAGAAGATCTTTAAGAAGCTGTATGATCAGGGAGATATTTATAAAGGACACTATGAAGGAATGTACTGTACGCCGTGCGAGTCTTTCTTTACAGAATCACAGCTCGTAGACGGAAAATGCCCGGACTGCGGAAGAGAAGTTCAGCCGGCGAAAGAGGAAGCGTATTTCTTTAAAATGAGCAAGTATGCAGATCGTCTGATCGAGCATATTAATACACATCCAGAATTTATTCAGCCGGTTTCCAGAAAAAATGAGATGATGAATAACTTCCTTCTTCCGGGACTTCAGGATCTGTGTGTATCCAGAACTTCATTTAAGTGGGGAATCCCGGTTGATTTTGATGATAAGCATGTCGTTTATGTGTGGCTTGACGCGCTGACCAACTATATTACAGGTATTGGTTATGATGCGGACGGAAACAGCACGGAGCAGTACGCAAAACTGTGGCCGGCTGACTTGCATTTGATCGGAAAAGATATCATTCGTTTCCATACAATCTATTGGCCGATCTTTTTGATGGCGCTTGGTCTTCCGCTTCCGAAACAAGTATTCGGACATCCGTGGCTTCTTCAGGGAGACGGAAAAATGAGCAAATCAAAAGGAAACGTCCTTTATGCAGACGAACTTGTTGATTTCTTCGGGGTAGATGCGGTACGTTATTTTGTCCTTCATGAGATGCCGTTTGAAAATGACGGAGTGATTACATGGGAGCTGATGGTAGAGCGTCTGAATTCCGATCTTGCAAATACATTAGGAAACCTTGTGAATCGTACAGTTTCTATGACAAACAAATACTTTGGCGGAGTTGTTTCTGACAAAGGTGTGTCAGAAGATGTCGATGCGGATCTGAAAGCAGTGATCGACAATACGCCGAAAGCTGTTGACGCGAAGATGGACGGACTGCGTGTGGCGGATGCGATCACAGAGATTTTTAATCTGTTCAAACGCTGCAACAAATACATTGATGAGACAATGCCGTGGGCATTGGCGAAAGAGGAAGAAAAGAAAGACCGTCTGGAGACAGTTCTCTGGAATCTGATACAGGGAATCTCAGCAGGAGCGCGTCTTCTTGAATCTTTCATGCCGTCTACAAGCAAAAAGATTTTGGAGCAGCTCGGTGACGGACATGTGACAGAGAAACCGGAGATCCTTTTCCAAAGACTGGATCTTGAAGAAGTTATGAAAAAAGTAGAAGAACTTCATCCTCACACAGAAGAGGCGGAGGAAACAGAAGATGAAGATGTGATTGATATTGAAGCAAAACCGGAGATCACATTTGAGCAGTTCGGAGCGATGCAGTTCCAAGTCGGAGAGATCATCGCCTGTGAGGCAGTGAAAAAATCAAAAAAACTTCTTTGTTCTCAAGTGAAGATCGGAAGTCAGGTAAAACAGATCGTTTCCGGTATTAAAGCACATTATACACCGGAAGAGATGGTTGGGAAAAAAGTGATGGTGCTTGTGAATTTAAAACCTGCGAAACTGGCGGGAGTGCTCAGCGAAGGGATGCTTCTTTGTGCGGAAGACGCAGAAGGAAATCTGGCGCTTATGACTCCTGAGAAAAAGATGCCTGCCGGAGCAGAGATCTGTTAAAGAGATCTGATAATAAGAGCGTATAAAAATATCTGTCGGATGAACGAAGTGATAAGTTCATCCGGGCAGATATTTTTTTATATAGGCGACGAGCCAAAGTCCGGGCTTGTCCGAGACCCTGGCAACCGCTTACAATCCCGGAATGTGCCTTTTGGAACTTCCGGTGATTGTGCAGATAAAATATAGAGAAAATCTTACATTTTTACTGCAACAAAATATGGATCAGGGTACTCTTATATATAAAAGCTGTTTCAGACAGATATGGAAAGATGAAAAGAAATAAGAGGGATTTCAGTAAGAAAAAGTGTATTTGTGTGCAGCGGAAGGGAGGGAGCTTATGTCCGAAGGGATGACAGATATACAGCATCATCTTATTAGAAAGGCGAAACAGGGCGATCCAAAAGCATTTTCGCAATTATACGCTGAAATATATAAAGATCTGTATCGTTTCGCATTTTATATGACGAAACATGCTCAAGATGCGGAAGATGCAGTTAGTGAAGCGGTCATTTCTGCATATGAAAATATATCAGGTCTGAAGAAAGAAAGTTCTTTCAAGAGTTGGATGTTTACGATTTTGAATCATCAATGTAAAAAGATTTTGCAGAAAAACAGGAAGACGACGGAGCAGAGCACAGAAACGGAAACAGAAAATCTCAGAACGGAAGAAATTGACTTAGCACAGCGCCATGATGTGAGAAAGGCTTTTGACTCTCTGGAAGAAGAGGAGAGAACGATTATTGCATTTTCTGTGTTTGGCGGATATCGAAGTGAGGAAATCGCCGAATTGCTTGGGAAAAACGCGGCGACTATCCGTTCAAGAAAAAGCCGCGCGCTTGGAAAGATGCGAAAGATGTTAAGCTGAAGGATGAATCAAAAGGATGAGCTAAATCAAAAAACTAAGTGCAGAAATATGAAAGCAAACGAAAGCAAAAGCAAGAACATAGCGGAAAAAGAGCAATAACAGAAAGACCAATTATTAGAAGGAGACTGTCGATGAGAGAAAATGAAAAAGAGAGAAAAATAGAGGACTTATCAGAGCAGGAAGAAAAACAGACTGAAGAGAAGATCAGGCAGAGAGCAGAAGACGTAGAGATTCCGGCGTCACTTGAGCCGGAAGCTGTTGAAAAAATGCTGGAAACAAGGAAAAAGAAGAAGTCAAAAAGTTATCGATGGAAATATGTGTCCGCAGCCGCCGCAGCATGTGTCTGCCTTGTGGTGGGAGCTGTCGGATACGGAAACATGCATGAGGGAAAAAGTGACCGTTCTGAAACGGCAGCTGACGGAAAGATGGATGAAAAACAGAATCCGGGGAAAATCCCGCTGGCGAAAAATTATGATGAAATAAAAACGTACTTGAAAGAAAATGAGAAGCAGGCGAAAGAACGGAACGTATTTGGCGGAACAGGGGATGTCTATATGACAGATAAGGCTATGTTTGAGTCTGATACAGGCGCGACATCAGGAGGAAATTATTCCGATACAAACGTGAGACAGGAAGGCGTTGCTGAGGCAGATACAGTGAAAACAGACGGAAAGAACCTGTATATATTGAGCAATCAGACTGTGAAGATCGTAGATGCATCTCAGGCAGAAATGAAAGAGCTGGCAAGTATTACGCTGAATGAAAATTGTTATATAAGCGAGATTTTCGTTTCAGATCATCGGTTGGTGCTGCTGTATGGAGAATCGAGATATGAAGATGAAGTGTCAGAGACAGGTGGAAATTATAAAGAATATACTTGTGCGGCGGTTTACGATGTGACAGATCCGTCAAATCCGAAGGAAGCAGGAGTCATCTCCCAGAGCGGACAGTATCATACGATGCGGGAGAAGGATGGATATGTCTATTTAATCAGTGATTTTTACACCTATTATGATTCGTCGGTATCAACTGAAAATGATTATATTCCACAGGTTCAGGGCGATCTCCTCCGGGCGGAAGATATTTATATGCCGCAGGGAACAATCGGAAGTCAGTATACGGTTGTGTCTGCATTTGCACTTTCAGATCCTACGGTAAAACTACAGACAAAGGCCATTTTCGGAAATGCAGGAATGTGTTATGTGAGTGAAAATAATATTTATATTACGGAAGAGTGTTATGGAAAAAATGATTCGGAGAAGATCCAGACTTCGATCCGAAAGATTGCCTATGGAAACGGTACTTTAGATGCGGTGGCACAGACGAAGATCGACGGTGTCCTGAACGATTCCTTTAGTATTGATGAATATAACGGATATCTGCGGATCGTGGCGACAGTGCTTCCGAATACTTATAATGATCGGATCATGCCGATCCCATATAAAGGTGCGGAAGGCAACGCAGTTGAAGACAGCGCTGCAGCAGACAGCGAAGCTGTCGAGACAAACGCGCTGTATGTGTTGGATGAAAATCTGGAAATGACAGGAAGTATTCAGGATCTGGCAAAAGAAGAGACGATACATTCGGCGAGATTTATGGGAGATATTGTTTATTTTGTGACATTTAAGCAGATCGATCCGCTGTTTTCTGCAGATCTTTCAGATCCGGCAGCTCCGAAGATCATCGGAGAATTGAAGATTCCGGGATTTTCAGATTATCTGCATCCATATGGAGAAGGCAAACTGCTCGGAATCGGGATGAGCGTGGATGAGGACGGCATGACGACAGAAGGTGTGAAGCTGTCGATGTTTGATATAAGTGATCCGGTAAATGTGAAGGAGACAGCAACATTTGTATTGGAAAATGTGCTCAGCACAGACGCAGGTTATAACTATAAGGCAGTATTCGCCGATGCCGAGAAGAATCTGTTCGGATTTGCGGCATACGGAGATTCGATCGAATACAAAATGTTCAGTTATGATGAAGCAGAAGGATTTAAAGAAGTCTTTTCAAAAGAGATCATCAACTATGGAAATGTCAGAGGACTGTATATTGAAGATACGTTTTATCTCGTGGCAGGAAATACGGTGGAATCATTTGCGATGAATGGATTCCAAAAGATTGATGATATTGTTCTGTAAGAAAGAACGACACTTTCGGTGCTTGGAAACAGCAAAATACAAAAATATATAGAATAACGGGATGCGCAGAAAATCCGTATACAGAACTTCATTAAGTCAGTTTTATACGACAGCTTAAATGTATAATAAGACATAGATCAGAACTTGGAAACGTTCTTAAACAAAGCGGTCGGAAGGAGAAAATGATATGAAGGGATATAATACGGAAAAAGGATACATGGGATATGTAGATGGTATGTGGATGCTTTTTAGCTGTGAAGCAGATTACTATGAATTTATGGAATAAAAATATGGCAGGATATGGTACAATATTTTCTGCAGATTATAATACAGGAGAGTTGGATCATGCCAAAAGGAACGAATCAAAAATTTAAGTTATACCGTCTTGCACAGATCATGTGTAAAAAGACAGACGAGACACATTATCTGACGATGCCGGAGATTCAAGATGAATTGGCAAAGTATGACATTACCGCAGAGCGAAGGAGTTTGTATGAATCGCTGAAAGATTTAGAAGAGTTGGGCATTGAAGTGGAAGGGGAACATGAAGGCAGAGGGTATCATTATCATGTGATCGGCAGACAGTTTGAACTGGCAGAGCTGAAACTTCTTGTTGATGCGATACAGTCATCGAAGTTTATTACGGAGAAGAAGACGAACCAGTTGATCGGAAAGCTGGAAGGGCTTGTCAGTCAGTATGAGGCGGCGGCTCTGCGCAGACAGGTTTTTGTTTCAGGGCGGATCAAGACGATGAATGAGACGGTTTATTATAGTATTGATACGATTTACAATGCCATCGCACAGAATAAAAAGATTCAGTTTCAATATTACCAGTGGAACGTGAAAAAAGAGCCGGAGATACGTCATGGAGGAGCATATTATCATATCAGTCCGTGGGGGCTTTTGTGGGATAATGAAAATTATTACCTGATTGGATATGATTCGCAGGCGGAGCAGATCCGGCATTACAGAGTCGATAAGATGCTTCATATCTTGTTGTCGGAAGAGATGAGGGAAGGAAAGGAACATTTTAAAAAGATCGATATGGCGTCTTATGCAAAGAAAAGTTTCGGCATGTTTGGCGGAACGGAACAGTCGGTAAAGCTGCTGGTTGAAAATTCTTTGGCAGGCGTTATTGTAGATCGTTTTGGAAAAGATGTGATGATGATACCTGTCGATGAGAATCACTTTACCGTAAATGTAGATGTTCAGGTAAGCAGTCAGTTCATAAGCTGGGTGTTTGCGCTTGGCAGTCAGGCGAAGATCGTCAGTCCGAAAAGTGTTGTGGATCAGGTGCGTCAGGAGATACGAAAGCTTGCGGTACAGTATGCCGAAGAAGACGAGGAGCAGAAATAGGAGATATGTATAGTATCTTTGATAATAAGAAAATAACAAATGTTTTCTGAATATTAGTGTGAAAGCGCTGTTTGAAGCGTTGTATGACCGTTCCCGGAAACAAGGGAATACAAAACTGTAGAAGAAGTATGGAGATGCTGTGCAAATGCGGAACCGTAAATAAGAAGAATCGCTCCGAAGCTGAGGAATCAGTTATGGAGCGATTCGTTCTTTGTTTTAGGAACAGTTTTTCTGCTGCCTGTTTTATCATATGTAGTTTGCAGCTGAACATGAGCGTTTATCTCGATCAGGCAAATAACTGTAAAATGATCTGAATGATCCAAAACAGACAATACAGAATCATTCCGACGTTTAAGATGATCGTTGAGAAACGTTTTCCTTTCGGAATTGTGATCTCTCCGGGTGCACATTTGAATTTCCTGAAATGAATTGCCCAAAATACGATGCCGGTAATTACGAGTGCAAAAACAAGCAACATATAAAAACAGATCAAAAGAAATTGAATCGGATGCTGCATAATGAGATCGATCGTGGCTGCCGGATTATTTTCTGTTATCAGAGAAAGCTGATTAAAGAAAGTTGATTTCATCATAAGCAGACCGGGAATCGATCCTAAGAAATTTACTGTCATATGCAGAGCAACCGTATAGATCAGGCGTCCGGTCTTTACATAAATGAATCCCCAGAACACACCGAGAGTAAATGCATATACAAATTGATTGAAGTTGCCATGGAACAAGGCAAACATCAATCCTGATAAAAGGATGGCGGTCGCTTGTCCGTATTGTACTGTCCGGTCGATGATCAGTTTGCGGAAAATATATTCTTCAACGATCGGAGCGCAGATCACCATCAGGAAAAACGCTGTGATTGGAGACAGACCGACAAGAAGATCCTGAAGAGGATTGTCGACAAGATCTCCCTTTAATACACCGAACACCGCAGTTGTGAAAGTTCCGATCAAATTCGTGACATACATAAGTGCATAACACATAAAAAAGGCGATCAGCCATTGCCCTATCGTCATTTTTTTCTTTCGGATGACCATGTGTGGTATGGTGCGTACGATGATAACCAAAAGCGGCATCGCAATAAGGTACATCGAAAGAGATGAAATGAGCAGAGAAATATTCGGATTTGTCATAAGCTGAGGTGCAATCAGTTGGATCAGCGTAATAACAGAAACCTGCACGGCAGAAATGATGATCGCGCCGCAGAAATAAAAAAGTCCGATCTTTGAAAAATGTCTCTTGTGTTTTTTTAACGGATCGACCGGAGCCGGGATGATCAGATCAGTATTTTCCATATAAAATAACCTCCTCTTGCGTAAGATTCTCCATAAAAAATAAAAATTTTACGTCTATTATCCCATCTTGAGAGGCAAAAAGCAATAAAAACAGCCTTTATCTTTATAGTAAAAAGAACAGCTCTTTCCTAACAGCTTGAAGAGGCTGCTTTTCTCTTCTTTCTCAAATCATATTAAATAGGCCGTCTTACTGCATTGTCATAGAAACGAAAATGATCCGGTCGATGCCGCGATTGCGTATATTCAAACATAATACCGTCGCTGTTGAAAGTCTGGCTGCTGACGACAGCCATGCAGTTGTAATCGTCGGCGTTCATGTTCAAATAAGTTTCGTCAATTTGAGTGAGTTTTTCCACTGTCATGATACGTTTACTGTTTACGATCGTCATTTGAAGCGTTTCTTCTAGGTATTGATAAATAGAACTTTCGGCAATCTCTTTTGTAAGTCCGGGGACAGCTTCCTTCAAAAAATAGTTATGGTTAAGGATCAGCGGCTTGTCATCTAAAAAGTGAAGACGCTGAATATAGTAAACCTGTGCACCGACAGAGAACCCTGTATAAGCAGACTGCTTCTCATTAATTGTAATCTCGGTAAATAAAAGAACTTTTGTGGAAGCCTTGCTGCCGTTTCTGGCAGCAGATTCCTGAAAACTTTCGATCTCTCCGATCGTGAAAGCTGTCTGTTCTGCAGGCTGATATATATTACGGACTCCTTTTCCTTGAATTGTCTGCACATATCCGTCCATTACAAGGAAACGAATTGCCCGACGAAGCGTGTTCCTTGAACAGTTATATGTCTGGATCAGCATATTCTCAGAAGGGAGAAGCTCCTGATAATCAAATTCATTGTGCTCAATCTTTTGTTTTAAATCTTTATAAATAAATTCATATATGGCGCGCGGCATTGAGAAACCTCTCTTAATAGTGTTGTTTTTGATAGTATCATTATAAAAACAGATGAAGAGAAAGTCAACAACTTGTTTAAACAAATTCTAAAAACACGTTGACATGTTTAAACAAGTGTGATATAACAAAATCAAGAAACATGTTTAAACAAGTGAACGCGAGTAAAGGAGCAAAGCGATGGGAGTTTACACAGAAGATGCAAAAGAGCTGGCGCGTCTGATCGGAGGAAAAGAGAATATTGCGGCCGTATCACATTGTATGACGAGAATGCGGTTTGTTTTGCAGGAGCCTCAGAAGGCAGATGTGCAGGCGATTGAGGGAATGAAGGTTGTCAAGGGATGTTTTACGCAGTCAGGGCAGTTCCAGGTGATCATCGGGAACACGGTGGCTGACTTTTATAACGATTTTGTGAAAGAGACGGGAATTGAAGGCGTCTCAAAAGATGGGGTGAAGCAGGCGGCGAAGAAAAATCAAAATGTGCTTCAGAGGATGATCTCTGTTATGGCGGAGATTTTTGCGCCTCTGATCCCGGCAATTATCACAGGCGGTTTGATACTGGGATTCAGGAATTGTATCGACAGTTTATATCTGCTGGAAAACGGAACGAAAACATTATGTGATGTAAGTCAGTTTTGGGCTGGCGTAGACCAGTTCCTTTGGCTGATTGGAGAAGCTATTTTTCATATGCTTCCGGTAGGAATCTGCTGGTCGGTGACTAAAAAAATGGGAACAACGCAAATGCTTGGTATCGTTCTGGGTCTGACATTGGTGTCCGGACAACTGCTGAATGCTTATGCGGTTGCAGGAACAGCGGCGGCAGAGATCCCGAAGTGGGATTTCGGAAATTTCCAAGTCAATATGATTGGATATCAGGGGCAGGTTCTTCCGGCAATTTTAGCAGCATTTACACTTGTGTATCTGGAGAAATTTTTCCGCAAGATTACACCGCAGGTTATTTCGATGATTGTTGTGCCATTCTGTAGTTTAGTACTGGCAGTTATGGCTGCTCATTTTGTGTTAGGACCGATCGGATGGAAGCTTGGATCAGTAATTTCGGGAATTGTATTTACAGGCATTACCGGATCTTTCAAGATTTTATTTGGCGCGGTGTTCGGCGTTATATACGCACCTCTTGTGATTACAGGACTTCACCACATGTCGAATGCCATTGATCTGCAGTTGATCGCTGATTATGGCGGAACAGCGCTTTGGCCGATGATTGCCTTATCGAATATTGCGCAGGGATCTGCGGTGCTTGGCATGATCTGGCTGCAGAGAAAAGATGCGGAGGCGCAGGAAGTAAACATTCCGTCATGTATTTCCTGCTATATGGGAGTTACAGAACCGGCAATCTTCGGAGTGAATCTGAAACGGGGATTTCCGTTTATCTGCGGAATGGCAGGTTCGGGTCTTGCGGCAGTTGTCTGTACAGCAACGGGAACAACGGCAAATGCGATCGGTGTAGGCGGCCTGCCGGGAATTTTATCCATTCAGCCTCCGTTTATGGGATCTTTTGCAATTTGTATGGCGATTGCGTTTGCAGTTCCGTTTTTGCTGACGATCATTGTAGGAAGAAAACGGCTGAAAGTGGATTGGAAAAACGAAGAAAAAGCGGAAAACGAAAGAACAGGAATAGTAGAGAAAAAAGAGGAATCAATCCCCGGAAAGTTGACAGCGTTTGTAACAGGAGAAGCTATTTCGTTAGAAGAAGTCGGAGACGGTGTCTTTTCTGAAAAGATCATGGGAGACGGGATGGCAGTCGTACCAAAGGAGGGAATACTGTATGCACCGGCAGATGCAGAGGTTGCGGTAATAATGCCGGAGTCAAGACATGCGTGTGGATTGAAACTGAAAAACGGTATGGAAATTTTATTACATATCGGAGTAGATACTGTGGAAATGAAAGGCGTCGGGTTTGAGTATTTGATTGAACAGGGGCAAGAAGTTAAGGCGGGAACACCGCTGATCCGGTTTGATCGGGATAAGATCAAAGAATCGGGACATTCAGATGTTACGATTTGTGTTGTTACAGAAGAAGGCAGTGCAAAAGAACTGCGGTTTTATACAGGAATGTCTGCAAAAGCGAATGAGACGATGATTGCGGATTTTCAATAGAGGAGGAAGAAAATGGCAGATTTCAGCAATAAAATAGTTTATCAGATTTATCCGAAGTCGTTTCGGGATACGAATGGAGATGGAGTTGGCGATCTTTCGGGAGTTATTGAAAAGTTAGATTATTTGCAGAATTTAGGCGTGGATTATTTGTGGCTGACTCCTTTTTTTCCGTCGCCGCAAAATGATAATGGATATGATGTGGCAGATTACTGCGATGTAGACCCTCAGTTTGGAACGATGGAGGATTTGGATGAACTCATACGTCAAAGTGAAAAAAGAGGGATCGGATTAATGCTGGATATGGTATTTAATCATACTTCTACAGAACACAGATGGTTTCAAAAAGCGCTGGCAGGGGAAGAAAAATATCAGAAGTATTATATATTTAAGGAGGGATCACCGGATCAGCCGCCGACAAACTGGCAGTCAAAATTCGGAGGTTCTGCATGGGAATATGTGCCGCAATTAAAAAAATGGTATCTGCATTTGTTTGATGTGATGCAGGCAGATCTGAATTGGGATAATCCAGAAGTTCGGGGAGAATTAAAACAGATACTCCGCTTTTGGAAAGAGAAAGGGATTCGGGCGTTTCGATTCGACGTTATCAATCTGGTGTCAAAGCCGGAAAAAATGGAAGATGATCTCGAAGGGGATGGCCGTAGATTTTATACGGATGGTCCGCATATTCACGAGTATCTGAAAGAGATGGTAAAAGATGCAGAGATAGAGGATTTTGTGACCGTAGGGGAGATGTCCTCCACATCGCTTGAAAACTGTATTCGGTACTCGTCTCCGAAAGAAAAAGAACTGGCAATGTGTTTTAATTTTCATCATTTGAAAGTCGACTATAAAGATGGGGATAAATGGTCTCTTATGAAACCGGACTATAAGCGCTTAAAAGAACTCTTTATTGAGTGGCAGACAGGAATGCAGCAGGGGCAGGGATGGAATGCTTTGTTTTGGTGCAATCATGACCAGCCGAGGATTGTAAGCCGAATGGGAAATGAAGGGATCTATTGGAAGGAATCGGCGAAGATGCTGGCAGGTTTGATCCATCTTATGAGAGGAACACCGTATATATATCAGGGAGAAGAGATCGGGATGCTGAACGCTTATTATCCGTCTATCGATCAGTATCGAGATGTGGAAAGTCTGAATTATTATCAGATCTTGTTGGAAAAAGGGAAGACAAAAGAAGAGGCGCTGACAATTTTGTCGGCGAGATCAAGGGATAACAGCAGAACTCCGATGCAGTGGAATTATGAGAAATACGGCGGTTTTTCAGAAACAGAACCGTGGCTTCCTATGTCGGCAAAGTTCGAAGAAGAAGTGACAGTAGAAGCACAGAAAGAGGATGAAGAGTCAGTTCTTGCCTTTTATAAAAGACTGATTACTATGAGAAAAGAGTTTCCGGTGATAGCAAAAGGACGGATCCGTTTCTTGGAAACTGATACGGATATGACGCTGGTATACGAAAGAGTTCTGGATTCGAAAAAAGTGATTGTAATCTGTAATTTGGGTGAGAAGGAGCAGAAGATAAACGTCGATCCTGCGTGGAGATCATATCGGGAGATCCTTTGTAATTACAGCGAAGTCAGCGCTTCGTTTCAGGCGGAAACGTATATGATGCGCCCATATGAATTGGCAGTTTTTGAAAATCAGCACTCGCCTCTTGACAGCGCTAATAACGGGTGCTATATTACAGATATAACAAAGAAAACAATAAATTCAAAAGTGTTTTGAAAGGAGATATGACGTATGTTGATGCCTGGTATTTTTGGAGAAAATTTGTTTGATGATGACTGGATGGAGTTCCCGTTTGAGAGATTTGACAGAGATTTTTGGGGTAAGAAAAATCCTCTGTACGGTAAGAATGCTAAAAACATGATGAAGACAGATATCCGTGAGCATGAGACCGGCTATGAGTTGGATGTAGATCTTCCTGGATTTAAGAAAGATGAGATCAGCGTAGATCTTGAGAATGGTTATCTGACGATCTCGGCGGCGAAAGGACTTGACAAGGACGAGGAAGATAAGAAAGGAAAATACATCAGGAAGGAGCGTTATGCAGGCGCAATGCAGAGAAGTTTCTATGTAGGCGATGCCATTACGCATGAAGATATTAAAGCAAAATTTGAGAACGGTATTTTGAGTCTAACAATTCCGAAAAAGGATGCGAAAGCAGTAGAAGCTAAGAAATCAATCGCTATTGAAGGATAATTTCCATTCTTTTGTTAAGTTTCTTAGACAGCGGTGCACAGGGGCAGCGGGGATGCTGTTCCTGTGCACTGCTGTTTTTTTGTTCCATAGGAAACATTATTCTTATGGAATGAAAGTACTGTAATCAAAAACTTTTAGAAAAAACGTTTTCCACTGTTTTTATATTAAGAAGAAAGTGATAAGATATAACCTGAAGTTTTAAGGAGAGGGTTATATGAGTTATGAAAAAAGAAAATGATTTCGGCAGGGATTCCATTCCTCTGCTTGTACTGAAAATTTCGATTCCGTTTATGTTCGCACAATTTGTCAATGTGCTGTATAGTATAGTGGATCGGATCTATATAGGAAATATTCCGGTGATCGGGGCGGATTCGCTGGCAGGAGCGGGTGTATGCGCTCCGATCATTACATTGTTGTCTTCGTTCGGAACACTGATCGGTATTGGCGGTTCTGTTCTTTTTTCAGTACGGCTTGGAGCAGGGGATGAAAAAAGTGCGAAACAGATTCTTGCCAATAGTTTCTCGATGCTGCTTATTTTTTCGGGAATATTGACAGTTATATTTCTGCTTACGAAAGATTATCTGCTGCGCTGGTTTGGAGCAAGCGCGGATATTTTTCCGTATGCGAATACATATATGACTATTTATACACTTGGTACTTTTTTTGCCCTTTTATCAATGGGAATGAATTATTTTATTACCGCGCAGGGATATCCGGGGCTTGGAATGCTGACAACGCTGATCGGTGCAGTTGTTAATATCGTGCTTGATCCGGTGTTTATTTTTGGATTTGAAATGGACATTGCGGGAGCGGCGGTTGCTACGGTGATCGCGCAGATGTCATCGTGTATCTTCGTTCTTTACACATTAAAAAGAAAGAAGATGCGGATTCCGCTTACTCTTGTAAAGCCGGAACGTGAGATTGGAAAACGAATCGTGAAGATCGGATTTTCCCCGTTTTTGATTTTGGCATCTGACAGTGTAATTATTATTGCACTGAATGCTGTTTTACAGTATTACGGCGGAGCAGATTATGGAGATACACTGATCACAGCGGCTACGATCGTGCAGAGTTATATGTTGCTGATTACGTCTCCGATGCTTGGCGTCACAGGGGGATCCCAGCCGCTTATCAGTTACAATTACGGGGCGAACAGACCGGATCGAATTCGAAAAACCGTGTTTTGGGTTTTGTTGCTCTGTGTCGGATTTACAGCAGTGATGTTTATTATATCAAGAGTAGCGCCGCAGTATTTTGTGCGTATTTTTACAGATAATGAAGAGTATCGGAATCTGTCTGTATGGGGAATCAAGGTGTTTACGCTGATGGTTGTTCCACTAAGTCTGCAATATGTTTTTGTGGATGCGCTGACTGCTCTTGGAATGACGAAACTGTCGCTTGGAATGTCGGTTGTGCGGAAAGTGTTTTATTTTTCGGCGACCTGTTTCCTGCCTGTTTTGTTTACCGCGAAAGATGCTTTTTATGCAGAGCCGGTGGCGGATATTTTGGCGGCGTCAGTGACAAGTATTGTCTTTTTCTATGTGTATAAGAAATATTTAAAAGGCGATGGAAGACTTGGAGATATTAAACTGTGAAAGGTTGAAAAAACGGTGGAACGCAAGGAGAAAGGCTATGGAAACTCAAGGGAGATTTCTTGAGTTTCCGTAAATTGTAATTCTGGAATAGTCAAATCTTCCCAAAGTACCAATCTGCCAATTTTTTGAAAGAAAGAGAGTGACAGTCTGCTGATTAGAGGCACTGAAATAAGCCCCGCCTGAACAGGACTTTGGGAGAACTATTCTTTTATCTATCTAAGCGACCAGTTTAAGGCAGAGTTGACGGTATGCCGGACGTTTCGTCCGAAACCAGAGCCTGATGCCCTCTTTTGCATATGACAGTATGCCGGAGATGCCTTTTGCCAGCCGATAATAGCAGAAGAAAACTTTTTCCTTCACAGGATCTGCTGTCTTTATAATTGCAACCTTTAATGCATTTGTTTCTGATTCCATTGAAATCATTGCTAGGAATGCCATGCATAAGGTGATATAAAAGTTGAGGGCATTGATTGCACGAAGCTTCCGTACACGGAAGTTTTCAAACTGAAACATCTGTTTTTTGCAACGGAAATATTCTTCAATTTTCCATCTGGAAAAATAGGTTCTTGCCACCCTGATTACATCTTCTTTAGAATTTATTTCTTTATTGGTTGCAAGCATCATTGGATGCTCCGTAATGCCGTAAATCAGCACCAGAAATATGTTTTTTCTGGATGCTGTGATTTGAACTTTAATATGGGAAAGGTAAGCTTCGTGGTCTTTTCCTTTATAGAATACATTGGTTTTGACTTTACCTTTACGACGATTACGAAGTTCTGTAGCAAGTGTCCATTTGTTATGATAAAGGAGCTTTCTGTTGGATTT
>OGRC01000571.1_pt1 | contig 30069 bp, 32 predicted proteins | sample 1553431 | NCBI WGS metagenome assembly OGRC01 (sample SAMEA2580064, study PRJEB22360) | human gut metagenome | biome: human gut; feature: human-associated habitat; material: faeces | place: Denmark | collected 2008/2010
TCGATCTCTTCCCTTTATTTTTGCCAATGATAATTATACTCTAAGTTCATAATAAGTACACTGCCCCAAATCAAAAAAATTATCGCACCATAACCGGCAGACATATTCACCGTCTAAAAGACTTTTTACTTTTTTCCGCAATCTTTACGCTTTCTTTAGAAGAACCGATAAAAATTCTAGGTTTCATCCTTTCACCTGCTTTCTTCATATACACATGAGTTCTGCAATGCAGTCCGCAGCTGCTTCATATTTTGCTTTCTGTCTTTTACATATCTGCAAGGAGCTCCTGCATAAATCTTCCATCCTTCAAGAGTATGTTTTACAAAACTCATTGCTCCTACGGCTGCTCCTTCTTCTAATTTAACGCCTGGCAAAATTGTACTTCCTGTTCCCACGCTCACATAATCTTCTAAAATAACTTGTCCTTCGATCACCCTGCGATAAGCTGTAGGAATCATAGAGTTATTTAATTGTTCTCCCGAGAAATCATCACTCACCGCATAAACAGCACATCTTGATGATACAGTCACAAAATCTTGCAATATAATTCCCTTTGCACCGCCTATCAAACATGTATATGCAGAAATATGTATATACGAACCAAGTTTTATATTTCCACTTAATATACAAAAATCATCTATTCGAATATTATCTCCCAGTACGATCTGTTCCGGATTATAAATACTTGCCTTTCTGCTTACAAGTACATTTGTACCATATTTTAAAAATCCGATTGTCTTTAATTCACTTTCACTAAGGAAACTGGTTTCCTCATTCTGTTTTTTCTCCACCTGCACAGGATTTGTTGCTTCTGAACATTTTAAAACTTTCCGACATTTTCTATATATCCACTCAAAGTATTCAGCATATTCCGGATTATCAACTCTCCTTATTTCTATCATTTCCTGAAGTCCCTCATACAATCTTATGACTGCATATCCGGATGCACTTTTAAAAACCCAAAAAGGCAAATATTTTTTCTTTACCATTAATCCCCAAAAGTGAAAAAATGAAACTGTATTACTGGCATCCGCATCATTAGGATCAATCGGTACATTTTCGTCAAATTTCTTATATAAATTATGTCTGGCAGTTGTATACTCTTTATTATCCCCTTGCTGAAAATACTCCTTTACCGCGCCAAGATTAGATATTCTGATACTTGCAATACCAACAAGAATGGCGGAAATACCTGATAAAATAGCAACGATATTTACAACATCTTTGATATGATATTGTTTAATATATTCTATGATCGGATCAAATAATGTAATATTTCTGCCGTCTAAAATATGAAAACCCACAATAAAAGCAATGCATATGAATGAAATCACAACAAAAAAGTACGTCTTATTTTTCTTGTTAATCAAATCATCTCCTCCTGAGTATTGAGAAATATTATTAATAATCTGCCTTTTTACGTTTTAAAACATACAACTTTTTCACAATCAAATAGCCGCACACACACCCTAATGTATTATGAATCATATCGTCCCATTCAAACCATCCTCGACATAAAATCAACTGACTTAATTCTATTACGACGGATATCCCTAATCCGATACTTGCTGCTTGCTTCCGTTTAATTCTTTTTGAACAAAGTTCTAATATTTCCAGAAAAGAACAATAACGGAATAGCAACATATAACCAATTTTGAAAAATAGAAGTCCTCAATTTAACACGCATATAGCTAGCTATATTAACACTTTGAAATAATTTGAAGAACGTATAATGAAATCTCATTTTTTCTCTTTCCATAATGCTTTTATCCCTCCGAGTTCTTTATCCATAAGCAAAACTAACTTCACACTTTCAATATCTATGCGTGTTTCGAGGCATAACAAACCTCTTTATCACTCTAAATTTATATAACAATCAATTCTTTGTGATATAATTAAATTAACAAAACCAAGCCCAGCGAAAGGAGCTGATTGTTATCTATCACCCAAAAATTCCAAAAGACATTTTCCCCACCATAAAACACATAAAATTTTGATTCATGAAAACCACCTTCCAAATGATCCGCAGTTTCTAGATAAGCCTCACGGACTTTCCGGAGTCTCCTGTAGCAAAGTCTAAAATGTTAAGTGCTAAACTATTTGGACTTTATTTATAGTAATGAGCCTATTATCTCACATAAGATGATTTTGAACAGGTACTTGCTATTTGGCGTTTACGAAAAAAGTTAAAAATGTGGAAAACATGATAAAAGAAAAGAAATACTCCGCATAAATCCTAAAACCTTTAACCATAACGATTCCATCTCCTAAACTTCCCACACATCTATGCATCACTTCCTAAAAATCATATCACTCACTCTATCATATATCCAGTCTACTACATAAGATGCCACAAGTGAAAACAATACTAATGTCAACATGATTACAAACACATTCCTTGATCCGAATACAAGTGTTGGCGCAAATATCATATAAAACTGCATATGAGTCAGCCACATATTCGTAGAATGTTTTCCGAAGAACAATAATATCTTCTCCCCGGCTCCGCCCCAACTGTATGTGCCAAATAACACAATCAAAGCAACTGCGGAAAACGGAGCAAAAATCATGTGTCGTAAATTCGCTCTCACTACAATCACAAGTATCAAAAGCAGCCATGGCAATACCGGATTGTTTCTGATTTTAGATAAGAGCCTCCAACGATCCACAATTTCTTCTTTTGCCATAATCATTCCAATGACAAAAGAAAACTGCGAACGCATAAAGAGCATCAGCGCATTTACCAAAAGCACCACCGCTTCTATTTGAATTCGTTCCAAAACAATATATTCAATACCAAATGCACCAGCATAAAGTATAAGTGATATCGGTAATACGATCCAGCAGGAATACTTCTTAATCAATTTAAAGAATACCCCGGATAATAAAACAAGTATTGTATAAGTCTGTACAAACCAAAAAGAGCCCACATAACTGCTTTTAATCAGAAACGCATTTAAAACAAAATTCAACCAACTTCCCGGAAACTGCTCCCGCATTCCCATTATATATCCTACACAGCATGTCAGAATCATAATAATCCAAAAACGAATCAGAAGTTTAAAAACTCTTTGCATCCTCTTTTTCATAGTGTTCCCGGAAGCCTCACTGACATAAAGACCATACCCACTGCAGAACAGATAAATTGGCACGCACGCATCAAATATATATGAAATGTGTGTTAATAATGGTACCCCCCCCCAGTAAATTTTTACATCATAGAACCCTGCAATATCAATTCTGTTAAACAAATGCAAGCCCAGCATAAATAAAATTGCGATTCCTTGTAAAGCCTTGGTCTGTTTTTTCGTTAATATCATTTTCCTTCCCTCATAAATATCGATTCCGAACAAAAATCACTTTAAATCTAAGAAAAATTCCTTTTATTTATAGGATCATCCCACTTAAATTGCTCTCTCCGCCTAAAGCTCAATAATACTCCATAAGGTAATGCCAATACTGTAAGCCATTTTTTATTAGTTTTAAAAATATAAGATGGATATCCCGCTACAATCGAAAGGGCTATATGCTGTCCTGCCGCCTTAAATTTCTCTTTAAATCCCACATTTGTTACCATTTGCATGTTGCTTAACATCGCATAACCCATTTTATTTTTTCTTAACAAATCCCAATTTCCCTTTGTTAATCCAATGTCTTGATATTCGCAAATATAAATTCCTTCATTGTACCATCGAATTTTATATCCAAGCATAGCCAATTTATCAGATTGTAACTGCTCCGGCGCAAATAATTCCCCCTCCCAAACAGGAAATTTATATTTACGCATAATATCCGTTTTATATGCTTCACACATATCTGCATCCAGATTATATTTTTTTCGTTCTAAATTAGTACAATCTACAAACCCCTTTTTGTTTACATTTGGCCATACTCCTTTTAGCGGTTCTCCGTCTTCTGTAACCCTAACAAACCCTACCGCTACAAACTCTTCTTTATCATCAATTTCATTTAGTCTTTTGACAATTTGCTCAACTGCATCATAACGCAAATAGTCATCCGAGTCCAACCGGAAATAGTACTTACCATTTGCAACAGATATTGCATAGTTTACAGCTCTAATCAAACCTTGATGTTCTAATTTAATATATCTAATATTAAAAGGAGTCTGCTCTTTTATCCAACCATCAACAAGTTCTTCCGTTCCATCGGTAGAACCATCGTCTGTAATCAGCCATTCAAAATTCATTTCCGTCTGCTTTTGTAACGACCGATATGCTTTTTCTAAAATATATGCACGATTGTATGTCGCTGTATGTATCGTTAAAATTGGCTTCATATAAACCACCCTCCAGTCCTCTATTTATAACTGATATTTTTTTCTCAACTTTTTAGATAAAATGATTTCTCCCTACTATTTCATTCCTTATCCACCAATTTTATTAAAGCAATTATTCAACACTGACTCCAATCTTCTCTCCAAAATTTGTATCAATCGATTGATTTTTAGAACTTCAAACAAGACAAGTCTTAATTTTTCAATTAAAAGGCATATTATAAAAATTCCGCCTGCACATCCTACTACAATAAAAGGAAGCGTATATACCTTATAATTTGCAATCCAAGAAAATCTATCTGACATAAGCTCCCTCCATATCCAAGTCTGTGAATGTATTAAGTAAACACCAAAAGCTGCTGGTGAAAAGAAACGTACGATAGAAATCATTCTTGAACTTAATTGAAGTCGTGAAAATATTGCTACCATTCCAACTGCCATTAAAACAATTGTAACACTAATATAGGATACAAAAAGCCGCTTAGCAACCGGAGCAAATGTTTCCCACAGCCACGTTGCTGCTATACAAATAGTAATCATAGTAATCCAAAATGATACACGCCATTTTTCATTAATTTTATTTTTCTTTATCCATGCACCTGCAATATATAAGATTATAAGCCAGGCAAAATCATACCCCCCCCCGAGTGTAAATGTATCTGCAAACCAAGTAGAAAATGTCAGATACACAGAAAAAAACATAAACAGCACAAATATCAATCTATTTAATTCTTTTTCCGTAATATTTTGTATTAATCTATTGATCCATGGTATTAAGAAAAATAAAGCTGTATATGCATTCACATACCAATATTCATATGTAGTAACAGGGAAAAAAGCCCATATAATCTCTTTAATACCAACACTTCCAGAATTTATAACATAAAAAATAATTGTAATTCCCACGCTATAGAAAAAAACGGGAATCCAAAATTTCAAATATTTTGTGTAATGATAATTATCTTCTTCTTTATAACCAACATATCCGCTGATAATGGCATAACAATTTACTGCACAATATGCCACTATCTGCAGCAATGAACTCACACTATAATTATACCCTGTTGCATTTTTCATTACTCCACCATGACCTAATACATGGCATATTACGACAAAAAACATTGCTACTAAACGGAGCATATCTATTCCGTAATTACGTTTCACTTTCGTAATAGGTTCTTTCATTTTTATTTCCTCTTCTAAAAAATTTCTTGTTATTTTTCTCCAAGCTTCCGTATTATTCTTAAAATAATCCCTTTTATCGGTGACACAAACATATACATTCTAATTCTATCCTGCACTGTTTGCAGTTTTGTATCCTTCAATTCTTTATACGCTCGCTTACACAGATTTTTATCTTTTAATTCAATCGCCAACTCCATTCTCTGTCTAGAAAATGTGGCTGTTATCATCTTTTCATATATGCTTGATTTTTGATTTTCTTTGCATATTTCTTCAATAACATGCATATAAATATCCTGAAAACCATATGTATAATTCCACCTTTTTTCTCCCGATTTATCCTCTTGGTGGGTCATAGATTCACTATGAATATAATACATCATCAGTGGAGAACTGATGTACCCTCCTCCCCCATTTTGGTATGCTACCGGCAACAATAGCTGAAGATTCTGCCCATATCTGGATGGATAAATTTCTCTTGATGGATTTTTTCCCAAGAACTTCTCTGTGCGAATCATGTAAGAACCTGCCCAATTATAGATTCTACCATTCAAAATATCAAGAAACACATCTTCAGATGCCTTATAGTCTTCTGCATAAAAAAGTCTTTTTTCTTGATTAGGAAATAAAAAGTATCCATTACTTCGTACCAGTGCATATGATGGGTTAGCTTTTAACCAGCTTACTTTTTTCGAAATACAATCCTTAGTCATTAGATCATCAATATCCAGTGACGTTAGATATTCACCTGACACTTCTTTTAATGCAGCATTCATCGCTGATCCTACGCCCTGATTTTCCTGTTTTATATAACAAAATCTCCACAGTTCATTGTCTAATCTCTTTTGTAATTGAAAAATAATTTCCTCTGTTTTATCTGTGGAACCATCATTCACCAAAACTAATTCTATATATTGTGCATATTCCTGCTCCAATACATTTATCAAACATCTTTCAACAAATTGCTCTCCATTATAACATGGTATTATCAGACTTACGATATTTTCATTTAACATTTTTTAACACTCTCCATTTTTGTTTCACTGCTAACAAAAGGCTTTTCGCTTCTTTCTTCATCTCTGTTGAATACATTTTCAGCTGAAGATATAATTTTAAAAATTCCAAAGGATGTCCATACTCAACAAATATTTTTGACATATCATTCCATTGTATTTTTCGCAATTCTTCCATGCACATTTTTTCTGTTTTTTCATCAAACATGATCTGCTTAAACGTCCAACGTAACAATTCCAAATACTCATTAATTCTATCGAGTGCTGATTCTTCCGTTGTGTCAGGCGTTGACATCGACTTTTTATATACAATATAGTTATAAAGCGGCTCATCTATAAATCCATGTTTATATTTATAATAAATCGGAAGTAACATTTGGCTGTTTTGTCCCCTTCTCGCTGGGTAAATATATCTATCTGGATTCACATCCAGAAAACTGGTTGTTCGAAGCATATGACAACCTGAACAAAATAGAGACTGTCCTTTTAACAGCCATTCAAATTGCCACTCATCTTCTTTATGTTTCATCCAGCTTGCCATTGTTCCTACCGGCTCTGAAAGATTGTCTTCCATATATTGATTTGCATCACTGCTGACACTTCCATATTCCTTATGGGTTTCTAAAAAATTTACTCTTTTTTCTACTGAAGTATCCTCAAAATAATCATCAATATCCGTCCAGCATAAATAATCCCCGGTAAAAACTTTCAATCCGGCATTAATTGCCGCTCCCAGTCCTTGATTTCTCTGATGAATATAAATGGTTTTTATACCTTTTTCGTTAAATTTTTTTTCATATTGATACCAAATTTCTTCCGAATGATCTGTTGACCCATCATTTATCAAAATAAATTCTATATTAGAATATGTCTGCGACAGAATACTGTCTAACAAACGATGCATTACGTTTTCTCCATTATAACAAGGTGTAATAATACTTACCAATGGATTCTCTTTTTCCAACCTTATCACTTCCTTTTCACTATCCTTAAAATCGTGTTTTTCAAATATGCAAACTCTTTTGTTCTAAAATATGCACCTACAAATATTAAATTAGGAACTATCACAACAATCAGCATACGAAGAACAAAATTCAAAATAGTATTTTCCATTAGCCATGTATTACAAATAAAAAGACTCGCGATATATGCTGCAACCACCACAATTAAATTCCCCAATCCTTGTTTAAAATACAAAAACGGACTCACTTTGAATAAATCTTTATATACTATAATGGGCTTAATAATTGTACTTATTAAGCCTTGCACAATCGTTCCTACGTATACGCCCGGCAATCCTATTTTATTTATCATAACCACCGAAACTACTAAGTTCACAATTGCCTGTAAAAATGCCACATAACGGTCTTGCCAAAATACGCCGCCCGCTACTTTTACATTATTCATACATATTCTTTGACCTACAAGATAAAAATCTGCTATAAGCAAAAATATGGTCAACTGATCAAGCGTTCTGTTACTGCCTACCCAAAGAGTAACAAATGGTGATGCCAGAATCAAAAAAGCAATACTGCAAAATCCATACACCCAAAAACCAAGAAACTTATAGCAACGAAATAGTTCATATTTCCGCTCATCTTCACTATTCGCCATTAAATTCCCAAAACTTGGGATAGCTGAATTAAAAATAATATCTACAAAGCCTTTTACCGATGAAATTATTAAAATATAATTTGATACCAATCCTACGGTCTTTATTCCTTCAAACATAGAAATAATAATATTATCTGTCTGATATACGCTGATTTCTCCTATTTTATGGATCAATAATGCCTTTACGTTCTTCTTAATCGGCGATAATTCCTCTTTATCTAATTTTCGTACTGGTTTTTCCAAAAGATATGGATACATCTTCCTTAAATATAGACTAACTCCTATTTTCTGCAATGCACCGATAACTGATGCTGTCAGAAGATAAAGAAGAAAATTTTTAAACACCAATAATACAATAATTTGAAAAACTATTGTCAAAAAATTAGTGATTGCGTTAATCGTTGTGAATATATAGCTTTTTTGCTCTGCATTTACCAAACTGAATTTATATGTAACAAAATAACTGATCACCGTATTAAATAGATAGATCAAATAATACACATAAATTTCATTTCCACTTAAAACACCATTACTATCATGAACTATATATTTTAAAAAGGGGCAGATAGCCAAACCAACCGTTGCAACAATCAGCGCTATCATTCGATAGGCGTTCTTATAGAAGTTCATCAAAGATTTTATTTTCTCATAGTCTTTGTTTGCAACCGGTTTATATAATTCGTAATTCATTGCAGTTCCAATACCCAGCTCTGCAAAGGATAAAATTCCAAGAACATTCCCAAACAATCCACTAATGCCTAAATAAGAATCTCCTAATGTATAAATAAAAACAGTTCTAGATACAAAATTTAAAAATAAAGCGACTATATTGGCTATATACCCAAACGTAATATTTTTTGCTATATATTTACTTCTTGATGACATCTCTCTACCTACCACAGTTTCTTTAATGCATCACCAGCACTATAAGATTTAATTTTATAAGTTTCCATTTTGATTTCTAATTTTGTTTTAATTTCTTTTTCATGATCACAAAGCCATCGAAAATGATTCAAAACATCCTCTTCTTTTTCTAAGCTTTGAACAGAAATAACATAATTATCTTCGATACCGAATAAATCGCGCGCTATCCCGATCGCTTTTACTGAATATCCAACTACAAGGGTGGGAACACAACTTGAATACGCTGCTATTGTGGAATGAGTTCTGGCTCCTATAAAAAATCTGCATTTTGCAATATACCCTTTCAACTGCTCACATGACATATCCTCTAATAAAACAATACGTCCTGATGTTTTATATTTCTCATAAAGATTTTTAAGCGGTATTCTATCATCACTAAACTCCCATACCACATGTGGCACTAACATAATGCTAAAGTCTGTTTTTTCTAAAATATGCTCTATTAACATTTCATAATTTTTAACTGTAATACCATTATTTGATTCATTATCTACTATCATAGGACTCAAATTTATTCCTACAAACTCCTGACTTTCCATCACTTTCGGTATTGGAATTTCTTTTTTATCCAAAACAAATGCCGGATCCGCAACTAACACCGTATTAGGATTTACACTTCTTAATGCATTATATGATATTGTTTCCCGTGCCGTAATAAGCGAATATCGTTTTAAATCATTTACAATCTCTGGTCGTTTTATCAATTCCGGTTCTACTGAACACCCCCATAATACTGTTTTAGCGCCTCTCTCTAAAAATAAATCGTGGAGCATTGTATAACGTTTATTATCTGCATAACAATAATTATCTCCACCAATTGATAATGCAATATCTCCTTTTTGTACTTTTGAGATTGCGTGTCTATATTCCATCTTATCCATCGGCATATAATCTTTCTTCACTTTTAACGCCCAGTATGCTTTTGCAAATTCTATACTTTTTTTTGAATAAGTGCCTTTTTCTGACATAACATTGCACAAATTACCTATACCATATTTCTGATCTTCTTCGGGTTTAGTCGAAAACAGCTCTTTCTTTACATTTATATCATTTAAAATTTTTAATGTAGAACGTACAATTGCCTCGCATCCATGATTTCCACTTCCCCCATGAGCATACATATATATTTTGTTCATAATTTCCCCTTTCACCTTTGTATTTTTTTTATAAATTTATTTGTATACACATAACCATGCGCATACAAATAAAAGATGACTTTTTCCTTCCATGGCATTGCTTTACACTTTAAAATCTGTTCCATGTACTTCCGATACAATATTTGTGTCTTTAATATAAATTCGCACCCTCTGTAATTATTTTGTATCGCCACTGGTAATGCATACTGATATAGATGAGAAATCGTTATGTAAGTACATTCTTCTGACAAGTCCCTCCGATCAGCAATAAAATCCATAATCTTTTCTGTTGCGGCAATGATGTCCACGGACGGTGATTTTGTCATTCTTCCCATTGTTCCTGTATCTTCTTGCATATAATAATAAGTTGTTTTATCTGTTACTGTTATTTCTCTTCCTTTACAAAAACACTCCAGCACAAACAATATATCTTCGTATACACGCAAAGAGGGAAAACGAACTTCTTCGATAATCTTTTGGCTAAACATTTTACCGCATGGTCCGGAATTAATTTCTTTTCTTACAAGCAGCCTATTCAATGCCTGTGTCTGCGTTATTTTTTGATTTCCACTCGTAAACCTGGAAATTTCAGTATCTTCTTTATATACCGCAACATCGCAAACCGCAATATCAGTCCCCATACAGTTATGAAATAAAATCTCCAAATAATTAGAATCGATTTTATCATCTGCGTCTAAAAATGTAAGATAGGCGCCATTCGCCTTCTCAATCCCCAGGTTTCTTGCTGAAAATGCGCCTTGATTTTCCTTAGAATACAAATAATAATTTTGATGATTTCTGATTATTGTTTTACATATTTCTTCCGATTCATCCGTACTTCCGTCATTCACAAGTATTACTTCAAACATTTGAAATGTCTGTTGTTCCAGACATTCTATCATTCTATAAATCGTAGTTCCAACATTGTATATAGGAATAATGACAGAAACCAAAGGACGATTTACCACTTCTTTATTCTCGAATTCCATTTTTCTGATTTAACCTTTTCAAACTTTGTTTTATGATTACTTTAATTTTCCTCTGCAAAGGAATTCCTTTTGTTTTACAAATATACTTTTTCACTATTTCATTGTTTCTTTCTATGTATTTTTGTTCAAAAATGACTCCTCTTTTTCTCCAGCTACCAAAATGATTCATATATATTTCCATACACTCTATCATCTTTTTTGGCAATTTATTTTCCTCATATAGCAAAATCAAATGATCATACAGTGCCAAACGCATTTGATATTCCTTTACAGTCAATTCTGAATGCATAATAGATCCTTCGTTTTCATAGTAATTATAAATACTTCCTGGATATGTCACGACTTTTTTAGCTTTTATTAAAATTTCCGGAGTAGTCCACGAATCTTCATATTTATATCCTACAGGAAACCGCACATCTTTCCATAAGCTTTTCTTATATAAACTCGACCACACATAGCCTACAGGGACGTCGTTTTCTTTTTTTTCTAACAATTCTATTCCTGTGTAACATTTTACTCCTTGAGGAATTATTGACCATCTTAAATATCCTTTTTCACCAATTCCTGAATACCCGCCCATTACTAAATCCGCGTTTTCTTCCTCTATGAGTCTGACACATTCAGAAATTGTATCAAAATTAATTGTATCATCACTATCTACAAAAAACAGATACCCCCCCTGAATTTTCAATCCCTGTATTTCTCGCTGCCGATACTCCTTTGTTTTCTTGATGATATACATGTATTCTTCGATCCATCTTGGAATACATGTCGCATATAGAACCGCTTCCGTCTATACTCCCGTCATTAATTAAAATTATTTCTATATCCTTATACGTTTGTTTTCGTATACTTTCCACACATCTTTTCAATTTATCTTCAACATTATATACCGGCACTATAATCGAAACTATTTTATTCTCCTTACACATCTTCTCATCCCCATTAAATATTTAATTTCTTTTTTTCTATTATGTCTTAATAAAAATAATAATGTCTTCGGAAAGAAACCTTTCGTCACAAAATTTATTTTTATATCACTATATATTTTATATAAGCTGTCGAAAACTTTTTCAAAATTATTCAAGTCACAATAAAACAAGGAGAAATAAAAGTAATTACTAATTTTTTCGAGTAAGATTTTTTGATTATTACCTTCAAAAAAATTTTTTAATTCCAAAAACTCCTTATATCGCAAATTGATTTTCAACTGAGCCACATAATCTATCTCGTAATCGCTCTTTGCCACCGATGAATTTTGTGCCTCTTGAAGATACAGATAATTATGTTTATTATCAAAATAAATCGTTTTTACCCTTCTATATAATTTTAAATAAAAGTCGAAATCTTCTGCAAGCCGGATGGAGGTATCAAAATATATTCCTTGACATAATTCTCTAGGAAAAACTTTCCCCCAACAATACCCCAAAATTCCCGTTTCCTTTTGCCACTTTGCAAAATATGGTAAAATATCATCCATCTCTACTAACCCTAGAATATTCATGCTGCTAATTTCCACTTTATCTGAATCTTCCCAAACTTTTTTATAACCGCTAATTACCATATCCGCCTTTGAGTTTGTAATACAGTCATATAGATTTTCCAAATATCCTTCAGTAACTCTATCATCTGCATCTATAAAAGTGATATACTCTCCTTCTGCCATATCTAGACCAATGTTTCTGGCATTTGACACGCCACCATTCGGAATATGTATAACTCTTATTCTTTCGTCTTTTCTTGCATACACGTCAGAAATAATTCCTGACTTATCTGTTGAACCATCATCAATGATAATAAATTCAAATTCGTTTAACGTCTGGTTTAAAACCGATTCTATTGTTTCCCGTATATATTTTTCTTTATTAAATACCGGCATGATAATTGTTATTTTTTTCATTTTCATCTATCCGTCTTATTATTTTTTTAATATAACTTTCAAATATGCTTTCGGCATAAGTGCAAATATTATCCATCTTATCTTTGTAGATACTTTAACTCTATTATCTCTCAGTAATTTGCATAAATATTTTTTAAATATTGTGTTATATCGCTCCATATCTGCTTTGCAATGAAAAGTGCTATAGTATTCTATACACATTTCTTCATATAGCTTTTGCGTTTTGAAAACAAGTTCATCACTATAGCTAAACAATAATTCTCTTTCCTTTAAAACATCCCAAAAAAATAATTTATTAATATTATCTTCTTTCTTTGTCATCTGGTCATCATTTTCGCAATAGTTATAAAGTCTTTCTTTTATAACAACTATTCTGCAATCGTCATTACTAAAAACTTTACTCATCAGGTAGTCATCTTCTGCATATCGCCCTGACATCTTATATTTGACAATGCCTGCTCTCTTGAAAATTTTATTCCCAGGGGAAACGACTATCCCATTTGTATATGAATCGTCATATATATGTTTCAAAAATTCTCTTCCTGTTTGTTTTCCATAAGCTGAGAATGAAATACTGTCTTCATTAACTACATTTTCCCTCTTTGTCAATGAAATTCCAAAGACATACCCCTACATCTAATGTGGAATCACTCTCCTCTCCCCCCCCTAAAAAAATTGTTGCATCTAAAATACTATCCACACATCTTCGCAAATATTGTTCTGCATTATATACAGGCACGATCACACTTAATTTTACTCCATCCATAACTCCGTTCCTTTACCTCCTCTTCAAATCCAATATCCAAAGGATATGATACTTATACATTAATGTCACTATTTTCAATTTATTTGAAATTGGTAATTTTAATATTTTTAACCTTTTAAACATATTTCTGACCTTGTACTCATTTAAAATACTTAAGATCATTATTTGTTTTTCATGTCTATTTAAACTTTTTTCTTTCCAAATATCACCTACTGCATTATATAAGAAAAACAATAAACATAAATCTATCTGATGTTGAAAATCAAATATCTCATCACTCCCAAAATACTCTTCTATTTTCATATGGAGTTTCTGATAATCGTTCCATTTGTCAGGAACAAATTTATGTGTAGCTGATTCCGGATTCATACAATAATGATAATATGCTTTCCCCTTCATATAATAAAACGAATCAGCTTGTCGCAATAGTCTTGCCCCAAACAACAAATCTTCGGAATATCGTATTCCGGGTTCATACTCTATACCGAAGCTATTTTCTTTTTTTTCATTTTTAAATACCAGCAGCCAATTCGAAATAGTAGCCGGATATTCTACATTCTCCATCATCAATAGATGAGGATAGTATTCTTCTTCTAACTGCTTTCTACTGTAATATCCCCCTCGGATATCATGTGTATATAGTTCTGTATGTGTTCTAAATTCTTTTATGCAATCACACATCGCAACATCACACTGATATTGTTCAATCTTTTTAAGCATAGAAGAATACATTTCTTTACCAATATAATCATCACTATCTACAAAAGTAATATAATCACCAGTTGCAATTCTCATCCCTGAATTCCGCGCAACCGCCACACCAGAATTTTGTTGATGAAAAACTATAACTCGTTCATCCTTTTCCTGATATTGGTCACAGATTCCCGGACAAGCATCCGGCGATCCATCATCTACTAATATCAATTCAATATTTTTATAGTTTTGCCCTAAGATACTGTCTATACATCTTTTTAGATATTGTTCCGCTTTGTACACTGGAACAATCACACTTAACTTCAACATTTTCTTCCCCCCTTTTCATTCAAATAATTTATAAAGCTTTTGCACCTCTCTCTTATTTGAATAATCTCTTTTAGAGCATGCTTCCGAAATTTTTCTCAATTTCTCTACATCTTGAATGATTTCTACCATCTGATCGGCGCAGTCCTTATTTTCCATTGGAACAATCAAGCCATCTATTTCGTTTTCTAATTGACTCTTTGCAGTTGAATAATTCGTAATTATTACCGGTTTTTTTATCAACTGCGCTTCTCTAACCGCTACGCTCTTTCCTTCATATCGACTTGGTTGTACATAAATATCACAAGCTTTTATATACGGATATGGATTTTGTTTTTTCCCTAGAAGAATGACGTGATTTTCCATTTTTTCTTCTCTGATTTTTTCTTTTATAAGTTCTTCAGCTACTCCAAACCCGATAATATACCAAGTAATATTAATTCCCTTATTTAACATTCGCGAACAGATATTAGGAATGTTATCAAAGTTTTTTGCATAACAATATCTTCCAATTGACAGTAACTTTACTCCTTCTGAGAACATCTCTTCTGAAACATCAAACTCATCCATTTGTTTGTAAATCAACTGTTCCGGCAAAATATTCTCTATCACCACAATTTTATCTTTTAAATCAGGAAAAACCTTTAAAAAGCTTTCTGTTACTGCATCTGAAATTGACACAATCTTGTCATATTTCTTCCACATCTTTAATTCCGATTCAACATTAATCTGAACCTTTGAATAATCTGTATGTATCCATGCAATTTTCTTTTTCGCTCGTACCTTTTGTTCAACAAAATAATGCGGAGTTAAAAAACTGATTGCCATATCATAGACCTTTTGCTTTTGGATCTTAGGCATATATGGTACTGTATATTTGTGACTGTATTCTAACCCCACGCCACTATCAATGATATTTCTTTTCTTCTCATAACTCCTCGCTTTTATCTTTCCTACAATACGTCCAAAAGCTAAAATAAAATGTCTCTCCTTAATTACATCCTTTAAAGGTCTTGCTAACACCGTATATGCAGGGATCTCAGGCAATAAATTTATATTTTCCGGAATATCTTCTAATAAGCTTCCTTCATGTCTCATAAGGAACAAATCAACTTGATATTTTTTTGAATCTATTGCATTTAAGAGTCCCAAAAGACTTTTTTCTGCTCCTCCCAATTCCATCGCGTGTGATAAAATCAATATGCTTTTCATTTTCTGAATCTCCTAAAGCACTCCGTTCCAAAAAACCTATGTAATACTCTTGTGATCTTGTTTCTGATTTTCTGTTTTGGTTCCATCCATGTCTTAGAATACCAATGAATTGCATATGTATTTTCTGTTTTGTTTAAAACACCTGTTTGATCATTAAATGGGCAAAAATACTCTTTCGGATAAATTGTAATATTTCCACACCGCTGCATCTTCCCATTTCCAATCAATCCATATTGCTTTAAAATTTCTGTAAAGTAAATGCAGATTGTTGTTGTATTAAATGATCCATCTTCCCTTATAAATGACAATCCTTCATAATAATTTAACATTTCTTTCATCAAACGATTATTTTTTTCTTTTACCCAAAGCACTAACCCTGGATTAATATATTCATCTGTTTCAAATCCCGCAAATGCTTCTTGATCTAATAATGGAGCAAAATCTTTTATTACTTCTACATCCGTATCAAAATATAGACCTCCAAACTTTTCCAGTGCATAAAACCTCGCCACATCACTTACAAATGCGTATTTTTTACTTTGATATGCCTCTTCTACATATCGATTATTATGAATATCAAAATTCTGCTCATTCCACTCCATAATTTCAAAATCAGGGAAATATTCTTTCCAACTGTCTATACATTTTTTAACAATTGGTGGTTTTTCATTACCACCAAACCAACAATAATGAATTATTTTAGACATGATAATTTCTCCTTCTACACTACTCCCATTTCAAAACAGTAAAATATAAAATAAAATACAATCATTAACATATTAACTATTTTTTGAGATTTTTTTGTGAACGCATTTCTAATCAAATATGGCATAATAATAAAGCTGTAAAGATTCGTATATATTGCCATTCTTCCCATCAAAATACCACTAGTAACCATAGCTATTAAATTCAAGCCTACTGTAATGATCGACATATTTACACATATATGAATAACCGGATTCTCTTCTCTTAAAATACGTCTTCTCTGCACAAAAGCCAGTAGTACTGGGACTGCAGTGACCAATACTCGTAGTGGATTAACACCATCATCTCCCAATCTTTGCATTTCTGTAACCGCACCTGCATATTCGGTTTCTCCTAAAATCGTATCCATCAGTGCAGGGTTTTTACTTAAAATGAACATTGCAATTATAGCCATAACAATAAAAAACATAGTTCTTTTGTTTCCCACTTTCCCTTGTACAATAAAAATAATTGGCAACATACATAAGGCAGTAACATGAATTGTTGATGCTAACAATATAATGAAAATCGCCTTCATATATTTCCTATTTATTACATAAGGAAGTGCAAAGAGTATAATTGCCACAGCAATAAACTGTCTTAGTCCATTCATCATCCATCCAATATGAACTGATGATGCCACAAAAAGATATATCGCGATCCAATAATCTTCCGAATATTTTCTAAAAATATAAATGATAGGAATGCTATGAATCAATGCTATGATTACACGAAACGCTGTAAAACTGTTCCCAAACACACTCTTAATCAACCATTCAATGATTACAAAGCCTTGTCCTGATTCCATAGTGGAAAGATATTGAAGAATCCCCATAAAAGAAGATGGGAGCAATTTGTATGCGGACAAATACGTTGGAATATCATTAATTGCCGGTCCCATACACGCTAACCAAAATATTGGAAAGAACAAAATAACCGCACTTATCCAGTGCCACCTCTTTACTATGACTCCATTCACATTTTCTATATTATACAACTTCAATTGTTTTGCCATCAATCCAACAAAAAACAACCATATAAATATAACTCCACCAAACATAATTCAATATCCTTCTATTCTTATTTCTTTCTATGAAGAATTCTATATAGGCTTCCTGGTAATAATCCTATAATAATCGGTCTGAGACACCACACATAATTTCTTTTTTTTAATCCTAATTCCTTTATCGCAACTTTCTTCACATATGCTTCATTCAATCTATATTTGAATTTTCTCCGTCCTTGTGCATCTCGATCATCTCTCATAGAATACAACGGTTCTTGCAGATTCATCCCTTTGAATCCCTTTGCATACATTTTAATCCATAAATGATAATCTTCTACCCTTAATAATCTATCACTTATACTGTATCCTTGTACTTTTTCATATGCCTCTTTCCTTACCATACATGCTGCATGACAAAAGGGAGTCCCTTTCAAAAAGCTTTCTTTTGTCGGATACAATTCTGTATATGTTTTCCCCCACACACCATTCTCATCAAAAAATGACATATCTGTACTAACAATGGCAATTTCAGGGTTCTTTCTTAACGCTTCTACCTCTTTTTCAAATCGGTCTTCCGCACACAAATCATCACCATCCATGCGTGCTATATAATCACCATCTGCATATTTTAAGCATTTATTAAGCGTATAATTCAATCCTTTATTTTCATCATTTTTTAATAACACAAATTGATTCGGATATTCTATAATATACTTTTCTGCAATTTTAACCGTATGATCTGTAGAACAATCATCGCACATAATTACTTCCCAATTTGTATATGTTTGTTTTACAATACAATCAAGTGCTTCTTCTAATGTTTCTGCACAATTATAAATCCCCATAATCACACTTATTTTTTCATTCATCTTTAAAACCATACACTTTCGTAAGTTCTCTTTTTACATTTCTAAATGTATACGCCTGTGCGTATACATTAGCATTTTTTTGAATTTCTCCATACAACTGCTTGTCGGTCAATATCTTTAAAACCTTATCAGCCATCCTTTCACAATCATTTACATCTATAAGAAATCCATTCTTCCCATTTTGTATCAATTCTTTATGCCCTCGATTTGCAGAAGCCACAACCGGAGTTCCTGATAACATAGCTTCTACAATATTCAACGGAAGTCCTTCTCTTTTACTGCAAGAAACTGACACATCAGCAATCTTCTGATATTCCTGAAGATTCGTAACATATCCCAGCATTTTTATATTTTCAGTCAATCTCAAAGATTTTATCAAATTTTCAAGATTTTCTTTTTCTGATCCATTTCCCGCAAGAAGCAGTTGTGCATCCGGATATTTTTTTACAATTTTCTGCATAGCGTGAATAATCATTTGCTGATTTTTGTTTGGAAGCAATTCCCCTACACATAAAATAATCTTTTGTCCATCAGTAAAGCCAAACTGTTTTCTGATTTCCATTTGTTCTTCTTGAAGTACGGAGTGATATCGATTTTCATCCACGCCTACGCCATGAATCCGCTCCACTTTACAATGAAACTTTCTACTTGCCAGTTGATAATCCTCTTTCGTAATAGTAATCAGCTTATCTGTTATTTTGGAAAAGTATTTTTCAATGGGATAAAACACAATCCAGTTCTTTTTCGGCGCACCTTTATAAAAATGAAATCCATGTGCTGTATAATAAACTTTAGTGCCTTGCTTTCTGACCTGCTTTGCAGCTAATCTTGTAACAATTCCTCCCATTGGGGTATTACAATGAATCACATCATAATGTTCTTTTTCAATAATTTTCTTTACTTCCTTATATGCACGTAAATTATCTTTGCTCTTTGGCGAACGTGCAAATGGTACATCATATACTTTATCTACAAAATCTAACTTCAAACCATTCTTTTCTGCCAAATTATTTTTTGCAGCTACATGTACTTCATATCCGTGACTATGTAATACTTCTACTAACGGTTTATGGAACTGACAAATATGACTTTGAACAGTTGCAGTCAATAATACCTTCATAACTACCTCTTTTTTAAATTTTATCCTTCATTTAGACAGCTTTCATAAATAGTCCGATTGCCACATTTATTTTCCATATGTTGTGGTATTTGATAATAACGATATCCTGGTGTTGTATTCCCTTCTATTAAAACAGGTCCATCGGGAGTAATTGCTATATCCCATCCTACATAAGCAACTTGAGGAATTTCCTTGGCTGCATGAGTCAACATATCTTTTATTTCATTCCAATATGGAAGTTGTAATCCAACTAATTCAGCATTTGTAATCGGATGTTGTTTATAGCAGCCTCCATTAAAATCTGCTGCCGGTTTTTCTAAAACCCCAGTTTCAAAATTCACAGGAGAAACAATCCCTGATGCAGAAGCATTGGCAATTTTTTTGCCATTTCCCCAAGTTACCCCCCCTGCCAAAAATTTAACTGTATCATTCTTACAAAATGTAATAATCCGTAAACAATTAATTGCCTGACTATAAACCTTATCTAAATCCCTATGTTGTTCAATCCATTCTTCAAGAATTGCTTCACCTGGTAAATTTGATATTTCATCATATATTTTTTCTGAATATTGTAAATCATCAAACACGATTATGCCTTGTCCCTGTGCATTTTCAATTGGTTTATAAATAAATTTTTCTTTTCCTTCTACAAACTCTACAAACGCATTGTAATCCAAATTACTGGTTGAAATCCACTCTCTTCCAAAATACTCAGAAAACCTTTTTGCAAATTTCGTCTTATCTTCAAAAAAATCAATGTATGCAGGATCATTAAATTTCTTAATAATCTTTCTACTAAGTCCATTTGTCACATATGTAGATCTTTCGCGACTATTCAACTCTTTAAATCCAAAGTTTTTATAATTATTGGGACTTGCCCCGTATCGTAATGTACACATAATCATATCCAAATAACTACTCAACCCAGTCCCATTCTCTTTCAATTGCTTTAAATAAGTTTTAATCATCTTATATCTTCCCTTTTTCCTAAAATGGTATTTTTGAATGTAACAGATAATATAAGTTTTCTGCCTTTCCACGCTTCTTTGTGTGTTTCAAGTTTGTTACTGCTATTCCTGTTTCATCAATAATAGGTTCCCTTTTATTTCTAATCTGTGAATATATTGTATCATTAATTCTTTGTTCAATCGGTACACTTAACAGTAACTCTAGTAAATATCTATTATTATACGGAATTGCAATATCAAAAGAATATCTATGTTCACCCGTTATAACAAGTCCATTCCAACTTGGCATACGATATTCCCAGAATAGTTGTTCTTGCCATTCTACCGGACTTTTTTTCGCTTGTTCAAAGTATTTATTCAAATAGTCTTCGAAAACCTTATCTGTTTGTTTCACTAATTTTCTATCATTCAAAAAGAATTTATACATAGTTGTACATTTTCTCGGTGTAGGTTTCTCTCCAAATTTTGTCCGACCATTAAATCTCTTAGAATAATACGAACGTCCAACTTCCGATACCCAAGATTTTACTTCTACGTCAAAGTCTTCTATATCCGCAAAAAACGCACGCTTTCTCACGTCATTTTTATTAATCGGAATAATATTTCCAGTATTCCATTCTAAAATAGATCGGATTTCTTCTATCTTATCAAGCTCTCCATCTTCTTGCGATATTTCATAAACATCATGTTTAAGACCTAATGCCTCACAAATGGTATGCGCAGCCCTGGCATCCACATCTTCTGATTCTGATGATGTATAACTGAAATATGAAAATTTATCATAAAGTCCGGAAGCACAAGCTAGAGTTGTTTTGCTATCACAACCACCCGTCATAGAAATCGACGGCTTTTCCCACTTTTCTGCAATTAATTCAAGATTTTTATGTAAAATATCTGATGCTTCTTGACAAATTTTATCTATATCAAGCTTAAAAGTCTGTGGATAATAAAAACGTTTTACTTCTATCTTCCCATTGACTATTTCTATATAATGATTTGGTATAAGTCGTTTTAATTCTTGGAATTGTGTTAAATCTCCTGGCAACGCATTCCCCAGCATAGGGAAAAAACGATACTCGCTCAGTCTTTTTATATACGCATCGTATTTCAAATTCAATAAATCTCCTATCAAATTTGTATGGGAAGAAACATAAATTTGCTTGTTAATACTTCCATAAAAAGTCGTTTGCATGCAAGTGCAATCTCCCACAACATATACGCTCTCATCTCTAATACAAATAAGTGTAAAAATACCCGTTATCTGATTAAACTTTCTCCAAAATTCTATACTCATAAATTTTACGTTTAAAAGGTCATCTAATATTTCCGATTCTAATGCACACATAGAAAACGGATTATATGCATGTCCCACCAAAATAAATGTCGCATCTCTACTCCCTTTTACATAAGCTTTCTGTTTTGGAGCTACAAGCAAAGTATATTTATCAACCTTATACTTATCCCATAATCCGTAAAAAGGATATACCGATTCATTCATCTCAGCTCCCGTAAAAATAAAACCTCTAGCAAAAAGCTTATTTCTAAGTTCTGGATTATGTTTCATTATCTCTTCTACATTTTTTCTAGTATTCTTATTCATTCGTGCCCCCTACAATCACCTGCTTTTTTCATAGACTAATAGATTTTCAAAAATTCTATTTGCCATTCGTTTTCCATTTCCATTCCCGACAAAACTGTTATGCGGTGTCACTATAACTTTCTCCATCTCCCATAACGGACTATCTTCCCTCAGCGGTTCTTCTTCAAATACATCCAGCACCGCTCCGCCAAGTCTTGGCAGCTCCCGCATCAACGCTTCTGTATCTACAACAGCGCCTCTTGCAATATTTACAAGAATCGCCCCGTCTTTCATTTGACTGAATTTTTCTTCATTCATCAAATGCCTTGTCTCCTTAGTCAGCGGCAAAGTCAATATGACAATATCACTTTTGGAGAGAACTTCGGACAGGTTCTCGATTCCAACCATTTTTCCATAGTTTTCATCTTCTCTCGGATACAGATCTACGCCCGTTATTCTGCATCCGAAAGCGGAGAAACGTTTTGCACATTCTGTTCCGACATTGCCGCAGCCTGCAATGCATACTTGCTTTCCGAACAATTCTGACAGATTTCTTTGTTTTTCCCACCGTTTTCCCGCCTGATTCTGCTGAAAGAATCTACCTTGTTTATACAGTTCTAATACTCCGAATATTGCGAACTCTGCCATTGGGATACTATATACCCCTCTTGCATTATGTATCTCAATATTATGTTTTTTTACATACTGCATATCAACTCTGTCAAATCCGGCACTTGTCAGTTGAATATATTTTAAATGAGTGAATCGCTCGATCGGATGGGAAAGAAATAGTCCGTTGCATATAACTCCTTCAACCCATTCATATGAACACGGAAGCTCATCTTTTTCAAATTGCAAGAATTGTACCTGATGCCCCAGCGTTTTTAATTGTTCAATCCCATCTTTTGCCCCTTGCCATGCTCCTGTTACTAATAAATTCATTTTGCATCCTCACATTCGCATATCTGTCTTATTTTTGTCTCAACCTGTTGTCTGTTTTTCCAAAAATATTCACTATGTACTCTGCATTCTTCTTCAAGTTCCCGTATTTTCGGCAATTCAGTTTCAAAAATCTTCTGAATTTCTTTTAAATCTGTCACTTGATCTGTCCTGCAGAAACTCCGTGACAAAATCGCACATGTAGAACCAAGACGATAATGTTCTTTGATCACATATTCCGAAGGAAGCATTCCTTTCCCTAATGAAGCAATTCCGCCAAATCCATAAGGGATTCCGCCTTTTCTGAATTTCAGACAGAGTTCTTCAACCGTACCGTCAAGCAGCAATTCAAACCTTTTGTCTTTTCGTTCGTAAGCTTTCTCGGCGCTCTAAACAGCAGTTCTTCGATATCAAATTCTCGAAGAGCTCTCTTTCCGCCTGCCATCTGCATTTTCGGATAATCATACATCTTCACTTTATATCCGGCATTTTTATAATACATATATCGCTCTGTTCTTTTCTCATCTGCCATGGACGGCAAAGCGAAAATAATTTCCTGTATTCCGTATTTTTTCAGTTTTTGAAACGTCGCCTCATTTTCCTGCAATACTGGAAGGCCCTGTATCTCTCGTCCGCCCTTTACTTTATCAATATCGACAAAACATTTCGGCACATAGGATGACATTTTATTTCTCAGAAGTTCATCTGCCAAAGTAACTCCAACGCTTCCTGCTCCAATGATTGCGACTTTAATCTTCTGATCGTCCCTCGTTTCCCCCACTTCAATTCCGGCAAAGATTTTCAGCAGCGCCGCCAAAATCCTGCCCGAAAAAGTTTCTAAATTGCTGCATTTATACGCATAACGGTAAGTCATCCTCATAATCAGTGATCCGAGTGTATTTACCGTACTAAACGCCAGAAGGCGGGAAAAAGAAATATGGATGATCGGAAGAACAGATTCCAGGATCGTATATATGAAAAATGCCACGAAATCTGTGCACACTAAACGCATGTAACATTGAATGCCGCCGTATCTCCATATCTGCCCATATATCTTACCGACCAAACGACAGAGAAATAAACACACAAACGCAAGAAGCATTTGCTGCAGCTCCCCTTTCTGCGTCAATTTCACCGGTCCTTCATATAATACAAGCAGAAATGCAGATGTCACCGCAAACACAATCACATCGTAAAAAAATAATTTCCATCTTATATGAAACGTTCTCTTCCCTCTCATCTGTAAATTCCTCTGTTATCTCTCTGAACTCTTACTACATCTTTCTCTGTTTCTTTGGCTGTTATTTCTCCGTTTTCACTCTTCTGCAAACGCTTTCTGTCTTTTATTTACTCATCGGTTTTGTTACTATATAATACCGAAAAACAGCCGCTTTTTTCCTAATTTCGGTAAGAAAATAGCCCGAAAATATTCCCTATCATCGAGCCATTCCTTACCGCCAGCCTTTCAAGGCATCTTCACTGTTTATTTTTCTTTGCGTTTTCTTAACACAACAATTCCTGCTGTCCCCAAGATTACCGCTGCACCAATCCAAAGAACTGAAACCGAAAATCTTCCTGTCTGCGGAGATGTTCCGATTGCATTATCTGCGGATGTATCTACTTTTGCGATCAGAGCAACCGGTGAGAGATCTTTAAAGGACGCTGTGATCTCTTTGTTTGCATAATCAACATCTGAAGCTTCTACAACTTCCCATACTGCACGATCTGTACTAAAGTGCAGGAATGCGATATCTGTCATGGAAGAGGAAATCGCAGGGATACTCAATGTCACAAGATAATCTCCATTATCATCTTTGATTCCACCGTTCACCGGTTCAAGATCAAAGAATTTTGTAACAAACGTTCTAGATCTCAAATCTGCTGCCAGAGCATCGATCTGTTCTTCTGTCATTTTCAAGCCTGCCGCGCCTTCTGTCCCGATCAGTTCTTTCATATCTGCGATAAGCTGTGCGAGTGTCATACTTCCGTTGTTTACTTCCATAATCGCATCGACTGTCTGCGGAGAAACTGCTTCTGCTTCTGCAAAAGATTCTTCCGATCCTTCTGTCACTACATAGTAAGCCGCGAAATCATCCGGAAGGATCACTTCGGAAGTCTTACTTCCGGCAAATGCTGTCACCACTTGTGACGCGATCAATGCTGCCGCTAAAATTGCACCCATAATTTTCTTTTTCATATTGTCCACGCTTCCTTTCTCACATAGATTACTTTTCTTATTTTTTTGCTTTTACTTCTTATTTTTCACTTCTTCTTTGTTACTGTTCTATGTTGACCAGCACTGCCTGAACCAGGTATCTCATATCAGGCTGATTTGCATAGCATGTTGATAAAGTCAGTATCTTATCATTCGTTCCCACCTCTGTTGTCGTGTCGATACTTGCATTCATATCTCGAATAGCAAAGATTCGATATAAGTACTGCTGATAGACTTCCTGATCTGTAAAATCAAAACTTCTCAAAAGATGTCTGCTGTCATACGGATATGCCGCAAATATTTTATAATGGCGAATCGCATCAGGAGTATAGATCAGCACTTCTTTGTTTTGCTCAAAAAATGTTTTATCCCGATAGTCAAGCAGTCCTTTGAACATAGAGCCATTTCGCATATCATGTCCGTAAATGACCGTATTTGGATCTTCAAAATCCGTATGATTATAATTTTCTGTAAAGATCGCTCCTTCAGTTTTTTCTTCATGATCGATCGTATGATCCAAATAATATGTGTTATCGTCTTCTCTTTGAAGTACCGGATAATCAATCGCAGTTCCAGGAATGCGGATCCATGCATACACATCCGGATTTTTCTCTTTCAGCGCTTTAAAGTCAATAGGAATATCAACTTTTGCCTTCTGGCTGTCATCCTCTTCAGACTTTATTTCTTCCGTAAGTTCCTGATACTCTTTTCCGGCGTTTTGCTCTTTCACAAATTCATAGATTCCGACGCCAAAACAGACAACTGCGGCTGCGATAAGAATGCCTCCGATGATTTTAAATGCCTTTTTCATATGCTGTCACTGCTCTTTCTCTCATAAAATAGCTTTTCTCTATTCTTTCTCTACATAAAACGTCTCAACTGTTTTTTCATACAACGTATCATCATCTACAAGATACTCATCGTATTCTTTCCCGCGAACTCCCTCACCCGGGATCGTCCACCGCTTTACTTCACCGCCTTCAGACAAGCTTTCCGTCAAATCAATGAAACGGCTCTTTCCCATATTCGTCACCATATACGGTTCGATCGCGGTATAGAGATCTGTTACCAGTTCTTTCTCTTCCGATGCTTTTTTTAATGTTTCTCCAAACGCCCTTATATACTCTTGCTGACGCTCCATACGCGTCAGCGCGCTCTGACTGATGTCGATATTTCTGTATCGAACAAACAATTCTGTGTCTTCGCCTTTCAGCATAACGGAAGCGCCTTTTGCAAATCTTGCATCTACTTCCTCCAAACTGTCATTCGGCACAGTTACAGTAATACCGCCGACACCGTCTGTCAGCGTCGGAAGTCCATCCATGTTCAAAGCACAGTAGCCGTCAATAGGAAGTCCGTAAAATAATTCTGACACAGCTTCTTCTGCCAGCTCACAGCTTTCATACCCGCCGTCTCCATATGCGTAAGATAAGCTGATGTGATCTCTGCTCTTTCCGAGACTCTCACCGCCTGGTCCAAAAGTCTCAATCTGTGTCATCGTATCTCTTGGGATACTGATCACGGTAATATTGCCTTCCAATCGATCCCATGACAGCAGGTACAGCGCATCCGCCTGTCCGGCATCTGCCTGACCAGTCTTTGTCTCGGTCTTTTCTCTTGTATCAACACCGAGGAATAAGAAATTGCTTAAATGATCATTGTAACGATAAGTCTTTCCGTTCCATGTGATCTCTGATGCAGATACGGATGTTCCTTCTTTTGTTGCAACATCGCCTGAAGCCTGCTGTGCCGCTTTATATTTCGTGTAGGCAAAAACTCCGGCTCCTGCCGCAAGAACAACCAATGCTGCTGCAATCCATCGTTTTATATGTTTCTTCTTCATTTCCTTCTGTGTGCCGTCCCTCCTCCGTATTTTCGTTATTTATCTTATCTATCTGTTCCTTTTTCAGGTTAGCTTTCTTTATTCTTCTTTGTAACTTCCTTCTTTTCCTGATAGCCGTGATAATAATAATTGTATTTGTGGTAATACTTATCTTTCTTCAGATCAACCTTATTAAGTACCGCTCCGATCAGCCGGCATCCTGCCATCTCAAGCTGTTCCTTGACACGCGCCGCCTCCTTGCCGCTCACAAGGTCGCTTTCAATTACCATTACTGCTCCGTCACATTGCTTTGCAACGATTGCCGCATCAATAATACTTCCAAGCGGCGGGGTATCTACTATAATATAATCATATCGGTCTCTCAGCGCTTTCAATAACTCATTGAACGCTTCCTGACCAAGAAGTTCAGACGGATTCGGAGCAAGAGATCCTGCAAAAATAATATCCATATTTTCATAATTTGTATGATAGACGATCTCTGCAATCGAGTTTTGACCGCTCAGATAATTCGAAAGTCCATGAACTTGTTTCCCTCCGCCGTATCTTGAAGCAAAAATTGATTTTCGAATATCGGCATCCAGAAGGAGCACCTTCTTCCCCAGTTTTCCCATTTCCTGCGAAAGCTGAAAGGTAATATCGCTCTTCCCTTCATTTGGATAGCAGCTCGTAAATAGGATTGTCTTTACATCGATCCCCGTAAACTGAATATTTGTTCTCAGTGTTTTAATTGCTTCCTGGTAGAAATAATCTTCTTGTCTGGGGTCTGTCATCATTACCTTTTGTTCCGCCATTTACTCTGCCTCCTTCTTTTGCTTTTTTTCTTTTTTTTGCTTCCATGGTCATCGATATAATCTTTTCTATCCGGAATTACAGCAAGTGTCGGAATGCCAAGCGTCCGTTCGATATCATCTTCTGTTTTGATCGAATCGTTCATAAGTGCAATCAAAAGTACGATTGCCGCAGCAAGCGCAAATCCTGCCAGCGCGCCCATCATGACATTTTTATTCATATTCGGACTGACCGGACCTGACGGAATCTCCGCTTCTTCAATGATCTTCGGGGGCGCTACTTCCATTTTTTCTTTTATATACTGTCCTGAAACAACTGCCATCGTATCTGCAATCTTTTTCGCCGTTTCCGGATCGGAACTTTTCGCTGTCACTTCCATAATATGTGTTCCTTCCGGATTAGAGATCGTAATATTCCCTCTCAACTGATGATATCCCATATCCAGTCCAAGATCTTCGATTACTTCTTCTAATACGCTTCTGCTCGTAGCCAATATACTGTAATCGCCTGTCAGGGCGCTTCCTAACTGAAGGTCTGCTATCGATGTCAGCGTCGTCTCCTGCGTCGTTACGAGCATCGAAGATGTTGCTGTGTACATCGGAGTTATGCAAAATTTTGTATATACACCGGCAACAACGCCTCCAAGCAGACATGCAGCTATAATGATCAGCACATGCTTTTTCAGTGCGGAAATCAATTCCCACAGATCGATCGCCATTTCTTCCTCATGTGTTTTTTCCATATCTCATCACTTCCTCTTTTATCCATTTCTTTCCTTACAAATCTTCCTTACACGCCATTATTTCTTATTATATATCATATCGAAAAAATATGTTATAAATTTAAAAAATTTGTTTGAATTCATGTTTGAATTTCATTCGTGTAATTCACGTTTATTGTTTCATGTTTTAAATGCGTTCATCTTTTAAAATCCGACTTGGATTTTTCACAAACAGTTTTCTTACATACGAAGGATCCAGATGTTTCTCCATCCACGCCGAAGCACGTTCAGACTCCGGTTTCCGGGTTCGCATATTATGCATATCTGTTCCCATAAAATGAACAAAACCATCTTTTAACATTTTTCGACACCAGCGTGTTGTCGAATCATACCACGGTCCTCCAACCGCTCTGAAATTCATCTGTATATAAGCGCCTTGCTTGCGCAGTTCTTCCAGCCTTTCCATATTCCGAAGCGGTTCATATCGTTCGGCATGCGCAATGATCGGCCTGTATCCCGCCTGTGTAAGTCGCTGTACTGCGCGAAAAATACCGGAATATCCTATTTCCCGGTAGAATTCAATCAGTACATACCTGCTATCTGCCATTGTAAGAATATTTCCCTTGAAAAGTTCATCCAAAGTTGCCTCCGTATACATTGCTTCCTGCCCTGGATAAACCTTTACCCTGATATTGTAATGTCTTAATTTTTCCTGCAATTCCAAACAAAGCTGCCGGATCTCTTTCGGATCTGTAGAACCGAAAGTTCCTCCCCAATGCGGGGTTGCAATCACTTTTCTGATCCCCTGACTCTGCGCTGTTTTCAACATGCGAAGTGCTTCCTTCCACGAATCAGCTCCATCGTCAATTCCCGGCAATATATGACTATGTATATCGACTATTTCTGTCATTCCTTGCGCTGCTCCTTAAATTTATTCATCCCCTCTATACAGCTTTTTTCTTATCGCAGTAATATGTTTCACAACATCATTTTATTTTTAAGACACACAAAAACAGTATATCGTCTTGCTTTTAATTACTATTTTTCATAATAATCTTGCATGGCATAACGGATATACTCTTTTTTTGACTGTTGTTGATTGAATTTGCTCTAAATGGAGGGATTTTGTCCAAGAAAAAACAGACATAACATTTATTATCATATGATATGGGTCTGTCTGTCTGTCTGTCTGTCTGTCTGTCTGTCTGTCTGTCTGTCTGTCTGTC
>OGRC01000591.1_pt1 | contig 29346 bp, 26 predicted proteins | sample 1553431 | NCBI WGS metagenome assembly OGRC01 (sample SAMEA2580064, study PRJEB22360) | human gut metagenome | biome: human gut; feature: human-associated habitat; material: faeces | place: Denmark | collected 2008/2010
GGAACATTTTCATAGAAGCCGCCGCCTGTAATATGGCTGCATGCTTTCACTGTCACGCCTGCTTCTTTCATGCTCTTAAGCGCTTTTACATAAATTCTTGTCGGAGCAAGAAGCGCCTCTCCGAGAGTGCATCCCAATTCATCATAATATGTATCAAGAGACTCTTTTGTAATATCAAATACTTTTCTTACAAGTGAAAATCCGTTGCTGTGAACTCCTGTGGACGCCATTCCGATCAAAACGTCTCCGACAGACAGATTTTCCCCTGTGATCATCTCTTTTTTATCACAGACACCTACTGCAAATCCGGCAAGATCGTACTCGTCTTCTGCCATAAGTCCCGGGTGCTCCGCTGTCTCTCCTCCGATCAGCGCCGCTCCTGACTGAAGGCAGCCTTCTGCCACGCCGCTTACGATCGACGCGATCTTCTCAGGCTCATTCTTTCCACATGCGATATAATCAAGGAAAAACAGTGGTTCTCCTCCCGCACAGGCAATATCGTTCACACACATTGCCACAGCATCGATTCCGATTGTATCATGTTTATCAAGTACCATTGACAGCTTCACTTTCGTTCCGCAGCCGTCTGTTCCTGACAACAGAACCGGTTCTTCCATCTCTTTGATCTTATCAAGAGAAAAGGCGCCGGAAAATCCGCCAAGTCCGCCAAGCACTTCCGGACGCATCGTCTTTTTCACATGCTCTTTCATAAGCTCTACTGATCTGTAACCGGCTTCTATATCAACTCCTGCTTTCTTATAATCCATACCACATTCTCCTTTTTTCTGCTCGTTTCTCTTTCCTTCTGTCAAAACAGCTTCTGCCTCTCATTGCGGCTTTCGCTTTCTTCTGATCCCCACAGTTTCGTCGCGCCATTCGCAAAAACACCCTTCGTATTCCTTGCAGCTTACGCCGCTTTTTTGCTTTTTTTTGCGGCGCTCACCCGACTGAACTGTTACTTTAAATACTCCTCATATCCAACTTCAGCGAGACGGTCGGCTTTTGCCTGAACAGTATCTTTCATCTCAGCGGAATAGTCTTTTAATTTTTTCAAAATCTCTTCATCTGACACAGCGAGGATTTTTGCCGCAAGAATCGCAGCATTCATTCCGCCGTCAATAGCTACGGTTGCAACCGGGATTCCCGGTGGCATCTGAACGATCGAATAAAGCGCGTCCATACCATCCAAATTCTTTCCTGACATCGGCACTCCGATCACCGGCATCGGGAACAGAGCCGCGCACATTCCCGGAAGGTGCGCCGCCATTCCGGCTCCGGCAATGATCACTTTGATTCCTTTCCCTTCCGCGGCTTTTGCCCACTCAAAAAATACGTCCGGCATACGATGTGCGGAAATGATCGTCATTTCATAATCAATCCCGAATTTTTCCAACATTGATGCAGCTTTGCTCATTACTTTCAGGTCAGAGTCACTGCCCATTACGATTCCTACTTTTGGCACGTTATTTCCTCCTTAAAATCTCAAATCATTTTTCGAGTTGTTTTAATGGTTCATTCAAAATTTCAGTTCCCGGAAGTACAAACCTTCCGTCTTTAATTAGTATAATGTGTTTCCCGTCTTTTGTCACTACACTTATTTCTTCTAACTCTTCATAAGGTACGGTTATATCTGTGTGACAGTGAAAGTATGCCGCCGACGGATCTTCTTTCCTTTTCAAAGAACAGGAATTATCCTTTGCGACAATTTCTTTCCCATTCGGATTATAGACACGGACGTCTTCGCTCCACGAATAGCAGGTGTCGCCTACCGCAAAATGCGGGCCTGTTTTCTCGGCGATCAAAATCGGCATCTTATCTTCAATTCCGTATTTTTTTCCGGCTGCATAAGCAGTCGTATTTGTTCCGATCGCAAATTCTCCAAGCGGAAGCGTCTCGTGATTTTTCAACACGTTATCATAGATATAACGTCTGCCCTCTTCCTCGTCTTCAAAATTACCGCAGCGGTAATCAACGATCTTCCCGTCTTCAAACTTCAATTCCAGATCCTGATACTGCAGTCCGTCTAAATATACGCGGCTGACATGCAGAACTCCGTTTGTTCCTTCAAGTACCGGCGATGTAAACACTTCGCCGACCGGAATATTTACATCCGCAACGCAGTTTTCAAAGATCGTTTCTTTCCTGCTGTCTTCTAATTCCCAAAGACGGATCTCCATATCTGTGCGGTTCTCTCCTTTTCCAATCACACGAACCGCCACGCCCTGATCGAGCGCATCGATCATCGTCTGCTGGACTTTCTCATATAATTTTGCATCCAGCGTATTGATACGAATCACTTCATCAAAAATTTCTTCGTATTTTGCCCCGATCTCCGGTACCGGATATGCGATGATCGTAAAACTTCTCTCTTCGCCTTTGATATATTCATTCGTGATCTGTCCTGATCTGCTGTCGTACTGAAGAGAAAGTGCCCTTTGTTCTTCACTGTAAACCGGCGCTTCCGACACTGCCTTTGGCGAAAACGGCTTTTCCCCAAACGTTTCCATCACAGCAGGTCCTGCAAACTGCGCTGCCTGTTCTTTATTTTTCTCATAGACTGTATGCATCACTTCTAAGCGGCGTTCAATATAACGCTTATCCATAAACAGCGCCTGATCCTGTCTATGATCGTATTCATACTGCCAGTTTGCCACAGCGCCGAAATATCCGATCTTGTGATGTTCCCTCTTCGTGATCACACTCGATGCCGCCCTGTATATTACAGGTTTCAGACCCATTTTTCGAAAATTTTCAATCGCCGCTTTTATAACTCGTTCAAATCCCAGACTGTATCGAATATTTACGACAGATTTTTTTGATAAATCCTTTCCTGTATTAATAAATCCGATCCGATATCCCTCTGTGTAAACATCTGCCATCTTCTGAATCGTCTCATCAGGAAGTGTTCGCAGATAACGTGCTGTTCCCAACTCATTTTCCGTAATATATTCCCCGAAACGATATAAATATTTATCGTTGCTCAAATCTGCATTTTCGATAACATCTGCCGCAAAAGAACAGGAAGGATCGATCTGTTCTTTGATCCTGTCTGCCAAAAAAACATCGCAGTAATCACTTGCATACCAATATACGATATCTTTTACTCTGCGGCTTTCCGGCTCCACGCCGTCCGCCCTGCAATTTTCAAAATAAGTATATACTTCGATAAACAGCTCATACAAAATGGTCAGATAATCGTATCTGCCTTCAAACGCATATGGAATTCCCGAACGCATTTCCACATAAAGGAAACTCAGAAGTTTTCCCATCTCAGGCTCGAACCAGCTGCACGTATAGGCCGGATTCGCATAGCTTTTTTCGTAAGCATCTCCGACAATATCACTGTATAGAATTTTGTTGATCTGCCGCATGTCTTCTTCACTATATTGATCCCATTGTCCCTTTTCCACCTGAATGCGAACATTCTCCACTTCCAGCAAAAACAAAGCGGCCAATCGGAAATAGGCGATATACGCGTCCTCCACAGACTCTTCAAAAGGCAGTGTACGAAGCCGTTCTACTGCCAGTTCATGCCGCTCCTTATATGGATTATTTTTACATTTTTCTGATAATTCCTGCATTTTCTTTTCCTTCCCTACTACTCAATATATCCGCCCGGTATTTCAACATTTAACTCAATCCGCCGATAAATACCGCAAAAAATGAAATAATTGCCGCCACATTAATGACCATTCCGACCTTACATGTCAAATACCCGCGATCCCGCTCCCGAAATCCGATGATCGCCGAATAGATCCCGTATCCTGCCAATAACAGCGAAACGGTCATAATCCCTCCGATAATTCCTGGCGCGTTTCCTCTTCTGAAAAACGCATACGCTACGCAGCCCGCCAACACTGCGGCTGAACCTACTCCGAACCAGCAGGAAAGATTGCCGTTGCCTGCCTGCTTCAATTTCGGTTTTTTATGTTTCACTCCGCTTTTTTTCCGGTTTTCTTCCCGTTTCGGAGCAGTTTCCCGCTTTTTATCTTCTGCTCTTTTTTCGCTTCCGAACATCATGCTTTCTCCTTATCTGACTGCATACTGCAAATAATATATATCCCAAAACTCCGCCAACTGTATTTAACAAAATATCATCTACATCAAAGCTTCCCACTCTCGTAAAAAGCTGTACGGTCTCAACTCCCAAACTCAGGAGCATACTGAAAAATAACGTCTTAAAAAAACCGCTCGCTTTACCCGCCATAGAGATGAAGAAACCATATGGAACAAAAATCATAATATTTCCCAAAAGATTTGCAAGCACTGTAAATATGCCGAGCTGTTCTCTGTAAGTTAAAAACCGTTTGATTTCCTTAAATAATTCAAGGTTATACCTGTACTCTTCCGTCACTTCCGTCCTTCCGTACCATTCCGCAAGAAACAAAAAATAAATCAAAAAAATAATATATAGTAAAAACAGGACTTTTCCTAATGTCCTATAAATCTGCTCTTTTTTTATACTCAAAAATAACTCTCCTCACACAAGGAACTCTCCCAATCGATGATTTTCCTAATCCCGGGAAGTGCCAAAAGGCACATTCCGGGATTGTAAGCGATCGCCAAAGTCTCGGGCAAGCCCGAACTTTTGGCTCGTCGCCATTGCCAAAAAAGGGACTGCCCGCATTGGCTTAGTCCCTTATTTTTCTTTCTGTTTATTCAACTTCTTTCACATTTTCTTCTGAAAGACTCCAAACTCTCAGAATGTGATCTCTTTCTTATGGTGCAGCAATTTTGCTCCATTTACGATTGCAAGTATTCCTGTTGTCACTCCGACAACCAAAACGATAATTCCCAGCGTAATGCTGCATGCACCGCTGTTTTTCATTGTAAGATAAGCCTTCTCCATAAAGCGCCTCCCCGTTTTATTTTACTCCGTACGTTTCATAGTATGTATCGATCGCAGCCTTTAATGTATCATCAATAACAACTTTTCCATGATACGGCTTGTTATACAGATGCTCTACCACTTCTTCCATCGTCACGATCGCAGCCGTATCGAAACCATACAGATCTTTCACCTCGTCAAGGGCGCACTTTTCTCCCCCTTTTCCAACTTCCATACGATTCAATGACACGATCAATCCAACGATCTCCACATCAGCAGCTCCCTTTACTTTCGGAACTGTCTCTTCCATTGATTTACCTGATGTCGTTACGTCTTCGATCATGATCACACGGTCGCCGTCTTTGAATTTGCTTCCGAGAAAACTTCCTTTATCTGCGCCGTGATCTTTCTCTTCTTTTCTGTCAGAACAGTAACGTACTTCTTTTCCGTACAGTTCACTGTATGCGATCGCAGTTACAACCGCAAGCGGAATTCCTTTATAAGCAGGTCCGAACAGCACATCGAAATCATCTCCGTATGTGTCATGGATCGCTTTCGCATAATATTCTCCGAGTTTCTTAAGCTGTGAACCTGTCACATATCCGCCTGCATTCATAAAAAACGGAGATTTTCTTCCACTTTTCAATGTAAATTCTCCGAATTTCAGCACATCACTGTCTACCATAAATTCAATAAATTCCTGTTTGTACTGTTCCATATCTTCCAAATCCTCCGTGTTTATAGGCTTCTTACGCCCTTACTTTCTATGTTTGTCCCCTGCCGCACCATTTTCATCATCCCTTGCTTCCTGTTAAAACAAAAAGCCTTCTATAACAATGCAAATGGCAGAATCAGGAAAAGAACTATTAAATCTTTTTAATTTTATCATATATTTTCTGTTATTTCAATCAAGGAACTTTCTGATTATTCAGTCCTGATTATTCCGCCATTTATCATTATCGAAGATTGCCGCAACCTCATATTAGAACGTGCGGTCGCCAAGTTCTCAGGCAAATCAAGACTTTGGCTCATCCCATTGCAACAAACTCCAGGCATTTTCATTGCTTTTTTGATTTCTTCATTTTCGTTTCACTCTTAAAAGAATCTTTTATATCGGTTCTGCAATGATTTTCTGGCATCTGCATATACTATATAAAATACTTTCCCGCTTATGAAAGGAGACTTGTTATGCTTACTTCCCATAAACTTTCCGGCAAATATATCTTTATCACCGGATTTCTGTTCACAGCTGTCCTTGGTACACTGTCGCATTTTTTCTATGAATGGTCCGGCAATGCAACGCTCATCGGACTTTTCTGTCCTGTCAGCGAATCTGCGTGGGAGCATATGAAACTTCTGTTTTTCCCGGCTCTGCTCTACTGTCTCCTTCTCAAATATATACGGGAAAAAGAAAGTCCGAACATCGTTTTGCCGATCTTGTCCGGCATTCTGACCGGAACAACGTTCATTCCTATTTTCTTCTATACTTATTCGGGAATACTCGGCTTTACGGTTGTTTGGATTGATATTGCCATCTTTTACATTTGTACCGGCATCACGTTTGTCATGGCTTCCAATTTGTACCGTTCGCAATCACCGGAAGTGCCAAGAGGCACATTCCGGGATTGTAAGCGGCCGCCCTTGCAAAAAGCAGAACGATTTCGCACTCTTATATACGGATTGACCTTGCTGTACACGATCCTTTTCTTTGTGTTTACCTTCACCCACCCTGATCTCGCTCTGTTTCAAGGTCCCTGATTTTTATATTCCTTTTCTTTACATCCGCTCTATCTTCCCAGCCATTTTCCATCCGCTGAAAGAGGAAGCTGCTTTCCGTCGAGAATGGCGCTTTTCAAAACGTCTTCTGTATCGTACACAAGCTTCAGAGAAAAGAAATCGCAGTCTTCCTCTAACAGATCAAAGAAGATCTTGTCCCCTTCCCACAGTTCCAGTGTATCGATCTTAGACTTTTGTACCCATTCCAGTTCTCCCTCATCACAGGCGATCGGTTCTCCTTCAAATCCATCCGCTGTATAAAGAGACATGTATTCTACAATATCCTCCCCATAAACAAATGTCACGATTCCCCTGTAAGCCCACGAAGTCAGCGTGTATCCTGTTTCTTCTTTCACCTCTCTAAGGAGACATTCTTCCGGACTTTCCGCATATTCAAAATGTCCGCCGACACCGATCCACTTATCTTTATTTACGTCATTTTCCTTCACTGTACGGTGAAGCATCAAGTATTTTTCATCTTTTTCTATATAACACAATGTACTTAATTTTGTCATAATCATGCTCCTCATCTTTTTGCCTGTTCGCTTTTTTTCATTGCAGATCCCGGCGCTTTCAGATCTTCCGCTATCCCGCCTCCAAACTGCGATTCGTACAGATGTCTGTAAAATCCATCCGCAGCCATCAGACTTTCATGATTTCCCTGTTCGATAATCTCACCGTCTTTCATCACAAGGATCACATCTGCCTCTCGGATCGTTGACAGTCTGTGCGCCACAATAAATGTTGTCCTGCCTTCCATCAGTTTCGCAAACGCTGCCTGTATCTTCACTTCCGTCCTTGTATCAATCGAAGACGTCGCCTCGTCAAGGATCAGCATAGGCGGTCTGCACAGCATAACACGAGCGATACACAGAAGCTGTTTCTGTCCCTGAGACAAACCGCCTCCCTCCTCCGTCACCCATGTGTCATATCCGTCCGGCAGTCTTTGGATCACATTATGAATATAGGAGGCTTTCGCAGCTTCTATCATTTCCTCTTCAGATGCATCCGGTCTTCCGAGAAGAATATTCTCCCGGATCGTTCCTGTTTTCAGCCATGTTTCCTGAAGCACCATTCCGTATGCGCTGCGCAGACTGTTTCTTGTAATATTTCTGACATCTTTGCCTTCCACGCAAATGCATCCGCTGTCTGTATCATAAAACCGCATCAGCAGATTGATCAAGGTTGTTTTTCCACATCCAGTCGGTCCGACAACGGCAATGCGTTGTCCGGGCTCAACTTTCAAATTAAAATCTGTAATCAGTTTCTGTCCCGGCGTATAAGAGAAATTAACATGCTCTGCTAAGACATGTCCGCTGACATCTGTCAAAACAGCCGCCTCTTCCGGTTCCTCCGGCTGTGGGATTTCTTCGATCAAGTCGAAAATACGTCCGGCGCATACAACTGCATTTTGAAACTCTGTCACAACACCTGATATTTCATTGAAAGGTTTTGTATATTGATTTGCATAACTCAAAAATCCGGTCAGTTGTCCTACTGTCAACGTTCCGTTTACAACGGCAAACGCGCCTGCGATACCGACTCCTGTGTACACCAGACTGTTTACGAAGCGGGTCGCCGGATTCGTAACCGATGAAAAAAAAGTTGCCCTCAAATATGCGTTTCCTAATTTTTCATTGATTTCATCAAACCGCTCTGTCACTTTTTCCCCTTGTCCGAATGCCTGTACGACCTTTTGATTGCCGATCATTTCGTCGATCAGTCCGGTCTGTTCTCCCCTGATCTCAGACTGAAGCCTGAACATGGCAAAGGTCTTACGTGCGATAAAATTTGCAACAAAAAAGGAAACAGGAGTAATCAGGACGACAACGAACGTAATCTTCACATTTACGGACAACATAAAACATAACGTGCCAATAATCGTCGCCATCCCTGTAAACAGTTGGGTAAATCCCATCAACAGTCCGTCTGCGAACTGATCCACATCTGCGATCACACGGCTTACTACCTCTCCATAAGGGTGACTGTCAATGTATTTCAGCGGAAGGATCTGAATCTTTCGAAATGCTTCGTTCCTTACGTCCTGAATCACCTGATACGTCATTTTGTTATTGCACACATTCATCAGCCATTGTGCCAAAGAGGTAAGCGCCGTACATATTCCGATCTGAATCATAATCCGAAACACCCCGGAAAAGTTTACCGCTCCTTCCCCGACAATCTCATCCACTGCGTAGCCGATCAGTTTCGGAATATACAGTGTCAGCGCGACACTGATCCCTGCCAATAAAATTGAAAAAACAACGAAAATCCTGTATTTACCGAGATGCCTGAATACTTTTTTCAATATTTCACTGCGGTTTGTTTTCTGATTGTTTTCTTTTTTTCTTTTAAGCATGTAAAACCGCCTCCTCCGGGAACTGAGAATAATAGATCTCCTGATATGCCGGACAGCTCTCCATCAATTCTTCATGCGTTCCGACTGCTGCCGTTTCCCCATCTTCCAGCACAATAATCTGATCTGCATATCGAACCGATGCCGCCCTTTGAGAAACAAGAAATACGGTCGGGTTTTCTTTCATATTTTTAATTGCATCGCGAAGCGCTGCATCAGTTGCAAAATCGAGCGCCGACGCACTGTCGTCCAATATCAGAATATCCGGTTTTCTCACAAGCGCTCTTGCAATCGTCAAACGCTGTTTCTGTCCGCCTGACAGATTTCTTCCGTTTTGCTCTATCATAAAATCAAGTCTTCCGGGTTTTGAGTCAACAAACTCTTTCGCCTGCGAGATTTCAAGCGCTTCTTCCAATGTTTCTTCCGATGCGCCTTCATCTCCCCACCGAAGATTATCCTCGATCGTTCCTTTAAACAGAACCGCTTTTTGAAGGACTGTGCCGATATGACTCCGCAGACTTTCAATCTCATATTCTTTTACATTATGCCCGAAAACTTTCACTTCTCCTTCCGACGCATCATAAAATCTCGGAATCATGTTTACGATCGAGGATTTCCCGGAACCCGTTCCTCCGATAATGCCGATCGTCTCTCCAGGCATCGCCCGAAACGATATATCCTTCAAAGAAGCTGCTCCCGCATTGTTATATGTCAGCGATACATGCGAAAATTCTACTGCCGGAATTGTTTGTTCATTTGAAAGCGCCGCTTTCTTTGAATAAGAATAAAGTTCCTTCTCTTTCGGAAAATGTTCGGCACACAAAATGTTTCCTGATTTCATTTCCGGTTTTACTGACAAAACCGCTTCGATCCGCTTCCCACAGGCAGCCGCCTTCGTCACCGTAATGATCAGAGTCGCCAGCTTTACAAGTTCTACAAGGATCTGAGACATATAATTGACAAGCGCCACTACCTCTCCCTGAGTCAAACTTCCTATATTTACACGGATCGCCCCAATATAAATAAGCGCTATGATGCCTCCGTTTACAATGATATACGTCAACGGGTTCATAAGCCCGGAAATTCTTCCGACGAATTTCTGCTCCTTTGTAAGCAGGCGGTTATTTTCTTCAAAAGCATCCTTTTCCTGTTCTTCCTTATTAAATGCACGGATCACCCTCACTCCAATAAGATTTTCCCGCGTTTTTAAAAGGATTCCGTCCAAATAGGACTGCACCTTTTTATAAAGAGGCATTGTGATCATCATAATGCCAAATACAACAACCGACAAAAGCGGAATAACTACAACGAAAACAAACGCCGCTTTGACATCCACCATAAACGACATGACCATTGCTCCGATCACAATAAACGGGGAACGCAAAAAAAGACGGAGAACAAGATTCACTCCTGCCTGCGTCTGATTGACATCACTTGTCATGCGCGTCACAAGCGTTGAACTCCCGATCTCGTCCATCTCCGAAAAACCCAAATGCTGAATATGTGCAAACAACGCATGACGCACCCCTGTTCCGAACCCTGCCGCGGCTTTTGCAGAAAAGTACTGTGCGGTCAGAGAACAAATAAGCCCGATGATTCCAAGCGCAACTAAAACCAGACACATTTTCACAATATATACACTGTCTTTTTGTGCAATTCCAATGTCAATAACCGATGCCATAACAAGCGGTACGAACAGTTCAAAAGACGCTTCCAGCATCTTAAACAAAGGTGCCAGAATCGTCTCTTTCCTATAATTTTTCAAATAAATAAGAAGTGATTTCATGTCATTTTCTCCCGGTCAGTTTCTTTCACTGATTATTCTGCACATTTTTCGTAAGTCTATCAATCTACACTGATATCTTACTGCATTCTTCTCATTTATTCAACCAAACCGATACATCATATCGGAAGACTGTCGCGAAGACACAACGCCCCCGAGGATGTTACGTCATTGTCACAGATTTCTATCCTTTTTATCTGCTCTGCTGTGTTCAGAACATTCAGTTGATATTCAGCAATTTCCTGTAAACTCTTAAATCGCTCTTCCTTCCCTTTTCCCTCTTTAATCATCTGTGCATTATGAGATTCCAGGTTAGAAAGTACTGTCAATTCGTTAATGGTGGCAAAATCTCTGACATTACTCTTTTTTGCCAATTCTGGATTGGCTTCTCTCCATGCTTTCGCTGTAAATCCAAATAGTGCCACGTTTAATATGTCTGCTTCTTCTGCATATGCCAACCACTGTAGATTTTCCATATAATTTATCTGTGGAAGCAAATAATTCTTCACTGCATCTGTCTGAATCAAATAATTACTTTTGCTGAGAAAACGTTTCGCATTCCATTCTATCTGTCTCGAGTTGTTTTCTTCTTCCTTCAAGCGTTGGAATTCTTTTATCAAATATAATTTAAACACCGGACTAATTGCAGATGCAAACTCAAAAGCAAGATCTTTATGGGCGAAAGTTCCTCCATACTTTCCACGTTTTACATGTAATCCTATAGCGTTTGTTTTATTAATCCATTCAGAAACACTGGGAGTAAATGTCAATAATCCCGCTTGCTTTTTAAAGTGTTCAGATTCGAACACTTTAAAATCCGGATTATATATTTGTTCCCATACAGACAGATATTCTAATGTTCCACGATTTCTCAACCAATTTCGCACTACATCTGCCGCTCTGGCAGAATTTGACTTTGCCTTTGCAATATCTGTAATGCAGATATAATCATCTAATTCTTCTTTTGAAATAGTAATTTTTACATTTTGAACATCTATAATTCTGTTTTTCATGCATTATCCCCTCTTCTCATAAGCATATCCTCTCTTACAATCCCCGTTTTATCTGCAGTACTTCTGCATATTTCAAGAAACGATTATACAAATATTTATTTTCCTTTATGTTCTTTACGATCTCTACTTCTATTTCTGTTTCCCCTTCTAAGCGATACAAATCACAAACTGAACGTTCAATATCATAAATATTATATGTTCCAAACTCCGTTTCTTGTTTTCTTATTCCAATATTAAAATTTCTATTTGAAAAATAATGCCTTTGTATCTTAAACTCCATTTTCATCATACTTCGATCTGTTCTTTCTGTGGCTACAGATAAGTAATTTGGTTCAGCAGACAATACTCCCTGATAGTAAAGTGCACTATTCATACAAATAACTGCATCAGGATTGCTTAGACTCACTTCGATACATTTATAATCGAATGGCTTCTTACATTGTTTACCTGAAAGCCAATAATGTCCATAGCACACCTTTTGTAAATAACCTTCATTCACTAAAGTGGAAATCTGGCGATTGGAAAATCCTTCTGCCAAAAGATCTCTTGTTTCTACATAACCTCTGTATTTTCTATATAATGTTTCGATTTTTATATATGTATTCTCTCTCATATTTTCCCCAATGCATTTCTTATTACACATAATATTGCATTTTTTCTTACACATGTCAATATTATTTTTAAAATGTCAGACTATCCCTCACACACAGCGCACCATATCCAAGCAGAGCGTTCGGCCACCGCTCATATCCCGCAAGCTGTCTCGCTCCCCGCCTCAGATACGCCTTCACCTTTTCCCCATAGAGATACGGATCGTTTCCTCTGACAATCCCCCATTCCATCAAAAGCGCCGCGCTTCCTGTTACAAATGGAACTGCAAAAGATGTTCCGCTGAACGCCTGATATCCCCCGCCCGGGACGGGAGCCATCACACGTACACCGGGTGCAGCTATATCAGGTTTCAGCACATTTTCCCCTTCATATGCCCCTGCCGGTCCCCGCCCTGAAAAATCAGCATAAGAAAACGTTCTGGCATCATAAGCAGCCACGGTCACTGCAAGGGATGCCGTAGAAGGGATCGTCAATGTCGACATACTATTCGGTTTCAGAAATGCTGTACCGACATTCAACGCTGACTGCGCCGGAAGCCACATCTGATATTCCCCTCCCACAATGCGTCCCGGGGTCAGGACGATCTTCCATACTCCGCTTTCCACATATTGATTTCTCGGAAGCAAAGAGAGATAGATTTCCTGTTTTACACTATAAGGTTTCGGCTCTCCATAATAAACCAAAAGTTCTGTATCTCCGAGCACATACCGCTGCGCCCCTAAAAATTCATCAAACACTCCTGTCTGTTTTCCCGACGGGCTAATCACCGTAACTCCAATCTCATCAACATACGATTTCCATATTTGAACACTTAATGTCGGTTCTCTTTGCTGAACGGCAAACTCTACTGTCTCCGGTATCTGGGAGCGCACGACTCCCGCCGCATGTCCTGCCGTCGTCCCCTCGTTCCCGCTCCCGATGCAGATAACATTTTTCCACATATCTGCAATATCATTTAAAAACCGTTCTACAAGAGAAGTTCCGTCATGAGAGCCATATGTGTTTCCAAAGCTGATATTAATCGCAACAGGACGACGAAGTTCCATTGCTTTGCGAATAACATAATCCACTCCTCGCATCAATTCTGTTGTCCTTGGAAATCCGCCTTCTCTCGGCGCTCCCATTTTCACAACAATCAATTCTGCCTCCGGAGCAGCTCCGCGGAATCTGCGGCCTTCGCTGCCAGAACCATTTCCTGCGGCGATTCCTGCCACCGCAGTTCCGTGACCGCTGATGTCCGCTGTTTTCACCATCTGTCTACGCGTTTCTCTGTCTTCTTCTGCCAGCGCGGCATTGATCTGCTCCCGCGTATACTCTGCCCCTGCCGAATATCCCAGCGGCGGCGTTCCTTCGGCAGCCTGATCCCACAGAGACACAATCCGCGTTGTTCCATCTTCATTTCTGAAATCAAAATTCTCATAATCAATCCCGCTGTCAACAATCCCGATCAGCGTTCCTTCCCCTCGTAAAGACAGCGGTGTCTCTTGCACAACATTGATGCACGACACTGCCCGCCCTACATCCGCCTGAAAATACAAACTTTTCGGTTTTTCTACAAACTCCACTTCAGGAAGCTGCGCCATCTGTTCAATCCGTTCCTCTTCTATCAAGACAATCGCATATCCGTTTAGAAGTTCTGTAACTGAACGCGCTGTTTGTCTGATCCCTTCAATCGATCCCGAATATTTCACGATCAGTTCCCACACATTTTCTTCTCTGTCATATCCAACATCCAGTTCTTCTGACCTTCGGCGTTCTCCTTCGTTCGCATCCAATGCCAGATTTAATAGATTCTCCAGTTTTTGACTCATTCATCCCCCTGAACAACTGCGTTTTTCCTGCACAGTCTTTCCTGCACATACTTTTTTCATTATATGTATATGTCGCTACAGGAACAACATCTACCGGATTCTTATAAGAAATTTATAAACCTATCCTAAATCCTCTCATCAGCATGTTCCCCCGAGCAGTTTAAACAGCCGTTTTGCCGCTTCTTTTGTATCTTCCGCAGATCCGAATGTAGAAAACCTGAAGTACCCTTCCCCACAGGCTCCGAACCCTTCGCCCGGTGTTCCTATTACCTGAATCTCTCTGAGAAGATAGTCAAAAAACTCCCAGCTTCCCATTCCGTTCGGACACTTCATCCAAATATACGGCGCATTTTTTCCTCCGCAGTACCAGATTCCGAGCTGATCCAGCGTCTCCATCAACACTTTTGCATTTTGCTTGTACACCTGAATATTCTCGTGAATCTGTTTCTGTCCTTCCTCTGTAAAAACTGCCGCTCCGCCTTTTTGGATAATATAGGAAACGCCGTTTGTTTTCGTCGTTCGATTCCGCACCCACATTTCATTCAGATTCATTCCGCTCCGATTCAAGGCTTTCGGAATAATCGTATAACCAAGTCTTGTTCCGGTAAACCCTGCCGTCTTTGATAAAGAACAGATTTCGATCGCACATGTCTGTGCTCCCCGCAATTCAAAAATACTGTGAGGAAACGTTTCTTCTTCTATAAATGCCTCATATGCCGCATCAAAAAGGATCACAGAACCATTCTCATTTGCAAAATCCACCCACGCCTGAAGTTGTTCCTTTGAAAAGACAGCTCCTGTCGGATTGTTCGGCGAACACAGATAGATCAGATCTGCCCTTGTTTCACTGTCCGGTACCGGCAGAAATCCATTCTTTTCTGAAGATGTCAAATGAATGATCTTCCTGCCTGCCATTATATTCGCATCTACATAAGCTGGATAAGATGGCTCAATTACAAGAGCGTAATCCGAACGGTCAAACAGATCCAAAAGATCGCCCAGCTCATCGCTTGCTCCACTTGAGACGAAAACTTCTTCTGCCGACAGCGATACCCCTCTCTTCTTATAATAATCTGCAACCGTTTCTCTTAAAAAGGGCGCTCCGCACTCCGGCATATATCCGTGAAAACTTTCTTTTGACGCCTGATCTTCCACCGCTTCATGAAGCGCATTAATCACAGCGTCACACAGCGGAAGCGAAACGTCTCCTATCCCCATCCGCAAAAGTTTTGTTCCAGGATGTTCCTGTTCATAAGCCTTTGTTTTCTGTGCTATATTATAAAAGAGATAAGAATCCTTTAACTCTCCATAATGCATATTCGGTTTAATCATTTTCTTTTTTCTCCCTTCCACCTGATCTTTTAGTGTCATTTTTCTTTTTACATCCCTTTATATCCCTTTTGAAACGCCTTTTAAAAGTTTCCCTTCAAACCGATCTTTCCGGGTATCTTCCGGTATCTGCGTCGGATATCTTCCATGAAAACAGGCAGCGCAATACCCTTGACTCCCGATCAGCTCTCCCAGTTTTTCCACTTTAAGATACGCCAGTGTATCCGCCTCTATCATCTTAGCGATCTCTTCCGTGCTGTGATGACTGGCGATTAGATTTTCCTCTGAATCAATATCTGTTCCGTAATAACACGGATGAAGAAACGGCGGCGATGAAATCCTCATATGGATCTCTTTTGCCCCTGCGTCGCGCAGAAGTTTCACGATCCGCTTGCTTGTCGTGCCTCTTACGATAGAATCATCGATCAGCACGACTTTCTTTCCTTCTATCACGCTTCTCACCGGACTTAACTTAATCCGCACCTGATCCATCCTTTCTTTCTTGCCTGGGAAGATAAAGGTTCTTCCGATATATTTGTTTTTGATCAGACCAATCCCATAAGGGATGCCTGATTTTCGTGCATATCCCAAAGCGGCGTCCAAACCGCTGTCAGGAACACCAATCACGATATCCGCGTCCACCGGATCTGTTTTTGCCAGTAATTCTCCTGCTTTCCTGCGCGCCTCATGCACAGATACTCCGTCAATAGTCGAATCAGGTCTGGCAAAATAAATATACTCAAAAATGCATGTTGTTCTCTTCTGTTTCCCACAATGTTCCTTCCTGGATTCCACACCATTTTCCGTAAATACCAAAATCTCTCCCGGCAGTACGTCCCGAATAAACTCTGCTCCGACCGCCGCCAGCGCACAGCTTTCCGATGCCGCCACATAAGTTCCATCCGGCATCCGACCATAACAAAGAGGTCTGAACCCATAAGGATCCCGCGCGGCGATCATCTTTGTCGAAGACATTAAGATAAGGGAATATGCACCTTCCAGCAAATTCATTGTATTGCTTACCGCCTCCTCGATACTCGGTGTCATAAGTCTCTCCCTCGTGATCACATAAGCAATCGTTTCTGTATCACTTGTCGTATGAAAGATTGCTCCCGACAGTTCCAGCCTGTCGCGCAGTTTTAACGCATTCGTCAAATTGCCGTTGTGCGCCAGCGCCATTTTGCCCTTTTGATGATTAACTTCGATCGGCTGGCAATTCTTCCTCGTATTCCCTCCGGTCGTTCCGTATCGTACATGTCCGACCGCTATATTTCCCTGTGGAAAATGTCCTGGCGTATCTTTTGAAAACACTTCGCTGACAAGTCCTAGATCTTTATAAGCGAAAAAATCCCCGTCATCATTTACAACGATCCCACAGCTTTCCTGCCCTCTGTGCTGAAGTGCATAAAGTCCATAATAAACCAATTCTGCCACACTTTGTTTCTTTGTTCCCATCACACCGAACACACCGCATTCTTCATGAACAGCCATCTTTTTATGTCCTCCTGTTATCTCGCCGAATCCGCATCATCGGCCGGAATGGATTTTGCCTGATTTAATGCCGCAGTAATAAATCCTTTAAACAACGGATGCGCCTGATTCGGGCGGCTTTTGAATTCCGGATGAAACTGTACGCCGACAAAAAACGGATGATCCGAAAGTTCCACCGTCTCTGCCAGCCTGTTATCCGGCGATGTGCCGCTGATCACAAGCCCCGCCATCGTCAGTTCTTCCCGATACTTATTATTCAGTTCATACCGATGGCGATGACGTTCCCGAATCTCGCTTACGCCATAACATTTTTCCAGCATCGTCCCTGCTTTAATGCTGCAAGGATAACTTCCAAGCCGCAATGTTCCGCCCTTATTGATCTCTTCACTTTGACCCGGCATGAAATCAATCACCTTATGGGCGCACTGTTCGTCAAATTCTCCTGAATGAGCATCCTGAATCCCTGCTGCATTTCTCGCAAATTCAATCACCGCAATCTGCATACCGAGGCAAATACCAAAATAAGGGATTCTATTTTCGCGGGCATATTTTGCCGCTAAAATCATCCCTTCAATCCCACGATTTCCAAAACCGCCCGGAATAATAATGCCATGAAGCCCCTGCAGAAGTTCATCGACATTTTCCTTCGTAATATTTTCCGAATCGATCCAATGGATCTTTACAAACGTGTTCCGCTCATAGCCCGCATGGTTCATTGCTTCTGCCACTGACAGATATGCGTCATGAAGCTTTATATATTTTCCGACTAATCCGATATGTACTTCTTCTGAACGATTATGAATCCGTTCTACCATCTGTTCCCATTCCGTAAGATCTGGTTTCGGAGCATCTATATGAAGATTTCTGCATACGACAGATGAGAAATTCGATTTTTCCAACATCAAAGGCGCTTCGTAGAGATTCGGCAGCGTCCTGTTCTCGATCACACAATCCGGCTTCACATTACAAAACAAAGAGATTTTCTGAAAAATAGATTCTTCCAGCGGCTGATCAGATCGAAGAACGATAATATCAGGATTGATTCCCATTCCCCGAAGTTCTTTTACCGAATGCTGCGTTGGTTTTGATTTATGTTCCTCTGATCCGCTCAAATACGGAACTAATGTGACATGAATGAACAAGCTGTTCTCTTTGCCTGTTTCCAGTGAAATCTGCCGTACCGCCTCCAGAAAAGGCTGAGATTCAATATCTCCGATCGTACCGCCGATCTCCGTGATCACCACATCCGCGTCTGTCTTTTTCCCTACCCGGTATACAAACTCTTTGATCTCATTTGTAATATGCGGGATCACCTGTACCGTAGACCCGAGATATTCCCCTCTTCGTTCTTTATTCAGCACGTTCCAGTAGACCTTTCCGGTTGTCAGATTCGAATATTTATTCAGATCCTCATCAATAAACCGCTCATAATGACCTAAGTCCAAATCTGTCTCTGCACCGTCCTCAGTCACATACACTTCTCCATGCTGATAAGGACTCATTGTGCCGGGATCTACGTTAATATATGGATCCAGTTTCTGAGCCGCCACTTTCAGTCCTCTCGCTTTTAACAACCGCCCCAGCGACGCTGCCGTTATTCCTTTTCCCAAACCGGACACAACGCCTCCGGTCACAAATATATACTTCGTCATAATATTTCCTTCCTTACTTTCCACTATCCCCATAATTTGAGAGCACCCTTGCCGAAGGATCGTTCACATCGCATCCCACCCATTCCTTATTCGGCATCCAAAAATCAACGATCATCTCTGCCTGACCAGGATAATACTTTTCAAAAATTTCTCGATATAATAAGGACTCTTTTGTAAACGGTGTGGCGTAAGTATATTTTCGACGTAACTGTTCATATTCCTCATCTGTGTACTTATCCCGCGCATATTCTTTCAAATAATCTACCATTGAATGTCCCACCGCATCTGAGAATGCCGCCTTCTCTCTCCAAAGGATTTCCTCCGGAAGATAACCGCCTTCCTCAAAGGCATGGCGAAGAAGATATTTCCCCTTCCCGTAAGTATTCATTTTCAATTTCGGGTCTACCGACATTACATATTTCACAAAATCCAAATCCCCAAACGGGACTCTGGCTTCCAGCGAATTGACGGAAATACAACGGTCTGCCCGCAAAACGTCATACATATGAAGCTCCTTGATCCGCTTTTCGGATTCCTTCTGAAAAGCATCTGCATCCGGCGCAAAATCGGTATACTTATATCCGAATAATTCATCCGAGATCTCCCCTGTCAAAAGGACACGGATCGGCGTCTGCTCATGAATCGCTTTACATACCATATACATCCCGATCGATGCGCGGATCGTCGTAATATCATAAGTTCCCAATATACGGATCACTGTTTCCAAGTCCGAGATCACCTGCTCCGGCGTCATATAGATCTCCGTATGGGCGCTTCCGATATAATCTGCAACTTGTCTTGCATACTTCAAATCAATGGCATCTTCACTCATCCCGATGGCAAACGTCTGGATCGGCCTGCTGCTTTTCTTTGCCGCAATGGAGCACACAAGAGACGAGTCCAATCCTCCTGAAAGCAAAAAACCGACCTTTGCATCGGCTACAAGACGTTTTTCCACACCGGAAACTAATTTGTCATGGATCTTCCTGCAGACAGTTTCCAGATCATCGTGGCATACCTCCTCTGCCTTTGCAATGTCGCAATAACAGATAAACTGACCGTTTTTATAATAATGTCCGGGCGGAAACGGCATGATCTTATCCGTAAGACCTACCAGGTTTTTCGCTTCACTGGCAAAAATAACAGCTCCGTCTTTATCATACCCGTAATAGAGCGGACGGATGCCGATGGGATCTCTCGCCGCAATAAATTCTCTTGTATCAGCATCATACAGAATACAGGCAAATTCTGCATCCAGCATTGCGAACATCTCTGTTCCGTATTCCCGATACATCGGCAAAAGAATCTCGCAATCTGACTCACTTTCAAAAGAATACTTTTCTGAAAGACTTTCTTTTAATTTCTCAAACCCGTAAATCTCCCCATTGCAGACCACATAACTGTTTCCCAACTGAAACGGCTGCATTCCGGAAGGAGTAAGCCCCATGATCGCCAGCCTGTGAAATCCAAGGATTCCATCTTGAACTTCGACTACCCTGCTGTCATCAGGACCTCTTGACACCGTTCTTTGAAACCCTTCCATAAAAATATCAAAAGCAGCATTGCTGCTGCAATAACCCATAATAGAACACATATAAATTTACCTCCGTAAACCTAAGTCATCCGGAAATATTGGTTCTGCAAACAGCGCTGCGCGGCTCTTACTGACCCGCGCTCGCTGTAGGCATCACCTGCAATATTCCGGTTTTCCTTTCTGAACGCCGCATCCCAATACATGAGATACGTCATACTCATTCCTTCTTTCTGTATCCATCCTGGCTATTTTACACCAAACAATAAATCTCCATAGGTTGGGAACGGCCAGTATTTCTTTGCCGTCACAGTTTCTGCCTCGTCACAGGCAACTCTTAGTTCACTCATTTTACTGAGAGCGATATCACGGATCATATAAGATTGCTCTTCGATTGCCTGAACGTCCTGTATCTTCATGACTGCTTCGTCCAGTTCTTCTGCCTTCACCGCGATCTGTTCTTCCAGTCTTGCCAATTTCTTCAATAAACCTGTCTCATAACTGCATGGCAGAGAAGCATCAACCGACTTTTTCGCCGCAGCCGTATTCGCCAGTTCCAAAGCATATGCGCTTACCGCAGGAGCTATCTCTGTCTTCGCCATATCGATCATCGTATTTGCTTCGATCAGTACAGTCTTACAGTAATTATCCAACATAATCTCACACCTTGATTTCAGCTCTGCCTCAGAAAATACTTTATGAGATGTCAGCATCCGGACATTTTTCTCATCAAGCAGATGCGGCATACAATCCGGCGTTGTCCGATAATTGAGAAGACCTCTGTTTTCCGTCGCTTCTTTGATCCATGTATCATCATATCCGTTTCCATTGAAAATAATATGTTTGTGATCCTTAATCGTCTTACGGATCATTTCATGCAAAGTCTCTTCAAAGTTTTCCGCTTTCTCCAGTCTGTCTGCATAAATCTTCAGGCTCTCTGCCACTGCGCTGTTGAGCATAATGTTTGCACATGCGATACTGTTTGAAGAACCAAGCATACGGAATTCAAATTTATTTCCTGTAAATGCAAACGGTGAAGTACGGTTGCGGTCTGTCGTATCACGGTTGAACTTCGGAAGAACGTTTACTCCAAGTCTCATCTGCGTTTTTTCTGTTCCCTCATACGGTGTATCTGTCTCGATCGCTTCAAGCACCGCATTCAGCTCATCCCCCAGGAAGATCGACACAACTGCCGGAGGCGCTTCATTTGCCCCGAGACGGTGATCGTTTCCCGCCGTTGCAACAGAAAGACGGAGAAGATCCTGATAATCGTCCACAGCTTTGATCACCGCGCACAGGAAAACTAAGAACTGTGCGTTTTCATAAGGTGTCTCTCCGGGTGACAGCAAATTCACTCCTTTATCTGTCGCCAGCGACCAGTTATTGTGCTTTCCGCTTCCGTTTACACCTGCAAAAGGTTTTTCATGCAGAAGACATACAAGTCCATGTCTCGCTGCAACCTTCTGCATGATCTCCATCGTCAGTTGGTTATGATCTGTCGCAATGTTCGTCGTTGTATAGATCGGCGCCAGCTCATGCTGTGCCGGAGCTACTTCGTTATGTTCTGTCTTTGCCAGTATTCCAAGTTTCCAGAGTTCTTCGTTTAACTCTTCCATATAAGCGGCAACTCGTGATTTAATCACTCCGAAATAATGATCGTCCATCTCCTGTCCTTTTGGAGGTTTCGCACCGAACAAAGTACGTCCTGTAAATCTAAGATCTCTTCTTTGATCGTACATTTCTTTTGTAATAAGGAAATATTCCTGTTCCGGTCCTACCGATGTGCGGACACATTTTACATCTTCATGACCGAACAGACGGAGGATACGAAGCGCCTGTTTATTCAGCGCCTCCATGGAACGGAGCAGCGGGGTCTTTTTGTCAAGGGCTTCTCCGCAGTAAGAACAAAACGCAGTCGGGATACACAATGTCTTTCCTTTAATAAATGCATATGATGTCGGATCCCATGCAGTATATCCTCTCGCCTCAAATGTAGCCCGAAGTCCGCCGGACGGAAACGAAGATGCATCCGGTTCTCCTTTGATCAGTTCTTTTCCCGAAAACTCCATGATAACTCCGCCGTCCGGGGATGGAGAAATGAAACTGTCATGCTTTTCTGCCGTTACTCCGGTAAGAGGCTGAAACCAATGCGTGTAATGTGTCGCCCCGTTTGCAACTGCCCAATCTTTCATTGCCGCCGCAACTGCGTTTGCCACGCTGATATCGAGCTTTGCACCTTCGTCAATGGTTCTTCTCAATGACTGGTATACTTTCGCCGATAAATTTGCCTTCATCACTCTGTCATCAAAAACCTTACATCCAAAAAATTCCGATACATTTTTCATAACGCCACTCCTTCCAATTTGAAAAGGCAAGGAACTCTTTCACGGTACTTTTTTCTGCACATGAAAGACGCCCTTGCCTTTTTAACCCAAATTGTATCTTTTTTTATAAAAGAAAAAGACGTCTCTGAGACCATTCTCTCAAAGACGTCTTTGCCTTTACTCGTTGGATAATACACCCCGAAAAAGTGTTTGTCAATCCCTTTTTTTGATTTTTCCCTGAATTTTTTCTCAAATTTTTTCTAGATTTTTTCTCAAAAAGATTTCACACTAAGATCGCCTGTTTCATCTCTTTTACATACCGCCCCACCGGATCTGCCGCATTTTTTCCATACTTCTCAAGAAATTTTATCACTGCAGAGCCAACGATTACCCCATCTGAAAGATCCGACATCTTTTTCGCCTGTTCAGGCGCAGAGATCCCGAATCCGACAGCGCATGGAATCTTCGTATGCTCTCTTACAATCTTTACCATCGACGAAACATCGGTCGTAATCTCATTTCTCGTTCCTGTCACGCCCAGACTGGAAACGATATACAGAAAGCCTTCCGCTTCCTCTGCGATCAAAGCGATCCTTTGTTCCGACGTCGGTGCGATCATCGAGATTAATGCCACGCCATATTCCCTGCATACAGGCGCAAATTCTTCTTTCTCCTCAAACGGCAGATCCGGCAGAATAATGCCGTCAACTCCAATCTCCCGGCAAGTCCGTATAAAAAGATCTGCCCCGTAAGAAAACACAACATTCGCATAAGTCATAAATACAAATGGAACGTTCACTTCTTTTCGAAGTTCCCGCACAAGATCGAATATCTTATCTGTTGTGGCGCCTCCGCCAAGAGCTCTTATATTCGCCTTTTGGATAACCGGTCCTTCTGCAACAGGATCGGAAAAAGGAATCCCAAGTTCTATGAGATCTGCTCCTTGTTCCGCCGCCTTTTTCACCACCTGTGCCGTTGTTTCTAAATCGGGATCACCGCAAGTAATAAACGGGATAAATGCTTTTCCCGCTGTAAATGCCTCTTGAATACGCTCTGCTCCTGTCTTACTCATAAAGATCCTCCCCTCTGTATCTGGCGATCGCCGCACAATCTTTGTCTCCTCTGCCGGAAATCGTAATGACAATGATCTGATCCTGCCTCATCTCAGGGGCAATCTTCCTTGCATATGCCACTGCATGAGCAGACTCTATTGCCGGAATAATCCCCTCTGTCCTTGCCAAAAACTCAAACGCTTCGACCGCTTCCTCATCGGTAACCGGCACATATTCCGCCCGTCCTGTATCGTGCAGATATGCATGTTCAGGTCCGATTCCCGGATAATCCAGTCCGGCGGAAATCGAATAGACCGGCGCGATCTGCCCGTACTGATCCTGACAGAAATATGATTTCATCCCGTGAAAAATCCCCGTTTTACCTGTATTGACAGCAGCCGCCGTCTCGAACGTATGAATTCCTCTGCCTGCCGCTTCACATCCGATCAGCCGTACCTGGCGATCCTCGATAAAATGATAGAAACTGCCGATAGCATTCGAACCGCCTCCGATACACGCAATCACCGCGTCCGGCAGTCTCCCTTCCTTTTCCATGATCTGTTCTTTCATTTCCCGAGAAATCACCGCCTGAAAATCACGGACGATCGTAGGAAACGGATGTGGTCCCATCACTGCCCCGAGACAATAATGAGTATCCTCAATACGGGAAGTCCATTCCCGCATCGCTTCCGACACCGCATCTTTCAATGTTGCTGTTCCGCTTGTGACCGGAATCACTTCTGCCCCTAAAAGGCGCATCCGATATACGTTCAGCGCCTGACGCTTCGTATCTTCCTCACCCATAAACACGACACATTCCATATCGAGCAGCGCCGCTGCCGTAGCCGTGGCAACACCATGCTGTCCCGCGCCGGTTTCTGCCATCAGGCTTGTTTTTCCCATCTTCTTTGCCAAAAGCGCCTGCCCAAGTACGTTGTTGATCTTATGAGCGCCCGTATGATTCAGATCTTCTCTCTTCAGATAGATTTTCGCCCCTCCGAGAGTTTCCGTCATTTTTTTCGCAAAATACAATCTCGAAGGTCTGTTTGCATATTCTCTGTAAAGTTCTTGCAATTCCGCCTGAAATTCCCGGTCATTTTTATAATAATTATACGCTTCCTCTAATTCTGTAACCGCATTCATCAATGTTTCCGGAATATACTGTCCTCCGTAAATTCCGAAACGCCCTGCCTTATTCGTCATGCTCTGTCTCCTTTCTTCTGACTGCATCCACAAATGCCGCCATTTTCTCCTGATCTTTCCTTCCATCCGTCTCCAGAGAAGAACTTGCATCTACTCCGTACGGACGGATCTTCTCAACAGCTCTCGCCACATTTTCCGCTGTCAGTCCTCCTGCCAGAAAGAACGGTCTTTTCATTCCTTTCAGCAAATTCCAGTCGAACACTTTTCCACTTCCGGCTCCGGCATCCAACAACAAAAGATCTGCCTTACTCCCCTCTGCCCGTTCAACCGCTTCTTTTCCTGTAATACAAAACGCCTGCATCACCGGAAGGTCCGTCAGTTCCTTTATCTTTCTTACTTCGGCATCTGTCTCATTTCCGTGAAGCTGAATGCGATCGATCACGCCTCTGTCTGATAGTTCTGCAATAACTTCCGGCGTCTCCCCTGCAAATACTCCCACAACTTGAATCGACGGATCAAGCAGAGCCTTCAATCTTTTTGCTTTTTCATAACTCACCTTGCGTCGGCTCTCATTCGCAAACACAAACCCGATGTAATCCGGTTTCAGTGCATTTGCCCATTCTATCTCACATTCCCTTGTCAGTCCGCATAATTTTATCTTCGTCATATACACCCCCGCAGTTCCCGAAGCTTCGCCTTTTTATCCGAAGCTCTCATCAGCGCCTCTCCGATCAGAACCCCATCGGCGCCAATCTTTTCCATCGCTTCTACATCTTTCCTTGTCTTCACTCCGCTTTCCGCCACAAATAAAATGTCTTTCGGAACAAGATTTCGAAGCTGCCTGCTCCGATCCTGATCTACTGTAAAATCTTCCAAACATCGATTGTTCACCCCGATCAGCCTTGACCCTGCCCGCAGTGCAATTTGAATTTCCTGTTCATTATGAACTTCCGTCAAAGCCGAAAGTCCCAGTTGCTCACAGATTTCCAAATCTTTCTCTATCTCTTCTTCAGTCAGAAGCGAACAGATCAAAAGAACTGCCGACGCTCCGAGCACTTTCGCCTCGTAGATCATATATTCATCAATCGTAAAATCCTTTCGCAGACAAGGAACTGCCGTCTTTTCTGCAATTTCTTTTAAATATTCGTTTCTGCCGAGAAACCATTTCGGTTCTGTCAGTACTGAAATCGCGTCTGCCCCTGCGTTTTCATAGCATTTTGCAATCTCCATATACGGGAAATCTTCTGCGATCAATCCTTTGGACGGCGACGCCTTTTTGCACTCGCATATCATTGAGATGCCCGGTTTTCGCAGTGCCTTTTCAAATGCAAACGCCCCTTTTGGCATGGTAAGCGCCAGCGTTTTCATTTCTTCGAAAGAGATTTCCCTTTTTGCCTGCTCCACACGCTTCTTCGTATCTTGTGATATTTGTTTCAACAGATTCATCCTTCTCCTCCTGACGATATTTCCTTTAATCTTCTCCTGCGACCAATGATGATCTTCCTCTCTTCTGTTCCCTGCCTTCTGTCAATTCCCCCGATTGCTTCCCTCGATCAACTTCCGCAAAACCTCCAGTGCCTTTCCTGAATCAATCAGTTCTGCTGCAAGCAAGATGCCGTCCTCCATACTCTTGGCTTTCCCTCCGATATACAAAGATGCGCCGGCATTCAGAAGCACCGCATTCCTTTTATGTCCCTGTTCTCCCTGTAAAACAGCCATCGTAATCGCCGCGTTTTCCTGTGGAGTACCGCCTTCCAGATCCGCCTTTTTACATCGTTTGAATCCGAACTGTTCCGGTGTGATCACTGTTGTCTTAAACCATCCGTCCTTAATCTCACAAATGGTAGTCGGGGCGCTCAATGAGATCTCATCCAGCTTATCCTGCCCGTAAACAACCATCCCCCGGCGGATCCCGAGCTGGATCAGAACCTGTGCCAAAGGTTCTACAAGATACTCGTCATAGACACCCAGAAGCTGCATAGATGGAGTTCCCGGATTCGTCAGCGGTCCTAAAATATTAAATACTGTTCGAAATCCTAACTCTTTACGGATCGCCCCTACATATTTCATAGACGTATGATATTTCTGTGCAAAGAAGAAACACATTCCCGCCTCTTCCAAAAGTTCCCTGCATTTTTGCGGACTCTGCTCGATATTTACTCCCAACGCTTCCAGACAGTCCGCCGTTCCACATTTGGAAGAAGCCGCCCTGTTTCCGTGTTTTGCAACTTTCAGCCCTCCTGCCGCCGCTACAAGCGCCGCCGTTGTAGAGATATTAAAACTGTGGGCGTTGTCCCCGCCAGTTCCGACAATCTCAAACAGCTCCATATCCGTTTCCACTTTCGTCGCATGAGCCCTCATCGCTGCCGCACACCCTGCGATCTCATCTGTCGTTTCTGCCCTTGCGCTCTTTGTGGAAAGCGCCGCTAAAAACGCCGCGTTCTGTGTGGAAGTTGTCTCGCCGCTCATAATCTCGTTCATAACACGATAAGCTTCCTCATAAGTAAGATCTTCTTTGTTTACTATTTTTACGATTGCTTCTTTAATCATTGCCGTGCACCTCCGTCTTTTAAATGAATGAAATTATACAACATCTGTCTTCCTTCCGGCGTCATGATCGACTCAGGATGAAACTGTACTCCATAAATGTGACACTTTCGATGAGCCACCGCCATCACTTCCCCGTCCGCCGTTCTCGCGATCACCTGCAATTCTTCCGGTATCGTTTCTTCCTTCGCAGCCAAAGAATGATATCTTGCCGCAAATGTTTTTTCAGAACAATTCCGAAACAGCAGACTGTCTGTATCCAGTTCAATCTCCGACTGTTTCCCGTGCATCCGCTTTTTTGCATATGTTATCTCTGCCCCAAATGCCGCGCAGATCGCCTGATGTCCAAGACATACGCCTAAGACTGGGATCTCTTTTCCAATCTCTTTTACCACATCGATAAGAATTCCTGCATCTTCCGGCCTTCCGGGTCCCGGTGACAGAAGGATCTGATCCGGATGTAACTTCCTGATTTCTTCCACCGTCATCTCATCGTTTCGGATCACTTTGATCTTCGGGTCAAACTCTCCGATAAGCTGATAAAGATTATAAGAAAAACTGTCATAATTATCGATCAACAAAATCATATCGTTTCCTCCCCCGCTGTTTTCAGAGCTTTCACAACCGCTTTCGCCTTATTGATACATTCTTCATACTCTCTTTCCGGTACTGAATCTGCCACGATCCCGGCTCCGCTTCTCACGAATACAGTTCCATTTTTCTTGTAAGCGATCCGAATGGCAATGCAAGTATCCATATTTCCTGTAAAATCAATGTATCCGATAGCTCCTCCGTAAATTCCCCTCTTATTACTCTCCAGTTCCCCGATCAGTTGACAGGCGCGGATCTTAGGCGCTCCTGAAAGTGTTCCTGCCGGAAGCACCGCTTCAATGGCGTCAAATCCGTCAAAGCCTTCCCTGATCTTTCCGCTCACCGTCGATCCGATATGCATCACATGCGAAAATTTTTCAATCGAATGAAGCTTCTCTACATGCACGGATCCAAATTCACTTATCTTTCCCAGATCATTTCGCCCAAGGTCAACAAGCATATTATGTTCTGCAATCTCTTTTTCATCAGAAAGAAGTTCCATCTCCAATCTCTGATCTTCCGCTTCCGTTCTTCCTCTTGGTCTTGTTCCGGCAAGAGGAAACGTGTGCAGAATTCCATTTTCTAATTTTACAAGTGTTTCAGGCGAAGCTCCTGCCACCTCTACGTCTGTCCCCGAGAAATAGAACATATACGGAGAAGGATTCATTGTCCGAAGCACCCTGTAAGTATTCAGAAGACTCCCCTCAAACTCTGCGCTTAACCTGTTCGACAGTACGATCTGAAAGATCTCTCCTTCGCGGATATATGTTTTTGCCTTTTCTGCCATTTCACAATATCTCTTTTTATCAAAAAGCTGTTTCACTTCCCCGGTCAGATGCCCCGCAGGTTCTTCTTTCTTTTTTCCTGTCCTCAACAGCCTTGCAAGCTGTTTTAATTCAACCCCGGCCCGGCGGTACTCCGTTTCCGGATCATCCAGAGAAATTGTCACAATAAGCACGATCTTTTGCTTCACATGATCGAAGGCGATCACTTTATCAAAGAGCATCAGATCCACATCTTTAAAACATTCCGTATCCTCTGCCGGGCACCGGACAGATGGCTCGCGATAACCTAGATAATCATAGGAGAAATATCCTACAAATCCTCCGGCAAACGGCGGAAGATAATCGAAACGCGGACTTCGGTAGTCTGCCAGGATCTGCCGCAGATACCCGGATGGATCATTTGTCTGTATCTTCAGGCTTCCGGCTTTTAATTCTCCGTTTACACAACTTACAGAAAGCTTCGGATCAAATCCAAGAAAACTGTATCTTCCCCACCGCTCATTCTGCTGCGCCGATTCCAACATGTAACAATGCGAAGAAATATTTTTCAATACCCGCATTGTTTCAATAGGCGTTGTAAAATCCGACAAAATCTCACAGCTTACAGGAACAGTCTTGTAGTTTCCTTCTTCTGCAAACGCTTTCACTTCTTCAAGTTTCGGTAAAATATTCATCATAGTCCTCCTCCCTGTCTGCCAAAAAAATGGTCAAAAAAAGTCCCT
>OGRC01000601.1_pt1 | contig 28913 bp, 41 predicted proteins | sample 1553431 | NCBI WGS metagenome assembly OGRC01 (sample SAMEA2580064, study PRJEB22360) | human gut metagenome | biome: human gut; feature: human-associated habitat; material: faeces | place: Denmark | collected 2008/2010
GTCCCAGCGTTTTTTTGTCCGCAGGTATGCATTGACATTGTTCCTGAGCCCGAAACTCCCGAAGCATTGCTCACAATGCGAGGGAGAAAGTCTGGTTCTGCCCGCGTCAGCGGGCTTTCGGGCTCGGAACATAGTACCCAATTCTTACTTTTGCCTTCGGCGAAAAGCCGCTGTAAAACAATATGTAACAGCAAATCTACAAGGTAATTCATTTCTTTACTTCTTCATCAGTTATATTGGTGTTTTCAGGTTTATCATATACGCTTACTTCCAAGCCTAATCCCTCTTTCTTTTATTCATCCTTGCCACAATTTGTCTTCCGCTTGTTTTGGTCGATAATAAGATGATAAATCTCCTCAACCGTGTCTGGAGTCTCGCTGTTTGGATATTCCTTTCCGTTGAATATGGACAGTTCCCCGCCGCATCCTTGGATAATTACACTTCCGAGCTCTTTTTCCGGCCTGCCATATCTAATTTGCTTATCGGTGGCGTCTGGTGAAAATATAACGAGACGCCGGTTACCAACTCCAACATCACGTCTTATACGGGCAGGAACTGCAAATTGCTCCTCAATCTTTTCTCTGATTATTTCTAGGCCGTCAGTTGTACCTATCTTGTTATGTTCTTTGTTGAGCTTCGCAATCTCTTTTTCGATTGCCTTTTTCTTCTTATCCCTCTCTTTTTGTTCCGCTCTCCAATTCGTCATGTTATCCTTTCGCTGATAACCTTCTCATTATTTCGTCTCTAAATATATCAGCTTGGCGTAGACATTCTCCATATACCCTTCGGTCGGCAGGGTTTGTGTTGAGCTTCGCCCACCAAACACTGGTAATGAAAGAATTTACTAAATCCCAATCGCTTAGCTTTCTTATTTTATTATCCGTAAGCATCACCAAAGTTCTGTTTTATTGCCACATTATCTGCGGGTCTATCTTAACCAGACAACCATCTTTCTTCAGATAAACCGCATAGATGCAGCTATCGTCACGCTCTATACAAATTTCCCCATCAGATACAGAATCAATATCAATAAGCTGAATAGGATTTGCGCATGGGCGTCCGTCGCTATCACGCCACCAGCCACCGTAGTAACCATCGTATAACTTTTTCTGAGAGCGGTATTTGGGGTGGAATGATTCGAGAAAAAGTCTCTTATAAAACTTGAAACGGAATGGGTCAAATGAATGACAAATATCGAGGAAATCAAGATAGAACTGTTCTCGCTCTGCCTCAAATTTCTTCATATCTTCATAACTTGAGAACTCCACTTTATCACCACCAAACTAATCTTTTATGTAACCAAAATCTCTTCATCGCTATCAGTAGAGAGAATATGGAATGGCCGCTGGACACCACAGCAATACTTCTCTGCCGCTTCTAAAGCCTTGATAATTCTATCTTGCGGGGACATATCTAAACCAATGGTCGTGATAAGGCTCCCCATAGCAACATCTTCCCCGCAACCAACAGCGCATATTCCAAGTTCTGGCTCTAATACTGAGTAGTCATTTTGCACTTCGAACAGCCGTCCCGGTGTGGCAACAATAAAGTTTCCACCTCTATTTAACTCCGACTCGCTTATGATACCGTCTTTGAAGAGGGTAATAACTCTGGGGATGAACTTTGTAACCATGAATTTGTGGTCGATATTTGTTTTCTTATATAGGTCAATTTCGTCAAACAAATTGGTAGCATATTTTAATAAGTCTAAATGCCTAAATGTCGTTGTCCCACCCATCAGAACATTGTTGAATGTTTCGTTCCGAAATACTTTTGACGGCATCTGGGTTTCTTTTGTATATCCATTGCTACCAAGGCTATCCGCACCAATCCACGAGACACCCTTTTCTCGGTCGGTAAAACCAATAACGCAAGTCACGATACCCCTCCATAAAATTATTCTTTCATCCAAATTTTTGAAACTCTCTTATGGCAATATGGACATTTACCTGTCTCGGCAACAAATGCCAAATCATCATGCTCAAACACATTGCCGCATTCTACGCAGGCGATTTTCTTCCTATTCCAAACGCAAGATACGGCGTCGATGAAATCTCCAACTGTAGCACATACTTGCTCTTCCGATGGGTCAATATAGTCTACATATGGGCCGCAATCCATGCACCCCTCACAAAACTCATTGTCGGTACTCATAACGATATGAGCTCGGTCATATGCGTTTGGTTTCCATGTATCAAGAAAACAACTCAAGCACAGTTCGGCCATTACACCACCACCAAATTTATCCTTTTGCAGACTTCATCAACACATCCAGAACCGCTTGCGGTACGGCCCTTTCGATTTCATCCTGGATTGTTTTTGCAATAAATGCGCTCGTTAAATACTTACCAACTTCGGATTTAACATATTCTCGCGCCTCGTCTTGACACTCTTTCACCTTGGCTAAAGTGGTTCCCTGAATCACGTCAAGCATATCCTTGTGTGACATTTGCTCTTTGATATAGGACTGCACTTCTGCTTTCACAAGTTTGTCAGTCATTGGCTCCGAATATCGACCTTCATAAAGTCGTTTTGTCCATGCTTTGGCAGTATCAACAACACACTCTTGAATCTCATCTTGAATTGCTTCTCTCGCAATTGTTTTGGCATACGCACGCATTGCCTTAATGACCTCTTGTTCAAAAAAGTCACCATTCGTAAACTCCAAATCGATAGTTGCTTTGTGTTTCATTTCAACAGACCCCTTATATTAAAATTTTATTTTTACCACATATGTCCACAACTCCGACAATGGTATACCTCAATATCTGGCCTATCAGAAGCGTCCATGTTCCACTCTTTTTCTGTATACTCTGTCCTATCATTGATTGGATAGTAGTCGCCAAGACCAGAACACCAGTCAGAGTCAATGCGCAAGAGGAATATGTTTGTACTATTACAATTCGGACAAATAACCATTTTTCACCGCCAAATTAACCTTTCATAGTCCATCCCATCGCCACAGACTTTCCGGCCCAAAATACTCTTTCATTATTTCTGTCTCGTATTCCCACGCCGCTTTCATGAGGGGCGATATTTCCACCTCGCCATGATATCTATTGGAATGAATGTCGTCTTGTCTATGTTCTAACCACACCTTTGTTTTACTTTCTTCTCTCGTTTCTTTAGTCCTTGATAAAAAAGAATCCTTGAAGCAACCGATGAATTGATAGCACAAATCAAAATCATCTATAATCTCATCAATGCTTTGCCCGTCTGATGGGGTGAACCCAGCATTATAAATAGCAGTTGCAAAATGCACCATTTTATCAGTTGGCCTTTTCATTCTATTTGGCTCCTTAATTATAGTCAAGAATCTGCCTACATTGAGGGCAGTATTCATAATACGGGTTCTCGTAGTAACCATCATCACACTCTCCACCAAGGTTAGCGCCACAATTTGGGCAACGGTTTGGACACCAGCTCTCCTTAATTGGCTTTGTTGGAATGCACTTCTCTAACTCGTGAATGGTAAATTCAAGCTCACGCCTCACTGGTTCCCATTGATGGGTGGACAATAAAGCTTTGATTACCTTAATACTTTCTTTGGCCTGATGAACACTATCCCTTTCTGCCAAGAGCTTGTATGCCACATCATCACATCCTTATATCTGTCTTATCAGTGCTGGTCGCTTCTTTTTCCGTTCTCCGCATCCAGTTCCAGGCGGGGACAAGTTTACTACATACGCTCTGTTATCTGATATATTCAGGTATCTAATCATTGACCTAGCGATTTTGGAATATTCTGTTTCGTGTTCTATGTGGTAGGTAATCCATTGTTTGATTTCTGCGCCTGATATTGGCCTATTCATAAACGATAAAATATTTTTCATATTTTCAATATCGGTATATGGTTTCCCACTTCACGTTGCTCCAGTCAATCTTCTGTCCGCACTCGCTACAAAACTTGTCTTGATGCGTACACCAATCATCGTCACCACTGCCAGTAATGACAAACCCGCCGACTTTGGAACCACATACAGGGCATCCAAAATAATGATGATGGACAGCATTACTGCCAGCATTACACAAGACTGACGGCAAAGCACTGTTCGACTTTAAATATTCTGGCTTACTAGCTGGGCAATCATTACAGCTACGCATCTCATACGGCCCACATCCGCCGCTTCTATAACACCTCATGTGTAACGCCTCTTTTCTATCATAGATGACTGCAATTTTTACAGGCCCGTTAGGGTCAAATACAACCCTCGTAAATAATTTATCCACTATGTGCATAGTATAAATCAAGCTCCTTTTGGCGCCTTGCCGCAATCGCTTCTTGTTTCTTTTTATACCTGCCTATATAAATTCTTTGGCGATTATGGGTAATAGTCGCTACCCACTTCATTCGTTCTTTATCAAAATAGACCCCTGGCACTCCTGACTTGTTGGTTGAGTAAATGCCACGGTTCTGATTATTTTCATTGTAATCGCAAACTCTTAGGTTTTGTTTTCTGTTATCTGCTCGATTTCTGTTGATATGGTCTACAAACTGTTTAGGCTTGGCGTTCATTATAATCCTATGAAACCTGGTAAAATTTCTTCGTCCATTAAAGTAATAGCAATTAACCAGATACCCATCCTTATCTCTGTACCAATCTCTATTTCGGATTAAATCATAGTCCTCACTATCAAAAAGAAATTCATGAGAGCCGAGATATAATATTCCATAATCGCCAAACAGCTTAATTCTTTTTCTGGTTTTCACTTTTCTTATCCGTTTAACATATCAAATAACATCTGCTCGTCAAATTCAAATTCCCTGTCTTCGTCATCTGGAATATCATTTGATTCTCCTTGCAGATATTTCTTCCACTTTTCAGACGCGACAACAATTAAGCTCCCGTTGTCGCCCCAATACACATCTGCGTTTCTGATTTGATGGACTTCCCCCAGCTTATCTGCTTTATCAAAAAAATCTGTTGTTGTTCCAACCATACAATATCGGACGAGCCTGCCCAAAAGAACCACCGCCTTGTCATAAAGAAATGCGAAAACCCCTGACTCGCAATTGAGCCAGGGGTTCTGCATTATGTAGTTTATTGCCCAGCGTCCTTCAAACCAGGATTCACAATAACGCTTGCACTATCTCCGGCCTGGACAGCAGGGAGCTCGCCATTCCACTTTTCAATCCACATCTGCTGGATATAGGCATCAGGCATATTCTGCAGAGCCTCGCGTGTAATCCGCATGGCCTCTGCCTCGCCCTGGGCTCGAGCAATAGCGGCCTCAGCTTCAATTGCCGCCACCTCAGCCTCTTGCTCGGCCTTCACAACAGCAGTTTTCTTTTCCTGTTCAGCACGAAGAGCGTCCTGTTCGGCGGTCATCTTGGCCTCAACAGAAGCCTCAAACGCATCTGAGAAATCAATGTCTTGGACAATCACCGAGGTAAAGTTCACATGATAAAGTTCCTCCAAAGTCTTTACTTCGTCCGCAACTTCAATAGAAAGAGTTGCCCGATTCTCAAGGAGGGTCATGGCGCTGTACTTCGCAAAAACAATCTTGGCCCGTTCCTGGACAACATTATCCAGCTTTGTCTCAAGGATTTCATATGAACCATACTCTCTTGCCACATCCATTACATATGCGGGGTCAAGAGCATACTGATACTCGATGGAAGCCGTCAGCGGTTGCGCATCCTTTGTGTAAGAGGCAAAAGCCGCCTGACGCACATGAACACGAAGGTCATAAGTTGTAACGGAATCAGAAACTGGATTGACCAAATTGAGTCCAGATGTAATCTGCCGGTTGATTTCTCCAAAAGTCCGAACGACGCCGACCTCAGTGGAATCAATGATATGGATTCCGCTTACAAGCGATACCACAAGCATTACAAGCACCAGAAATCCGGGTACGATAAACCGAAGGCGACCGATTCGCTTCGCACGGCTCCGGTCATACTCATCTGTGGCCTCCCGATTTAGCGCCCTGCTGATGCCACTGAAGACAAGGAACAGGACAACGGCAAGAACTGCAAAGATGATAAGAAAAACTAACATACTTTCTCCTTTTGTTCGTTTTATATCTCAACTGGATCTTCTATGTACCGCATTGGACTAATTATTTTCACTGTCCATAACGGCACCACTCCCTTCAGCTACAGTTTGAATACCTCGAAGTGCAATCGCACATCTTGCTATCGTGTCTCCAGCCAAAAGGACTTCATCAGTTTGGTTGTACCTGGAAAATGAGACGCGGATTGAACTTCTTGCCTCATCTTCTGATAACCCCATTGCAGTTAAAACATGACTTGGAACTGCCTCTCGGCTTCGACACGCAGACCCAGCGGAAACACAAATCCCTTTTGCATCGAGTGTAAGTAACAGCGTCTCTGCATCAACGCCATCAAATCTAAGATTCAACGTCTTTCCAGGTTCAATTACAGACCGGCCATTTATATGAATACAACTATCGCTTTCTCCCAGCTCCTTTAAGGCATCACGAATAGCCATATAAAACCTTTGCTTGAAGATAGACACTTCTGTCATATCCTCTTTCATATTTGCAACAGCGAGCTCCACCGCTTGCCCAAGACCTACAATACCAGGAACATTCTCCGTCCCGCCACGGTATCCGTACTCTTGCTCGTGCCCGCCATGAATCAAAGGTTCAATTATTGGCTGTATTGGAGCACCATTAGGGTCAAGAAAGTTTGTATACCTGATATATATTGCTCCGACACCCTTTGGCCCATGGATTTTATGGGATGAGATTGTTGCAAAATCAATACAATTCCTGTCTACGTCGATTGGATATTGGCCGGCGGCCTGGACACAGTCCGTGTGAAACAGAACCCCATGTACCCGGCACACATCGCCAATTTCCTTGATGTCGTTTACAGAGCCGACTTCGTTGTTGACATACATGACGGAGACTAAGCCTGTCTCTGGTCGGATTGCATCCTCGATGTCTCTAGCACGGACTTTCCCATCCGCATCTGGTTTAATATAGGTGATATAAAACCCGTCTTCTATAAGCGATTCTGCGGCCCGCAGAACCGAGTCATGCTCAATGGCAGATACAATCAAGTGTTTCTTTCCAAGTCCGCTGAGCCTGTGTCTAAGGCCCTTAAAGACCATGTTATTGCCCTCGCTACCGCCAGAAGTAAAAATTATATGGTCAGGCGAACACCCAAACAAAAGAGAAACCTGTTCTCTTGCTTTTTGTACAGCGTCTGCCGCATTCCGGCCAAGCTTATAAAGGGTGCCGGCATTCCCGTATTCATCAGTGAAATACGGCATCATCGCTTCGATAACCTCTGGCGCCACTTTTGTGGTTGCCGCGTTATCAAGATAAATCATTGGAATCACCGTCCTCATTTTTCTTATAGAGATGCATTACTACAAGGCATCATGCACCCTAAAACTCATTGCCTCCCAGCAAGTTTTCCAGGTTCATTTTTGTCAACAAGGCTAGGTTATGCACCGACAACCTCGCCATCAGAATCGATTACAACCACATCTTCTCCCGAGAAATATTGCGCCGGTACAGCGAAAAACGGAGCCGCTGGACGAGGAACGAGACAAAGTCCAGTTCCACCCGCTTGTTTCCTTCCGCACATTTGGGCTTGCTTTAAATCAAAGATAATTACGTTCTCCTCACTGAAGCGAACACCGGGGGCACAAACTGGCTGTGCCATTTCCCACCCCATTCCAGACTTAATCAAAGTGGCAAGTGCTTTGTTGCCTACACCGATGGTTCGTTTATGTTTCTTTTCAGCAGTTTCTGCGGTAAAAAATTTCATCGCGTTTTGGGTTGTCTTATCGCAAGGTTGGAGCGCAATCTGCGTTTTATCATGACTAATAAACACTCTGACAAAGGGTGGATACCCCAGCTCTGATGCGGCAGACACATTGAAGGAAATCTTATTCTTTAAAACCCGGACTTCTGCAATACTAAATGTACGAGGGACTTCAACAACATCGAAATCATCTAAAATACTCACGTTAATCCTCCTCTACGATGTAGTCGTATAACATTGAACCCTGGTGGGGAATTATCTTCAGGCTCATCTCCAACCCAATATCCCCATGTATATTGTTCCGATGACATGTTGGATAATCTATTTTGAACCGCAAACCAATTTTCCTTTTCTATAATTGCAGGATGGTGGTCTTTTACTTTATACATACCGACCCTGCCGTCGTTCTTGATAGACTTGTGTGAAAACAAATCAACGGTAATAGTTTTCTGCATGACAACATCACCGCAATACTTTTCATTGGACAAGATATTTTTTACTGTTGAGTATGTCCAATCAACCCCTTTTGGAGACGGTATGGATTGCGAGTTAAGTACCATGCAAATATGTGAGATTGGGTATTTGTCCAAAAACATTTGATAAATTAGGCGGACAACTGCCGCCTGCTCTTCATTTACTATCAGCTCACGGCCATCTTTGAAGAATCCATATAGGGGAGAAATCTTAGGGAGCCCCGCTTCAAATCGTTTCTGGAATCCCCACTTCACACTTGCTGACTTTGTTTCTGATTCTCCTTGAGCGATTGCGGCAAGCACAACTAGCAGTAGCTCTCCTGTTTGTGTAACAGTGTTGATTCCAACGTCCTCAAAATAGATTGCCACTGGTGGCGTCAAGGATTTTAGCATTCTTGCTGTCACAACACAGTCAACTACATTTCTGGCAAATCTCGATATGTTCTTTGTGATTATCATATCAATTTTCCCGGCCTTGCAATCCTCTATCATACGCATGAAGTCGTCTCTGTTTTTCAAAGATGTGCCTGAGATTCCTTCATCTGCATAAATGTCAACAAGCACCCAGTCAGGGTGCTTGCGAACATAATCTTTATACGCCTGGATTTGCGTCTCATAACTTGCTCTCTGGTTTTCGCTGTCTGTACTTACGCGGCAATAAGCCGCAACCCGTAAAATCTTATGTTCATTTTCGCTGTCGCCTTGCTGTACCTTTGGCGGTATAAACTCAACGTCAATTCGATTTTCAAAAGCGTCTTTTATCTGACGCTGTTTATCTATCCTATCGGACATTGCTTTCCCTCCTACTAAAATCACACCCTATTTTAGGTATGTATAGTAGGCATCTTTTCAGTTAAGAGGGAGTAGCAAACTCTAAGATTTGGTCTAAAGTTCTTGGCGTGTAATTCATCCAGGGCATCATCGCCCCAACATTAAACATCAAGCACTGTTTTCCATACAGCTCCTGCATCAGATACTTGTCGTGTTCCATCATATTCCATTCAAACGAACTGTGAACATGGCCATATAGATGATACCATCCATAAAAATGATTCTTGAAACATGGAATCGGATAATGGCATAGGACTACCTTGCGCCCATCATCGTCAATCTCAAGATACTCCGTTACCTTAACAAACTTCTTAAGGAATCGACCATCATTGCACCTATCGTGGTTTCCCTTTATCAAAAACTTTTGTCCATTTAGGCCATTTAAAACTGGTATTGATACATTTAAATTGCACCAAAACATATCACCAAGTACATATACAATGTCGCCTGCCGACACTACGGAATTCCAGTTGTCGACAAGCACTTTATTCATTTCATCGACGTTCTTAAATGGCCTGTTGTCAAATGCAATTATATTGTCGTGCCCATAGTGCCAATCAGAAATATAAAACTTCTTCCCCGCCATCACTTCACCTCAAAACGGAAGAAATTCGCTTTCCTCATAAAACAACTTAGTCAGTTCTCTGGAAAATTCTTCTTCATCCAGCGAATTGAAATCTCCTTCACGGACAACGGAGATTAGCTTATTGACCATCACTTTAATGACACTCTCTACTGCCTCTTTGGAACGATTTTGAATGTTGAAATCATATTGCAGAGTTCTAAATTGATTACTCAATTCATTTAAAGTTAACTGAATATCGTATACCCTATTGAGAGCTTCTATTGCGGCGGCCTCAATGTCGTTACACCTCTGCGTCAAATCATTTTCATTGTTCATAACCATCTCTCCACATATGTTCTATCTTGCGTAAAAATCGGTGGCTCTAAATCAACAGCCCATTCTCTACGCACTACATGGAGTATTGAATCTGCATCTTTGGGGTCTGGAATATCCTTCTCTACATTTTTACGATAGCAACACGCTCCGCGCTTAAGATAGATTGGATAGTTATTCCAGTTAATACCACGTTGGCTCCATAACATTTCCTGAATTTCATTACAACTCTTTCCGTGCAATTCTCGATGACTGAAATTCGCTTGACCAACAGCTTCAATACTATTTCTAGTCGCATCTTGCTGTCTCCAAATCAGACAGTTACAAACCTCGTCTATCGGTAAGGAAAACGCCCTTGCATCAAACATGGCTTGGTTGAATTTGTCAGCGTATTCCATGTAGTTTTCTTTTACGACACTTTCCGGCGATGCAATTGTATCGTAGTATTGAATCGCAAGACTACCAATATCGGAAAAGGCAGTATTAAACGCCAGGGTTGCCATGGAAGCCGCTATGCTACACATTTTTTGAACATTGTAACCAAACCAAGCATCCGTCGATATCGTAGCATAATCAGTCAAGACAAGAGTGATTTCATCTGATTGGGTATATCCAAACACACAGCCTTGGATATTCTTACATAAGTACCGCATCGTCTCGTGCATTGTGGTTGCAAGCACCTCGTCAAACGGTTTCTTCATTCCTCTGGTAAAAGTATGGAAGGCTTTCCCGTCAACGCGAATAACCGCCGGGATTCTGCGTGTGAGGTAGTCTCTACTTGCATACTCATATCTCTTCATTCTGTCACCAAGAGAATCTTTTTTGTTCCCCATAATACCACCCCTCCCAATTCAGTATATTGTATATGTGTATTCAAAAAGTTTGTGGTGAGCGTTTCCTTTTGGCAGGTATCCTTTGTGTCTTCTTATTACTCGATTTGAATATCTCTTCCAATAAACCTGCCTGTTTGAATTCTTAGGGTATTTGATATGATTTCCTACCTGTTTGAACACACCGTCAACCCAGTCCCAATCTGTATATCCAGCTTCTGGGTGATACCCATATGTCAATATTTTGAGCAGTCTGTTTTTCTTGTGACGGTTCATGGCTCTCCGGTAGGCACGGCCAGTTTTCCTTTTGCCTGTTCTCTTCACAGGTTTTTGACAGTCAAAAGCATCGCCACAATATCCGTAAGCCCAGTGGGCTCCGTCAACCTTATCGCATCCACAATACTCTGGTTGCCAATCTCCATATTCTTCTAGGCGTTCATATCTGCGGAATACCTCGTCCTTACCAATGGGGCACTCATCACATGTACAATAGGATTCTCCCATAAGAAACATAAAACCGCCCCTTTCAGAGCTTATAGCTTATCCAAAGTGTATGTCGTGTTTTCTGTCTCCATTATGATGGTACTAGGTTCATCAAACCAGGGAGTACATCTAACAATAGGTGATGTCCTAAATGTATGATATCTGTCATCATATGGTGGGAGAACTTTAAGCACGCCTGGTAAACCAGGTTCTGCCTCCACAATATACGCTTGCTGATACAGCATTTCTTCGTGTACTTCACGCAATATACCATCCTTTGGAATAATAGAAGTGATAATGTAACTCATATCCCATTACCAATCCTCAACATCAGTGACATCTTTTTGCTCACCGCACACAGGACACTGGATAGAAATTGCTTCTCCAATTCCAGTTCCCGTCAGCTCGAATATGTATCTTGAGCCATTGTTGCAAGAGGCGTAGTGCTGATTGCGAAACTCCTCAATAGCCTTCATCTCTCTGTCGCTAAGATGATGAAGGGAATGTCGCCTATAATGTTCTGCCAATTTCTCTGCTTTTTGGATTTCTGCATCACGATTCCAGTTGTCAAGAGTTTCCCTCAGACGCTGGTTATCGGAACAAACACTGTCATAGGTTTCCTTGATTCCTTCCAACATTTCATCAAAACCACAGAACATACTAATGCTCATTAAAAACCACCTGCTCTCCGTTTTTCAAAGTCCAACATCCACCGTCGGTGATAGCGCACTCGGTACAATTACCACCGCATATTTTAGCATCATCTCTTGCGGTAGTTGTGCCATCCTTATATCGAACGTGCGCCTCTGGAAATAGAAAAGGGTTGACCATATCTAGGCCAACCCATGCACTAAAGATGATATGTAAATTATCTGGAATTCCGGCTCCTAAAGAGAGGTAATCGTTCACCATCTCATACTTTTTTGTAAAGCACAAAATTTCGCAATGCCGGTTTCTTCTAGCCACCTCTACCATTCTTCTAAGGTAGGTCGGGTCTGGTATATCTCCTGCTACATGAAAACGGAAGAAGCGTGACAGCATAATCGCGGCTTCAACCTCACGCCAATACACATCTGGCTCTTTCTGCAAAAGCTCGAAGTTATTTTGGTATGCCTCTCTAACAGACTTTCTACGTCGTTCAAGCCTTCTAGCGTAACACTTGTTTTGGCAAGCACATGGCCTACAAGTCAAACCTGATGGTAATGAAACGCTCTGGATGGAGCCCATCTTTTCGTTTCCTTTACTGATGCTGACATTCAAGCAACCACCCCCAAATCTTCTGAATAAATCCGACACTCTATTCTGGACAGAAACGCATCTCAATAATTCTGAAATTGGATAAAACAATAATCCTCTTTGCAAGCTGTTAAGCTCAAAATTCATTAACATATATAACGGATATTATCCGTAGAACCAGTGCAGACTCTTTGTGACCTGTCGTTAGCGCGTTATGCGTCTGCATAATATTGCGATGGATTAGATACTTAGGCATCATGCTATAATGAATCATGGCTATCGCTTATCAGGACATCTGATGATTATTGCAAAGGTCTCAATTTGTTTTCATCCACAAATGAGTGAAATAATAAGTACACTACTTTCTTCTATTCTCAACCCATAATATGGGAATGATATTGAAGTTGACCAGTATCGCTACTGGTAACAGAATCGCTCTGTCAAACGCCAATCCAAAATTATATCAATTTGTTTCTGCCCAGAACAGGGCGCCGGATTTGCTGGCACCCTGCGTCTTACTCGTTCCTACTTAAGAACTCGGCCATAACATCAGCAAAGGAATCATTTACGTTAAACGGCGGCTCATATTCCACGTTTGTGTTAATTAACGCCGCATCAATCTCTGCAGAAACCTTGTCAGAAGTTGAGCGCATATCTCTCATGACGCTCTTTGCTTTCTCCCTATCAAATGCGTCCTTATATTCAACTTCAATGTCGTAATAATACTGGACTTGATTTCCCTCTACATTGAACTTGTAGTCTGTTCCACGTTCGACCTTCTTGGCCGGCATAAAGCGGAGCATGTACTGAATCCGCGACGCCACAATCTGCCGGAACTTGTTAGTTTCAATCGCAGAGTCCAGGTCAAAGGGAATTGTGGCCTTTGCCCTGCTAATTGCAGTTGTGAGCTTGCTTTTCTCTTCGACCAACATACTCATAAAGGCAAGTACATCATCGTTCTTATAGAAGTCGCCGAAGTCCATTTCCTCTTCGATATCCTGGGCATCTGGATTCGCCTTGCTTCTAAGATGTTTCTTTGATATTTCTTGTGCATGAGTACGTTCAATCAGGCTACTACCAGCCTCGCCCATCATACTTTCCAGGAAATTTTGATAGCGAAATGATTCCTTTAAATTCATAGCTTTATCCCTTCTGTTTAATGAATTGTGTATTACACATATATAATGCCTAATTTATTAGCATTTTCTCTATGTAGCAATCGAAGCAGGACATCTCCATCTATATTGGTCAGAGTATGATACCAGTCTGAATGGAAAAACTTATCCAGTTTCTTCATTGCCTTGTGGTTGCCAACCTTTAGAGCCTCTCTATAATCATCTGCCGCAACCGCAACAATTGCGTTGGCCAAGTTCTGCCACGGGTCGCCGGAATTCTGCTGTAAATAATGCAGACTTTCTGCGGGTTGCCTCATCTCGATTTCTGACATTTCATTTTTTCTGAGACACCCGCATGACTTTCTTTTCCCGGCCTTCAAATTCAGCCCATACTCTATAAATGTATTTCCACATTCACATTGACACACCCATCTTGAATTACGGTCATTCTTATTCTCCGCACGACGAAGAACCTTAATCATTCCATCTCCAAAAATGCAACCGGTTAAATCTTCTGCTTTACCCATATCATCAGTCCTTTTCCGCTAACAAGAAGTCTGGGTTGATAACTTTGAAGCTGATATTGCGCTCCATGTTGCGCATCACAACTCCTTCTCTTTTCTGCTCCTTCCGAACTGTTGATTTACCTTTGGAATACTCCACTAATTCTGCGATTGTTTGAGGTAAAACCTTATTGTCCTCAAGGATTGGAACAGTTTTGATACCAAACGGAGCCAAGGTATCAGCTATCTCATGTGTATTACACTTGTGGTCTGGGTAAATCAAGTTGAACGCGAAGAGCTCATAACCACCGATATGATACTTGTTTCCCTGGATTTGATTCCCGCAAATTTCACCTTGTAAAACAACAGTTTCATAATCACCGATGATGCGCTTCAGCACATTCTCAATATTGTACTTCTTTGCAACCGTCCAATAAGAACTTGTGTCTGGATTAGCAAGATGTACGTTGCGGCTACACACGCCGAACTCATACTTCCGCTTTGAAATTTTCTGCAGATAATATGTAGCAGACTGACCATCCATTTTCTCAGTGACAGAGAACTGTGTTCCATTGTCTCGCTCCATCTCAAACAAAACAGGAAGGTTCTGGATTCTTGTTTCATCCGTCTTTACAATCCAATCCGGGAAACCGCCCTTCCGCTTTGACTTTGCAAACAGGCGGCGATACCACTTGAACCGCATAAGGAACTTTGCGATTGGGCTGGCCGGCTTCTTCGGTTGGTTGCTCAAAAGGAGCGCCTCCTGCTGTGCCTGTGGGTCATACTTGGTAATCCCCAATACCTCAGTCACGTCGTCGCCGAGGTCGCATTTTGTACCGTTTGGAAGAACAGAAAGAGGAAGCACTAAACCCTGACTCACTTGGCCACGGAGCTTGATTGTCCGCACACGGAACTTGCGGTCGCGCAGGAACTCGAACTCCGGTCGCTCCGGGAGCTGTGAATCCACCTCAATATAAACAATGTGCTGTCCAGGCTGGAACTCATCCTTCTGTACAACGCACTCCCAACCATCGACCTGGGCGACCACAATACGGTCGGCGCCCGGAATAGGTCTGATTGCAGAAATCTCTCTGATAGTTGCAAGCTTACGCATTTGCAGTCGCCTCCCCCTGATAGGTCAAATATGTTTTCTTGATAATTCTTGCCATCTGGCGAACCCTTTCTTCTTTAACCGCCGGATTCCATCCACAACGTGAACACGGCCGGCAAGAAGTTCCACAGTCAATCATACTGTTGTATTTGCAATTCTTTGGACGCTCCACTCTAACCCTCCTCATTGCTCTTCTTCTAAAACTCTAGGAACATACACTCTGGTCTCCATCCGCTCCTCGACACGCCTCGTTTTACCGAGAACTTCCCGAACCAAGTTCATAAGGTTCTTGCCCTTCTCGCTGTCTAGGAACTGCACCAAAGGCTCCAAAATTTCTACCGTGTCCTTACACTCCCGGCGTGCTTGTCGGCATCTTGTGAGCTGTGTGGCTACTTTGGCACGCTCTTTATAGTCAAGGTGTTCCAGCTCCAGCTTGTGCAGGTAGTCCTGTGTGAGCCTGTCCATGCGGTTAACCTCACCATAATTCCAGGCATAATCCTTTTGGACATCGTCCATCAACTTACAGAAACTGCTAATTGTTTCTGAAAAGTGTGGCGGCTTTTGCTTTTTGTTGCCCACACACATACCACCTTTCTATTTTGTCTAGTTCTGGAATATAAGCGAAAGAATTTCACTTTCTGAAGATGGCTCAAAATCTGGGCCATCTTCGTTTAAAATGTAATCAAAGCAATGGGCGTTCCAATACCAATGACCTCCATCTTGATGGATACATTCCCCTGCGTCCTCTTCGATTAAGATGGTATCACCCCTCACATCCAGAACCGTGACAAATGTACCAAGATATTTATCCATTTCCCCTGCTCTGTTTTGTTTGCACCCAGGAACCCACTCGTCAATAACCTTTACTTTCATTCCAGGCTGGAGAGCCATAATGTCTATCATTTTAAGACCACCACCTCATTCAAAGCTGACGTCATCTTTATCTGTCCGTAAAGAAATGAACACCGGAAATTGCAGACTTTCTGCTCCGGTGTTCTTATCGCAAGATATTTCCTTGTATTTTACTTCGCACAATGAGCCAAGTAAGGCATCACGGTTATCCCAAAAAGAAATTCGCTGTTCATTGGTAAACCCAGTACCAACTCTTACCTCGTTTCCTTTGTACTGAAGAACAAAGGCGCCAAGGATTCCCGCAAGACGACCAGAGCCTTCTTCACAGGCGATGATTGGTAAGTCCATTGTGTAGAATCGCTTGACTTTTAAGATTCCACTATGCCTTTTCCGATAATATGGTGTATCAAGATTTACTATCAAACCTTCTTTATCTTCCTCCACCATTTTATCAAGCAATGTTTCAATCATTGATTGGTCGGTACCGTTATATAAAACCGGGAGAATGCTGACTGGGCTATCCTTGCGGAGCATCGATTGAACGGCGTCCAATACCTCACGACGCTGGCGATATGTATCCTTGCTTTCTCCCTGTTCAAACTCTACCGCTGGAATAATGTCAAAAATCGTGTAACAAATTGCCGTTTTATCAACGCTGTCAGAGTTAACTAAACCGGTGGCAATCCGAAATGCCTCGTTGTCACTAAGGCCATTCTTATCTCGAAGCGTCAATTCTCCATCAAAAACAAACTCGTCCAAAACATCTGGTGAAAACTCATTTGTAATATGGTCAAGTCCGTCAAACGGAACTCCGCTTCTTGCATACAATTTTCCTTTGTAGCAGGTTGCTCGGACTCCATTCAGTTTTTGCGTAAGCGAAAACCATGTGCCATCAGGAATTGGATAGCGGTCAATCGGAAACGACTGCTGTACCTCCCATTCCGGTATCAATCCAGGGATTTCCTTGTTTACTGTTTTCGCTGTAACACCAAGCCGAAGTGTCTTCGATAGCAGTTCAATATAGAACTCGGCCTCTTCCGATTCCAAACAACTCAGAAAAGATGTCACCTGGTAAATGGTGACATCATCTAGGGCTTTACGCTTGGAGAGCATCTCACACACATCAAAAATATCACACATCGTCAGCGTTATCTTTGGGTCATACTGTGTTCTACGGCGCAGTGTGCTTTCCGAAATTTTGTAGGTGAGCATAGGGTTAAGGGCATAGTATAAAAGCTTGCAAAAATTATCGTCATCCTTATACTTACGAAGCAACTCTCGTTTTCTCAACGCCCCATGCTCACCCTGAAGTTCTCGAACCTTGTTAATTGCTTCTAGCATAGAGCCCTCCTTTGGATTATGGTTGCCCTCCATATGCAGGCATCAACTTCAGCTTGTGCAGATTGCGCACATGAAGGGAACTGATTTTCTCATCGATGCTTTTATCACCGCTTGTTCCACTCATAATGTACTGGTCGAGCTGGTCATAGGTGAACCCGAGGTTATCCTCGTCGGTCTTACCGCAAAGACCATCAGAAGGTGCCTTATCTACCAGCGCAGAAGAAATGGGCAACTCGTGGCCGATTTGCCGGACTTCGTGAACCATCAAATGAGACAGCGGGCTGAAATCACCGGCACTGTCTCCATACTTTGTAGAATATCCAACATAGTCCTCGGACATATTACAGGTATTCGCAACGCGACCACCAGTTGGCAGAGATTGAGCAATGGCATATAGCGTTGTCATGCGGATTCTTGCAGGCAAATTGACCTTCGTTTGCTCGCTAACCCGCATAATGCCTTCCAACTCACTCTCTAACGCAAATACAGTATCGCCAATATTTACAACATGGTAGCTAATTCCAAGCTCAGAAACCAGCCGTAAACTATCTTGGATATCAGCTTGCTCACCATTGGGCATCAGGACTCCGATGACCCTATCTTTACCAAGGGCTTCCACGCAAAGCGCGGCCACAATACTGGAATCCTTGCCGCCGGAAATCCCTACAACCGCACTGCACCCAGGCCCATTGTTTTCAAAATAGTCTCGAATCCACTGGACAATCTCGTCCTTTGTTCTGGTTGGGTTTGATAACAAGCTACTGCACCTCCGCTTTTGTGATTGTCCAGCAATAAACTGTTGCTGGTTCATATGGGTTATGGGAATCACGTCCAAGATGAATTTCCAGTTCGTCCTCCCAAGTCATATCTTCGTCCCAGTAATCATCTTGGTAATATGATTTAACGTGCTCCGCATCTTTCTTCATGACGGAAATTGCATTATCGACATCTTTGTAAACGCCGCAAACTTCATTTCCCTCGTTATCTGGAGTGTCCCAGTAGCGATACAGCACAAAGACATTCATTTTGGCAACCTCCAAAACTCAACTGTATACTTCTCACACAGTTTTTCAATAATGAGGTCAGCGATTATTTCCCAACTTCCACCGCCGAGGCCGCATCCAATCATAAAAGGCATGGCGATAGTCTCACCGGCCGGAATAATATGAGACATCAAATCTAAGCATTTTGCAAACGCTTCATAAGATGTGTATTGTCGGCCATCATATCCATAGCTCTGCTGGGCAAACATGTTGATGATAACTTTTCCATCATAACACTGGACAAACTGCGGAATACCTAACATATCTGCATTGGCCTCTTTTACATATGCGGTATAAACCTCTGGATATTTTGCCCGAATTTGTTTTGCTACACCGCTACCCATTCGGCCCTTACAGTTCACTTGGTGGCAGATATATTTGGCCTGTGTATTCAGAAGGTCACCATCGATGACTTTGTATGGCATGTTAGAAACCTCCCTTGTACAAGTTCTTCCTTACATCAGAAATCGTATATCTCTTGGTAAACTGCCCATCCTTGAAGACAGTCTGTAATTCATTATTCTCCTGCGCTTCTGCCCAGGTCAGGCCATCCTCATAGGAAAAACCGTCCTCTGTTTTAAAAACGCGGCAACATCCTCGCTGGGATTTCTTAAAATGTCCACTATCGGTTTTGGGGTTCTTGAAAATCATAATTGGATTGCCATCACTGTCCTCTGCATAAGTCGCTTTGACTGCAATGCCAAAGGTGTCCCGCGTATAAGGGTTGTATTGCTTTTCTCCATTCTCTCCGATAGTTTCCAGGCACTCCATAGAGAATGACCCAACGCCAAGGGATACATTACTGATGGCGAAACCTTTCTCTTCCAAGATGGAGTAGATTTCCCGGCATCTCTGAGGCGTAATACTATCCCCATAAATTGCCTTAACATGCGGATTGAGAACCTTATACCCCTTGCTGTTTACAGACCCGCCGAAGATATTCCAAAGATGAAACACAGTTTCTGTGATTACAGAAACGGGGTCACCGCTGTCACCACGGATAGAGATAAATCCATCATGTGCAAGAATCTCATCCTTGAGCTGAGGCAGGATGTTGTCCACAAGGTTCCAATAATCATAGCTATCGCTGACCATGGAGAAACTCTGGTGAGGATATACTTCTGTCAGGAGTCTGCGGACATGGGTAATCTCATCCCCGTCTACTGCAAAATTGGAACACATTACACTGTGCTCAGTAGACAAAGCGCCATAGGCAACCGGCTCTTTTGAACAATCACAATCATAGTTATCTTCCAGCCATAAAATTGCCGGAACGGTTGCCGTATTCAAAAAGCTCAGACAAAACGCCGCCGAACTCTTGGTAGCGCTCTCAACGCTTTCCTGCCCGCGCATAGAAAAATCGCCGAGGAGCCTTGCCCGAACCACATCATCGTCACAAGTAATTTCTGCATACTTGTTTACGATTTGACGGTATCGGTAGCCAACCTCGGCAGATACCTGGGTGTGCCACATAGTGCAGGATAGCATGGTTTCAATACTGTTGACCAGCCATACGAAGTCAGGGTGTGTATTGGAAATCTCAATCTGCGGGACTTTGACATTGGTTCGTGTTCCCTCTGGGACAGCACGAATCTGAAGCGGCAAATACCCAAGGGCATGGAGCTTGCGGAGTCGATGTTCTCCAACACCATCTGTTCCGATGGTCGCGCCAAGGACACGCTTGTAATCATGGATGACCATGTCAATAGGCCAATTAAAAAAGCAATTCCGAAACGCCATTATGAGGTATTGCTGGATAAACGCCTGGAGGCCAAACATCGTAATCTTATCTGTGTCTGCCAGCCGGCTCATCCGAGGGGTATAATATGATACTATCTTGGTCAAACCGGCTGGATACTGGTCGGCATGGCAGGTCTTATAAAAGTCCAGACAAAGCAGTGGATTGTAACAAATCATTTTCTTTTCCCCCTCTTACTTAATTGCTTCGCAAAATATAGCGAGAATGCAAATGGCATAGTAATAGGCCATAATATTCCTAAGCACACACTGGCAAATACATCATCATCTTCATGATATCTCCGTGTGGTGTCCAAAAGCAGTAAATAATAATAAGCGGCGCTAAGGATTGCGCCCAAAATGATATACAATCCAACCAAGATTAGCACAATCACTCTTCATCACCAGCCTTAAAGTTATAAATCGGTTTGAGAATGGCATCTATGCTAACGGTTGGCTCGATATTACCAACAATATCTTCTATGGATTTATAAGCCATTGGGCACTCATCAAGGGTGCTTCTATTAACAGATGTTGTAAAGATGCCCTCCATCTGTTTCTTAAACTCTGAAACAGTAAAAGTCTCTTTGGCCGCACTTCTGCTCATCAGGCGACCGGCCCCATGTGGTGCAGAATAGTTCCAGTCAGAGTTTCCTTTCCCCGTACAGATAAGGCTTCCATCCCTCATATTGATTGGAATGATAAGGCGCTCTCCATCCTTTGCAGATACAGAACCTTTGCGCAAAATCATATTGTCTACATCAATATAATTGTGTATAGTGGTAAACTGCTCAACAACATGGAGGCCCATTTCTTTCACAATGATATCCATCATCGCCTGCCGATTTAGAGAGGCAAATTTTTGCGCAATCTTCATGTCATGGAGATACCGCTCAAACATATCACCCTCCACATATGCCAAAGGTTTTGGAACAGGAGATTTCTTCGCCTTCATTTCCTTTAAAATGTTTTGGATTTCTTTTTGCCGACCTGATTCTTTTAACTGCGTAATCACAGCGTCAATCTCTTCTTTGCTATATGATGTAAGAGATTTATAAGCGGACTCCTGATAAAAATTCGCTATTTCCAAACCAAGATGACGACTGCCAGAGTGTACAACAATGTAGATGTTACCAGTCTCATCCTTATTGGCCTCGATAAAGTGATTTCCTCCACCAAGAGTACCTATGCTGTTGTATGCTCTATTTGTATTCACCCGTTTGGCGCAATGCAAGTCTGACAAATCAATATCCTTGGCATATCGATGTGGAACACTCCGAATTTCAAATCCAGAGGGGATGTTTGCCCGGATTACTTTGTCCAGTTTCTGTGGTTCAATATGAGTTTCTTTGATGCGGATTGTTTCCATGCCGCATCCGATATCTACACCAACGAGGTTTGGGCAAATCTTATCCTTGATTGTCATTGTGGTTCCGATAGTACAACCGGCTCCAGCATGTATATCTGGCATCATACGAACTTTACTGCCTTCTACATACGGTTGGTTCAATAAGTTGATGACCTGCGAAATCGATTCATTGTCAACAACGTCAGTAAAAACCTTTGCCTCTGCAAATTTCCCCTTCAACTCAATCATGCCCATCCCTCTTTTCTTCTTTATCTTAAAACCGTAATGTTGGCATGGTCACCACGATAAATGCTGTCCGTAGTGAACACATGACTGATTAACCCATCCCTCAGAATTTCTCCATTGAAAATGGTATTCTCACAATGGGTTACATAGAGATAAATTTCTCCTGCACCGGCCTCTTTGAGCGCCTTTGCAGTAAAGGTAAATGTACCGCCACGAGAACAGATGTCATCTACGATTAAAACATTCTGGCCGACGACCTTTTCAGGTGTCGTCAGTTCCAACCTCTCAATCTTCCCAGTTCTCCAGTCACGATGCTTGATGCAAAAGACATAATCCCGCCCAATCTGGGAAGAATATCTTTTGGCCGCGCCCTCATCTGGGTAGCACAAAATAACATTTTTATCCTCCAGGGTTTCTAGCACCTGTGCCGTTTCATTCTCTGCTCCAACAGAAACAACATGGTTGATAAGAGCAGTAGAGACATTAGAGTGCGGGTCGTGGACAACGATTTTATCAAAATACATCAGATTGATAAAGTCTGAAAACCATTTCAGCGTGAACACCTCGTCCTTTGCCTTAACCCTATCCATTCTTGCGTTCGGGATATACGGCATAGTCAACACAATCTCTGGTGCCACCTCAGAATTCTCTCGGATGTGATTAACAAGATACCACAACAGAATACACTCTCTATCGTCATCATAACGCCAAAGAATGTTGTACTCAAAGCAACACGGATTGTATCGAAATGAAGTTGTGTTATCTGGGAACGAGGTAAAATCTATAGAAACTCCATTGACAGAAATCATATTAGCCCTCCCAGTTTTCGATGTTAATTTGGCACATCTTCATTGCACGAAGTGCATTTTCGTGGCTCTCAGGTGAAACACCAGCACAACAGCTCGCGTCCACAGTAATCTTAACTTCCGGTAAAAACGCTTTGATAAGCAACGCATTTGAAATAACACAAATGTCTGTGCAAAGTCCAACAAGAACTACTTCATCAATCGGTTGGTATTTGTTCTGTCTAGCCAGATAAATACCGAGGTCATAGGAACCAAAAGTGTCCTTTCTAAAATATTCAATATGATGTTGAGCATTGTACATTGCGCAGGCAATATCTAGCGCAATTTCCCATCCGTGTGTATTTGCCACGCAATGCTTAACAGGAAGGAGATTACCTTCCTGTGTTTTTTCATAGTCTTCTCCATGAGTATCAAGTGTAGCACAAACCAGTCCATCAAAATTTTCAATCTTCTGGATTACCTTTGGAAGAATGGCCTGCGCCTCCGGCGTTCCAAGCGAACCATCAATAAAGTCGTTCTGCATGTCTACTACAACAAGGTACTTCATCGAATCACCTCTTAAATATAATTTAATCCCGGCGATACGGTTGTTGTATCGCCGGGACGCCCCGTCTGTACGCCGAGCCTAGTGTGGAAAGGGCGAGGCGTATACACTATATGTCATTTTTATTGAGCTATCTGGGCATAATAATTGTTTTTCGCTGAAAAACAATTATTTTGCTCCAGATGTGAAAATAAAAATGTAGTGCCAAATTTATTCTTTTGCCTTCGGCGAAAAGATGTCACACCAAATGCCATAAATATGTAATGGTATAACCAATCTACACGGGGAATGTATCAAAACACTTTCGTGTTATGACCGCTCAATGGGTTTCGGAATATTGGTATTGACGTATTGATTGAACGCTTCGCTCTCTTCCATCTCACGGCGAGCGTTGTCCTTTTGGATGGCCACAAAGGTTATACTACACATGTTAATCAGGTCGCCGACCGTGAAATCCTCATCTTCAACCTGCTCATCATCAGAAAATTGCTGGGCGGTTTCGCGCTCACGGGCAAGCTCTGCGGCGAAGAAATCGGTATCATCGTATTCTTCTTCCTCGTCCTCTTCGTCCCAATAGCCGCCATCATCCATCCACTCAAGGACTTGGTCTTTGTAGTCGTCGAACTCGTCATCTACACCTACCCAATCCCCATAACCATCCTGCCGATAGTAGTCATATCCCCCCGGGATTGAGTCCAAAATATTATACATCTCACGCCAATTATTATTTCTTGCCATATCGACAAGTTCTTCATCGATACAGTCATCTCTTGCGTCCTCTGAATAAATATCTTCGCAAACATCGCAATCTTCATCAGAACAGAACTCAAGAAGCTCAGACCAATAGTTAATGTTGTCAATAAAATACTGCCTAGTCATGTGAATCATCCTTTCCATTCAGTCAGATTTATTGTTTTCATTAAGTTAGGTTTTATTTAGTGGCCCGAGTGGGGAGGCTCGAACTCCCAACCTCATGCTCCCAAAGCACGCGCTCTGCCAATTGCGCTACACCCGGATAAAATGGTTTCTTGTTGCTCCAACATGTATAGCTGATGGGCTTGAACCATCTTCACCAAAAGCATCACAAACATCAATGCTTAGCTCATACATGCATACAACCGGCAAAGAAAGGAGAGGGCGAAAACCCGCCTCACCAGATACGGCGCACCCTATATCTGGCGGTCGTAGCCCGCGCAGGTAACTACAACCTTTACTGAGGCATTGGAGTGGCATACCGGACTCGAACCGGCACCCTCGGCTTGGAAGGCCGATGTGCTGACCATTCACACCAATACCACATATAAGTGCCACCTTGAAACTATAGAGATATCCTTGGTAACAGTTGATGGCTTAACAACGCCGTTTTTGAATCGTGACCTCACAAACAAATCATAGACAATCTCTAATACAAACTCTTTATGGTGGCAGTTTTGAACCGCAAGAAAGGAAAGGAGGTGCCACAGATAAACTGTGGTGGAGCTGGTGACAGGGCTCGAACCCGCGACATTCGGAGTACAAAACCGACGCTCTACCAACTGAGCTACACCAGCACGCGCCCTCGTCTTTCCGAGGTGTCAGCCCCTTGGCCTTTGGAGCAATAGCCGATGACCGGACTCGAACCGATTACTTCCCCGGAGTTGCTTTGCCTGTTAAGCTACATCGACATGGAGCTGGAATTCGGAATCGAACCGAAAGCCTGTGCTGTACGAAAGCACCGCTCTACCATTTGAGCTATTCCAGCATAAGAAAAGAGACGGCTTACACCGTCTCTTAGTCGTTTAATTCGTGGTCTAATATCCATTGTAGAATGTTTTCATATTCGCAGGTTCCTGCAGCAACCGCTAAAAATATATCCGATAACTCACTTTGCTTATACTCCAGCTCAATTCCATTGATTGCAAGGAACACGAGCATAACGTGTGCGCCAATTCTTTTATTCCCATCTACAAAAGGGTGGTTCTTGATAAGGCCATACGCCAACCTAGCCGCCTTCTGTTGGATGGACGGGAACATATCTGTCCCTGCAAAACTTTGGAATGGTGCGGAGAGTGCAGACTCAAGAAGGCCATCATCTCTTAATCCAGCAGAGCCGCCTGTTTCTTCTACCAGTTGGCCATGAAGCATTAAGACTTGCTTTTTTGTAAGAATCTTCACTTCGCAAGCACCTCATATGCCTCACGATTTTTGGCAATAAGGCGTTTGGAGATTTGCACGATGTCCTCATCATCCACTTCTTGTTCTTCCTCTACTTTACTAAAATCAATAACAAGGTATCTCGGCGCATTGTTCTTCAAGATTATAGCGGAACCACGTTCATCGACCATTCTGGCAACCTTAGAGAAATTACGGTTTGCTTCAGTCAAAGAAACTAGGTTGTTCGTATTGACCATCATAGCAGTCACTCCTTTCACCTCCTATTATATACTATAAGTAGGATAAATACAACCTACTTTTTTGAAATGGCAGGGGTGGTAGGATTTGAACCTACGGTCGGGCGGCGGTAGCCAACCCTTGTCAGAGTCAAAGTCTGATGCCTTACCACTTGGCGACACCCCCATATAATGCCGTCTGTCCGGCTGTCAAGCGTCTTTCCGCTTTGCCACCATGATTGAAGAAAAGGCGGACAAGCCCTGGTATCTCCTACGGGGCTCGAACCCATGACCCACGGATTAAAAATCCGTTGCTCTGCCAACTGAGCTAAGGAGATAAATGGTGGCGGTGTCAGGAGTCGAACCCAAATCTGCCGCTTATCTGGCGCTACGGGGTATAAATCCGCTGCTTTACCACTAAGCTACACCGCCATATTGGAGTAGTTCCTGCTTAGATTATCACATAACCCAACGGGCCCGGAGTTCACATCTCGCAATCAGGTTATAGTTTTCAGCAAGCATTGTCATTCTCTGTGGGGCTCCTACTCACACGCCCACATCATCCGGGCGCTACCCGGCCACTGGCGGAGAGGGTGGGGCTCGAACCCACGCGCCATTGATGACCTATCGGTTTAGCAAACCGACCTCTTCACCGCTTGAGTACCTCTCCTTGGATTGGAATAACTCTATCATAAAGTGCAGTAAATTGCTCATTGACATCCACGTCAATATGGTAATGTCCAAAATACCAATGTTTAAATTTTAGGCCGCCTTTAATGCGCTCTAAGAAACTTACCATTGGGTCATTTTCATAGTAACTATTGAGCATCGTTTGAACACTTCTTGGGGCACAATGTGTAAAGACATAATCAACCGACCACCCACATCTATCAAGCGACCGAATAGCCATGGTCATTTCCTCATTGGACGGGATTTCTTCTTTCCACCAAGAGATATGTTCTTTTCTGTATGCCTTATCAACTGAGCGTGCGCCGCCCATACAGAAAATCTTTTTCCCGTCTATGGTAAGCACTTGTCCTCTTTCCAGATGGTAGATGCTCGGGGCGATTTCTCTTACATACCCGCCGAACATTTCAATCAACGGGAACTGATAGAGAATATCAAAGTTTTCGTGGTTCCCATCAATCCATAAGGTCGTGAAATTCTTATTTGATAGCCAATCTTGCCAGTACATTTCTCTGGAAGACCCATCCCAAACAAGTCCAAAGTCGCCACATATTACTAAATAATCTTTCTTTGTCAAATCCAGTTGCTGGGGGAACCTCTTGGTATTTAACTTACCGATGTCAATATTCGCATGAGTATCTCCAGTAACATAAATCATACAAATATCACCTCTCCTAAGTATTTGCAATCCACATAGTATAGAAGGCAGGCTTGAGACTCAGTCTCTCATGTGTCCAGATGCGGGCCACTGGGGGTTGGTTTTATTGTGGTGGCGTGTCTAGATGGTGCTTGTGGGACAGCGGCTTGTTGCTTTCTTCGTGTGGTCTTCTTTTTTTTTTTTTGTGAGGCTGGAGGTGAGCTATTTGCCGGCGGGCACCGCGATGCGGCGGCCGGTGCGAGACATCCCTGGGGGCCTTCTGTCCCTTATCAAAGCGATACTTTGACCTTCGGTGCAAAGCACATTCATAAGAATGTTATCCATTGCAAATACTAATCCTGTAATCTACATATATTATGATGAGATGTCTCTTCAGGCGATGCTGCGTGCGGGCAGCGGAGCCAGTGCCGAGCTTGTGTGGGGTTATTGTGCGGCAATGGGTTATTTTGTTTCCGGCCTCTGGAGTCACAGAGGTGACCGGTAACTTCCTCCTCGGCGACTTTGGCCAGGTTGGTTCTGTTCCCCCACATCTTGTTACTTATGCCTTCGGCGATAAGCGCCGGAAAATCCGACTATACATTACAGGAGTATCGGTTTAACCTCCAACCGAAAAGGATTTATCGGATGTCATCCTTTATCATTTTGATTACATTGACATCAAGCTTTTCGTTCATGTGCTTTACAATTCTATCAATGGTATCTTTTTCAACCATTCGATAGTAATTATATAGGCCATACATTACCTGGATATCGCCCTTATCCCATTCGACCCCGTTCTTTTTATCCATGATATAATTGAAAAGCATGGTCTGGAACTGCTTCTTCTTCTTGTTCCCAACTGTAATCTCGTTGTCCTTATTTAGCATAACACCAAGGTTCCAGTTGCGTCCAGCAGAAGAGCCATATCTTGTTTTCTTTTCATTGATAGAAAAAGGGGCACGAAACTGTTTCAGCGTATCAACAACAAACGCCTCTACTTTTGATACGTCGAAGTCAAATTTGGACGAGATAATAAAATCATCAGCGTATCTTGTGTAGACAAATCTCTGATTTTCAAATTCTCTCAATCCATTGTAGAGGTGGAAGTCAATGGGAATCATCATGATGTTTGTAATGATGGGTGACACTGGAGTACCCTGCGGAAGACCTCCATCCAAGAAGGCAAGTTCCATCGCGGTTCTTAATTCTGATGCTCCCTCCGGTGTCTTTACTACTTCACTAAAGGGGAACACCATCGAGAACATTTGCATCACGAAGTCAATCGTTGTGCTTCCAAAGAAGTTGTGCAAATCCAACTTTGCAAACCACTTACTTTCGTTCTGCTGGTGCCGTCTGACTGCATCAATTGTACTCCGATTTGTGATATATGCAAATGCAGAAGTATGATATAGTGCATGGAAATCATTCTCAAAGATGGACTTAAGGTTCCGTAATGCACCCATCAACTCTGGACATGGAGCATCAATTTTTCTAAGTCCGCCAGACTTCTTGGGGATATGGAATGTATGGTACAAAGACGAACGCTTTTGCCTCCTAAGCTCAACCGTTGATTGATTGTATCGCTTTAACTTCATTACCAATCCTTCAACATTGATTTTGCCCAGGAACTTCTCACTTACATTGTCTACTCTGTATGTCTTCGTGTTTGCCATGTTGTCATTGATAACAACTGGAGCTCTGAAGTCATGAAACAAAAATTCCTCCAGTGTCATCTGATGATACATTGGAGATTGCCTAACTGTGATGTAAGTCAACGGAGTGCCTCCTTCCTCAACTGTAACCCACATATAGGATGTCTTCTTGTATGGATGTATTAAGAGATGAGAGAAGCTAAAGGCGAGTAATAGTTAAATTAAAGTTTATTGTGCTGCCTTGTGCCACAATGTTAGTCGTCATGCTGTAAGTGACTTCTTTTGCAGATGACGATTACGAACTGCTCGCACCTGGCTTTGTCTGGGCTCTTAAGCTTAGGCGCCTTCTCTTCTAGGTTCCCTCTCTTCTCCGACAATTTGTTACTTTGGCCATCGGCGCAAAGCTCCCCAATAGGGAAAATACGTT
>OGRC01000609.1_pt1 | contig 28622 bp, 27 predicted proteins | sample 1553431 | NCBI WGS metagenome assembly OGRC01 (sample SAMEA2580064, study PRJEB22360) | human gut metagenome | biome: human gut; feature: human-associated habitat; material: faeces | place: Denmark | collected 2008/2010
ACGTAGACAAGATATTACAATTAGTGAAAGCCTAAGCATAGAACTATTGTTTTTTGAGTGAAAAAGGACGATTATAGTTTGATCGTCCTTTTTTTGTACAAAGAAAGAAGGAAAAATTATGAGAAAAGTAAGTCCAAGATTATTGGCACTAATGATGGCAGGAGCTGTTACAGTTACCTCCATAACACCAGTAACAGGATATCAAACGATTACTGTAAATGCTGCAACAGATAGTCAGGAGAAAGAGGCAGCGCAAGGATATCAAACGAATTTAACAGGTTTTGAATATAAGAAAGGTGATTGGAAAGAAACAAAAGATGGTCTGTACAGCAATGCAGTTGATAAAGGAGACTGTTTTGCATTCAGTAAAACAACAGCTAAGAATTTTGTATATTCTACAGACGTAACATTTAAGAGAAATCAAGGTGCAGCAACATTAATTTTCCGTTTTAATAATAATCTTGATAATAAAGAATGCTATGCGGTAAATATCGATGGAGGTTCGCATAAATGCAAGTTTTGGCGATGGCAGGAAAATAGTGATTATCAGTTAATTGATGAAAAAGAAGTAAAAGCAACGGATGATGAGAAATATACTTTAAAAGTAGTGGCTTATGATTCATGGATTTCTTATTATGTAAATGATACTTTGATAGCAAGTACAGGTGATTATACACTTCAAAAAGACGACAAAGGACAGAGTACTGTTTTGACAGAAGGTTCTCTTGGTCTATTAAATTGGAATGGTGAGATGACATTCCAAAATACCTATTATACAGAATTAAATGATCAAAACACACCAGAGTTAAAAAATATCTCGGTATCTTCCTCAACTGGAGATGTGGAGAAAGCAGCACAATTTACATCCACAGAACCAATTATGATTCAGTATGTAAAGAATAATGCAGAAACAGTAGACTTGAATATCGAAAAGAAAAATAAAAATGCAGATGTACAGGTTGAATATGATGGAAAAACATATAACGATGGAAAGAATATTCCAGTTAAAGTTGGTAAGAATTACATTACAGTAAAGAGCACAGTTCAGGGAGAAAATGGACAGACAGCAACTTTAACATATCGTGTAAATGTGCATCGCCGAGCAGCAGATAAAACTTATTATAATGAAGCATACAGAAATCAGTATCATTATTCTGTAAAGGACGGATGGGGAAATGATTTAAATGGATTGGTTAAGTATAAAGGAACATATCACATGTTTTATCAGTTCTATGATGATACAAAATGGGGACCAATGCATTGGGCACATGCAACAAGTAAAGATTTGATCCATTGGGAAGAACAGCCAATTGCATTATATCCAGATGCAAATGGAGCTATGTTTTCAGGATGTATTGTAGCGGATGAAAAGAATACATCAGGACTTTTTGGTGACGGCAATGAAGGTGGATTAGTTGCATTGATCACAGCAGATGGAAATGGACAACGTATTAAAGTTGCCTATAGTACAGATGAAGGAAAAACTTGGAAAAAAACAAATAAAATTGCAGCAGACTGGTCAAAAGATCCATTAAAAAATAGAGATTTCCGAGATCCTAAAGTTTTTAGATGGGAAAATAAATGGTTCATGGTAATTGCAGGCGGACCACTTCGTATTTATTCATCAGACAATCTGACAGATTGGAAATGTGAATCTACATATGCAGATCTTCATACAGAATGCCCTGACCTTTATCCAATTGAAACAAAAGATGGTGTGAAATGGGTACTTTCCCGCGGTGGAAGATCTTATAAAGTCGGTGATTTTAAACAAGTTGATGGAAAATGGAAATTTGTTGCAGATGAAGCTTACAAAAACAGTGACGGTGTTATGAACTTTGGTAAGGATTCTTATGCAGCAATGACATATTATGTACAAGACTTCGGAACACAGGAAAATCCAACGATTCCAGAGATTATTGAAGGAAATTGGATGAATACATGGGATGATTATTGTAATAAAGTTGCAGATACTGTAGGACAGAATTTTAATGGAACTTATAATCTGAATCTTAAAGTAGGACTAAAACAGGAAAATGGAAAATACGTTTTAACACAGACACCAATTAGTGAATATGAGAGTTTAAGAGATGCAGAAAATAAGATTTCTTATAAAGATGTTACAATTTCAGAAGATAATGATCTCTTAAAGGATTTTGCAAAGGATACATATGAGATTGTTGCTAAATTTAAACCATCAGAGAAAACAAAGAAAGTTGGGTTCAGACTGAGAAAGAATCAAAATGATACAGAATATACCGATGTAATTTATGATTTAGAAAATGAGAAACTATCTATCGATAGAAGTAAATCAGGAAAGATTATCAGTCAAGAATTCAAAAAAATAAATGAGCAATCTAATGTGAAAAAGAATGAAGATGGTTCTGTAGAATTACATATTTATGTAGACAAAGCCAGTGTCGAAGTATTTAGCAGTAATAATACAGCAGCAGGAGCGAACCAGATATTCCCAACACCAACAAGTTTAGGAGCATCTGTTCTAGTAGAAGGTGATCCTGTAAAAGCAGATATTGATATTTATCCAATGAAGTCAATTTGGACAGATAAGGAAGAATTGACAGATGTGGAATCTGTTGGATCTATGCAGAATGAGAACCAGACATTATATGCTGGTGATAGTGTAGAATTAAGTGCATATGTATTTCCAATTTCTATGGATCAGACGATAACATGGGATGTTACAGAAGGAAAAGATGTTGTAAGTATCAAAGAGTCAGATGGAAAAGCAGTTGTAACAGCATTAAAATCAGGAAAAGCAACAGTTACTGCATCAAGTAAATCAGATCCATCAAAGAAAAAGATATTTACGATTAATGTAAAAGAAAATAACTTCAAAACAAACATTAAGAAATTTGTAAATGTAAGTGGTAATTGGACGATTGATGGAGAAGTGTTATCAGATTCCAACCAGTCTGCAAATGATTTTTATATGTCTGAAGATGCGGTAGTTAATGAAAAATCAACAATAGAAGCGGATATGTCCTTTGAAAAAGGATTAGTTAACTTAATTTTTGCATCAAAATCAACGGATCCAAATGGAGCATATTGTCTTCAGTTTGTTCCAGGTAGTAACAAAGTGCGATTGTTCAGAATGTATAAAGATGGTGATATTGCAGTAGGAGAGATGTCTTCTAGCATTAGTGATGGATCATATCATCATGTGAAGATTGAAAAAGAAGCAAATGCAGTGAAAGTATATGTAGATGATAAGGAATGCTTAAATTATACTTTTGATGCAAATAAAGAGTCAGACAAAGATTTCTTTGATATCAAAACTGGATATATGGGACTTGGTTTATGGGATGGTGCAGTAAGTTTCAAGAATTTATATGTAGATAAAAAAGAAGAAACAAAACCATCAGAGCCAACAAAACCATCAGAAACACCAAAAACAATTTCAGTAACATTAAAAGGTAATGGTGGAAAAACTGTTACAACAATAAATAAAACAAAAGCTGGAACTAAATTACCAGGATGGAATAAAACAAAATATAAAGCTGCTGGTAAGAAAGGTTATGTATTTGCAGGATGGACTTATAAAGGAAAAGTTGTTAATAAAGTACCTGCTTCAGATAAAAATATTGTATTAACAGCAAAATTTGTTAAAATCAAAGTAGAAACAGCGAAACTATCATCTTTGAAAGGTAAGTCTGGAAAAGGAACAGGATTTGTAGCCAAATCTATCAAATACACAAATAAATATGGAGAAAAACGAGGATTTAGATTCCGTTATTCTACAAGTAAAAAGATGAAATCTGCAAAATACAAAACAACAGGTTTAGCAAAAAACGTTTATACCAAAACAGGTCTGAAAAAAGGTAAGAAATATTACGTACAGGTTCGTTATTACTATTATGATTCAACAAATCAGAAAGTATATGGAACATATTCTAAAGCAAAATCAGTGAAAGCATATTAAAGATCCAAGACCTAAAAAAAGGAGAAAGCCATCTGGAACATTTTATCCTCGCCAGATGGCTTTTCTTACTTTATAATAGAAGAAATGGATAACAAAGTAGAAAAATGAAAGGATGAAGACATGATGAAAAAATATAAAGCAGTATTCAGTGACATTGATGGAACATTATTAAATTCAAAGCATCAGATACCAGAAAGTACAAAAGAAAAAATAAAACAGATCAATGAAAATGGAATTCCATATGTCTTAGTATCCGCAAGAATGCCAAAAGGTATGACAGCTATCAGAGCAGAATTAGGGGCGAAGAGTCCAATGATCTGCTATAGTGGTGCCTTAGTTGTTGATGAAGAAGATCATCCAATCTACAGTGTGGCAATGCCACAAGAAATTGCCATGAAGTTATGCAGAAGAGTCTATGAGTTGAATCCAAAGATTTCTATCAACATTTACACAAACGATGAATGGCTGGTAAAAGATAAAAAAGAATACTGGGCAGCTCAGGAAAGTGATATCACAGGCGTGATTCCACAAGAAGTATCCTTTGAAGATGAAGAAGTCTATAAAGAAGTGCATAAAGTATTATGTATGGGTGATAAAGCAGATATTGCTGCATTGGAACAACAGTTAGTGAAAGAATTTCCACAGATCAGAATCTATCGATCTAAGGACACCTATTTAGAGATCATGTCCATGAAAGCATCCAAATCTGATGCAATCCACATGTTAAAAGATCATTTTCATGTAAAACAGGAAGAGACAATGGCATTTGGAGATAATTTCAATGACATCGATATGATCAGATACGCAGGACTTGGAGTCGCCATGGGGAATGCAACCGATGAGGTAAAAGAGGCAGCAGATATTATCACAGATATCAATGATAACGAAGGAGAGCGCCAGATCTTGGATAAATATTTTAAATAGGAAGAAGCATTATATAAAATATAGTACAAGGGTATAATAGCAAGAGCCATAAAATAAACGTAATCTTAGAGATGAAATAGTTTATTTTATGGCCCTTTTTTTCTTAAATATAACAAACATTTATATAAATTAGTAGAGCTATTTGAAAATGCATCAAATTACATGATCATGTTCCTGAAGAATACACAACTAAAAATCACAACAGATCTCCTTGCTTAATATCAAGAATCTTCATCTCATGCGAAATCGTATTTAAAACTTTCCGCTTATGAAGACTCCAAACAGGAGCGATCAACAGATTTTTCGGTCCATCCCCGGTCAATCGATGAATCACGATCTCAGGACTTAAATTTTCAATACATTTTAAAAGCAGATCAACATAAGAATCCAAAGTAAAAACATCAAATGGATGTTCTTCATAATAAGCTGCCAGATCTGTATTCTTCAAAATATGCAGCATAGAAAATTTCACTCCATGAACAGGAAGTTGATTTAAATAACGAACCGATTCAAGCATCATATCAGTTGTTTCACCAGGAAGTCCAAGGATCAGATGAACAACCGTCAGCACTCCAATTTTATGAAGATTCAAAACCGCCTCATCAAAACAAGACAAAGGATATCCACGCCTGATAAATGAAGCAGTCTTTTCATGAATTGTCTGTAATCCAAGTTCCACAAACACAGGTTTGATCTGATTCAAACGCTCAAGCAGGTTAAGAACTTCAGGAGGCAGACAATCAGGTCTTGTACCGATCGCAAGAGCAACAATTCTTGGATCATGGATCGCTTCCATATATAAAGATTCTAATTTCTCAATAGGACCATAAGTGTTTGTGAATGCTTGAAAATAAGCAATATACTTTCCGTTCTCAATCTTCTTAGAAACCATCTCAATTCCAGCAGAGATCTGATCCGTTACAGATAAGCAGGATGAAGAAGCGAAATCTCCAGATCCTCCTTCACTGCAGAAAATACAGCCGCCAGTTCCAAGTGTTCCATCTCGATTTGGACATGTAAAACCGCCATCTAAAGATACTTTATAAATTTTCTCACCAAAATAATTTTTTAAAAAGCTGTCAAACGAATAATAACGTTTCCCGTGCCAATTCATAAGATCATAACTCCTAACTACAAGTTTGTTATATACAAGATAGCATGAAAAATGTGGAAATTCCAGTGATTTTAAGTTACAAAATGTTCATAAAACTATTGTCAGATCAATATTTACTATGATTGACAGTATTTCCTACAAAAGAGTATATTCTTTGTTCACTAATTGTTAGAAGATACTTCCTGATAGGTATTTAAATCTTTTGGAAGTGAAACAGTAACAGATTTTCCAGGATTATGATAAATAAGATCCATTTTCAAAGTTATTTTTCCAACTTCATTACTGTTACTTTCTATTACCATTTTGATAGATTCTTTCACAGGAAGATCTTTATCATTGAGCGTTTTTTTACCAGACATAGAAGTGATCTTAATAGAATCACTGCCGCCTGTGATCGCAGACATGGAATTTGTGATATTCTCAACATATTTATTTAATCCATCACTGTTAATACTATAACTGATGACGTTGTTACCATCATCTTCACTAAGTTTAAGATCTTTATAATATTTGATCGGCAAAGTTGACTGTCCTGTGGTTGATTGAATTTGTTTTTGGAGACTGGCGATATCCATTTTCATTTTCTGCTTTGTACCATTAGAATTCATATAATAATATCCATCTGCATAATACATTGTCATGTTAATATTCTGACCAAGCATATTGATGGTAGAAGTCATGGACATTTTGAGGTTATCTTTTTTTAGTGTTTGAAGTTTGGTATCGAAGTTCATCTTAAAATTAATTGTTGATTGAGATCCCTCTTTTCCCGTTTCAATTGTATAAGAGGCATTTCCATTAAAATCAGCATCTTTTAGACTGCTGCTTTGTTTAAGAGATGACTGCATAACTTCTTTTGCTGTTCGTTTCTTCTGACATGCTGTAATTGAAAAAAGCAGGATGCAGGATAGAAACAATGCACTGATTTTTTTCATTTTTGCTTTCATAATAAAGTCCTCCATAAAAGCGTTGATAGTTATGTTCATAGTTTACCACAAATCAATATTTGACACAAAAATTCATTAGAATTAAACTAAAAGAAATAAACAGGATGGAGGTGCCAAAAGTGAAGAAAACAGTATATCTGACATCAAAACAAGATGGACTAAAACTACACGTATTATTAATGGAACCAGAAGAAGAACCAAAAGGAATCGTACAGATTGTTCATGGAATGGCAGAGCACAAAGAACGGTATGAGCCATTTATGGAGATGCTATGTAAACAAGGATATATCAGTATAATTCATGATCATAGAGGACACGGAAAAAGTATAAGAGCAAAAGAAGATCTCGGATATTTTTACGACGAAAGTGGAAAAGCAATCGTTGAAGATGTACATCAGATCACTCAATGGGCAAAAGATCGATATGGAGAAATGCCATATCATTTATTTGGACACAGCATGGGATCACTAGTTGTAAGATGTTATTTGAAAAAATATGATAATGAATTAGATTCACTGATCATATGCGGAAGTCCAAGCGAGAATAAAGCTGCGAAGGCAGCAACCTTGCTGGCAAAGGCAGCGTGTAAAATAAGACCACATAAAAGAGGTGATTTCTTTCAGAAACTGGCATTTGGTTTATACGGGAAAATACTAGAAGAAGGAGAATCAGAAAACGGCTGGATCAGTTATAATAAAGAAAATGTAAAGGCCTATGATGAAAATCCACTCGATGGGTTTGTATTTAGCAATAATGGATTTTTGAATCTCTTCTTATTAATGGATGAAACATATAATAACAAAGGATGGCAGGTAAAACGTCCATCATTGCCGATTTTATTTATCGCAGGAGCAGATGATCCATGCATCGGATCAAAGAAACAATATGCAAAAGCTATGACAACATTGAAAAAACGAGGATACAATAATGTCAGAGGAATGCTGTTTTTAAATCGCAGACATGAGATTTTGAATGAAGATGGGGTGGAGAAAGTTTATAAGGCAGTGTTGAGTTTCCTGAAGTAAAATCTGCTGATCGTTGCCACAGGTTTCTTATCAATATTTCTTGTTATTTTATTTCCGTCACATAAAACTGAAGTCTATCGAAACCAGTATACAGAGTGTATGTTATAGGGTATTGGCTGATAAGTTTTGTATATACTCATTTATCGCTTTAAAGTTGCATATTATCAGAAAATTTGATATAATCGTTTCATTATATTGAAAATGAAAGGAAATTATTTACTATGAAGAAAGAGAATAACAAGAAAAGTGCAAGCGCCTTGATCGGTGCAGCATTTCTTATGGCAACATCGGCAATTGGACCTGGATTCCTCACACAGACTGGTAAATTTACAGATAGTCTTCATGGAAGTTTCGGATTTGTAATTCTGATCTCCGTGATCTTGGCAGCGATCGTACAGTTAAATGTATGGAGAGTTTTGTGTGTATCTGGAATGCGTGGACAGGATGTAGCCAACAAAGTGCTCCCTGGACTTGGATATTTGATCGCGTTTTTAGTTGTCGCTGGGGGACTTGTATTTAATATTGGTAACGTTGGTGGAGGAGCCTTAGGTTTTAATACATTACTTGGAATTCCGACAACTGTTGGCTATTTTATCGCAGGAGCGATCGCGATCCTTGTATTTTTGATGAAAAACGCTATGAATGCAATGGATAATCTTACAAAAGTCCTTGGTGCTATCATGATCCTTGTCATCTTTATCGTAATTCTTATTGTACAGCCACCAGTTGGTATGGCAGCAAAAGAGACAGTACTTCCTACAGCATCTATGAGTGATATTTTCCCAGCAATCCTTACATTACTTGGAGGAACTGTTGGTGGATATATCACATTTGCAGGAGCCCATCGCTTGATCGATGCAGGAATCACTGGAAAAGAAAACTTAAAAGAGATCAATAAGAGTTCTGTTATGGGAATGGGAATCGCAACGATCGTTCGTATCTTCTTATTCCTTGCAGTTTTAGGAGTTGTTGTAGCAACAGCAACATCACCAGCTCATACACTAGATCCAGCAAACCCAACAGCAGATGCATTTTTACAGGGAGCAGGACAGATCGGATACCGTTTCTTTGGACTTGTGATCTTATGTGCAGCGATCACGTCAATTGTTGGATGCGCATACACATCAGTATCTTTCCTTAAGACATTCAGCAAGACGATTGAGAAGAACGAGAAATGGTTTATCGTTGGATTTATCGCAGTCAGCACGATCTGTATGGCACTTGCTGGACAGCCAGCCGTATTACTTGTACTTGCAGGAGCCTTAAATGGACTGATCTTACCGATCACATTAGGTGTCTGCCTGATCGCTTCCCAGAAGAAATCGATCATGGGAGAAGATTATCATCATCCAGTATTATTACTGATCCTTGGAATCGTGGTAGTCGTTGTTTCAGGATATCTTGGAATTACATCATTAAGCAGCTTAACTGCACTGTTTGCATAAGTAGAGTTATTTACATAAGTAGTTAAGATTAAAATATAAAAAACACAGACTGACCGAAAGGAGTTATGTGAAAAAATGGAAGAAGTAAAGATTAGCACTGCGGGAGATTCAGCCCTGCTTATTGAGTTTGGACAGGAAATCTCTCCAGAGATTAACGCAAGGATCACAGCCTTTGTACATCTTTTAAAAGCACAGCATATTGAAGGAGTACAGGATATGATCCCGGCATTTACCAGTCTTTTGATCAATTATGATCCAAGAGTGGTAAATTATAAATCATTGACAAAACGTTTGCAGAAGTTATTAAAACTGGATGTAAATGAAGAAGCCTCTGCATCCAGAGTCTTTGAGATTCCAGTATGCTATGGAGGAGAATACGGACCAGATATCGAAAATATCGCAAAACATGCTGGTTTAACGGAAGAAGAAGTTATTGAGATTCATTCTTCTAAGGACTATTTAATCTATATGCTTGGATTCCTACCAGGATTTTCTTATCTTGGTGGATTGGATGAGAGAATCCATACACCAAGACTTGCCAATCCAAGAATCAGAATCCCAGCAGGAAGTGTCGGGATCGGTGGTTCCCAGACGGGAATTTATCCACTGGATTCACCGGGAGGATGGCAGCTCCTTGGAATGACACCGGTAAAAACTTATGATCCAGAACGAGAGGATCCAATTCTTTTTGAAGCTGGAGACTATATCCGTTTTGTGCCTGTATCAGAAGAAGAATATAAACAGATCAAAGAACAGGTTGAAAATGGAACTTATGAATGTGTCATTCATACAAAGGAGGTGTAAACAATGGGAGTTCGTATACTAAAAGGTGGAATGCTGACAACCGTGCAGGATCTTGGAAGAACAGGATATCAGAGTCAAGGATTCAGCGTATCCGGAGTTATGGACGTTCGTTCTTTTAAGATCGCAAACCTCTTACTGGACAACCCGGAAAATGAAGCAGTCCTCGAATTTACTTTAATGGGACCAACTCTTGAATTTACATCAGAGACGATTATTTCGATCACAGGTGGAGATTTCCGCCCACAGATCAATGGAAAACCTGCGAAGATGTATACAGCAATTTATATGCATCGTGGAGATATCCTGACATTTGGCGGAGCAAGAACTGGAACAAGAGGATATATTGCATTTTCAAGTTATCTTGATATACCAGTTGTGATGGGAAGCCGTTCAACCAATATCAAGTGCAAGATCGGTGGATTTAAAGGACGTAAACTCGAAGATGAAGATTATATCGGATTCAGAGCAAAACGAAGATATCTTCCATACTATTTATCAAGAAGTTTGGATTTAAATGAATTTGATCAGGAAAAAGTAACCTTAAGAGTTGTCATGGGTCCACAGGAGAAGATGTTTACCAAAGAAGGACGCGAGACATTCTTAAATTCAGAATATACAGTGACAAGTGAATTTGACCGTATGGGATGCCGCTTAGAAGGTCCATTTATTGCATACAAAACGACATCCGATATCATTTCCGATGGAATCGCATTTGGATCTGTTCAGGTGCCAAGCCATGGAAAACCGATCATCTTATTAGCAGATCGACAGACAACCGGTGGATATGCAAAGATCGCAACGGTCATCTCTGTGGATATTCCGAAACTTGTCCAGAGAAAGACAGAACAAAAAGTAAGATTTCAGGCCGTATCAGTCGAAGAAGCTCAGAAGCTGTTAGCAGATGAGATGAAAGAACTGAATGATTTCAGAAGTCAGATTTATACACCTTGTAAAGAAGTATTAGACTGCAGACTAGTTGCAAAACGAATCAGCGCTCTATTTGAATAGAAAAGGAGAAACACTGTGAATTTAGAAAAAATTGAAAAATTAGTAAAGATCATCGAGAATTCTTCTATGCTGGATTTCAGTATTCAGGAAGGCGATGTAAAAATTAAAATGAGCAGAAGAGGAAGTGCTGGAGCACCATCAACACCGATGGCAGTTTCTACACAGGGGGTTGATAATGCAGCAGATGGTCTTGATTCTGACGATGAAGGATATATTACATCTCCGATCGTAGGTACGTTTTATTCTGCACCATCTCCAGAAGCAAAAGCATTCGTGAAAGTTGGAGACCGCGTCAAAGCAGGACAGACAGTATGTATCCTTGAAGCGATGAAATTAATGAACGAGATCGAAAGTGATTTTGACTGCGAGATCGAAGCTGTCTTAGTAAGTAACGAGCAGAAGATCGAATATGGACAGCCATTATTTAAAGTAAAGAAAATTGAAGACTAAAGGAGGCATTATATGTTTCGAAGTATATTGATCGCGAACCGTGGAGAAATCGCAGTCAGGATCATCCGTGCCTGTCGTAATATGGGAATCAAGAGTATCGCGGTTTATTCAAAAGAAGATAAAGACAGTCTTCATGTACAACTTGCAGACCGAAGAGTATGTATCGGAGAAGGTCCTGCAAAAAATAGTTATCTGAATATGGAACGTATCATTTCAGCAGCAAAGAACACGGATGCCGATGCAATTCATCCAGGATTCGGATTTTTATCTGAAAATGCAGACTTTGTCCGTTTATGTAAGGAAAATGATATTGCATTTATCGGACCAAGTGCAGAAGTCATCGACAGCATGGGAAATAAATCTAATGCAAGAAAGACAATGATGGAAGCAGGAGTTCCAGTTGTACCAGGAACAAAAGAACCTGTCTACGATGCAGTGACAGGAGAAAAATTAGCAGACGAGATCGGATATCCGGTTATGATCAAAGCATCTTCCGGTGGTGGTGGAAAAGGAATGCGTGTTTCAAAATCCAAAGAAGATTTTGAATTTAATTTCAATACTGCACAAAGAGAGTCAGCCAATGCATTTGGTGATGACACGATGTATATTGAAAAATTCATTGAGAATCCACGACATGTCGAGATTCAGATCATGGCAGATGAACATGGAAATGTCGTAGCATTAGGAGAACGTGACTGCTCTGTTCAGAGAAATCACCAGAAACTGATCGAAGAATCACCATCCCCAGCAATCACAGATGAGATCAGAAAATCCATGAATCACGATGCGATCCTTGCAGCAAAAGCCGTAGGTTATACAAATGCAGGAACCGTAGAGTTTATCCTTGATCCAAAAGGAACTTACTATTTCATGGAAATGAACACCCGTATTCAGGTAGAACATGGAGTGACAGAGATGGTAACAGGGACAGACCTGATCATCGAACAGATCCGTGTAGCAATGGGAATGGAATTAAGCTTTACACAGGAAGATGTTCATATCAATGGACATGCCATCGAATGCCGAATCAATGCAGAGATTCCAGAGAAGAACTTTATGCCAAGCCCTGGAGTGATCAAACACATGCATCTTCCAGCTGGAAATGGAGTTCGTGTGGATACAGCGATCTACACAGGATACCGCATCCCATCCGAATACGATTCCATGATCGCAAAGGTCATTGTACATGCACCAGACCGTGACGCAGCATTACAAAAAATGAGAACAGCCCTCGATGAAATGGTAATCTTAGGAATTCATACAAACCTTGATTTCCAGTATCAGCTGATGAACAATCGAGAGTTCTGTGAAGGAAAAGCAGATACAGGATTTATCGAGAGATTATTAAGATTAGACTAAGTATTAAGAATATTAGACTAGTTATTAAGATTAGCTAAGAAAGATACTCATAAACAGAGTATACAAAAGAAAGTGAGGCATCATTTATTATGTATCAGGTAGATTTAAACAGCGACCTTGGAGAAAGCTTTGGAAGATATACGATTGGAAATGATGAAAAGATCATTCCACTGATCACATCCGCAAATGTAGCATGCGGATACCATGCATCCGATCCAGTCGTAATGACACAGACCATTCAGAGAGCCAAAGAAGCAGGAATCGGAATTGGAGCCCATCCAGGACTTCCAGATCTGATGGGATTTGGACGAAGAAGTATGGCGATTTCCAACGAAGAAGCTAAAGCATATACACTATATCAGATCAGTGCCTTAGGCGGAATGTGCAAAGCAGCCGGAGTGAAATTACAGCATGTAAAGCCACACGGAGCTCTGTATAACATGGCAGCCAAAGACTATGATTTGTCCAAAGCAATCTGCGAAGCAATTTACGAATACGACAAAGATCTGATTGTCATGGGATTATCCGGAAGCGAAATGATCAAAGCCGCTCATGATTGCGGATTAAAAGCAGCCAGCGAAGTATTTGCTGACCGCGCATACGAAGAAGATGGAACCCTGGTAAACAGAAGAAAGCCAGGAGCCATGATCGAAGATGAAGACGAAGCAATCAAGAGAGTCATCCGCATGGTAAAAGAAGGAAAAGTTACTTCAATTACTGGAAAAGATATTGATATTAAAGCAGACTCTATCTGCGTGCATGGAGATGGAGAGAAAGCATTATTATTTGTTGAGAAGATTCGCAAGGCATTAGCCGAAGAAGAGATAGAGATTCGTCATTTATAAGAACTAATATAAAAATAAAAATCTGATATGTAATCTGTGGGTTATATATCAGATTTTTTTGCCTTAGATAAAACTTTAGGATAAAATATGGAAATGATTATATCAAAAAATGAATTGAATCATGGAAATTCACAAGATATAATAAAAAACATAAAATGGATTATTAAATTGCAAATTAAGATATCATCATAACAAAGAAAGAAGGAAAAGTATGGCAGACAAAGTAAGAGACTTAAGAAGTGCCCTAGAACGTTTAAAAACAATGGAAGGGCAATACATAGAAACTGACGTAGAAGTTGATCCAATGGCAGAACTTGCCGGAGTTTACCGTTATGTAGGTGCAGGTGGAACAGTCAAACGTCCGACAAAAGAAGGACCAGCAATGGTATTTAACAATGTCAAAGGACATAAAGATGCCAGAGTAGCGATTGGTGTTCTAGCAAGCAGAAAGCGTGTAGCAGCTCTTTTAGACTGTAAACCAGAAGAATTAGGAAAGAAACTTTATTACAGTGTAGATAACCCAATCCCACCAGTTGAATATCAGGGAGCGCCACCATGTCAGCAGGTCGTTCATAAAGCAGATGATCCAGACTTCAACCTATACGATCTGGTGCCAGCACCAACAAACACACCAGATGATGCAGGTCCATATATCACCCTTGGAATGTGCTATGCAACACATCCAGACACAGGAGTTCATGATGTGACGATCCATCGCTTATGCATTCAGGGAAAAGATGAATTATCTATTTTCTTCACGCCAGGAGCAAGACATATCGGAGCAATGGCAGAACGTGCAGAAGAATTAGGACAGAAACTTCCAATTTCCATTAGTATCGGAGTCGATCCAGCGATCGAGATCGGTTCCTGCTTTGAAGCACCAACAACCCCACTTGGATATGATGAACTCGCTGTTGCAGGAGCATTAAGAAATGAACCAGTCGAATTATGCAAATGTTTAACAGTGAACGAAATGGCAATTGCAAATGCAGAATATGTCATCGAAGGAGAAGTCATTCTAAATGTACGAGTACAGGAAGACCAGAATAGCCACACAGGATACGCAATGCCAGAATTTCCAGGATACACAGGACCAGCAAGTTCTCAGTGCTGGTTGATCAAGGTAAAAGCTGTTACACATAGAGAAAATCCAATCATGCAGACATGTATCGGACCAAGTGAAGAACATGTATCCATGGCAGGAATTCCGACAGAAGCAAGTATTTACGGAATGGTAGAAAAAGCAATGCCGGGACGTCTTCAGAACGTATACTGTGGATCAGCAGGTGGTGGAAAATATATGGCAGTCCTACAGTTTAAGAAACGAGAAGCCAGTGACGAAGGAAGACAAAGACAGGCAGCATTATTAGCATTTTCTGCGTTTAGTGAATTGAAACATGTATTTTTAGTAGATGAAGATGTTGACTGCTTTGATATGAATGATGTCTTATGGGCAATGAATACAAGATTCCAAGGAGATGCAGATATCATCACGATTCCGGGAGTCAGATGCCATCCATTAGATCCATCCAACGATCCAACATGTTCTCCAAGCATCAGAGATCATGGAATCGCATGCAAGACGATCTTTGACTGTACGGTTCCATACGATCAGAAAGAACGATTTAAGAGAGCAAGATTTATGGAAGTAGATCCAGAACATTGGTTATAAATTAAGAAAAGGAAATTTATTTTAATGAAGAAACGACTGATCATAGGAGCAACGGGGGCAAGTGGAATGCCGATTTTGATCCAGTGTCTAAAACTAATGAAAGAGCAGGATGATTTTGAATCTTATTTAATTATGACAGACAGTGCAAAGTTAACTTTGGAACATGAAACAAAAATGAAAATAGAAGAAATAGAACAACTTGCGGATCATGTCATAGATTCAAGAGAGATTGGAGCAGGCCCAGCCAGTGGATCATTTAAAACAGAAGGAATGCTCATTGTTCCATGCAGTATGAAGACGATCGCAGGAATTCACAGTGGATATGCAGATAATCTGGTATTAAGGGCAGCAGATGTAACGATCAAGGAGCATAGACCACTGGTACTTGCAGCAAGAGAGACACCATTAAGTGCGATTCATTTAAGAAATCTTCAAGAATTGGCGATGATTCCAGGAGTTCATATTATTCCTCCGATGATGACATTTTATCATATGCCAGAGACAATTGAGGAGATGACATATCATATTGCAGCAAAACTATTGGAACCATTTGGGATAGAAGCCAAAGAATATAGGAGATGGACTGGAATATAAAATCCATATAATTAACAAAAAAAGGAACCCCCCAAAAAAAATATCAAGAGGTTCCTTTTTTGATTATAAGATTTCGATTGAGAAGCTTAAAGTTTCTGATTCACCAGATTGTAAGAATCGAACCCCGCGTTTATGCTCAAACACATCATCCTCATCACTACATGTAGAAGTTCCGCTCCAAGGTTCCAAAGCAACAAATGGTCCATCATTCGCACTAGACCAAACCCCAAGATAATCAAAATCAGGGAAAGAAACTAAAATACCATGACCAGTTTTCTTGTGTTTCAGAGCAACTTTTCTAGATTTCAACGCATCAAAGACTAAAGCATCCTTATAGAATAAAGAATGTCTCACAGGGATAACCGCTTCATTTTCAAGAACAGAAACTCGGTCAGCGTTGTTGATCAGTCCATCCTCTGTAAGTTGTGCACAGGCAGCATTCTCTGGCTGTTCAAATTCTACGATATAATCTTCAAAGGATTCATTTTCAAAAACAGGACAGTTAAATGCAGGATGACCACCAACACAGTATGGCATTACCACAGAATCATGATTGATCACAGTGTGACTTACTTTTACGCCGTGTTCTGTCAATTTATATGTCATCTGAAGTTCAAAATCATATGGATACTGTTCCTTTGTTTTATCATTAGCTTTTAAAGAATATGTAATGCTGGTATCAGAAGAAGAAACAAGATCAAATTCTAATCTTCTTGCAAGTCCATGTCGCCCAAAAGAGCATGTTTTGTTGTCGCCGATCGTGGCAGTTCCATTTCGAAGACATCCAACAATTGGGAATAATACAGGAGCCTGTCCACTCCAGAATTCAGGGTTCCCCTGCCAGAGATATTCAGTGCCAGAAGCATCTTTGATAGAAGTTAATTCAGCACCAAGAGATTTTAAAGTAACAGATACATTTTCATTGTGTAAAGTTGTGTTGCTCATGAGAAATCCTCCTAGATTTAATATTATTTTTTATTATACCATGAATCAGCTTGTAAAAAAACGTACATTTTATAAGGGAAAACATTGTTTTTCATAAGAATCAGTAGAAATTTTTATAGGTGTGTGATAATATGACTAAGTATGCGTAGAAAAGTAAAATGATAGATAGAAAGAATAGAAAAGAGGAAAAAACTATGGCAAACAGCATTGAGCAGGAAATTGGCCGCAGAAGAACCTTTGCGATCATCTCCCATCCGGATGCAGGTAAGACAACGCTGACAGAGAAGTTCCTTTTATATGGAGGAGCGATCAATACAGCAGGGTCAGTTAAAGGAAAAGCAAACTCAAAACATGCAGTATCTGACTGGATGGAGATTGAGAAAGAGAGAGGTATCTCTGTAACATCTTCTGTATTACAGTTTGAATATGAAGGAAAATGTATTAATATCCTTGATACACCAGGACATGAGGACTTCTCAGAAGATACTTACCGTACATTAATGGCAGCAGACTGTGCCGTCATGGTAATTGATGCATCAAAGGGTGTTGAACCACAGACAATCAAGTTATTTAAAGTATGTGTCATGAGACATATCCCAATCTTTACATTTATCAATAAGATGGACCGTGAAGCCAAAGATACATTTGACCTGTTAGATGATATCGAGAAAGTTTTAGGAATCGAAACATGTCCGATCAACTGGCCGATCGGATGCGGTAAGGAATTCAAAGGTGTATACGAACGTGCATCAAGAAATATCTTAAGATTCGAGGCAGTATCCACAGGTGGAGCAAAAGAAGCAAAAGAAACAATTATTTCTGCTGACGATGATAATGCGGCAGACTTAATCGGAGAAGATTTCTATGATAACCTTATGGAAGAGATTGAACTATTAGATGGCGCAGCAGCAGAATTAGATATGGACAAAGTACATCAGGGAAAATTATCACCAGTATTTTTCGGATCAGCTCTTACAAACTTTGGTGTAGAACCATTCTTAGAGCATTTCTTAAAGATGACAAACAGACCGCTTGCAAGAACATCTAAAGGAGAAGAAGTAGATCCTGTGAAAAATGGATTCTCAGCATTTGTCTTTAAGATTCAGGCGAACATGAACAAAAACCACCGAGACAGAATCGCATTTATGAGAATCTGCTCTGGAAAATTCGAAGCAAACATGGAAGTAAAACATGTACAGAGCAAGAAAAAAATGAGATTATCCCAGCCACAGCAGATCATGGCACAGGAACGTAAGATCGTTGATGAAGCTTATGCGGGAGATATCATCGGTGTATTTGACCCAGGAATCTTCTCTATCGGAGACACTGTCTGCCTTCCAAAAGATGACTTTGAATACGAAGGAATTCCAACATTCGCACCAGAGCATTTTGCAAGAGTTATTCAGTTAGATTCCATGAAAAGAAAACAGTTTGTTAAAGGTGTCGAACAGATCGCACAGGAAGGAGCTATTCAGATCTTCCAGGAACACGAGGCAGGATTTGCAGAGATCATCGTAGGAGTTGTAGGAACACTGCAGTTTGATGTATTAAAATATCGTCTGGAAAATGAATATAACTGTGAGATCCGTTTAGAACCGCTTCCATATCAGGCAATCCGCTGGATCAAAGACCGCGATACAGATATGAACAAGCTTCGTGGTGTATCTGAAGTGAAGAAAGTAAAAGATATGAGAGGAAATCCATTATTACTGTTTAAAAATGAATGGGGAATTCAGTTTGTATTAGACAGAAATGAAGGACTAGAGCTTGTTGAATTCAGCAAAGAATAAACCGGATAATTGTATTATTTTTAGAAAAGCAAAAAGATTGTAACTTAAGTAAAAGAATGATATATTATACTAGAGTAGTTCTTAAGATAGAAAGAATACTCTGATATTATGCCAACATTAGAAAAGAGATTGTTATGGGAATGATAGATATTCATACACACATATTATACGGGGTTGATGACGGGGCTAAGACGCTCAGTGATTCAATGGAACTTCTGGATGAAGAACGTGAACAAGGTGTGGATACAGTGATAATGACTTCTCATTACGGACCGAAGTTTGGATATCCGGACAAAGAGATAATAATGGAACATTTTGAAGAGATTTCCAAGAAAGCAGAGAAGTATTATCCAGAGATAGAGTTATATCTTGGAAGTGAATTATATTATCAGGAAAGTACGATCTCAGATTTAGACAGTGGTAAAGCATTGACGATGAATGGAACACGATATGTTTTAGTAGAATTTGGAGTGAACGATCCTTATACATACATATATCGTGCGATCCAGAGCTTCGGATATGCAGGCTACATTCCGATCATAGCACATGCAGAACGTTATGAAGCAGTGTTCCGCCATATCAACAGGATTGAAGAACTAGTTAGTCTTGGAGCATATATTCAGATTAACGCAGAAAGTCTGATCGGGGGAATCTTTGACAAACGTTCATCTTTTTGTAAGAAGCTTACAAAAGAAGGACTGATACATTTTTTAGGAAGTGACTGCCATGATTTTAGAAACCGCAGACCGAATATGAAGAAAGCGGCAGAGGTAGTTCTTAAGAAGAATGCACAACAGATTCTTGAAACAAATCCAAGGAATATGTTGGAGGGGAAAAGTATCTAAGGAAAGGGAAGCAATATCTATGTATGAATTAGAAAATGACGATGAAATTGAAATTGATTTAAGGGAGTTATTTCTTGCATTAAAGAAAAAAATGAGACTGTTTCAAGTTTTGTGTAAACACAAAAAACTGATATAAGATTAATCAATAGTTATGAGGGTTATGAGTCAAATTTTGACTCATAGCCCTTATCTGCATTATACAAAAGATTTTAGGCATGTCAAATAAACCTGTCTAAAAACACAGATTTTTAATACATATATTTTTCTAATCGTTCTTCAAAAAATATATCTAATTGTGCACGGATCTGGCTCCAGTCTCTTCTGCGACCAGTCCATTTTTTTGTGATGTCCATCGTTGCCAAATAAAGCATTTTTAATAAGCTGTCATCAGTTGGAAATACAGTTTTGCTTTTTGTCACTTTTCGCAACTGACGATTGAATCCTTCGATGGCATTTGTTGTATAAATAAGTTTTCTAACCTGTTCTGGATATTTAAAATAAGTAGCCAGTGTTGCCCAGCGTTCGCTCCATGATTTATAGATTTTTGGATATTTTGAGTTCCACTTTTCTCCGAAATCTTCAAGATTTTCTAAAGCGATATCTTCCGTTGGTGCAGCATAGACTGCCTTTAGATCAGCCATTACTTTTCGATTGTCTTTATAAGATACATATCTTGTGGTATTTCGTATCTGATGAATGATGCACTGTTGTATCTCTGTCTGTGGAAATACAGCTTCGATTGCCTGTGGAAATCCTGTCAGTCCATCCACACATGTGATCAGAATATCTTCAACGCCACGATTTTTCAGCCCATTGATGATAGAAAGCCAAAATTTAGCACTTTCATTATCACCCACATACATTCCAAGGACTTCTTTTTTACCATCCATGTTGACCCCAAGAGCGATATAAACAGCACGTTTTACAATTCGGCCTTCACTTCGCACATGATAGTGGATTGCATCCATATAAACAACTGCATAGACTTCTTCCAAAGGTCTTTCCTGCCATTCTTTTACGATCGGAAGGATCTTATCTGTAATCCTGCTGATCGTACTGTCTGATATATCAATGTCGTAGAGTTCTTTCATGTGAGATTCAATATCTCCGGTCGTCATGCCTTTTGCATACATGGAGAGAATCTTTTCCTCCATGTCCTGGGTAACAGTATTCTGATATTTTTTGATTAATCTGGGTTCATATTCGCCATTACGATCACGAGGAACAGCGATTTCCATATCCCCATAACTGGTATGCATGGTTTTCCCAGAATGACCATTGCGACTGTTATTGGTATCTTTATTACGATAATCATATCTGGAATAACCTAGTTCCTCATTAAGTTCTTCATCCAGAGCACCTTCAAGGATCACTGACATCATATCACGCATGATTGCATTAACATCTGTTCCATTTTTTACACTGATATCATTGTCCTTTAAATATCCTTGCATTAATTGTCTTAATGCTGCTTTTTGTGGTGTGTCTCCTTTTCTTCTTCCCATAAAAAAACCTCCAAACTGAGTAATATTATCTTACATCAGTTTGAAGGTTTACACAAACTTTGGGATACTCCCAAAAAAATTGTCTGGATTCTGCTTACAACGATCGTGTTTGCAGGAGCAGCAGGACTCATTACCAAATTTGCAATGACACCAGTTTATTCTTCCAGTGCACAGCTTTATGTTATGTCTAAGAGTGGAATTTCACAGTTAACAGACTTAACAATGGGAACACAGCTTACACAGGATTATATGGTAATTGTTAAGACAAGACCAGTGCTTGAACAGGTGATCAATGATCTGAAACTTGATATGGATTACAAAGAATTAAGCGAAAAGATCACAGTTGAGAATCCAACAGATACACGAATCATGCAGATCACAGTATCTGATAATGATCCAGAACTTGCGAAGAACATCACACAGGATCTTGCAGAAGTAACATCAAAGACAGTTGCAGAGAAGATGGATGTGAAATCACCAACGATCATTGAGAATGCTTATAAGTCAGAACAGCCAGACAGCCCAAGTCTCAAGAAGAATGTAGCGATCGGAGCGATTCTTGGATTTATTCTGATGGCAGCAGCAATTGTGATCCAGTATCTGATGAATGATACAATCCTTAAGGAAGATGATATTGAGAAATATCTTGGAATCAATACTTTAGCGCAGTTACCATTAGTGAAAGGTACATCAAAGCGTACAAAGAAAGTAAAGAGGGCGAGGTAGTACAATGAAGAAAGTAACAATGAATCTGCCAGAGGTCAAAGACTATCGTCTGACAGAAGGATTAAATCAATTAAAGACAAATCTTGCATTTTGCGGAAAAGACATCAAAGTTATTATTATAACAAGCAGTGTGCCAAACGAAGGAAAGAGTTCAGTTGCATTTGATCTTTCCAAGACGATGGCAGAAGGCGGTAAGAAGATTCTGATGGTTGATGCAGACCTTAGAAAGTCCGTGCTGGCTGCGAAGTATCATATTCAGGGAATTGATAAAGGATTAAGTCATTACCTGACAGGACAGGCAGAAATCGAAGATATCATCTATGAGACAGAGACAGAAGGATTTTATCTGTCCGTTGCCGGACCATTATCACCAGATCCAACAAGTCTTCTTGATTCTGATCAGTTTCAGAAATTTATTGACAAAGTAAGAGAAGATTACGACTATGTGATCATTGATGCCCCTCCTCTTGGAGTAGTGATCGATGCAGTGATCATTGGCAAATACTGTGATGGTGCAGTTCTTGTGATCGAGCAGGGAGTTATCAAACGTAAAGTAGTACAAGATGTCATCAAGCAGCTTAAGAGGGGCGAGGTGCGTATCCTTGGGGCTGTATTAAATAAAGTTGATGAACGTATCGGAGCGTATGGAGCTTATGATTATAAATATTCATATTCATACTATGGTGATTCTGATGCGGAAGACAGACATTAAAATACTTAATAAGGAGGAATGTAAGTATGAGTAACAAAATGATCAAGAAAGCAGCAGCTTGTACATTACCAGCAGTTATGGCTTTCGGACTTGTTGCAGTTACAGATGCACCAAAGACAACAAATGTAAGTGCTGCAACAAAAAAAGTTAAGAAACTTTCTTTCAAAAAGAAAGGCTATGTAATGAAGAGTGCAGGACGTTGGATGAACGTAAGAATCCGTCTGATCTTTTCACCAAAAAGCTCTAAAACTAAGAATCTGACTTACAAAACAAGCAACAAAAAGATTGCGACAGTTTCTAAAACAGGTATCTTAAGAACAAAGAAAAAAGGTACAGTGACAATCACAGCAATTGCTAAGAATAATAAGAAAGCAAAAGCTACAATGACACTGACTGTTGGTAAAGTTGTAAAAACTCTGAAGTTCAAAGAAGGAACAAAGAAAACAGTAACAGCTGGAAGCAAGTTTACACTTCACCCAACATACAAACCAAAAGATGCTGCAACAAAGGCAGTAACATGGAAATCAAGCAATACTAAGGTTGCAACAGTATCATCTAAAGGTAAAGTAACAACAAAGAAAGATGGTACAGTAACAATCACAGCAACAGCAAAAGACGCTGGTAAGAAGAAAGCTACTTTTAAAGTAACTGTTAAGAAAAAAGCAGTAACACCAGCAAAACCTACAACTGAAACATTAATACCAGTTGCTACAGGTAATGGAAAAGTTAAATTAAGCGGAATCGATCCAAAGGCATCACAGTATGTTTTAAAATACAAAGATAACAGTGTAACTATTTCAGCAAAAGAAGCAAAAGAAGCATTAGGATATCTTGATAATCCAGAATCTGGTTACCAAGCTTGGGTAAATACATCATATCGTGAAAAAGGATTTGTATCAGTATCAGGTAAAGGTAATACAAAAACTGTAACATTGACTGCAAATACAAAATACGCTGGTAAATACGAAGTAACTGTAACAGAAGTAAGTGTTGGAAAAGAATATAAAGTTCATGCAAAAAGAGTAACTACTGGTGGAACACGTGATATTACAGTAACAGTTAGTAATGGAGTAGTAACAGCTAAGAATGATAAAACTGGTGTTGAATATACAGCTCAGAAAGAAAATGGTAAATATTCTATCGAATTACCAGAATCCATTGGAAACAATGTAACAATCATTCAGACAGTTGCAAAATAATAAATATCATTTTAAATGATAATTAAAGGAATTCTGGAGGAGATCCTTCTCTGGAATTCCTGTTTTGTTATAATTTAATCTTACAAACCAAACATATAGTAAAGAATCAAAGGAAGAGCGTATCAATGAAGAAAAAGATTACAGCATTTATAATGTCTGTATGCCTGGTTGCTGCTATGATCGCAGATCCAGTTCAGGCAGCTTCTAAAAAGGCATATATTAAAACAGGAGTCAGCAGCAAAGTAACTGTATTATGTGGCAAGACTGTTAATTTAAAAGCAAAGACAGTAAACAAAAAGAAGAAGATCACATATAAAAGTTCAAAGAAATCAGTTGCAACCGTAAGTTCCAAAGGAATCGTCAAAGGGAAAAAATACGGAACAGCAGTGATCACACTCAGAGCAAGTGGAATGAGTGCAAAAAAAGTGAAAGTCTATGTAAGAAAACCAGTGACTTCTATTAAATTAACTTCAAAATCATCTCTGAAACTTGGAAAAGGAAAGACATCACAGATCAAGACAAAAGTATATCCAGGTGAAAAGCAGATGGTAAATGCGAAATTGTATTACAAAAGCAGTAATACAAAGGTTGCAACCGTAAGTTCCACTGGAAAGATCACAGCAAAAAGTGGAGGATATGCAAAGATTACAGTTTCCACAAGCAAGAGTGCAGGAAAAGTATGCACAAAATATGTAGATGTATTTATTTATGATGGATTTAACGATGTCTGTATGGAAACATCAGGAAACAAAACAATTTATACATTTAATCCATCATGGAAATCTGTAACGATCAAATTCACAAGTAATGGGAAAACATATTCTTTTAAAACAAGTGATCTAGGCAGCGATGTGAAACAAGCTTTTAATACACTGACATCTTTTGCAGGATTTAAGATCACAAAATATGGCGTAAAAGTAATGAAAGATGCGAACAAAGGAAAAAATATTGTTAATTTCCGAATTGTAAAAACAGGTGAAAATTATGATGTTTTAGTAGATAATACAAGATATCAGTTAACATTCTATAAAAAGATTAAAGGAAAAGTCTCATTTACAGTAGAAAAATAAAAAAACACAAAAATCACTTGACAATTAAAAATAAAGCATGATATAATATCAAAAGTTGCGAAAGAGCAACCAAAACAACAAAGAAGAGTATCCACTCTCACCTTAGCACATAAGATAGTAGAAGAAGTGACTTGGGTTAATATTTAAGAATATGATATTTCGTGATCATGCTTGAATTTTATGTGGATAGTCTTATAACTATCCACTTTTTTAATTATCATGGAGGTGTAATTATCAGCGAATTAATGATTAACGGACAGATCAGAGATAAAGAAGTACGTCTGATCGCGAATGATGGCGAACAGCTTGGAATTATGTCCGCAAGGGAAGCACAGAAGTTAGCAGATGAAGCAGGATTAGATCTTGTCAAGATCTCACCAAAGGCCAAACCACCGGTTTGTAAGATTATCGACTACGGTAAGTACAAATACGAGCAGACAAGAAAAGAAAAGCTGGCGAAGAAGAAACAGAAAGTCATCGATGTGAAAGAAGTCCGCATGTCACCAAACATTGACACAAACGACTTAAACACAAAGATTAATCATGCAAAGAAATTCCTTTCCAAGGGTGCAAGAGTGAAAGTCACACTTCGATTCAGAGGAAGAGAACTTGCCCATGTAAACGCAAGCAAGTATATCTTAGATGATTTCGCGAAAGCATTAGAAGATGTAGCCACCATCGATAAGAAACCTAAATTTGAAGGAAGAAGCATGACAATGTTTTTAGCTCCAAAGAACAACTAGGAGTTTAAGATATTCAAATATGAGTAGATACAAGCAGGATTAAGGAGGAAATAACCATGCCAAAAATGAAGACATGTAGAGCAGCTGCAAAAAGATTTAAAAAGACAGGAACAGGAAAATTAAAAAGAAATAAGGCATACAAGAGCCATATCTTAACAAAGAAATCTCCTAAGAGAAAGAGAAATTTAAGAAAAGCTGCAATGACAGATGCAACAAACGAAAAGAACATGAAGAAGATTTTACCATATCTGTAAGATGGATCGTTAAGGAGGAAATGTAAGCAATGGCAAGAATCAAAGGCGGAATGAACGCAAAGAAAAAACACAATAGAGTATTAAAACTGGCTAAAGGATATAGAGGAGCTAGATCTAAACAGTATAGAGTAGCAAAACAGTCTGTAATGAGAGCTTTAACAAGTTCTTACGCAGGAAGAAAACAGAGAAAACGTCAGTTCAGACAGTTATGGATCGCACGTATCAACGCTGCTACAAGAATGAACGGACTTTCTTACAGCAAATTCATGCACGGATTAAAATTAGCTGGTGTTGACATCAATAGAAAAATGTTATCTGAGATGGCTATCAGCGAACCAGAAGCATTCAAAGCTTTAGTAGACGTTGCAAAAGAAAAATTAGCTTAATTCATAGAATTAACATTGTAAAAACATCTTGACTTTAAAGCGGTGGTTATCAGTCTCAATAGACAGATGGCCATCGTATTTTTTACATATGGCAGTGACTGATTTAAGACCTGTACCGACGCAGTTTTTGCGGCGAGAGGATAAGAAGAAGCCACTGTCTGTTTTTTTGATCTCATGCTCATAAGGGTTCTCGATGAGCAGAACAAAAGCACCAGGAGAAGTCTGTCTGGCTTTGAGATGGATGAATTTCTCATACTTCTGTAATGTCTTACATTCAAGGTAAGCATTTTCTAAAAGATTTCCAAGAACAATACAAAAATCAACAGGAGAGATAGGAGTGAGCGTTGGAAAATCAACGGCAAATTTTGTTTTGATCTTATCTTGTTCACATAAAAAATCATAATGTGATAAAATGGCATTCACAGCGGGTTCACGGCAGTAGATCTTAGTCTGTAAAGAAATAGATGATTCATATTGGGACAGATACTCCTTTAATTCCTCATAATCTCCTTGATTTAACAATCCAGAGATAACAGTGATCTGATGACGGAAATCATGACGGATCGCTCTTGTCTCCTGTACATGCTGGGAAAGTTGAGAATATTCTTTTGCCTGAATCTCCAGAATCTTTTGTTCTTCTAACATATACTGATTTTCTACATAACTATGGATGATAGTATAAAATAAGACATACAAAAGAAATACAAAGACCAGTAAAGTGAGCATCATGGAAAAGTAAACATGTAGATCATGATAGGTATAGATATCATAATAATTGTGTGGAATATAAGTAAAAACGAGAAAAGTAAAACAGCATGGGAAAATACACGCAATCCGCCAGACAAAGGCATTGTGGAAATTCGTAACCATCCATCCAAGATATTTCCGGGCGGGTTTATATAAGATGATATCAGTGAAAACCAGAAAGATCAGTTGTGCGATCATGGATTCTGGATAAAATTCTGTACTTTGTCCATGTGGATGAAAGATGACACCGAATGTATGATAGATAACATAAGAAAGAGAACCAAGACAACATGCAGTCAACATAACAAAGAGAGAAGCAGAAAGCATCAGGTTCGTTTCTTTTTGAAATAGATAGAAGAACACAGGCACAGCAAGGAATATAAGAATATTGCCCAGATCCTGTTGAAAGATCATATACGGAATGATCAACAGAACAAAATAGCATACAAAAACAAGGCTGATCTTGATCAGCAGATGGCAGATCGGAGTCTTTAGATGATCGATCACTGGAAACAGGCAAAAAACTGCCAGTGGAATGATGATTGTAAATGTACATAAATATGTAAAAATATCATAAAAAGTCATAAAAGATCATGCCTCCTCAAGTTTCAAAAACTGGTATTTGATATATTGCTCTCGGATCTGCTTGCGTCCTTTCGTTTTGATCGGAAAACACTTTGAATCTGTCATTTCGAAGTAATCGGATTCCATTGTCTTAATATAGTCCATATTCAACATGATTCCACGGTTGCACTGAAGAAATCTTGAATCATCCAGATGATCTGTGACAGAATAAAAAGGAAGCCGGAAAGCATGTGTTCCATTCGTTGTATGAATGATCACCTCATGATTATTTGAGTAAATATATTGAATCTTTGATAATGGAAAATGAACATCAAAAGAACGATATTCAAAAGATAATTCAGCTTCCTGCTCAGGAAGAAGCGCTAAAGCATCATCAAGTACGTGAAAGATCTGTGTGGATTCAAAAGGCTTTAAAATATAATCAAAAAAATGAAAAGGGGCAGCTTCAAAAATGTGTTCTTTACTTGTTGTTAAGAATACGATCATCACTTTGGAATCCATCTGACGGATCTTGCGTACAATATCGATCCCGTTCAGTTCATTTAGATAAATATCCATAAAGATCAGATCAAAATCTCCAGGAACATAGGTATTCAAAAAAGAATTACCATCACTATAAGAAGAAATATCAAAGGAGATGTTTCTTTCATATTCATAAGTACGGAGAGTGTCGAAAATAAGCTTCTGTTCTAATTTATTATCATCAACGATTGCTAACTTCATATTAGTACTCCTTGTTGTAGGGAAATTGGGGTTTCTTTAAGTATAACTTGCAAATGAATGGAAAGCAAGAAATGGGAACTATAATTTTTGTAAACAATAGGATGTGTGTGGAATGCATTTCATTTTGTACAAAAATGTGTCATAATGTAAGAAAAAGAACTGGCAGGAAGGAGATCGATAATATGAATAAAATATATGATAAAGTAAAGGAATGTTATAAACAAGTAAATGAAATGACAGAGTTTAAACCACAGATCGCATTGGT
>OGRC01000612.1_pt1 | contig 28520 bp, 27 predicted proteins | sample 1553431 | NCBI WGS metagenome assembly OGRC01 (sample SAMEA2580064, study PRJEB22360) | human gut metagenome | biome: human gut; feature: human-associated habitat; material: faeces | place: Denmark | collected 2008/2010
AGAGCAACAGACTCATAATCTGGAGGTCCCTGGTTCAAGCCCAGGCTGGTCCACTTTCAAAATCAAGCACTTACGATAAATCGCAGGTGCTTTTTTCTTTGTCTGCGTAAACAATGCGTAAACAAACTGTTTGAGTTGATTATGTTTACGCATAGAATTTCTATGAAACTCCATGCAATCCTAATTCCTCTATATACGGGATAGTAGCATAAGATTGCGTTGTTTTCCACTCATTTGCCTGTTAAATAAGCTCAAATATATTCCATTTGCATATCTGCAAGAAAAAATGTTGTAATTTTGTAAGTGCAACGCATTTATGGTAAGCCATGACCTCAATGGTGCTCTTTCTTGAAAAAGAAAAGTGAGTTTGCCTAACCTTCATGGGAGGGTCATCCCATTCCGATGAATCAAAGCGTAAAGGGAGTGTTAGTCGGAAGGCACTCTATGACAAACGAAACGCGAGAGTTGCTTCAGGGGTTGAGACCGATTAGCATAAGCCCGGTTACCAGTCAGCGACAGAAAACAACGAGATTGCACCGCTGCATATAACGACAATGTTTTTATCCGTCAAAGGATAGGGACTCAGTAGTTATATGCAGCGTTTTGTATATGTACGCCTCACATTGCAAAACGGCTGTATTCAGAGGTTATGTTGAACATAAACAATGAATGCAATGGAAAAATTGACAAAGTCCCTGCCTCTTTTCAAAGAGCGGAATTGCTCTGTTTCTATCGTGTTGGATTCACGTACTCGCAGAAAAAATGCGTATGAGTTTCCACTATCTCTTCGCTTCACGATAGACCGCAAATTCTTTTATTTTACGGTAGGAAGCTCTTATACCGAGAAAAAGTTTTCAGACATCTGCAATGCGACTAAATGCAAGAGTGAGAACTACAAACTTCAAAAAGAATGGAAAGACACCTTTGTTCCCAAATACAAAGAAGTTTTGAGTAACCTGAACAAAGGAGGTATCCTAACATTTGAAATGGTGCGCCAACGTATTATGGGTGAGGATGTGGCACTATCAGAAAAGGAAATAACCATGTCACAATCGTTTATCAGTATATGGGAGCAAGTCATCAAAGGTTTCAAAACTGATGATGGCGGAGCACGTTTTACCACGGCTGAAAGCTACGAGTGTGCGCTCAAATCATTCAAGAAGATACTTGGGACAAATACAATCAAAGGATTTTGTATCAGTGCCGCAGAAATTCAGAAATGGAAAGAGGGGATGCACAATGGAGTAAAAGACGAGAATGGCGCAATAGCAGGTAAAATCAGCGACACTACGGCTGGTATCTATTTGCGCTGTTGCCGTGCTGTATGGAACAAGTGTGTGCATGAAGGCTACCTCAAAGATATTCCTTATCCTTTTTCCAACAAGAAAGAAAAAGGGCTCGTCAGTATTCCCAAGAGCGCAAAGCGTAAACAAAGTTTCTTAAATGTCAGTCAAATGACGGAACTTTACAATCTTTTTGTCTCAAAGAAATATCCAGAGCATTGGCCGGAAGAATATGTGAAACGTGCCCACTACTCATTGGGATTGTTTCTTGCCCAATACCTATGCAATGGCTTCAACATGGCTGATGCAGGTCGATTGACTTATGACAACTATTATTACCAGACAGATGGCAAGGCTTTCCGCTTCAACCGAAAGAAAACTTCCCGAAGAAGTGCTGACGGTTCTGAGGTAATAGTTCCCATCATCCCTCCTTTACAATATGTTTTAGATGAAGTGGCAGCACCTCCGACTCGTGGCGGTGTGGTATTCCCCAACATATTAAAAGGTGCGGAAACAGAAGAGTTACGCCGTAAATATACCATGCAGGAAAACTCAAATGTAAAAGACCGTGTTATCAAAATATGCCATGAAGTACTACACTGGGATAAATCCATCTGTCCGTCCGGCACATGGTGCCGTCACTCGTTTGCGACCAATCTACATAATGCCGGAGTAGATATGGATTATATCTCTGAAAGCATGGGGCATTCATCTTCCGACCATGCCATCACACAAATCTACATTGAGCATTACCCTCTTGAAATCCAAATGGAGAATAACTCGAAGCTGTTGAACTTGACAAAAACCTCTGAAAGAGATTGGTTATTGGAGAAACTGGCGAGTATGTCCGCTAAAGAATTAGCCAAGTTATTTACACGAACATAACATGACTTTGAAGATGATAAATTTCATAGAGAGAATAAAAGACTATCTCACAAGAAAGGATTGCGCAGATATGACTATTCGTGCGTGGAAATCAGCCAATGAAGAGTTATATGCCAATTTCTGTAAACGCATGGATGATGTAGGCAAAGGGAATTTATCCGTTTTGATAGATATGTACCAGATGATGCGGGATTGTACACCACCTGAAGCCTTGATGCTGTATAACTGGCTCTCTGATTTCATGAATGGTCAAGATGTACAGAATATGACCAATCAACAATGGGCTGGCAAATATACAGACATTGTAGCACAATGTATCACCAACAAACGACTGTGGATAGGTATCAATATAAAAACAGGTGCAGTAGATTTACTTGCATCCGCGAAATCGGATTTATTGATGGTTCGTTCCGAAACACCGATTGAAATTTGGAATCATCTGCCACAAGAAACAAGAGTCTATTTGACTGGACAGTTGGATGCACTTATGAAAAACAGCAAAGGATGTTATCTATTGAGCAAGCTGGAAAGAAAGATGATGTACCAGTTCCTGACGTACATCTCCCAAATCATTTTCCTGTCCCATACCGTGTTTGTTGGTGAGTTTATGGCTAACCTGTATGATTATGTGATAGAGAAAAAGGAGACATTGGCTTATTGCATGTACTATTTCGTGATATTTGACCACGGCCTTTCACGTATGGCCAAATTACTTGACCGTCTATTAAATAGCGAAGAGGTTGATCATGGCGACATGGTTCTAATAAAATCATGTGTTGCTGCTCTTGTAACCCAAAGCATTGAAATAGGGACTGAAAGCAAAACCGGATGGGAAGATACGGCGGAAGGCTGTAATTCGGAAATCTGGAAAGAGGTTATGTTTGCCTTACGAAAAGTAAAAGGCAAACGGGGGAATAGAAAGGTTATACAATCATTGGATGATATTCTTGTGGGCGACAAGGAACGCATCAAGCAAGGCATCCGCTTGTTTCTTGAAGAGAACAAAGAAGACATAAGCCTTGCCTATCTGTTGAAGGCATTGGTAAAGGCAGGCAGGATAAAAGCATCTATAAGATACATGACGTTTCATCGTACCATAGAACAATTCTCCCAACGACATTACGGGCACGATATACCACAGAAACGATACGGGGAAATCAAGGAACTGACTTTGAACTCGCCCCAAAGAGGAAGCAGTTACACTAAGGCGAAACGAATAATAGACCGATGGACGGATTATTTTATCAATAACGGGTAGTTGGGAAATCCAGCTATCCGTTTTTTCTGCGAACAACTGTTGTAATACGGTCGGTTAAATTAAGGTATAAATAAACCGACCAATACACAGAATTTCATACACTACCTTTGCTTGTGAAATCGGTTTCACAGAGTTGCACCGAGGCTTAAAGTATTTAATAACCAAACAAGTAAAGGTATGGAAGAAAAACTCAATTTTACCCAACTACTCCAAAAACCCATCGCCATGATGACGGGTGAGGAGCTTTGTTTTCTCATCACCAGGAGTGTAGAGAGTACAGAAGGGACCACTCCCCAAGTGGCATCCAAAGGCAATTACTATGGTATAGAGGGTATTGCCCGTGTGTTCGGGTGCAGTGTACCTACGGCCAACCGCATTAAGAAGAGCGGTATCATAGACAAGGCTATCACACAGATAGGGCGAAAGATTGTGGTGGACGCAGACCTTGCGCTGTCTTTGGCAAAGGAATCAGGTGGAATCCACATTAAAGAATGATGGTATGGATGACAATTGGAAAAAAGACTTGGCAACAGATAGCTACGGGAATCCTGTTCGTTCTATCGCAAACCTCCGACTTATTTTCACATTGGATGAGAATCTTCGTCAGATAAGGTACGATAACTTCTGTCAAGACGATGTATGTTTCAACCCTTTGTTCCGCAATGTCAACGGCAACAAGATTGATGAAGAATCGGCAGGAAAGATACAGGACTACTTGGAAAGAACATATAGAATACGCCTGACACAGAATAAGGTATTTGAGATACTGAAGACCACTTCTTCTGAACGCAGTTTCAATCCTGTGCAGGAATTTATAACACAAGAGATATGGGACGGACAACCTCGTATAGCCACGACTATCATAGATTATCTCGGAGCCAATGACAATCCGCTTGTTAGGGAACAGACAAAACTTTGGTTCGTGGCGGCTGTGGCCAGAGTATTCAGCCCAGGTTGCAAGTTTGACAACGTACTGACCTTGCCGGGTCCGCAAGGCATTGGGAAAAGTACCTTCTTCAAAGCCATCAGTGGTAGATGGTTCAACGATTCGTTCTCTTTTGCCAGTGGTGACAAGGAGAAAGTTGAAACCATAACTAATGGCTGGATTATTGAAATCAGTGAGTTGAATGGTTTGAAACGGGCGAATGATGCGGAAGCTGCCAAGGCTTTTCTAAGCCGTTGCAGTGATTATATGCGTCCGGCTTACGGGCATAAGGTGGTGGAGTTCATGCGACATAATGTCTTTGCTGCAACTACTAATGAAATGAACTTTCTGCAAGGAGACAATGGAAACCGCCGATGGTGGATTATCCCGGTCAAAGGTAACAATCATGTGTCAGATTGGTTGGATGATTTGCAGCGTTCCGTTCCTCAACTTTGGGCGGAAGCATATACCTATTATCGGCAAGGAATGAAACTCTACTTGTCACCGGACATGGAGAATGAGGCCAACGAGGTGCAGATGCAACATTCCAACATCCTTGTTGACCCCATTATGGAAGATATTGAAATGTATCTGGAACGTGAGGTTCCTATCCAATATGCAAGCTGGATGATTCCGACACGACTGGCTTATCAGAAAGGAGCCTACTCAGAGCCAAATTCCACAATGACCTCACTCAATATGGTTTGTGCCCGACAGATTATAGAGGAACTTCCCAATGATTTGGTCAGACGAAATCCGTCCAAATACACTTTGCAATACATCAACCGCCTGATGTCCATGACTCCTAACTGGAAACGGAGTGAACAGGAGAAGGTCAAGGGGTTGCATCCTGCCTATTGCGACAAGACGGGACGGACGAAACACCCATGGGTGAGGGTGAACACTCCAAGTGAAGAGTTCTGCGCGACACTGCCAAGTGAACAGGAATTACCTTCTAATTTTAAAATAAGGGAAAAGAAAAACTTCTGTCCCTTTGTCCCCTTTTGCCCTTAAAAAAAGAATAAAAAGCAAAGAACGAACTAAAAGAAAAGTTACATAAAATGCTTGGGACATGGGACAATATAAAACAACAGTATGAGAAAAGAAGAACTTATCAAACAGCTACAAGCGCATGACTCGTTGTTGGCAAATGCGGTCAGCCACATGGTTACGTATGTTCAAGACCATTATCCCTCCACCTTTCCAAGTAAGGAACAGACCGAAGCGGTGAACAATTACCTGCGAAGTGTTCATGCTGATGGAGACGGAAGTATGTCAGAACGGAATTGTGAGCACCGGCGTATCGCTTCACAGAACATTACCATTGCCGCCATCCGTGTGTTAGACAGCCAACAACTGGACAGGCTGCAAAACGTACTTGACAACATCGCATACGACAAGGAGTATTATATGCCGGAGAGAGGATACTGCATACACCGCTGATTTTCTCTTTTGGCTGCACCAATTATAAAACTTATTCAAATTGACAAGCGATGAAAACAGACTTGAATTATTGCATAGTGCTTTCGTCAGAGCAGCTTGCATATCTGGCAGGAAGCAAATACGGCATCGACCGTATGAAGATTCTGCACCGACTAATAGAGGCGGCAGTACTGGAAGGAACAGAGTATGCCATGAAAGGTTTCTCCACAACCTTACAAGTCGGGCAAGCCATCCTTTCGGAAGTAGAATTATCCAGCAAGTTGGGTTATGACAAAAAGACCATATCCCGTGTACTTGACAAGATAAACCAGTTGGGAATTGTCTCATCCACGCAGAGTAATCGAACAAGCGTTCACACGCTGAAATGTATATCGGCATGGATGCTGGACGGTAACCGTATTGACAACCCATTTTATGTCCAGCTGAAAGACCGACAAAATGAAAGAAAGAATACGCCTATTATATCAGAAGAAGGCGAACTGTTTTCCCCTTCTTCTTTCCCTTCTGTTTCAGTTTCTCCACAGCCTGCGGCAAAGGAAGAATCTGGTGAGGGTATTCCGACAGATAATATGGCATAACCATATTGGGGAGGCTATGTGTCCGAAGTTGTTGTATGCGGTATTACAAGAAGTTCCTATGTCGCACAAATTCGCTTCGCTTATTCGTACTACGTAGGCGTATTCAGGCAGTCGCAAGCTCCCACCGTGCTGTCCCTTTTTAGATTGATGTTTCACCCATAGCATAACAGAGCATGAAGAAGAAAAAGAATACCAACAAAGATGTCGATGAAAAAAATGACGAGAAAGTTACAAGGCGTACCCTACGGCTTGAAGCCAGAGTAACCGAACAAGAATATACCCAAGCGGCTGAACTTGCCAAGACCTGCGGCTTATCCATGAGCGACTATGTGCGTCGTACTGCCTTGGGGCAACACCCACGGCAAAGGTTGACCGAACGTGAAGTGGAAGCTCTTTGCAGTCTGACAGATGCGAGGGGCGACCTTATCCGTATTGCGGCATCTGTGAAATCCATTCAAGCAGATAGACGGGCTATCTATTTCAGCGATACCCGGTTTGTGGAGCAATGGATGAGAGCTGCCACACAGCTCATCAACCGCTGGAGCCAGATAGAGAATTACCTTACTGAATAAAATTCCTTACCTGCTATGATAGCAAAAGCCAGTACCATATCGCATGGTGCAAATGCCATAAGATACTCCGTCAACAAGGAGAAAGCGGATATTGTCAAATCTAACCTGTTGCCCGAGGATATTTCATCGGAAGCGATGTATGGGCGAATGATGCTTGTGCAGAAACTGTTTGCTGAGAAAATCAATAAAGGCAGACCTCTCGGCAGAAATGTGATAAGAATCGAGATTTCCCCATCCGAAGAAGAGAGCAGGAACTGGTCAATGGATGACTGGGTAGATTTGGCGGATGAGTTCATCCGGGTATTTGATTCCATAAACCTTTCTCAAAAGACCAAACGGGCATCCTCAAAGCAGACCAATCTCAAAGGTTCACAATACATAGCAGTCCTACATCGTGATTCCAAAAGTGGTATTCTCCATCTGCATATTGATGCCAACCGTGTGGACATGGATGGCAAAATCAACGACAGTCATAAGATTGGTGAGAGGGCTGTCATGGCTGCGAACATCATCAACGAGAGACGGGGATGGGTACAGTCGGAAGAAATCAGCATACGTCACAAACAGGAAATATCTGACTGTTGCATGGAAATACTTCGCACAATAAATGAGTTCAGTTGGCAAAAGTATGAAACAGAACTGGTGAAGCGAGGCTATAAGGTACACCTGCAAGAAAAAGACGATGGCGGCGTTTACGGCTATTCCATCAAACGGGGGAACTCCACTTATAAGTCATCCGTGTTGGGTATCGGACGAAACCTTACTCCATCAAAGATTGAGGCTACTTGGGCAAAACTACATCCGCAGGAAAGGAAATCCGAACCGGCAAAGCCTGTTTCCCGACAAACACGGCCAGCAGACATTACACCTATTTCGCAACCTGTTATAAAACATTACGATATAGCGACAGATGAATATCACAGTTATCATGTGGAGATACCCGAAGTTGCAGATAATATCATCCGACAGGATTGCTCTTTGGAGGAAGCCCATCCATTGGCTAAAATCAAAGAGATACAATACACGTCTCTTTTGCTCTTTGCAGGGTATTTGGATGCTGCTACAAGTATGGCTGTTTCAAGTGGAGGTGGTGGTTCTGACACTGGCGGCTGGGGAAGAGACAAAGATGAAGATGAACTTGAATGGGCACGTCGCTGCGCAAAAATGGCAAACAGTATGTGCAAACGCAGGAAAGGACTTCATAGATAAACGAACAATCAATAACAAGAGTCATGGGAATTGGAAAATCAAAAATCACTCCATCAATAAACGTTGATGATATGCTTAAGACGGCAGAAATAGGCCATGAGATAGAGGCAGAGAAGCAGGATGCCGACAAGATGCTCGCAGAAATACGTGAAGCAAAAGAAACTTTATTGACAATCCATCAAGACCTTCAGAATGCAATTAAAGCAGAGGGTGATGCCACATTGTAATGCCATAATATTATATTATTTTTCTTATTATCAATTAGTTATGTATTACTGTAAAATAGACGAGTAACAAAATGGTAACAATATAAAGTTAAAAAAGAATAATTGCTCCTTCTACCTCGTTTTGGTGTGCAAAGATAATCAATTTTGGGCTAATGTGGTTATCTTCTTATACTTTCTCTTTTGTCTATTATTAGTTTTTAAGCGGAATCGTTATCTTTGCTCATATTAATGAAACAGAGAACATTATGGAAAATACAGAGTTTAAAGCTAAATTTGACAATATACAAAGGTTATTTGACCGTTGCATTAGCCATGCCTATGAAACTTTAGAAAGAAACATTTATATGAAATCCCAATACCTGAATACGGAACAGGTGGAAGAATTGGAGGGGAAAGAGTATATTCATAATGCTGATGAATTAGCGAGCTTATACATGAGTTATTCTGTACTAAGTGAGATGCAGCGTTGTTATTTCATACATGACTTCTTTTGGGAAAGCGGTTTTTATGAAGCCCTGAAGCCTGATGAAAAAAGAAAGTATCTTTTATTTTCCCCTCTTTCATTTGATTATTCCCGATATGAACAAAATAATTCAGTTTATGATGAAGAACTGCCTTATTTTTCTGTAGTTGTTAAAGCCGTTGTGTTGGAAAGATATTTGGCATACTTGCGAAAAAAGAAAGAGGACAGAACGCAGACGGAAATACAACCGCAGCTGGAACAGGAAGTGCAGAAGCAGATAACAAACACTGAGTTTTCGATAAAAGCTGTACCCCCTATTGCTGAAACAGAAAATCCTTTTGATTCAATTCTTAATGATAGACAGATTGAATTAATTGCGGATTGCATCAATGAGGTTAAGATATTCAATGCCTCTGTGACTGTTGATGATTTGAAAGCGATACTTTCCTGTAAGCCTAATACAATATTAAGGTCAAACAATAATAGATATGTCGCTTTTCTTTTTTCAGAATTAAGTAACAGGTCTTTGATTACCGCTAATTGGCAATCGGTCATTGCTAATAATAAACTGTTTCTTTCCAAAGACAAAAGTAGGGATAAATACCTCAATCAAGGGGATTTAGCCACAGCAACCAATTATGTGAAAGGCATCTCCCATGAGAAAGGATTTGCAACCATATACAACTATATCAAACAACTGAAAAGACTTTAAGAATAGGTTAAGACCTCAAACATAGCTTAATCCACTATCAAGCTAATCCTCAATACCTTTGCTCTCGTTAACGAAAAGAAAACGAGGGTGCGCACCTTCATATTGTTTCACTAAATCCCAAAAAGCAATATGGATAAGACATTAGAGATGCGAGTTGAGGAACTCGAACAGATGCTGTTTTTAACTAAGAATGTGCTTAGCTTTGATGAAGCGAGCAAATTTCTTAACCTTTCTAAAAGTTACCTGTACAAACTGACTTCGGGTAACTTGATACCTCACTATAAACCACAGGGCAAAATGCTTTACTTTGAAAAGGTGGAGTTGGAGGCGTGGTTGCGCCAAAATCCTATCAAGACACAGGCGCAAATAGAACAGGAAGCGCAGAAGTATATCCTCAATAACCGTCCTTTAAAGAAGTAAAGCTATGGAAGAAAAGAAAGTGACGGAGAAGAAGAAAGAGGATGCTATGACAAGAGAAGATTTTGCAGTCCTTTGGAAAACTATTCATTTGAAGATTACCGATACTTACGATGTGCCGCCCGAAATCCTTTGGGTGAATGGTTCAACTATTGGCACACTGGGAAATTTTAGCGCATCCACAGGTAAAGCCAAAAGTAAAAAGACGTTCAATATTTCTGCTATTGTGGCAGCAGCATTGAAGAATGATGAAGTGTTGCAATATTCAGCGTTCCTGCCCGAAAACAAGCGTAAAATTCTATATGTGGACACAGAGCAGAGCAAATACCACTGCCATAAGGTGATGGAACGCATCATGCGTTTGGCTGGTCTTCCTACCGATAAAGATAGAGAGGATTTTATATTTGTCGTGTTGAGGGAATGCACACCCGACAAGCGAAAGCAGATAATAGGCTATATGCTTGCTAATATGGAGGGAATTGGTCTTGTCATTATAGACGGCATCCGTGATTTGATGTACGACATCAACAGCCCCAGCGAATCATCCGACCTCATCAATCTTTTAATGCGATGGTCAAGTGAGTATAATTTGCATATTCACACAGTATTACATTTGAATAAAGGGGATGATAATACACGTGGGCATATTGGAACGGAACTTAACAACAAGGCTGAAACCGTTTTACAGATAACCAAAAGCACGCAGGATGTGGATATTAGCGAAGTAAAGGCGATGCACATTCGAGACAAGGACTTTGAACCGTTTGCATTTCGCATCAATGAAACTGCATTGCCCGAAGTTGTGAAAGACTATGTTTTTGAGCAACCCAAGCAGAACCGCAACTTTCCGCTTACGGAACTTACGGAGCAACAGCACCGTGAAGCGTTGGAAAACGGATTTGGAAAGGATGTAGTACAAGGCTATCCCAATGTTATCGCAGCCTTGAAAAAAGGTTACGCAAGTATCGGTTTTGAACGTGGGCGCAATATTCTCGTGGACTTGAACAAATTCCTTGTAAACAAGCGCATGATAATAAAAGAGGGGAAAGGCTACAAGTTCAATTCTGATTTCCACTACTAAAAGCAAGGTTGGTTTAGTCCGTGTGGTATATATAGAAGAAATGGACTTCTTTTCATTGTACGATTAAGTACAAGATAAGTTTAGTACAGTTTGGGTGTATATATAGCGGACTAAACGGAACTGATTCAATTATTCATTCACCAATACATTCAGATTATGACAATCGAAGAATCCAAAAATATAAAGTTGACAGACTATCTGCACAGTTTAGGCTATAACCCGATAAAGCAACAGGGCAATAGTCTTTGGTACAAATCACCCTTGAGAGAGGAACAAGAGCCTTCTTTCAAAGTGAATACAGACCGCAATTTGTGGTATGACTTTGGAACAGGAAAAGGCGGCAACATCCTTGCATTGGCACAGGAGCTTTACGCATCCGACAGTTTACCCTACCTTTTAGACCGTATAGCGGAGCAAAGCCCCTCTATCCGTCCCGTTTCTTTTTCCTTTCGCCAGCAGTCATCAACGCAACCGAGTTTCCAACATTTGGAAACAGTACCGCTTTCCTCTCCTGCCTTGTTTGCATACTTGCAGGATAGAGGCATAAATACAGCACTTGCGAAAAAAGAATGTATGGAAGTCCGTTTCTCGCTTAACGGTAAATGGAACTTTGCCATCGGCTTCCCTAACGCATCGGGAGGTTACGAGGTACGCAATAAATATTTTAAGGGCTGCATAGCTCCTAAAGACATCACCCATATACGTCAGGCTGGAGAACCTAAAGAAACCTGCTATGTGTTCGAGGGGTTTATGGACTATCTTTCTTTTCTGACCTTGCGACAGAAAAATTGTCCTGATTATCCCGACTTTGACAAGCAGGACTATCTTATTCTGAACTCTGTTTCCAATCTTTCCAAAGCCTTGTACCCGTTGGGGAATTATGAGAAAATACATTGTTTTTTCGACAATGATACGGCAGGGATAAGAGCCGTACAGGAACTTTATAAAGAGTACAGTTTCCGTGTCCGTGATTCCTCACGCATTTATAGTGGCTATAAAGATTTGAATGATTATTTGTGTGGGAAACGGTTGATGCAGTCGGCAGACTTGACACAGCAGACCAAGCAATCACAGACGGTCAAACAAACCGACAGGCAGGAACAACAACCAGCCAAAAAGAAAAGCAGAGGGTTCAGAATGTAGTTACCGCACGCTTTCCACAGGCTTTTGAGTAAGTAAAAGCCATAGCTCAATAGGGCGTTTTCTTCACGCAGTGCAAGCACCGCTAAAAACGCCCTATCGAGCAAAGGGGCATCGCCCCTTTTGAAACCCCGTGAGCCATGCGGCGAATGTGTAAGGCAAACGGAATTGTCTAACGAAAAACAGATTACAACATGGGATATTTCACCCTTGATTTCAAGAAAGCAAAGGGAGCATCTGACGCTCGTATGTCCGACCATATCGAGCGCAGAGTGATAGCTCCGAATGTGGATCCTACACGTACACATCTTAATCGGGAACTGGTGGAACTTCCCGAAGGTGTGACGGTACGTGATGAAGCGATAGCGCATCGCATCAAGTCGGCAGGCATCAAACGGAAGATTACACCCGACCAAGTAAGGGCTATCCGTGTTATGATGTCGGGAACACACGAGGATATGATGAAGATACAGCAAGATGGGCGTATGGACGAATGGTGCAACGACAGTATGGAATGGTTGCACAAGACTTTCGGACGGGAGAATACCGTTTCTGCAGTTCTGCATATGGACGAAACCACACCTCACATACATGCTACCATCGTACCGATAGTAACAGGAGAGCGCAGGAAAGCAAAACAGAAGCAAACGGAGGGTAAGCGTTCCTACCGAAAGAAAACGGATGCAGTCCGGCTATGTGCTGATGATGTATTGAACCGTGACAAGTTGATAGGCTACCATGACGACTACGCCAAAATCATGGATAAATACGGTTTGCAACGTGGCGTGCGTGGTTCGGAAGCAAGGCACGTCACCACAGCCCAGTATTACCGTGATTTGAAGCGGCAGGCGGGCGAACTGGAAACGGGCGTGCAACAACTCCAAGAGGAAAGGGAGGAAGCGGAGAAGCGGTTAAAACAGGTTAAGAAAGAAATAGGAACGCAGAAACTTGAAGCGGTCAAGACCGAAGCAAAAGCCGCTCTTATTGCAAAGGTGGGTTCTCTTTTGGGTAGTGGGGAAATCAAGGAGCTTAAACAGGAGAACAGGCAACTGTATGAAGAAGTTACCAGCCGTGACGAGAGCATAGAAAGGCTGCAAACCATGATGCGGGAGCAGCAGAAACAACACCGTAAGGAATTGACAGAAGTACAGGCGAAGCACATTGAAATACTGAACGAGAGGGACAAGGAAATTTCACGTCTTAACCGTATCATTGAGAAGGCGTGCAAATGGTTTCCATACTTCATGGAGTTACTCCGCATTGAAAAGCTATGCCGCCTTGTCGGTTTCAATCAGGAATTGACAAACAAACTTGTAAAAGGCGAGCCGATTGTGTGCAGTGGAAATTTGTACTCGGAGGAATATAGACGAAAATTTGCAACGGAAAAGACCGGTTTCCAAGTAGTTAAGAATCCGACAGATAATACGAAGTTGGTTCTAAGCATTAACAGACAACCGATTTCCGAATGGTTCAAAGAGCAGTTTAACAAACAACATCAGAACATACAGTCAAAACAGGAACAGAAAAGGAGTAAAGGATTTAAATTGTAAATCCTTTATTTAGCTAAAATATACAAAAGGTAAATCTAATATAATTCACGATTTGATTTTTTGTATATTTATAGAATAGATTTACTGATTAGGTTTAGTCTATTCCTTTGTCTATATGTTCAAAACAAACTAAACTCATTTGTATGAACAGCAGCAAAATAGGTGCTGGCGAAAAGAGAAATGTTTTTCTGTTTTTCGCCAGTTTATGTTATTATTTGTACCAACCTGATAATTGTAAATAACACCTGTTTTCAACTTCAACATCATTTGGTGACCACCATCGTGCAAGAGAAACACGTAATAATGTTCCTTTGGGAATTATGTCTTCTGTAGGTTGTAGCCCTACATATTTAATTTGTATCTCAGAACTCCAAGGATCATCGGTTTGATATTTATACCGAACTTTTCCTTTAGAATCTATACTTTTTATTAGGTCTTTATCGGCAATCCAAAAAGAAACACTGTTTTGTGGAATTTTTGAAGAATTTATGTATCCACTTCCATTAGTTGTAGATTTTAGAGCCTTATCAAATAAATTATCAATATTACCTCTGCATATATTGACATTTCTTTTTGTTATAAAGTCAATCATGCTTATGTCATCTTTAAGTCGTCCTACATATTTAGAACTTTGTACTAAAATGTCTTCGATATGGGGTGGGGTCGGATTTTGTTTTTCTATGAATGTAATATCATAAGCCTCGTTGATTTTAAATGGACAATCGTCAGATTGATTGTGACCATTATTATCAAGCAATCGTACAAATCTTCCATCAAAAGTTATGCCTCCAACGCATACTCCTGTATTCATGTGTGTTTTTGATACTATTAGAACTTTCATTTTATAGGTGTTTAATGAAATTATTGTATTTAAGGTGTAAAGCTTTTGCTACTATGGAACGATGACATGCTTCAGGATGTTCTTCAACGCAGAATAGAGCTATTTTCTGAGAATTGTTTTCTTTTAATGTATGTATTAATTTGTCAAAATCAAACTGTGATAATATTTTATTCTTATACTCAATTTCAAATACTTTTCCGATTTCTATCCGAGCAGATTTCGATATTCCATTCTTCTTATCTATTTCTTTTTGTAGCTCTCGAATTTCAGTAGTTGGAGATAATTGGCTTATATATAAATATTTAATTCCATATTCTTTTAATTTGTTTTGTAAATAGGTACTATTTACATATGCGTATTTTTTACCTCTAACTCCTCTCCGTTGTCGAATATCGCAAAATGTATCTATTCCATTTTCTTTTAGCTTTGTAAAGAAAGATTGTTCTGTGGAGCCATATACCCCAATTGTGTAGAATTCCATATTTTATTAGATGTATTTTTTTCTTGATGTGAAATGTTCTTCGCCAAATATGGTATTAAGACCATCGCCATTAGTTAGTTCGAAAATTACTTGGTTTTGTGTTTTCTCTTTCTCAATACCAATGATATGTCTTAATTCAATTCCCATTTTTTGTAGTTCAACTCCAATGAGTTTTGCTCTATGGCATTCTTTGGGATTGCTTTCACTGCATAAAATGCAAACATTAAATCCTTTACTATTTGCATTTTGTAATCTTTTTAATCCTTCGATGAAGAACTCTCTGTTTTTTAGCTTGTTATAATCGACTTTACCATCAGTATAACACGTTCTATCTAAAGGTAATCCCCCTAATAAATCTCCCATATATCCATACTTAATGTGGTATTCTTCTACAGAGTATTTGAGGAAGCCTTGGTTAAAATGAGTATAAAATTTAGAATATGGTTTAGAGCGTATATCAACAAGAAACTCAATATCGAAACTTTGTAGTTCCAATATAAGCTCTTTGATATCTTTGCTTCCATGTCCTATGGAAAATATGTGACTTAATTGTTCCATATATTCTTTTTGAATAGATTCTATACTATTACAAAAGTAACAAAATCTTTTTTATGTGGTTCTAATTTTACTTTTTTTATTTTGATTGTTAGCTAATCTGTGAAGTTGGGTATCAGGTCAATAGCTTTCTTCTTGCTTTCATCCACAATCTTAGCATATATTTGCGTAACTTGAATATTTGTATGCCCAAGTAATTTTGATACAGTATATAAATCTGCTCCAAGTGTAATCATCATGGTTGCATGGGTATGTCTTGATACATGGAATGTAAGATGTTTGTCTATTCCTGCACTTTCTGCCCATTTGGGCAATATTTCGTTTGTTCTGCCCAATGATATTAAATCAGCGAAAACTTTGTCTGTGGACTTTGCATTGCCTTTAGGAGGCAGTTGCTTTACAGCTTCACCACTTAGTGGTATTGAAATTGCTATTTTAGTTTTTTGCTGTACCATATTGAGGGTATATTTTCCTTCATTATCTTCCTTTAAGTCACCCCATGTTAAGGCGGCTACATCGCAATGGCGAATACCACAAAAACAGCAGAAGAGGAAAGCTCGTTTTACCGTGTTATTGCGGAAATCTGTTTTTATCAAAATTTTCAATTCGTCTATGGTGAGAAATTCTCGCTTGGCTTGTACTTGCTTTGGCTTATCTTCCAATTTTATTTTATCCATAGGATTAGCAGGTAAAATATCTTCTGTTACAGCATAATTGATGCAATAACGAAGCATCTTGTAGTAGTGGGCACGTGTATTTGGGCTTACATATTTTTCTTTCTTACAATGTTGCTGTTTAGCTGTTTTTAGATATTCGACAAAACCAATAATGTATTCCTTATCAAGTTGTTTAAATGTAACTCCTGTCTTATCGTATCGCTTCAAATGATGGATAAGGGTATTAGAGGTGACCTTTCTGCCTGTCTTTTCTACATCTTTATCAGCTATGTACTGGATATAGTCAATCAACTTGATGTTTGACTTATTTTTACTGTTGCTGAAGCCATAGCGGTTATTTTGTATCTCAACGATTTTTTGCGCTTTGATGGCATTTGCCAATTTCATGGTTTCTGCATTACGGTTCTTGGTTGCACGGTCTTTTTCTGGAACAAGATAGAGTTTTAGAAATTCATAGTTTCTTTTTCCATCTACATAGATGTCCAAGTAAATAGATTCATTTCCATTGTTCAGTTTCTTGGTTCTGATACGGATTGGCTCTTTTATTTTCACTTCTTTGCTCATGGTTAATTCTTGTTTGATACAGTAGCAAAGATAGAAAATATTTTTGTTTTTGAGTAACAAACGAGTAACAGAAGTAACAAAAAACAAGGGTAAGGAAGGGAAAAATGAAGTAACAATAGAAAATGACAAATGAATGTAATATATTGATATATAGTGTATTTATATTCTTTTGTTACTCTTTTATTATTTTGAATATGGCATTACCATTATTCCACAATGGTATTAAAGACTGCTATTGATAGTTCCGACAATATTATCAACGGTATTTGCAATGCGATTGTAAAAGCAGAACGAAACACACAGTTCAAAGCAACAATAGAATCCGAATGCCTTGTTCAGCTTCAACAACTCATAGACAAAACTATCGAGACATGGAAGGCCGTGTTGGAGAACCACCGTTCCGAACAGATGAAGATGCTAACGGAACATGAGTCCAATATATGCAAAATCCTCAGACGGAATAAAGGCATTTGGTTCTCTGACTTTTGGATGAAAGTCTTGGGGATATTTTTGTTTGTTTATACAGTGGTATTGGGGCTGGTTGCGTATTGTGTCACATGAAGCATTAAGTGCGATGTAGCGGACTGTTATCTGAACTATGTCATGCATTACTTAGAGGATAATTGACAGATAATCCTGAGCTTTACCCTACGTGTACAGGCTGGGTATTTAAACCCAGCCTGATATTATTCCGTCAACACGGCATTATGATATAGTTCTGTTTACGCTCTCTTTATTTGACTTTATTAATCAAGAGATTCTGGCTGTTCATCATCAAGATCATTATCACTTTCTGCAGTTTTGGAAGCCATCAGCATATTGGTTATTTCCGTTAAGAACGCAATGTCACTAAAATAATAGTTTGGGTCGTTGGCTAACTTGTCTTCAATGTAATCAAAGCCATAGTTGGCATACTCTTCCATTTTCTCCATCATCTTATCAACTGCAGATCTCAATGTAATTTCACCTTTATCTAATGCAATGAAGTCAATATCAGTCTTTGCAATTAATGCAGCAAAGATATAGCGACGTAAATTCCCATATGAGGTTCTGCCGATACGATTCTCGATATTTCCCCAATATTGGATAGCTTGACCAAATACTTTCTTCTTGTCTCTGTCTTCAACCAATGGCTTTGTCCTATTGTGATATAATCCGATGAAGAACGCGATAATGAAAATCTCATAACCCGCTCCGAAAATTTTACCACGAGCTTCCAAGAAGCTACTCACGCCTTTTCCATAATCGCAGAATACATCTACGACAGTCGATTGGTAACGTCTTTCCCAAGAGGGATTACGTTTAGCCCATGATTCATATAATGATTCCATTGTCTATTTGATTTTATTGATTATCGTACGTATAGTCGCCATATTAGTTTGATCGAAGCCATCCACCTTTTTTATACGGTAAACTGAGCAAGTCAGCTTGTTTATATCCTCTTCACGAACTTTACCACGAGTGATAAAATCCTTTGTCACAATTATACACTGTTTGTCGATCTTGTCTATGACATTATAGAAATCACTTTCCTTTGAATCGCCAAATGATGATGTCGCTGCATCAAAAAATAAAGGATAATCCTCATCCCTCTTTTCTTGAGTAAAATCAGAAATAGCAAAGAGAACAGAAATATACATCACTGTTTTCTGAGAGCCAGAAGGATTGGTGATTTCTGTGCCATTGGAACTATAGAGATGAATCTCTGTTGAATCGTTAGCAGTCTGCACTAAGCGCACTGTTCCATGGAAGTCATTTGCACTAAGTTTATCTAAATATTCATTAGCTCTTTTCTCCAATTCTGTGAGGAATCTTCGCAAATTATCCTTTTGTGCACGGAAAAAGGCCTTGTTAATTTCCTCTAGAACCTTATGAACTTTCTTTAGAATTTTAACTTGAGAGTTTGCAGGATTAAGATTATTCATCTGTTCCTTCAACTCGTCCATTTTTGATATATTGTCCTTTAATTCATCTTCCAACTGGCTCAGTCTGACGGATGCTCGTTCTTTCTGTTCATACCAACCTTTAATATCATTGAACTGACTTTCGAGGAGACTCTCAGAAACATTACCAGCCTGAATAAGGATACGAGCCTTTTCGTCTTGCAAATCCTGAATATCCTCTTCAACGTCTTTCAACTCATTTTTTCGCAATGCAACAAGATTTAGCCAGTCGTTAATTTCTCCTGATATGCCGAAAATTTTAGATTCTTCGGGACCACTGAGTGAAATACTGAGTGAATGTAATTCGGTAATATAGTCGTTTTTAAATAAAGATTCTTCATCAATGGATTTTATTGCAGCGCCACGCTTACACTTGGCTTCAACATGCGCACGATATTCTTCGAGACGATGAACCATAAAGTTATATGCATCAGATCCCTCAGAAACCTCACGACCACACACTTTACAGATATGGTCATTTATCATATCTTCCATAGTTTCTTGATTAGGCAAATACCATGGGAGTTCTGTTGCACCATTAACTAGTGCACCTTGAATTTCCTTGATGGTTTCAAGTTTTGCTTTAGCTGCGGCTTGTTGCTTGTCGAAATTCTTCTCTTGAACACGTCTTTCTTTGCTAAGAGCAGCGCACTTTTGTTTAAACTCCGTTAGGACATCTCCAAATGGCGCCAATATCCAATATTCGTCAAGAAGACAATGATTGTAATCTTTCTTCTTAATTGTTGCCATGAGCTGAGTTTTCTTTGAAGTCTTAGTTTTAAGGCGTTCTTGGATATCACGATACTTTTCTGAAGTCTCTTGGTTTTGTTCAAGTTTGTTAAGGTTAGATGAGAAAGTAGCGATTGCATCTTTCTTGTCCTTGATATCCTCTTTATTTTGTTGGATTTCGCCACTTAGACGCGTCATTTGCAATTCAAGAGATTTTGTTTCTTTCGAAATCTTGTCATCAGATTTCATCTCTTGTAACAAAGCCTTATTTGCCTTTTGCTCAAATGAGTCTGTATTAGCAACAAGCCCATCAAACTTATGAATATCAGAGAATTTGTCGACCAATGTTTTCAAGGAGGCTGCGTTATCGAATACGCTTAGATCAGATTCACCTTTGAACATACTAAATCTACGAATGAAAGAATCATAGCATCGCGTTATCAACTGCTTGCCATCCACAGACTCACGTTCAATTCCATTAGTCTCGTACCCATGATAAGAAGCATTGCTTACACTATAGATATCATGACCAGTCTTTACGATTGAAAAAGATTTTTCAACCATCTTCTCTCCATCGTGGTCAAAAGTCATTGCCACATAAACCTCGTCATGTTCGCCAATTTCCAGTTTAGACTTTCTCATTTCTGAAACGTTGGAAAGGTTGGCACGCTCTGATGTTGTGTCAAATAGCCATTCCAAGGCCTCAAAAAAGGTGGTTTTACCATCTCCGTTATCACCAAGAATTAGCGTGAGGCCATCAGAAAACTCAAAATGATTATTCTCGCCATAATAGCTTCTGAAGTTTTTGATATCGATTGATTTGATTCTCATACGTTACGTTTTAGATAATCGTTTATCTCTTTCCAAAGTTCTCTTTCTGTAGCTCCTTCACTTGTACGACTAATAATTTGTGCAACTGTACTGATAACACAATTGTCGGAGTCTATTGCTTGGTATATATTGCCAATGTCTTCCGCAGTGTAACCACCAAACTCCATCAGCTTATCATCAAGTAGTACAGCCTGAAGTATCTTCTCGTTGTTTGTCATTGATGCCATTTTGTTAAAATATTGACAGATTATAATAATTTGTTATTTCTTCTAATTCAGTGTATGCAAAGGCTGGATTTTCAGATAATCCGGCAAAGTCTTTGACCCTTTGCAATTCTCCTTTTAGCAAGTTACGCTCCATGTTGTAATTTTCCTCTGTTGAATCAAATTCTGGTGCTACTACAAGGTCATGGATGATTGCGATATGCTTATTGGGATGTTTTCTCAATATACGACCACGACGCTGGATAAATTGTCTTGGATTTCCTGTACTTGCACAGAAAATTGCAAGTTCGCTTCTTGGAACATCAACACCCTCATCCAAACATTTCATGGACGTAAGCACTTCGATATCACCAGTAGAAAATTTACTCAGCACTTCGTCTCTGTTCTGAATACCAGATACGAACTTTTTTACCGTAGTTGTTGGACTAACTTCTCGAACAATTTGAGTGTATTTGTCAATCAACTTATCTACATCCATATCATCAGTTGGATTGTCGTTTGTAGCATATTGAGTGGAACTGTCAAATTGCACACCCTCAGGGACATAAACAAGTGTATATTTGAGACTTCCGCGTTCTTCAAAGCGTTGCCTTACGATTTGTCGGAAAACCTCTTCCTTATTCTGGGCTTTATGAATGATTCTCTTACGTTTGAGTAATAGGCGCATTAGAATATCATCCGCACCAGAGAAAGAACCTTCATCTATATCATAGAACTTGGCAAGCTGCAAAGAAATCTTCTTGTATTCAGCCATTTCATCCTCATTCAAGCGTACCACATGCGGAAAGTATCTATATCGACAAAGAAATCCATTGTCGATAGCGTCCTTCATAGAGTACTCAAATGTATATTGGGCATTACACCCAAAGAATTGCATAACAGCCTTGTTACCCTTGTCGTCAAATTGACGTTCGGGTGTGGCAGATAAACCAATACGGCGTAGAATCTTCACCCGATCCAACTTTGACATGATATTTGGTGCACCAATATTGTGAGCTTCATCTGCAATTAATAACATCTGTCGCTGTGTTTTCTTGCTCAATGACATGAGCTGCTTAAACGTAGATTCTCTTGAGAAAGATGCATACGTGGCAATGATAATAAACGACAAAGATGATTCATCACTCTCGGCAAGACTCTCTTTTAGTTTTATGTCATCAATCTCTGATCTCCATCCTTGGTTTTTAGAACTCACTTTGATAATGTGACTAAAATTGAATCGTTTACATTCATCCTCCCACTGTTCAACAAGGGTAATCGTAGGCACAAGTATCAAAGCTTGATAGAACTTAAATTTATTGTAAATCTGCAATAAGCAGTTCAACGAGGTCAAAGTCTTTCCTGTACCAGTAGCCATTGCAAATAATCCCTTTTGTGATACCTTCCAGTTATTGAAAGCCTCTTTTTGATATGGCCGTGGCTCTGGAAATGGAAATTGAGGAGAAAGGGGTGCAGACCGCTCATCTTTAATATTCTCTTTCCCTTTATTCAAGGTATCAACTATTGCTGTGACTTTAGCTTTTGCACGTTCTAAAATCCTGCGGATTGAATCTGACGTGCTATTCTCTGTCCTGCTATGAAGAATACGTTGCTCATCTTCTAGAAGCTCCTTTATATCCTTATGTTTATAGGTCTTTGTGATATGCGTGATGATTTGGTCAGCTTTAAGATATTTGACCGTATCATCTTCACCAGAGAATGTGCGATTGAAATCGTTGATAATATCGTTAATACGATTCTTGTCTCGCTCTCCATCCCAATCGCAAAAAGCATTGATGCTCTCAATATTTTCTACAAGAGCCATTCTTGAGAAGTTACATGAACCATCAAACGCCACTTTACTAATTCCGTCAGAGAACATACCACACTTTGAGTGTGCTATACCGTTGCCAACCTTGGGTGTAATAATCTTTATTTCAATACGCTCATGCCTAATAAGCCAGGACAAACATTCAAAAAAATGCTCATCACGCTTAGAAAGAGTATATGATATACGGTCTATTGCATTAAGGTCAAAATACGGTGTGTTCACTTCCGATTCACCAACCATAATAGCATTGCGGTCTTCCTCGGATAAAATATCGTTGATAATCAACCTCATTCTACCACCATTATAAAGGAATGTGGCAAAGCCATCAGCTAATACATTGATCGCTGATGATGAGAAGAAGCCAAGCTTAATATCGAATGTTGTAGCGTTGCACAATGCCTCAGAGAAGAAGCCTAGTGGTTCCCACTCTGTTCGCGACATGAAACGCCTACTGTCCGGCCATATTACATCAGTTTTCAGCATTTAAACTTAAATTATTAATTTGATTCATAGCTTCCTCTTCAGTATCTATGCCAAAAATTGAAGCATACTTAACCCTCATTTTTTTCAGATCAGTTTCTGAAAGGATCGTATTGTCATATAGATATAGAAGAAGATATTTTACCAATGCTTGATTTCTCATAACCATTTTATGTGTCATCGAGTTCCATAAAACTTTATTCCAAGGACTATGTGACACTGTACGCTCCATATGTCCAAAACGATGCAATATTTCGACAAATTCAGTCATTTTTTCAAGCCGTATTTTGGATACTGCTTCTACAAAAGGTTGCAATCCAATGGGCCTAAAAAAGATGTTTCCTCCTGACTCAGATGAACGCATTTCTGTAGCAGCAGTAGTAGGAGATGTACTATTGATAAAGTCATTAAATTCAGGGAATACACTCCGCATCAAGTCCCAAAACTCAACAAGAAAGCACTCAAACGCTTCAAGAACATCATCACTTGGTCTAAATTTTAAGTATTCATTCAACTGAGATTGAGTATATTTTTTACCTTCTCTAATCGAGATGAATGTATTAAATAAAGTTATATGGCACGCATACAATGTCATTAGAGAGGTAAAAGCCATTTTATCATTTGCAGGTATAGCCTTATTATTGGTTGCCTTAATCCTATTACCTGTAAACAAAGGATAATTCTCTAGCATGTTTCTAGTCACAATAGCAACAGTATCATCCTCATCAAGCGCAATTATATCACCTAATCTTACAGGCTTTACATACCTATTTAAAGTAGAAAAAATACGTCTGGAATGTTCTCTTCCTTCAACCGTATTTTTATGACCTATCAAAACAACACTAATAGTTTCATCTGCAATTTCAGGCTTACATTCCAAAGCCTTTTTTATACCTTCCACACGATGTTGTCCATCAACAGGAAAGATTTTTTCTTCACCATTTAGTTCTAATAGCCCAATATTAGGATAAGTATGACCGTCTATCTCATATCTGATTTCTCGCCATTGTGGATCTCCATCATAAACAGCCAAAACAAGACTATCAAAAAAGTGATCCTCACGTTTAATGATATAATCTTTAATTTTGATATAATTATCAGATAAAGAACGCTGTATCTGCTCCTTTATTGAATTTGCAGTATGCAATTCATCATTAACTCGACTTACCATTGTTGCAATCTGAAAAAAAGTCAGATTAGCTATATAATAGATGGTATTTCCTATTTGTCCTTTTATTGCCGGTATATTAGTCATATTAAAATGCTTTTGTAACAGGTTGATAATCTAGTTTATCAGGAATCTCTTCATTAAAATCAGGCTTGATAGCTCGAATTAACATTACTTCGTTTTTGTCAATCATATCATTATTCGTATCAGGATAATATCTGTAATATATATATTGTCCCCAGCGCTTAAACATATTTTTGATTTTTGGTCTTTTATCAGTAAAGTATTCTTTGGCACGTTTATTAATATTCTGGGAATCACTCAAATGACATCTTCCGATATAAACAATATGCCTTTCAAAAAAAGGTAATGTAATCCCTTTTATGAAAAACAAATATATACCACCAGTATCAGATGGAATTTCTTTAATTTCATCTGAAATTCCATCGTTTGTGGAATTTAAGTATTTTATTTCTGATTGCCAATTATCTTCACAAAGGATTGGATTATTACAATCTGGACAATTATCAATCCATCTTTGAGGATTCAGATTGAAAGATATTTCAAAGTTACGATCCTCGAATTCTGTATCAAAAGCATTTCTTCGCATATCTTTTAAATAAAACAATTCGCACAGAAGCTATCTTCATCAATATCGCCAATGTTGTCTGCTAGCCTACAAGAGCCTGCTTGACGCTTTGCCTCTTGCTTCTTGATAGCATCCAGCTTTATTTGGCGGATACGTTCTGGCTTGATAAGGTCTGCCAAACTCTCATTTTGATTCCAAGTATAACCACCTTTCTCAAAATCCATAGCTTTTTGATAGAGGTCAGGATGTTGCTCGTAAAGCCATATCCATTCTATTTTTTGTTGGAAAAAGCAGAAATAGCAACCAGAACGACTACGATTGTACGTACCAATCTTTCCGTCAACTTCAAACTTAATAGGTTTGTAGTAATCAGGTACACCGACACCACTTTCTTCAAGAATTCGGAATATGTCATCCCTCACAAGAATATCGTCATTGTCAACTAATGGAAAATCGTCAAGCTTACCTACAGGGTAATCCGTCGTTTTGAGAAATTTGAATACAGCTTTATTAAATAGTTTTGTATCCAAATCTAGTAGCGCATTGGTCTTTTTACTATAATAGAAATCTTTTGTGAGAGGCTTCTTAATAATCTTCTCCGCTTCGCTCAAAGTATCTCCATCACACAACGAAGTATATATTTCTAAGAGTTGAGTAACGTTATTGTTGCTAAGTACCTTGTTTACAACATCCACACTCCAAATATTCTTGCGAAATGGGAATATAGCTTGAATGTTAGGTTTGGTGGAAACATACCCTTCACGATCTTCATCTCCACGAATACCAACATAAGAGATTGTAGGTGTATTTCCCACAAACTTCTCCATTTCAGCTAATTTCATTTTCTGAGTACACCAACGAGCTTGGGGTGAAGGTAAATAGTTACCAGATGCTTTTAAAAAATGTTCAAATGGTGTTGGTTCTGGACTACCTGCTGCGGCCCTCAGCATTGTAATGCCACCAAGATATGTGTCAAGACGGCTTATCAATAACTCCGTCTCTGCCAGTTCACATCCCGTATCAGTATTATAATACTCCAATTTCAGTTGTGGATATTTATTTTTGAGGTAGATTGCCAATGCAGCACTATCCTTACCTCCTGATATACCCAATATGTGTCGTACCATATTTATTTTAACCTTTCGTTCAACATTTTGAGCAAAACACATATATCAAGTTCATTATTACCTGATAATAGTGTTCGCACTTTACTTTCTATCTTTTCAGCCTCTGAAACTTTTGCCTTAGGAAGACGATATGTCTTACTTGATTTGAAATCACCTTTACTTGTCGCCAATTCAAAGTTAAATGCAACCTCGTCAGTTTCATTATTAATTTCATTAAAGGCTGTATATCGTTCTAATTCTCCAAACAAGTGTGTGAGGTTTGACAAGAACAAGGCTTCTTCTTTGTCTTCTATAGTTTCAATCTTACGATCGAATACCACTAATCCTATCTTCTCATAAAACTCACGTTTATTGTCAGATGGAGCAAGAACTCTATCCAAGAATGATTTTGATTTAGCTGTCAGCAAGCCTTTGTTTATACTTGAATAACGCCGAACCAAAACATCTTTATATTCGATATAGTCGTGAGGCAGTCCTAAATACCCTACCACTGTTTCTTCTATACGATCTATAAACAAGTCGTAGCAAATAACTAATTCATGAACAGCAGTTTTGATAAGTTGCAGATATTGAGTTGCGAACTCTTCATTATGAAAATCATTGTAACCCAAAGCTGTTGGTATATCTTCGAGAAATGCTTTACATGGGTCTTTTGCTGTTGCTAAAACATCCCTAAATTTTGCTGTCGCATCGTAATCAAATTTATAAGTAGTCTTGGCATATTTATTCAAGCCATTATAAAAGTTGAAGAACGGACGGATTGTATCCATAAGAGAATTAGATGTTATGGTTTCTCCACGCTCTTTATTCAGGAATTCTCTGTATTTGTTGAATAATTCCAATTTGATACCACTAACATCAAAACCCTTTATCGTAAAATCATTCTGGCGTTTCTGCAATAGCTCAAACAATTCTTTATTAATATTCAGAACAAATGTTTCGCCATTATAAAGTGCAAACTCCTGTTGCTTCACAAATAGAAAAATGGGCAACCAAAAGTCTATGACACCCTGTTTCAATTTGTATGGACGCATTTTTAATGTCTTTACTAAATCTGACAATTTAAGGGCTTTCTCCGTGCTTTTTGCTAAGAAATCAGAGCAAACAGTCCATAGCGATTGAAGACTGGGAGTAATTGGCTCTCCCAAAATCCACAATCCATCCTCGTTTTGGCGATGAATTCCGGAACTCTTAAACAATGTACTATATATAGTACGCTCAGGCGGATATTGAGTTGAAGAAAATCCGAAATCTTCTTCTTGCCAATGCTCAATCATTGCATCTAACAGATTCACTCTTGCCAAAGAAATTGCCGAGCTTATTTTCTGCTTGTTAAACAATTCATTTCTGATAATAGGCGTTTTATTATATACTACATCGCAAACATTAGACAGAAGTTTATTAAAATCTTTTCGACTCTTTACTATCTGTTGTTCTCCATTAAAAAACCATTCAACCTGACCATTGGGCATTTCAACACAACTATTAATAGCTTCATTAAGTAATTGCGCCTCAAAAGACTGTTGCTTAAGTATCTCTCCTTTTGCGATGCGGTCTTCCAACACCACATTATCAAGGAGATATTGCAGCTTCTTTATTTCATATAGGTGCCTGACAATTTTTTCTGTATCACTAAAGTAGGCATAGACTATGGCTTTGCCTGAACTCGCAGACAACTTCAACATGCAATCTTTAATATCCTCTAAAGGGAATATCAAATTTATAAAGCCATCATCGTCACCTATTGGTTCTACGTCATATGGTTCATTAGAAACTACATACTGGAAATAACGAGGGGTTCCAGTCCTGTAGTATGAGGCAGATGCTACGACAACAGCTTTCTTTACATAAGGAGCAATTTCTGCTGCGACTAACTTTGGTATAGGTACAATTGTGGCTGCCTTATATAGTTCATCTTCAATATTTATATCTGTACCCTCAAATAAAATGAATTGAGATTTATATGCAGCGAAACGAATAATCTTGTTCGCGGTCAGCTTCTCAATAATACCTATCGGATTCTTTATGCCTAATGCCTTTGAAGCGTAAGCCTCCAAGAAAGTTAAATCAACTATCACGCTATTATAGAACAAATTAAGCAGACCGATAGCTTTAACAATTTTGAGTGCATCATCGATGTTGTTCTTGTTAATGATTCCGCTTTCTACTCGTTCTATGGCAACGCGAATAGCACGCCAGTTGGTAGAGTCAAGATTTGTTTCCACCAAGGCTGTGTAGAAGTTGTATATGATATAATCATAGACAACAGCCAAATTATAAGTCGTTGTGTCATTGGGGAGAAAACCGTTTATTGAATTGGATGTAGTGTCATGCAAGAAAGAAAATAGCGTTCTTTCGTTCTGCCCATACCGTTGAATAGCCAGTGTCAAGCATGAAGCAGCTACCGCATCCAATGGGTACAGCATCTTAGACGTTCTGACTGTCAGCGACTCTGATATGATTTTGTTTTTCTTTGCCAACGAAAATATTTCAAGGAAATTCTCTTTGGCATTATCTGTCATTGGCTTTGATTTGGTTAAACTTTCGGCTGCTAAAAACAAAAGTTGCTCTACTGGCTCTGCGAAAACCAATTCCTTAAAACGACCTTTTACCTTCAACCACTCATTTCTTTGAGTTTCGGTAAGTTTGTAAGCAGAAGTTACGAAAAGAGTGTAATTTATTGGAAATGAGCGTTGGTTAATCGCTCTTGATAGTAATAGGTTACGATTTAGTTAGTTATCTACTGCATTATCCTTCT
>OGRC01000613.1_pt1 | contig 28508 bp, 27 predicted proteins | sample 1553431 | NCBI WGS metagenome assembly OGRC01 (sample SAMEA2580064, study PRJEB22360) | human gut metagenome | biome: human gut; feature: human-associated habitat; material: faeces | place: Denmark | collected 2008/2010
CACCAAAATTGTACACAAAAATACAATTAACTTGGAGATTACAAAAGCTTTTCAAAGAAAAATGTTCCGTATGTACTGAAATAAGGGGAAAAAGAGGTTATGTCATGTGGGATAAAGGGAACTTTGGACTATTTAAGTGATAGTATGGCCGATATTAATCCGTAGCAATATCGGAGATTACTGCCTTAATAACTTTAGATTGGTTTTCTGTGTGTGTGTATTGAAATCTTCATAAAATAATTTGTGGGATAATTTAATTTATATACTGAACTAATTGTATACCTTTGTGTACCATATCTGTGCAGTTGGATAAACCGGGTAAGAAGGAGTATGTGGAGGTGTTGAATTTGTATATTATAAAACAGGAATCAAAGAATATGAGAATTTTAGTTACTTACGCCGTTCAGGGTGAATTTACGGAATTGAAGTTTCCCGGTTTGACAGGGGAAGAAAAAGTGCAGGTGGGCTATCTTCGCACCGGAATAGGAAAGGTGAAATCGGCTTTTTATCTTACGGAAGCTATCAATCGCGCACAGCCCGATTTAGTTGTCAATATGGGTACGGCAGGTACTGTCCGTCATCAGGTGGGGGATATTTTCGTATGCCGTCATTTCGTAGACCGCGATATGCAGAAGTTGACTGATTTTGATATGGAATGTGAGATAAACTCGGCGGAACTGTTGGCTCGGAAAGGCTATTGCCTGCATTGGCAGGGCGAAGGAATATGTAATACGGGGGATACTTTTCTGACGGAACTGTCGGATGTAAAAGGAGATGTTGTGGATATGGAAGCTTATGCCCAGGCATGGGTGTGTCGTACCAAAAATACACCGTTCATCGCGGTGAAGTATGTAACCGATATCATCGGGCAGAATTCGGTGAAGCATTGGGAGGATAAACTTGCGGATGCCCGTAAGGGATTGGGAGAATTCTTTGAGGCGCTTGGAGGAGCAGGGTAATTCGTAATTGAGAAGCAAGGCTTTACTTTATTTCAGTGTTTTGAAAGAGAGGATATGGTAACTTGTTCCTATTGCAATCAGTAACAATAATATTTTCAGCCACCAATAGGGGGCTATGAAAAAGATGCAGTTGAGAATTGTTATCCATATAAGTGATATGGAAATGATTTTAGCTCTTAACGGAATAGCCTTATTCTCACGAAAATTACGGATATAGTTTCCCAAATATTTTTGGTGCAACAACCAATGGTAGAGGCGGGGAGAACTGCGGACGTAAAGAGCTGCTGTAAGTAACAGAAATGGAGTTGTAGGCAGCAATGGGAGAAAAACTCCGATGATGCCGAGTATTAAAGAAAGTGTACCGAATAGGATATAAAGGGCTTTCATGCCGCAAAAATAGAAAAAATATGAAGAATAAAGTCGTTTTGCTATTGTTTATTGTTTGTTGCGCATGGACCGCTACGGCCCAGACGGTTGCGGATTCTTTGGCTTTGGTTGCCGCGCATTGGCAGGTGACGTCTTTAAAGAAAGGCGTACTTTGCCGAAAGGCTTTTTTCAATTCTTTATATGGTGTTCCACAGGAAGTTTCCATACTCGAAATAACTCCGAAGTATTACAATCTGGATGTACTGATTCATCAGCCTAAAGAGGAAACCAGTGTGGCTGCACACCGTTCGGGAGCAATAGCTGCCGTTAATGGTTCTTATTTTAATATGAAAGCAGGTAATTCGGTTTGTTATTTGCGGAAAAACGGAGTGGTGGTGGATACAACTGCCAACGGCGCATTGGGTACGGTTTCCAATGGAGCTGTATTCATAAAGAAAGGACGGATGAAATTGTTGCCCTGGAGCAAACAAGAAGAAAAGGCTTGTCGCTTGAAGCATGGGACGGTGCTTGTTTCCGGTCCTTTGATGCTGATGAATGGAAAAGAGTGTGATATTTCCGCCTGTAACCAAAGTTTTGTGAATACCAAACATCCGCGTAGCGCCATAGTGCTTACGAAAGATAAAAAGATTTTGTTTGTTGTTGTGGACGGACGTATGAAAGGAAAGGCGGAGGGTGTCAATATACCTGAACTGACACACATGATCCGCGTATTGGGTGGAAAAGACGCGTTGAATCTTGACGGCGGCGGTTCTTCTACTTTATGGAGCGGGGAATATTCCGATACAGGTATCATTAATACACCTTCGGGTGGAGTGGAACGCCGGGTTGCCAATTCTATCTGTGTGTATGAATAAGTGGTAATCTGATGTGTAAATTCCAAGTTTTTTGTACTTTTGCTGTCGCATTGAGGTGACATTAGATGCACAGTACTATAAATGATATTTTAATTAGAGTATTAACAGTATGTATACAGTCATTAAACGAATGGAAGTTTCGGCTGCCCACAGCCTGAAGCTTTCCTATCAGAGTAAATGTGAAAATCTGCATGGTCACAATTGGATAATCACAGTTTATTGCCGTTCCAAAGAGTTAAATGCCGATGGCATGGTAGTTGATTTCAGCCATATCAAACAGGTGGTGAAAGAGCGGTTGGACCACCGGAATATCAATGAAGTTCTTCCTTTTAATCCTACAGCCGAGAATATTGCGCGTTGGATATGCGACCAAATACCTACTTGTTTTAAAGTAGAAGTACAGGAATCCGAGTCGAATATAGCCGTATATGAAGAAGATTGACACGACCGCTTATGAGAAAGATTAACGAAATATTTTACAGTCTGCAGGGAGAGGGATTTCATACGGGTACTCCTGCTGTTTTTATCCGTCTTTCCGGTTGTAACCTGAAGTGCCCGTTTTGTGATACGCAGCATGAAGAGGGTGTTTTGATGACAGATGAAGAAATCATGGCGGAGGTGGGGAAATATCCTGCGATGATGGTGATACTGACGGGTGGAGAACCTTCGCTTTGGATTGATCGGGAATTTGTAGACCGTCTGCACCAGATGGGAAAGTATGTGTGTATCGAAACTAACGGGACACACGAGCTACCGGATAATATAGATTGGGTGACTTGCTCGCCCAAACGAGGGGCAAAACTGAGCATTTCCCGCATGGATGAGGTGAAAGTGGTGTATGAAAGTCAGGACATTACCGTGTATGAACAACTACCTGCCAAGCATTTTTTTCTGCAACCTTGTTCTTGTAGTAATACGGTAGAAACTGTGGCGTGCGTGATGCAGCATCCGAAATGGAGACTGAGTTTACAGACGCATAAGTTGATTAATATTTCTTGAGCGGTGACTTTGCCTGATAAGGCGGTTGCACGGGAGGAGAGGCTCGAACTCCCGACACCCGGTTTTGGAGACCGGTGCTCTACCAACTGAGCTACTCCCGTGTTTGCGGCTGCAAAGGTAATGGAAACTTTCAAATCTGCAAGCCCTTTGTCCCTTTATTTTAAAGGGAAAATCGCTTATAGCATTTGTAAGTCCTGATACATAACGCGATAGGCTGCCGCTTTTTTTTCTAAAGCCAGCGGATAAGCTCTTGATGAAGAAGGCATGCGATAGAGACGTATGGGGCGATCCTCGAAAATGAACTCTGTAAAATCCCCGACCTTGGGCTCTTTCAATGAGAACAGCGCGCAAAGTGTGTCCGTGGCCTTTTGCCCCGTGGTGACAATCGCTTCGCATTGCGGCAGTTGTTGCAGCAATGCGGCTATATCGGTAGGTTGGACTACCTCAAGGAACTTATCGGATGCATTATCCTGTAATCGCCGTACGGCGGTGGCCGTATCGAACAGGGCTATTCCCTTTTTGTTCAGGAAACTGATAATACACTCTTTACAAAAGGCCTTTCGGGATTTATCTACGAAATGGTCTTTATCATTAAAGAATAAGAGACCTGCAATGCGCCACATGTCGTTATTCCAATTCGGATAATAAAACTCCATTGACCACCGCTTCTTTTGCGGCGGGAAGCTCCCCAGCATCAGTAAACGTGCATTGCCGGGGAGAAAAGGTTCTAAGGGGTGCTGTTCTATTTCCATAGAAAAAAGCGTTTGCGCTTATTGGCCGAGACTTCGGCTTATGCTTTCTCTTGTTCGTCGGCTTTCTTTTTCGGTTCTTTCTTTGCCAGCATAACGATATTGTACACATACTCGGTCATCCATTGTTCCGAGTATCCCAAACGTTCTTTGTACTGACGGACTGTCATGGCTGTTTTGTGTACGTCATCCTTTTTCCAAACGGCCTTGGTACAAACCTCATGTACAGTTTTTTCGGTCATGCTGCGTAATGCGCCTTTAAAAATAGATGGCATACGGAATTTCCATTGCATCAGGTTACCCATCAACATCATCAGATCGTTAGAGAAGCCCTGATACATGAAAAGATAACCTTGTACGTCATTCTGCGTACGGCAGTGTTTTTTTACGGAAGCGTCGATCTCTTTAAAGAAGTTCTCGCTTATTCCGTAGTCCTGCATCAGCATCTTGCGGGAAGCCGCTTTTTCCGCTTGTCCCAGACGACCGCCCTGTGTAGGAATTTTGAATAAACGTTTGAAGTTGGCTACATCCGGCACAAAACGGATGTTGGTGATGCCCAGGTTGGCGGCTATCACGGACTGGAAATAGACGCGCGTCAATGAAACGAAGTCCTCCACATTTCTGGAAGAAACCTCTTCCGAATTCTTGTTGAATAGTTTGGCAAATATACCCATGATGATAGTTTTTCTAAATTTACGGGTGCAAAGGTAGTAAATAACTTGCTTTTTACCAGCACTCCAACTCTTTTTCTACTTCATTTCAGCTTGAAGTGAAACTTATGTCCTTCGAATATGGGTTCCACAATGTCGTAGCGAATGAGTTTAGCCAGCAAATGTTCCGCGGCACGGCGTGACAGATGTGCCAGACGGCAATAACGGTTCAGTGACAATCGGTCGTTTTGTTCCAGCAAATCAAGAAGCAGTTGTTCCCGTTCGGTGTATTCCATCAGTTCTCCTTTGGGACTTTCGCTTTGCTGCCAGATACGCAGGTGTACCGGGGTGGCAAGAATGTTTTCGTCTTTAATGCGCAGGTAGGCGAGATACCTGCCGGTTTCGTCTTTGGCATATACCGGTTTCCGGTCGCTTTCATCAATTTGCACGAGTAGCACGCTGCGGCCTTCCACCTGATAAGTCTGCATGCTGTAACTCACTTCCGGGCGACAGTATAATCGGGCTGCCGCTTCTATCATATATTGTTCCTCGTCGGAGCGTACTCCGGCTATTTTTCCATTGTCTTTTACGCCGATGAGGAGACGTCCGCCGTCCGTATTTGAAAAGGCCGAAAGCGTCTTGGCAATTTTTCGCGCATCGGATATTTCGAACTTGAAATCTTGCTGCTGGTGCTCTCCTTCGGCTATGAGAGCATGTATATATTGGGCATCAGTAAGCGTTTTCATGCCTGCAAAAGTAGATAAAAAACACGTATGAGCCCTTTTTTATGCCGATTTTGCGTATTATTTCAAAAAAAATATCGTTTTTCTGCATTTATTTCAAGAAAGAATGTATTTTTGTCGGACATTATTAACGAAGTAATTAAAAAAGGATTATGAAAGAATTAGTTGAAAAAGTTGCAGAATTGTATGCAGCATTCGAAAAAGATGCAAAAGCTCAGTTGGAAAACGGTAACAAGGCAGCCGGTACTCGTGCACGTAAGGCTTCTTTGGAAATCGAAAAGACAATGAAAGAATTCCGCAAAGCATCTTTGGAAGCTTCTAAGAAGTAAGAAAAAAGCAGATTTAATGCTGTGAAAGACTGCCGTCCGGCGGTCTTTTTTATTTTATAATAGTAGTTCCTTTGTACGGATAAGTCGTTTCTCTATCCTATCCCTCAACGATTTTTAATATATTAATTGCTTGGCCTTCGTCCTTGAAATCGAAGTTTTATTGCTACTTTTGGCACGGGTTATGGATGAGAATGTATTAAATAAGTTGAAGATATTGGCGGAGTCGGCAAAGTACGATGTATCTTGCTCATCCAGCGGTACTGTGCGTTCCAATAAAGCGGGCATGGTGGGTAATACTGTGGGCGGGTGGGGTATCTGTCATAGCTTTGCAGAGGACGGACGCTGTATTTCGTTGTTGAAAGTGATGCTGACGAATTACTGCATATACGATTGCGCCTATTGTATCAACCGTCGTAGCAACGACTTGCCTCGTGCCACCCTTTCCGTCGGCGAACTGGTGGATTTGACAATGGAATTTTATCGCCGCAACTACATCGAAGGGCTTTTTCTGAGTAGCGGTGTGGTGCGCAACCCCGATTATACAATGGAACGGTTGGTGCGTGTGGCCAAAGACCTTCGTACCATCCATCGCTTCAACGGCTATATCCATTTGAAGAGTATTCCCGGAGCCAGTCGGGAGTTGGTGAATGAAGCCGGGTTATATGCCGACCGTCTCAGTGTAAATGTGGAAATCCCCAAAGAAGAAAACCTCAAGCTGCTTGCTCCGGAGAAAGACCATAAGAGTGTGTTTGCTCCGATGCGATATATCCAGCAAGGTGTTTTGGAGAGTGCGGAAGAACGTAAGAAGTATCGTTATGCGCCCCGTTTTGCTCCGGCGGGACAGAGTACACAGATGATTGTGGGAGCAACCGGAGAGAGTGATTATCAGATTATATCTGTAGCAGAAGCAATGTACAACAGGTTTGATATGAAGAGAGTATTTTACTCGGCTTTTGTGAATGTTAATATGGATGAGTCATTACCGGGTATCGGGCAGCCGCCACCGTTAAAGAGAGAGCACAGGCTTTATCAGGCAGATTTTCTTATGAGATTTTATGGCTTTAAGGCAGGAGAGCTTTTGTCGGAGGATAATCAGAGCTTTAATGATTATATTGATCCAAAGTGTCAGTGGGCTGTAGGTCATCTGGAGCGTTTTCCGGTTGAGATTATGACGGCGGATTATTATACACTTCTCAGGGTCCCGGGAATAGGCACTAACAGTGTCAGGCGTATTATAAAAGCCAGAAAGCATGCAAAGCTTTCGTTTGCAGATTTAAAGAAAATGGGTGTCGTGCTCAAAAGAGCACTGTACTTTATCACTTGTGATGGTCGTATGATGTACAATACAAAGCTTGATGAAAGCTATATTACAAGGCATCTCATATATAACGAAAGGCCGGATAATATGCTTTTAGCTGATAATAAATCATGTACTTATGAGCAGATGAGTATATTTGATTTTATATCTGAATAGACAATATTTTTGTAAAGCTGCAGGGAGAAGTATGCATGGATAATATAATATTTAGATGTGATAATAATATAAATGGGATTTTTACCGCTATATATGATGCTTTTGTATACAAAAATCAAATGCAAAAAGAAAATCACGAAGTATACCGGGACAATATTTCTATTGAGATAGGCATTGGAGGAAACTATACACTTTTTTCAAAGATGATAGATATTGAAACAGATGAGGTAAAGGTCCAAAAGACAATTTTGACAATTCAAAAGAAGCTAGGTTTTAAGATATATGAGACTGTATTTGATGCTTTGTGCCATTATTCTGGTAATAGAGCAACAATAGTGCTTGGATTTCTTGTCAGAGCATTTAAGGTGGGACAAAGGATTATGGAGCATATGACCGATAAATATGTTATGGAGGTATTTGAGCTTTCAAGAAAGGTAAATAAAGAGGCTGACAAGATAAGAGGGTTTATTCGTTTTAGTGATAATGGAAACTATCTGCTGGCGCACTTTGAACCAAAATGCGATATGATACCGGTTGTTATGTGGCATTTTGTGGACAGGTATCCCGGGGAAATTTTGTAATCTATGATGATAGAAGAAGGTATGCAGTGGTCCACCCGAGGCTTAAGGAGTGCTTTTATATCAATGAAAGTGAATTTAAACATCTTGAGAGAAGTGTGCCGGTGAAGACAGACAGTTTTGAGCAGTTATGGAAGGTGTATTTTGAGCACACTGATATAAGGGAGCGGTTCAATCCACAATGTCAGCGCAATCTTTGTCCAAAGTGGTATAGGAAGAATATGGTGGAATTTACCTGATTTTTGAAAGAAATCAATTGTTGCGGTTACACTGTGGTGTGTGAACAGTAATATAGTGACAGAAATACCAATAAATGATACAATTTATACATGTATACTTAAACATAACGATACTATATCAGGGTGATGCTATGCAGATATCAAATTTGGTAAGTCAATACAACAATTCAGTGGCAAATGGTGAGCCTATGACAGGAGCAAAGGGAGTTGAAAAGCTGGTATCTTCTTTAAATGAAATGTCAAAAGGAATGATATTTGAGGGAACAGTAAGCAGTGTCCGTGGCAATCAGGTTAAGCTTGCCTTGTCAAATGGTCAGCAGATTTTGGCAAGGATGGCAGGAAAGTTTTCATTTGAACAGGGACAGTCTGTGTTTTTTCAGGTGAAAAATAATGATGGAGGCACTATAGAAATAAAACCATATACAGTTGATGGCGAGGGAGCCAACCTCACACTTATGGATGCGCTAAAGGCTGCAGGTCTGTCGGTAGATGGCATAAATTTGTCGATGGTGAACAAGATGATGGAAGAGCATATGCCAATTGATAAGACAAGCCTTAATCAGATGTATCAGCTTGTGCAGGATAATAAGGATATTAATGTGACTACACTTGTTGAGTTAAAGAGGCTTGGAATTGAAATTAATCAGGTAAATGCGGCTCAGTTTGAAAATTATGCTAATGACAAACAGGCTATTACAATTGCTATGGATAGTTTGATAGATGAACTGCCGAATGCTCTTTCAGCCGAAGATTTATCAATGTATAAGCTTGTAACCCAGGCGAGGGATATTTTAAATATTGTTACAGAAGGGCTGCCGGAAGAGGCATTTATATCAAGTGAAGCTTCTGATATGTCACAGTATGAGGCAATAATGCGTGATAATAAATCGGCACCTGTAGTGAAAAAACACTTTAATATTGCTGAATTATTTGAATCATTAAACAGTGTTTCCGGTGAATCACAGGATATTCACACAACGCAGAAAATAAACAATGCTCCGGCAACAGATACCATCCTTTTACAGGAGAATGAAACAAAATCAAATACTATTGGATTTCTTTTATCGGATAAGCAGATAGAAGAGCTTAATGAACAGGTCAGGATGCTGCTTCCGGATTTACAGGAAAACAATATTTCTTTGTATTCAGAGGATAGCAGTGTCGTAGGAATACTTAACGATATAAAAAGTATGTTGGACAATACACCGGCAAATGCCGATACACTGAGACATTTGTTTTCAGGAGAAGCCTTTAAGCTTATGTTGAAGGAGGCTTTAGAACAGCAATGGATGATTAAACCGGGAGATTTAGAGAAGAATCCTAAGAAGCTTGATGGCTTGTACGACAAAATTGAAAAACAGATAACAAATATGGAAATTATTTTGAAAACATCAGGAGTGGTGAATCCTAAAGCAGAGGCACTGGCAGATAATATCCGTGGAAATATTGAATTTATGAATCAGATAAACGAGGCATATACATATGTGCAGGTTCCATTGAAGATGAATGAAAAAAACGCCAGCGGACAGTTGTATGTGTATACAAATAAGAAAAGTATGTCCAATCCGGACAAAGAATTATCAGCATTTTTACATTTGGATTTAGAACATCTCGGTGGGACAGATGTGTCAATTAAAATGCTTCATAGGAAGGTTACAACTAATTTCTATTTGGATAGTGATGAGTCATATGCACTGGTAAAGCAATTTCTGCCGGTGTTGGAAAAGAGATTACAGGATAAGGGCTATAATTGTGAATTGAATGTAAATAGTGGTTTGAAACAGATGAATTTTGTCGCTGGATTTCTGAAAAAGGATTTGCCACCTACAGGTCAGGTGCATAGATATTCCTTTGACATTAGGGCGTAGCAGTGTATAAGATAATTTACGAATAGTCACAGATGATTAAAACTTACTTCAGAAGGACAGGTGAGTTGTATGCATGGCGAAAATGATAATCGCAACAATAATGGAATAGACATAGGCAAAACAGCCGTAGCTATAGAGTATGTGCCGGGAGAAGCAGCACCTAAAATACTAGCTACAGGCAAGGGAGTTATTGCTGACAAAATTATTGAGAGGGCAAAGGAAAGCAATGTGCCTACATATAAGGACGATAAGCTTGCTGATACACTGTCTAGGCTTAAAATAGGTGATATGATACCAACGGAGTTGTATGAGGTTGTTGCAGAGATACTTGTTTTTGTTAATGATCTGGATAAGCTTAAGGCAAAAATTGACCAAAGATAGTGTGTAGGTTATATGACATGTGAGGCAGTTATGAATAAAAGAAGTGTTGGAAGTATATATGAGCAGCTTGCAGCTGAGCAGTTAATAAATATGGGATATAGTGTACTTGCCTGCAATTACAGAAACCGCTTTGGAGAGATAGATATAATAGCAAAGGATGGAGATACAATATGTTTTTGTGAGGTGAAATATCGTAGAGATAACGGCTGTGGCAGGGCTCTTGAAGCAGTTGGTTATAGCAAGCAGAAAAAAATTATATCAGTTGCAAGGCATTATCTTATGAAACATGGTTTGGATGAGTGGACACCATGCAGATTTGATGTGATAGCAGTGGATGATGACGAGGTTACTGTGTTGAAGAATGCATTTGAGGGCAGTTAATAACTATTGGCTTGGAAGTTACGGACAGGTATTACAAAACCGCATATTTCTGTACTTAATAGTTACGAAGTAACTATAAATATCAATTATAAACAGCAATAGTTATCGGTAATATATAGTTGCATAGATATAAATATGAAGACATTGATAAGAATATAAAGATTGATAAGAATATAAAGATTGATGAGAATATAAAGAAGGAAAAGAATATAAAGATGGATAAGAATATGCAGGCTGAAAACATACACAAAAATGTTGATGAAATTACTATAAATGATTTTGTTGCAAAGAATGATAAAGATGTTCTGGAATTAAAAAAGCACGTCCTTTCAAGCGGAAGTGTTGTTCCTTTGTTACATTTTAGGAAGCTAAATGAGCTTTCTATGATAGAGCATTGCTTTACAACACGTCTTGGTGGACTCAGTGAAGGGATGTTTGAAAGCTTAAATTTAAGCTTTACACGTGGAGATGACGAGGAAAAGGTCTTAGAAAATTATAAAAGAGTGGCGGAGGCAATCGGAGCAGAGGCAGGGCAGATTGTTACGACAGACCAGACACATACTACCAATGTTTTGAGAGTTGGAAAAAAGCAGTGTGGCATCGGGGTGACAAGAAAGAGACCATATACAGATGTGGACGGACTTATCACGAATGAGCCAAATGTTGTGCTTGCCACATTTTATGCTGATTGTGTACCGCTTTATTTTGTTGATCCGGTACATAGGGCAATAGGGCTTAGCCATTCGGGCTGGAGAGGTACTGTAAATCGCATGGGAAAACAGACACTTATTGCTATGAACAGGGAGTTTGGTACCGAGGCACATGATGTTATAGCTGCGATAGGACCTTCAATATGTCAGGACTGCTATGAGATAAGTCAGGATGTTGCAGAGCATTTTGTGGATGAGTTTGCGACAACAGACGATCCTCATGCGAGTGATATTCTGCTCTATAAGGGAGACGGCAAATATCAGCTTAATCTTTGGGAATGTAACAGGAGAGTACTTGTGGAGGCAGGAGTACAGGAAGACAATATTGCCATAAGCAATATATGCACTTGTTGTAATCCCTCTCTTTTATTTTCGCATAGAGCAAGTCATGGAAAGCGTGGAAATCTTGGAGCTTTTATGTTTCTTAAGTAATTTTCGCACAATCTATTAAGGAAATAATAAGAAATGCCTAAAGCTATATGTGTTAAAATAGGTGTATCACGTTGGATAGTACACTGTGCGGGAACTGATGCTGCCAGACAGTTTTTGGTTCTTTGAGTTAATATAAAAGTCACAGCGGTACTGGCGTATATGAACAGGGGAGAATGATATGCAGTTAAATTATCGAGATTCAAAGCCTATTTATGAACAAATTAAGGAAGGCATCAGACGAATGATTGTTATGAATGTTATTAAGCAGGACGAAAAGCTACCGTCTGTACGTGTGCTTGCCTGCAAGTATGCAATCAATCCTAACACTATCGCAAAAGCATACAGGGAACTTGAGGAGGAAGGCTATCTTTATACTAAAAGTGGTAAAGGAACCTTTGTTGCTGATGCTAAGACAGCCAGGCAGAGTATGACAAGGAATTTGAAAATACTATTTGACCAGGTGGTGACAGAGTTATTTGTGCTTGAAACACCTGTTGAGGAATTGAGAACAAGAATGGATGATGCGAAAGAACAGCTGAGCATGGAAGATGACTTAGTCAGATTTGTAACACAAGATATGCAGACAGAAGATGTTGTGACAGAGGGTAATGATGATACAGATAAATAATTTAGTGAAAAAATTTGACGATTTTACGGCACTTGATGGTGTGAATATGAACGTGGAAAAAGGAGCTGTCTATGGGCTTGTAGGCCCAAACGGAGCCGGCAAATCTACACTTATCAGACATATTACAGGCGTAATGAGACAGGATGCAGGGGAAGTGTTTATTGATGGTGAGCCTGTATATGAAAATGCAAGGATTAAAGGACATATGGCTTACATTCCGGATGATATGTTTTATTTTTTGCAGTCTGATACGATTAATATGATGCATTACTATAAGGGAATGTATCCGGGCTTTGATGAGAAGCAGTTTTACAGGATGCAGGAGTTTTTTCCATCTATAGATGTTAAAAGGAATATCAGAAAGCTCTCTAAGGGCATGCAGAAGCAGGTTGCCTTCTGGCTTGCGCTGTGCTGTAAACCAAAGCTTATTGTACTCGATGAGCCTGTTGATGGGCTTGATCCTGTCATGAGAAGACAGATATGGTCTATCATGCTTGATGATGTAGCTGTTAATAATACCACAGTTGTTGTATCGTCCCATAATCTGCGTGAGCTGGAGGATGTATGTGATCATGTAGGTATTCTTAATAATGGAAAGATTATGATAGAGAGGTCACTTACGGAGCTGCAGGGCAATATTTCAAAGATTCAGATTGCGTGTCCGTATGGTATGCCTAAGATACCACAGGTTTTTAAAGTACTTCATATGTCAAATATAGGAAGAGTATACACTGTTATAGTACGTGGAGAGCCGGATGCTGTAGTAAAGGCGATTACAGATGGCAAAGACAGTCCGCAGGTAGTGGATGTACTGCCTCTTACTCTGGAGGAAATATTTATCTATGAGATGGGAGGAGAGGACTATGAAGTCAAAGATATCATTTATTAATAGAACAATGCTGCAAAAGAATGTAAAGCTTTACTGGCCAATCTGGACACTGTATACAATAGTGCTATTACTCAACGGTCCGTTTTCCATGTGGAGCAGATTTAAGAATGCAGAGTTTATTTATGGCAAAAACTGGCATAAGTATATGCTTGATATAATATCCCCGGCTATCAGCATGGAGGCGGATATGATATTTATTTTTGTCATGGCATTGGTTACAGGCATGGCAATGTTCAGTTACCTGTATAATTCGAGAGCTTGTAATATGATTCACTCTATGCCTGTGACAAGACGTCAGCTTTTTTCGACTAATGTGTTGACAGGTCTGCTGTTTATGTGGATTCCGCAGATAGTTAAGTACATTATGTCGTTTGTTATATGTATATCATATGGAAATACTAAGGTGGTACATATTGGAATCAATCTGCTTGCTACAATGGGAATATCTTTTTTTATGTACAGCCTGGTGTGTCTGTGCGCAATGATTACAGGACAGCTGGTTTCTGTAGCAGTGATGTATGCGGTTGTCAATCTGCTGTATGGTGGAGCAGTTATTGCTATTGCCAATGTGCTCACATATGTATCATACGGGCTTTCATATATGGAATTTGTAAGGAAAATAAGTGCTACGTGGTTTGCACCCATGCTACAGCTTCTCAATCGGGTAGGCTTTCATCCGACCATGAAGAATGCAGGGGATGATTATTACTGCATTAAATATACCTTCAGAGGCACAAATACTATCGTAGTCTATGTCATCGCGGCTGCAGTTATATACTTTATTTCTTATAAGATTTATAAGCATAGAGATTTGGAAAATGCAGGAAGTTTTATAGCTATTCCAAAGCTTAAGCCGGTTTTCAGATGGGGGCTTGGCAGTTTGGGAGGATTGATTTTATCTATTGTTGCAGCGTCGCTTTTGCTTGGACTTAGAATCAGCATTGGTGTTCCTGCAATTATGATGCTGGCAGTGGTGCTTGGAATCATAGCCTTCTTACTTTTAGAGATGATTATAAGGAAGAATTTTAAAATTTTTTCTAAAGCACTATTTAAGGAAATCATTGCTTTTGGTGCTTTTGTTGTAGTTGTATTTGGAGGTATAACAGTTTACGGAAATGTGCAGGAAAATTATATACCGAAGCTTGCGGATATTGATTCTGCCTGTATAGCCATAGATTTTGATATCAATCTGGAGGGAAAGGATGTTGAAAAGATTTTAGAGACTCAAAAGATACTTATGGCGCAGAAAAAGGATTATTTTAAAAAGAGATATGATGATTCCGGGTATATTACAATCTCATATACATTAAAAAATGGAGAAAAGGTCAACCGTGTATATCATACAACGGATGATTTTAATCCACATAAGCAGTGTAAGGCGATTATGGCGGAGGAAAATAAACCACAGAATATTATTAATGCCATAATGCAGTGTGATACGACAGATATTACCTTTATCAATGGCTCGGCAGAGCAGTATAATGATAAATATGTAGATGTGCTGAATGAGCGCTTTAACGGAAAAGTTGCTGCGGATATTTTTGATGCTGTAAAGAAGGATGTTGAGGCCGGTGTGATGCAGGAATATAATTTGCAGAGAATGCTTGACGGAGTGGATAAGGATACCAGCTATATGTACAATCTTATGCTGAATTTTACAGTGCCAAAGGGCAACAGGATTGGAAAAAGCTGGAATGTCGATGGCTTCACATGGTATGAGGAGCTGTTGGATATACTGGGGGTAACAAAGGAGTATTCTGATTTTGGGGATGCCCGTTCCGATGGTATTGAAACGTATTCGGTCAACATTAGTTTTGGCGAAAACTGTACTAATCTGATAGCTGTTCTTAAAGAAAATGGATTAATTTCATCAAAAGAACCACTTTTGACATATGAATAGTTGTCTCTGTAAATGGTATTGTGATATAATTACTCTGTTATAGATGTTTTGTTTATTATTTTATCATTATTCTGAATAGTTACAATTAGTCTATAATCTAATATGAATTTAGAACAGGAGAGTATATGAGCAGACCAGTAGTGGCCATCGTTGGCCGTCCAAATGTTGGAAAATCTACTCTCTTCAATGCGCTTGCAGGAGAGAGGATATCTATAGTAAAGGACACTCCGGGTGTCACAAGAGACAGAATCTATGCAGATGTATCATGGCTTGATTATAATTTTACCATGATTGATACAGGTGGTATTGAGCCGGAATCCGGAGACGTGATACTGTCACAGATGAGAGAGCAGGCACAGATTGCTATAGACACCGCAGATGTTATTATTTTTATTACAGATGTGAGGCAGGGACTTGTTGATTCTGATTCAAAGGTGGCGGATATGCTTCGTCGTTCACACAAGCCGGTTGTATTAGTTGTCAATAAGGTGGACAGCTTTGAAAAGTATATGACGGATGTGTATGAGTTTTATAACTTAGGAATTGGTGATCCACATCCTATATCTGCAGCTTCGATGCTCGGACTCGGAGATATGCTTGATGAGGTTGTAAAGCATTTTCCGGATTCATCTAAGCAGGACGATGAGGATGACAGACCGAGAGTTGCTATAGTAGGTAAGCCTAATGTAGGTAAGTCATCGCTTATCAACAAGCTTGCCCGTGAGGACAGGGTAATAGTGTCAGATATAGCAGGCACCACAAGAGATGCTATCGATACAGCCATAAAATATGATGGTAAGGAGTATATATTTATCGATACAGCCGGTCTCAGGCGCAAGAATAAGATAAAAGAGGATATAGAGCGATACAGTATTATACGTGCAGTTTCCGCAGTTGAGAGAGCTGATGTTGTCATTGTAGTGATAGATGCTACAGAGGGAGTTACTGAGCAGGATGCTAAAATTGCGGGTATTGCACACGAAAGAGGCAAGGGAATTATCATTGCTGTCAATAAATGGGATGCCATTGAAAAGGATAATAATACCGTAAAGCAGCACACAGAGAAAATCCGACAGATATTAAGTTTTATACCATATGCAGAGATACTGTTTATTTCGGCAAAATCAGGTCAGAGACTCAACAAGATATTTGAGCTCATCGATGTTGTTATAGAAAATAACTCAATGCGTGTTGCAACAGGAGTGCTAAATGAGATCGTTACGGAGGCAGTTGCCATGCAGCAGCCGCCTACAGACAAGGGCAAGAGACTTAAGATATACTATGTGACTCAGGTTTCGGTTAAGCCGCCTACCTTTGTAATCTTTGTAAACGACAAGAATCTTATGCATTTCTCATATACCAGATATCTCGAGAACAGAATCAGGGATACATTTGGTTTCAGGGGAACTGCACTTAAGTTTATTACAAGAGAACGAAAGGAAAATGAGTAAAATGATACTGGCTAGGATTTTAGCATTGGTCGTAGGGTATTTCTTTGGAACCTTTCAGACCGGATATTTTTATGGTAAGGCACATGGAATAGATGTAAGAGAGCATGGAAGCGGTAATTCAGGCACCACCAATACGCTTCGGACACTTGGATGGAAGGCCGGTGCAGTTACCTTCTTTGGTGATTTGTTCAAGGCAATCATAGCGGTTTTGATATTTTATTTCATATATAGAAATACATATCCACAGGCTGTTAAATGCATAGAGCTGTATGCAGGCTTTGGAGCGGTGCTTGGACACAATTTTCCATTCTTTCTCAATTTCAAGGGAGGAAAGGGAATAGCATGTACATCAGGTGTGATACTTGCTGTATGTCCGATTGCGGCTCCGATATGTCTGGTATTGTTTATTCTTGCTGTAGCCATAACAAGATATGTCTCGCTTGGTTCTATACTGGTTGTTATATCGTTTCTGATTCAGGCAATTGTGTTTAACCATATGGGGCTGCTTGGAGTAAGTGGCAATTATGCGGTTGAGTTTGATATACTTGCTGCTTGTTTTACGGCGATGGCTATCTGGCGACACAGAGCCAATATCAAGAGACTTTTAAGCGGAACTGAAAATAAATTTGGTCAGAAGGCAAAGTAAATAATAGTTTTTGATTATAATAATTATATAAAATACGAGGCATAGAAAATGAGTAGAGTAGGTATTATAGGTGCAGGAAGCTGGGGTACAGCATTATCCCTGGTGCTTGCAAATAACGGACATTCTGTTGAAATATGGTCAATCGTGGAGAGCGAGATTGAGATGCTTAAAGAAAAGCATGAGCATATTGATAAGCTTCCTGGAGTAAAGCTTCCGGATAGCATTACCTTTACAACAGATATAGAGGAAACAATCAAAAATAACGATATACTTGTACTTGCGGTACCTTCTGTATTCACCAGAAGCACAGCAGTAAAAATGGCTCCGTTTGTGAAGGAAGGACAGATAATTGTCTGTGTGGCAAAGGGAATTGAAGAAAACACTCTTATGACAATATCTGATGTGGTAGAGAGTGAGATACCTTGCGCTGATGTGGCTGTAATGTGTGGACCTTCACATGCAGAGGAGGTCGGACGGCTGCTTCCTACGACTGTTGTTGCAGGAGCAAGGACACAGAAGACCGCTGAGATAGTACAGGATCTTTTTATGAATGAGGTATTTCGTGTGTATACCAGTCCTGATGTGCTTGGAATGGAGCTTGGAGGCTCCCTCAAGAATGTCATAGCACTTGCAGCAGGCATGGCAGACGGACTTGGCTATGGAGATAATACAAAGGCAGCGCTTATTACCAGAGGAATTGCAGAAATATCTGTGCTTGCGATTGAGATGGGAGCAAAGGCGGAGACACTTTTTGGACTGACAGGTATCGGAGACCTTATTGTTACATGTGAGAGTCGTCACAGCCGTAATAGAAAGGCCGGAATGCTCATAGGTCAGGGCTACACAATGGATGAAGCAACAAAAGAAGTCAAGATGGTTGTAGAGGGCATCTATTCAGCAAAGGCTGCACTTGCCCTTGCAGAAAAATATGATGTAAGGATGCCGATTATCGAGGAAGTAAACAGAGTGCTTTTTGAGGATAAGCCGGCAAAGGAGGCTGTCTCAGAGCTTATGCTTCGTGACAGGAAGATTGAGCACTCAAGTCTGGAGTGGAAATAATTAGTTAACAGGTTGGGTAATAAATGGCTATAGACGGTCATATATAAAATTACATCAGGGGAAATTATAAAATGAAAATAAATATAAAAAAATTGACAACCACAGCCAAAATCCCTACAAGGGGAAGTGAATATGCAGCAGGCTATGATTTATATGCCGACATTACTAAGGATCTTGTCATTGAGCCACACGAGACAGCAAAGATAGGCACGGGGCTTTCGATAGAGATTCCTGACGGATATTTTGGGGCAGTTTTTGCCAGAAGTGGCTTAGCTGCAAAGCAGGCACTTCGCCCGGCAAACTGCGTGGGTGTGTGTGACAGTGATTACAGGGGAGAGTATATTGTGGCTCTTCACAATGATGGAACGCAGGCACGCACTATTAATCCCGGAGATCGCATAGCGCAGCTTGTGGTCATGCCATATCTGGCTGTTGAGTTTAATGAGGTGTCAGAGCTTTCTGATACGAAGCGTGGTGCCGGTGGATTCGGTTCTACAGGAGCTAATTAATCACAAATGAGTTACAATTAAAACTTATCTTTACTTAAAAAGGGGGACTTATCATGGAAAATCGTATTGTAAAATTTAAATCAAAGGAGAGTGCAGGCTTAAACTTACACGCTATACCGGGACATTTCGCTACAAGTCATTCGCATATTAATTATTATGTAGATGTGACAAGCATCAAGACCCGTGTGTCCGAGGCAAAGGAAGCTGCAAAGGCTCTTTACACCAAGGTACCGCATCATTCATATATAGATACAATAGTATGTATGGATGGAACAGAAATGATTGGTGCATTCTTAAGCCAGGAGATTGAGCGAAACGGACTTATGTCTGTGAATAAGCACGAGACAATTTACGTTGTATCGCCTGAGATTAACAACGGACAGATGCTTTTCAGGGATAACAATAAGGGCGCTATAGATGGCAAGCATGTTGTACTTCTTCTGGCAACTACCACGACAGGTGAGACGATCAGAAGAGCGATGGAGTGTATCAACTATTATGGCGGTATGGTCACATGTATTGCGTCCATATTCTCAACCATCGATGAGGTCAATGGAGTAAAGATTGATAAGCTGTTTGATGACGATGATGTGGTAAACTACCAGACATATCCTGTTACAGAGTGTCCATTCTGCAAGAAGGGGCTGCCGATTGAGGCTATGGTCAATGGCTTTGGATATTCTAAGCTGTAATTAGTACGTTTATTGCAGTAATTACCTTGTAATTGTTTCGATATCAGACTGTGTTTCGTCATAATGACAACAACACGTTAAATTATTTGGCGGATTGACTATAGCCAATTGACGATATGTTTTGTATTATAAAGATACAAAGAAACAAGGTAACAGACAGTCAAGGCACTGAACAGTTACATATATGTACATAATACTTAGGAGGTATTTTTAAAATGGCAAGTTTATCATTAAAGAACGTTTGCAAAGTTTATCCAAACGGATTTGAGGCAGTTAAGGATTTCAACCTTGAAGTAGAAGATAAAGAGTTCATCATCTTCGTAGGACCTTCAGGATGTGGAAAATCAACAACACTTCGTATGATCGCAGGTCTTGAGGATATTTCTTCAGGAGAGCTTATCATCGACGGAAAGGTTATGAATGACGTAGAGCCAAAGGATCGTGATATCGCAATGGTATTCCAGAACTACGCTCTTTACCCACATATGACAGTATTTGACAACATGGCATTTGGACTTAAGCTTAGAAAAGTTCCAAAGGATGAGATTAAGGCAAAAGTTGAGGAGGCAGCAAGAATCCTTGACCTTGAGAAATTATTAGACCGTAAGCCAAAGGCTCTTTCAGGTGGACAGAGACAGCGAGTTGCCATGGGTCGTGCAATCGTTCGTAATCCTAAGGTATTCCTTATGGATGAGCCTTTATCAAACCTTGATGCAAAGCTTCGTGTACAGATGAGATCTGAGATTTCTTCATTACATAACAGATTAGGTGCAACAATCATCTACGTTACACATGATCAGACAGAGGCTATGACACTTGGAACAAGAATCGTTGTTCTTAAAGATGGTGTTATCATGCAGGTAGACAGCCCACAGAAGCTTTACAATCAGCCAAACAACCTGTTCGTTGCAGGATTCATCGGATCACCACAGATGAACTTTATAGATGCTCAGTGTGTTGTTGAGGGAGCAAAGGCATTCCTTAAATTCGATAAATACCAGGTTGAACTTCCAGAGGCAAAGGCTAAGAAGCTTATCGATGGCGGTTATGCTGGAAAGAACGTAGTATTCGGTATCAGACCTGAGGATATCTACGATTCAGCAGAGCATCTTGATAAATTTGCTACATGCAAGATTGATTCAGATGTTACAGGATATGAGTTACTTGGTGCAGAGGTATTATTATACTTCACAGTTGCAGGCGCAAATATGTCAGCAAGAGTTGATTCAGATACACCGGCTCGTTACGGTGATCACATTGAGCTTGCATTTGATCCACACAAGATTCATGTATTTGATAAAGAAACTGAATTGACAATTACCAACTAGTTCGTTAAAATTAAATAGTTGTAAATTGACAGACCGGGTGTATAATTTACACCCGGTTTTCTTTTGCGAATGTGTGTGAGGTTCTGAAAAGTTAAGTTACGGTGTTAAATTATAGCAGGGTTACAGCTTATGACTTGTGGAAGCTTTTTACTTGCCTGCGTCAGAACAGTAATGAGAGGATAAGAATATGATTACGAATCAGAAACTGAAAAAATCACTTGAGGAAATAAAAAATATTACTTCGTTTGATGCGATTTTATACTCAGCCAAGGGAAAGCATCTGACAGGTACGGTGGAAGAGCCGGAACATAGCGACATTTTTGTGAAGGAGTTTATAGTATCCGAAGAGGATGTTAGGGAAAAAAACGATGCAATCGCATTTGCGGTTGAAATTGATTCAGAGCTTGAGTATGTGCTCGTAATATTCTGCCCGTATACGAGTGAGAATCTTGTAATAGGCAGGATGGCAGTTTGTCAGCTTCGGACACTTGTGCTCGGTGAGTCAGAGCGATATGACAGAAATAATTTTATTCAGAATATTCTTCTTGGCAATATGCTCGGTTCTGATATAATAAATCGTGCCAAGAAATTACATATAGAAAACAGAAAACGAGTAGTATATGTTATAGATACCGGAAAGAACAGCAATGAGATAGCAGTTGAGCTTGTAAAGAATCTGGCAGATATCAGAAGCGGTGATTTTGTGGTGGCGATGGATGAGCATAATGTAGTGCTGGTAAAGGATGTTGAGGACATAGATTCACCAAAGCTTCAGGAAAAGCTTTCATCTATTGCAGGAAGTCTGGTTGACAATCTGCTTGCAGAGGCTATGATTAAGGTACGGGTGGGCTATGGCAATCCGACGGATGTTCTTCCAAAGATTGCAGAGTCTTATCAGGAGGCAAAAATGGCGCTTGAGGTCGGCAGGCTGTTTTACGTGGAAAAGGAAATTATGGCATATGACAGGCTGGGCATAGGAAGACTTATTTATCAGCTTCCAATGAGTCTGTGTGAGATGTTTATCCGTGAGGTTTTTGGTGATGAGGTGCCACAGATACTTGATGACGAGGAGGCAATGTCTACAATCTCCAAGTTCTTCGAGAACAATCTGAACATATCAGAGACTGCAAGACAGCTTTATGTGCATAGAAATACGCTTGTGTACAGGCTAGAGCGTATTGAGAAGTCGATAGGTCTTGATATCAGAACCTTTGATGATGCTATGATATTCAAAATAGCTACGATGGTGTTAGCGCATATCAAGGATAGCAGGCAGGGCAGATAATATAATTATTACGCAATTTAAAGAAGTAGGAGACAAGTATGGCCAAGAAGCAAACATACGATGAGAAGAGCATAGCAATTTTAGAAGGACTTGAGGCAGTCAGAAAAAGACCGGGTATGTATATAGGAAGTGTCACAACCAAGGGACTAAACCATCTGATATATGAGATTGTGGACAACTCCGTAGATGAGCATCTGGCAGGTGCCTGTGATACCATAAGGGTAACTCTTGAGAAAAACGGTTCGTGTACGGTGGAGGATAACGGACGTGGAATACCTGTAGGTATGCATGCTAAGGGGGTATCTGCGGCGCGTGTTGTATTCTCGACACTGCACGCAGGAGGTAAATTCGACAATTCTGTATATAAGACCAGTGGAGGCCTGCACGGAGTTGGTTCGTCGGTTGTAAATGCATTATCCACATATATGGATGTGGAGATAAGCAGAGATGGCTATATCCACCATGACAGATATGAAAAGGGTGTTCCTGTTGTGGAGCTTGAAAATGGCCTGCTTCCTACTTTAGGCAAAACCAAAAAAACAGGAACAAGGATTAATTTCCTGCCTGACCCGGAGATTTTTGAGAAGACAAGATTCAAGGAAGAGGATGTAAAGAACAGACTGAAGGAGACTGCATATCTCAATCCGAAGCTTACCATCATATACGAGGATAAACGAGGCGATGCGACAGAGCATATTGAGTATCATGAGCCTGAGGGTATTGTTGGTTTTGTAAAGGATTTGGATAAAAATATTGAAAAGCTGCATGATGTCATTTACTTTACAGGAGAGAGTGAGGATATAAAGGTTGAGGTGGCTTTTCAGTATACAAGCGAGTTCCATGAGAATATTCTAGGTTTTTGCAACAATATATACAATTCTGAGGGTGGAGCGCATATCACAGGCTTTAAGACTGCGTTTACAGGTATTATCAATTCATATGCCAGGGAGCTTGGTATATTAAAGGACAAGGATGCGAATTTCAACGGAGCAGATGTCAGAAACGGCATGACTGCTGTAGTGTCAGTAAAGCATCCTGACCCCAGATTCGAGGGTCAGACAAAGACAAAGCTTGACAATCAGGATGCAAACCGTGCAACTGCCAAGGTGACAAATGACGAGGTACCGCTTTATTTTGACAAGAATCTTGAGGTCTTAAAGACGGTAATATCATGTGCTGAGAAGGCCGCAAAGATTAGAAAAGCTGAGGAGAAGGCAAAGACCAATCTGCTCACAAAGCAGAAGTTTTCCTTTGATTCAAACGGAAAGCTTGCAAACTGTGAGAGCAGGGATGCTTCTAAGTGCGAGATTTTCATAGTCGAGGGAGATTCGGCCGGAGGCTCGGCAAAGATGGCAAGAAACCGTATGTTTCAGGCAATCATGCCGATTCGAGGCAAGATTTTGAATGTTGAAAAGGCAAGTATTGATAAGGTACTGGCAAACGCTGAAATAAAGACAATGATAAATGCGTTTGGCTGCGGATTTTCGGAAGGGTATGGAAATGATTTTGATATAACAAAGCTTCGTTATGACAAAATCATCATTATGGCCGATGCCGATGTGGACGGAGCTCATATCTCCACACTGCTTTTGACTCTGTTCTTCAGGTTTATGCCTGAGCTTATTTTAGAGGGACATGTATATGTTGCCATGCCTCCGCTTTACAAGGCTATTCCGTCAAAGGGCGAGGAAAAATATTTGTATGACGATGCGGAGCTTGACAAGTACAGAAAGACACATACAGGCAAGTTTACGTTGCAAAGATATAAGGGTCTTGGAGAGATGGATGCGGATCAGCTCTGGGATACCACACTAAATCCCGCAACAAGGATGCTAAAGCGTATTGAAATAGAGGATGGACGCCTGGCAAATGATGTGACATCACTGCTTATGGGTAGTGATGTGCCACCGAGAAAAGAGTTCATATACGAGCATGCGCATGACGCGGAGCTGGATGTGTAAGCATGACGCTTCTGCTTTTGGTTCTCAGTGGTTCTGAATAGTTAAGCAGTATTTATAATCGGAGAAAGACATGGATAGAAATATAGATAACAATGTAGACAACAATATAATTCAGACCGAATATTCGGAGCTGATGCAGAAATCATATATTGACTATGCGATGAGTGTCATTATAGCAAGAGCCCTGCCGGATGTGCGCGATGGGCTTAAGCCTGTACAAAGGCGTACACTTTATGATATGCATGAGCTGGGCATCAGGTACGACAAGCCATATAGAAAGAGTGCGCGTATAGTCGGTGATACAATGGGTAAATATCATCCACACGGTGATTCATCAATCTATGATGCGATGGTTGTTTTGGCACAGGACTTCAAAAAGGGCATGCCGCTTATCGATGGACACGGTAATTTTGGCTCAATCGAGGGAGACGGAGCCGCTGCCATGCGTTATACTGAGGCAAGACTTCAAAAAATCACACAGGAAGCATATCTTGCTGATCTTGACAAAAATGTGGTTGATTTCATTCCAAACTACGACGAGACAGAAAAAGAGCCAGAGGTGCTTCCGGTCAAGGTGCCGAACCTTTTGATAAATGGAGCTGAGGGTATAGCAGTTGGCATGGCGACAAGCATTCCGCCACACAATTTTGGCGAGGTGGTGGACGGTGTGATTGCTTATATGAAAAATCCTGATATCACCACAGCCGAGATGATGCAGTATATAAAGGGACCTGATTTTCCGACAGGAGGCATTGTTGCAAATCAGGATGATCTTGCAGCAATATATGAGACCGGACAGGGAAAGATAAAAATCCGTGGAAGAATCGAAATAGAGAAGGGTAAGGCAGGAAAGGACAAGCTTGTCATTACGGAAATCCCATACACAATGATTGGTGCCAATATAGGAAAATTCTTAAATGATGTCTATTCACTTGTCGAGTCAAAAGCGACAACGGATATTGTGGACATAACCAACCAGTCATCGAAAGAGGGAATAAGAATTGTCTTAGAGCTTAAAAAAGGTGCTGATGTTGAGGCACTTAAGAACCTTTTGTATAAAAAGACAAAGCTGGAGGACACTTTCGGTGTAAATATGCTGGCCGTCGCAAATGGAAGACCTGAGACGCTTGGTCTTGTACCAATAATAAGGCACCATGTCAATTTCCAGTATGAGATTGCAAAAAGAAAGTATGAGACACTTCTTGCAAAGGAGCAGGAGAAAGAAGAAATACAGCAGGGACTCATAAAGGCCTGCAACGTGATAGATCTGATTATTGAAATATTAAGAGGAAGCCGTGACCAGAAAATGGCAAAGGCATGTCTCATAAACGGAGAGACAGAGGGGATTAAATTCAAGTCAAAGGCTTCAGAAGCCATGGCAGCCCAGCTTTGCTTTACTGAGCGTCAGGCAGCTGCTATCCTTGAAATGCGTCTGTACAAGCTGATTGGACTCGAAATTGAGGCTCTGATTAAGGAGCACGAGGAGACCAGGGCAAAGATTGCAGAGTACAGCGATATTTTAGAGCATCGCTCATCCATGGCAAAGGTCATTATGAAGGAGCTTAAAGCGTTCCGCAAGGAATATGCAAGGGACAGACGCACGGAACTTGACAATCTCGAGGAAGCTGTTGTGGTCAAAAAAGAGCTTGAGGTATCGGATGTAGTGCTGCTTATGGACCGCTTCGGCTATGTGAAGACAGTAGATACTTCAACCTACGATAGAAACAAAGATACAGCTGACGCAGAGAACAAGCTGATATTAAAGGTCAAAAATATAGATAAGCTGTGCATTTTCACAAACAACGGAAACATGCATCTTGTCAAGGTGTTAGACCTGCCTTACGGCAAATTCCGTGACAAGGGCACACCTATTGACAATGTAAGCAATTATGACAGCAGTAAGGAGGATATAGTATTTATAGCACCTCTTATGGATGTTGAAAAGCACAAGCTTATATTTGGAACGAAGTCAGCCATGATAAAGCTCGTGGATGGTGCTGAATTTGTGGTGACACGAAAGACCTCGCAGGCCACCAAGCTCATGGATGATGATGAGCTGTTATTTGTTGACATGCTTTCAGAGAATGCTACAATGGTAATGCGTTCAAAGAAGGAGATGTTCCTTCGAATCGACTGTGGCACTATTCCTGAAAAGAAAAAGGCAGCAGTAGGTGTCAGGGGAATGAGGCTTGACAGAGAGGATGAGCTTACTGACATTTATCTGCTTAATGACCAGGGGGAAAAAGAGGTCGAGGTAAAGGGTAAGCAGGTGGCGCTTCACAGGCTGCACATTGCAAACCGTGACACCAAGGGCGTGAAGAAATAATATATCGTATGACAATATAACGTAAAGCATAAACTGTGTACGGTTTTGAGTATGTATGGCCTTAGAACAGTTAAAATATCTGACATGAAAGGAAGCGATGAGCTTGTTGGACAAATTAAGAGAGCTTGGCATTTCAGAAAATCTGATTAAGGAAATTGAAAAGTTTCGCTCGCAGTATCCGGTGGACAAGGAGTATGAGTCAAGAATCCCCGTGCCTACACAGTTTTATTACGGAAGCGATGTGTGGGAACAGGCTATAACAGCTGTTTTGTGTGGAGAAAATCTGCTTTTAGTAGGAGAAAAGGCCACAGGAAAGAATCTTTTCGCAGAGAATCTGGCAGGTGTATTTAACAGACCACGCTGGGATGTGTCATTTCACGTAAATATGGATGCAGCATCACTTATCGGAACCGATACGTTTAGCGCCGGAGAAGTAACCTTCAGGCCGGGACCTGTGTATACAGCCGCAAAAACAGGTGGCTTTGCGGTGCTTGACGAGATAAATATGGCAAAAAGTGAGGCTATGGCAGTGCTTCATGCCACACTTGATTTCAGACGTACAATAGATGTGCCGGGCTATGATAGACTGTCGCTTCATCCGGCAACAAGATTTATTGCCACGATGAATTACGGCTATGCAGGCACAAAGGAGCTAAATGAGGCTCTTGTATCACGTTTTGCGGTAATCCGGATGCCTATGATTTCAAAAGAGAGCCTTGTGAAGCTCATAAAGGAGCATTATCCTGCAATACGTGAAGCGGGAGCAAATGAGCTTGCGGAGGTATTTCTTGAACTGCATACCAAGTGCAAAAATGGCGAAATATCCTCAAAGGCACTTGATCTGCGTGGTCTCATCGGTTCAATTGGTATGATGGAAAAGGGCTTAAATATATATACAGCTCTGGATATGGGTATAACAAACAAGAGCTTTGATGAATATGAGCAGACGCTTATCCGTGATACAATCCGTGCAAGAATCTCAAGGAAGATGAGCAGAGAGCAGCTGTTTTGTTGATATAAGCTTGTGACATATGAAGGAATGGAAAATATGGAAGAACAGGATATAAAGGAAGCAAAAAGAGCAAGAAACTTCATATGGATGGCGGCCTGTGATTATGACATAGAGCCGCTTTTTCTGGCATTTGCACCTGATGGATCCGCTGATATTTATCTGAATTTGATTATTGGGCTTGAATACAAGTGGTATGAGCATGACAAGATAGATGCCTTATTCAATCAGCTGACAGGGAAAAACGCCATGCTTTATGAGGGTCTTTTATGGATAGGTTTGGAAAATGCCCTGTATGAAAAGGAGAGACAAACGAGGCCTGCCTTATATGATTTAAGGCTTGAGTACGCGAAAAAGAGCCTTGCAGGAGTCAATAAAAACAGGGAGTATTCGAGGATTGATATAATCAGAAATGCACATTGCAGAAGGATACTTGGAAAACCCTCAGATCTTTGCAAAGAGGATGAAGAGATACTGCATGCTTTTTGTTTTACACCTGATATGACAACGGATGAGATTATAGAAAAAACGAGAGAAAATCTGTGGAAGTATTTCTCGTATAAGCCGATAAAGGTGGCAAAGCCGCAGGGCATATATTTTTTACAGAAGGTAGCAGGAGCATTTCACTCAATAGGAAAAGTCAGCACACAGTATGTCAGAGCGAATAGCTTTTATGATAAAAATATGGCCTCGGACACAGCAGCTTTGTCTATGGAGCATTCAAAGAGATATCTGCTGCAGTTTGCACTGCAGAAAGATCCAATAGAAGCGAAGCGGTATGTGACAGCCTGCTTTGGAAAAAGCATGTATTCTGACAGGCAGCAGGCCGAGATGGAGAAAAAGCTCTGTGTAGGAAATCACAAAAACTGTCATTTGCTTTTTACCAGAGGTATTTCATCGGAGAAAAAGCAGACTGTACCTGATGAGATTGACAACAAAAGAGAACGCAGGGAAATTCTTGCATTTACAAAAGAGACAGCCATGCAATACGACAAGAATAAAGAGCATTTTGAAAAAAACATGGCAGTGTATCAAAACAGTATAAGGAGACTTACAGAAAGCCTTAGAATGCACCTGGAGACAGCAGATGAG
>OGRC01000618.1_pt1 | contig 28411 bp, 20 predicted proteins | sample 1553431 | NCBI WGS metagenome assembly OGRC01 (sample SAMEA2580064, study PRJEB22360) | human gut metagenome | biome: human gut; feature: human-associated habitat; material: faeces | place: Denmark | collected 2008/2010
GGGTTTACAGCCGCTTTTATCAATCTGTACAAGGTCAGCCGGTTCACGATCTTTGCCAGCACCCCGAGTATCCCGATCGCCGCCATCACATACACGACAGATCCGGAACCCACCATCATTGTCTCAAACATGACAAACCCTCCTGTTTTTTGTTCTTTCACGCGCCCCGTCCATCAACGTCCGCTTGTGTTTGTAGCCATTATAGAGCAGGATTCCCGTCTTGTCCGCAAAAACCGTTCTACATTTTTCTACACGGCGCAGCCGTCTCCGCTGTATATTTTCTCGTATTTTTCATCCTCCATAAATTTTCTTTTTCTCCTCCCTTTCCAGATTTTTTCTCACCCTTTTGAAAATCTCTTCTGCTTTTTCGCTCAACTGCAAGCGTCCCTCTCCTTCACAACCTTTTTGTGTAAACCGGCTGACTCCCTGTTTTTCTGTTTTCCCTTCCCTTTTTTCAGCCGGATTTTGGTTCTCTTTCTTAAAGTCGATTTTTCTCGAAAACAGGCGTACAAAATTTGTATTTTCCTTCGTGGTTTGCTATAATGCCTTTTATAAAAAATGCAGGATTGTATTTTCAGGAGGTAAAAATTATGGAATATAAACCACAAGGTGTCTGTTCACGACTGATTCACTTTGATATCATAGATCATAAAGTACGAAACGTATCTTTCGTCGGAGGATGCAGCGGAAATCTCCAGGGAATTTCCCGTCTCATCGAAGGAATGGATGTAGATGAAGCGATCTCACGCATTGAAGGGATCCGATGCGGATTTAAACCAACGTCTTGTCCTGACCAGCTTGCCAATGCATTAAAAGAAGCAAGGAGGTCTTAGTATGTCCGAAGAACAATCTGTCTCAAAAATTATTTTAAGCGCCGACAGTACTTGTGATCTCGACGATGAACTGAAAGAACGGTATCATGTAAACTATTTTCCGCTTCACATTATTCTGGAAGATAAAGATTACCGTGACAATATCGACATCACTCCGGAGGAGATCTACCAAAAATATTATGACCAGAAGATTCTTCCGAAAACTGCCGCTGTAAATGCCGCAGAATATATCGAACATTTCCGCCCTTGGGTAGATGCCGGATACGAAGTAATCCATATCAATCTTGGTCACGCTCTTTCGAGCGTATATCAAAACTGCTGTCTTGCCGCTGAGGAGATCGGTCATGTCCATGTAATCGACAGTTGTAATCTTTCTACCGGAACAGGACTCCTCGTTGTAGAAGCCGGGAAAATGATCGAACAGGGATTTGACGCTGAAACGATCGCGAAAACGCTCCGCGAAAAAACAGCCAAATGTCATGCCAGCTTTGTTTTAGATACACTGACCTTTCTCCACGCCGGAGGACGCTGCTCATCTGTCGCTGCGCTGGGCGCAAACGTACTGAAACTGAAACCTTGCATCCAGGTAGACAATCACGATGGAAGCATGGGCGTCGGCAAAAAATATCGTGGATCTCTTGACAAAGCTCTCGAAAAATATGTAAAGGATGAACTCGCCCGTCACTCAGATATCGATCAATCACTGCTGTTCATTACCCATTCCGGTATCGATCAGTCCTACATTGATCTCGTAAAACAGACGGTAAACGAAACAATAAAATTTGATGAAATCCATGTGACAAAAGCAAGCTGCACAATCTCAAGTCATTGCGGACCTAATACACTCGGCATCTTATTCATGACAAAATAAAAAACAACCTTTCAAATTAAACGGTCAGGGAGGAAAGATTATGAATACAAAACCTGTTTTTCACGGAAGTGATATTGAAAAAATATGTGAATACTATCATCTGAATCGGGAAGATATCGTCAATTTCGGCGCAAATGTAAATCCTCTCGGCATTTCCGAAAATATAAAACCGGTTCTTGCCTCTCATTTGGATATCCTTTCCTCTTATCCCGACCGCGACTATCAGTCGCTTCGCAACACCATCGCCGAATATTGCCATGTTCCGGCGGATTTTATCCTTCCGGGCAACGGGTCAAGTGAACTGATCGCCCTTCTGATCGAGACACGAGCTCCGAAACGGACGCTTCTTTTAGGACCTACTTACGCAGAATATTCACGAGAATTGTCCCTTTCAAACAGCAAGTGTGACGAATTTCTTTTAAAAGAAACAGATGAGTTTACAGTTAATGTAAGTGCACTCTGTCAGACACTCCTTGACGGAAATTACGATTTCCTGATTATGTGTAATCCGAATAATCCGACATCCACCGCTGTCTTGCATGAAGATATGGAACAGATTCTTACATTTTGTGAACAGCATGATATCTTTGTTATGATCGATGAGACTTACGTTGAGTTCGCCCCTGTTATCGAAGATGTTACCGCCGTTCCGTTTACGAAAACTTTCAAAAACCTGATGGTTCTCAGAGGGGTATCCAAATTTTTCGCCGCTCCGGGACTCCGTTTAGGTTATGGGATCACGGGCAGCCTGCCGTTTTTAAAAGCAATGAAAGAAAAGCAGATTCCATGGTCACTGAACAGCCTTGGCGCGTTTGCAGGAGAACTCATGCTGAAGGATAAAAACTACATCAGCCAAACCCGTCAGCTTATTTTGTCCGAAAGAGAGAAAATGTACTCTGCCTTAAAGTCAATGTCCGCCTATAAAACATATCGGCCGTACGCCAATTTTTTGCTTATACAGCTAAACCAAAAAGAAATGACCGCCTCTGACGTATTCGAACACTGCGTCAAAAACGGTCTTATGATTCGTGATTGTTCTTCCTTTAAAAGTTTAAACGGAGAATTTGTACGTTTCTGCATCATGAACAGAGAAGATAACGAGCGCCTGCTTAATGAGCTGCGCTTTCTATGCTGTCAAAAATAAGATAAAATAAAAAATTATGATTACAGCCGCTATGATACCAAGTACAAGTAAGATTTTATTTTTCATTTGTATTTCCTCCTTCTCCGCCTTCAAATGTAATCTTATAATCATTCAGATCATATGCCTGTGCAAAATATCCTTTTAAAATGGTCTGTGCATTTTCTCGCGCATTTTCATAAAGACCATTTGCCACCGCGTCTTTTTCTGCCTGTGCTTTCAATTTTACAAGAGCCGCGTTATTCTCCTCTAAATCAATTTGATTAAAAATACTTTCCTCTTCATGATATACGCGGAATGACTTCTCATCAACCTCTGAACTCAAAATCCTTACTTCCGGCAAAGTTACCTTAATCGAATCTTTCTTCACTTCGTAACGAATCTCACCGAAATCATACCCTGCTTTTACAATCACATTATAACTGTAAATATATTTACTCTGCGTAAACGGAATATCAATCCCGAATAATTTTCTCACATCCTCTGTCACATTTACTTCTGTACAGTTCGCCTCCTGTGTCGCCAGTTCTCCGATATCTTCAAATCCAAGCTTCGTCGTCTGACTTTCATGGGTAATATAGCGTTTCATCCCGATCGCCCCTGCGCCTCCTGCAAGTGCGATAACCGCTATAATAATGATGATTTTTTGAATTTTCCACGGGATCTTTATTCGTCGTCTATTTTGTTTCTTTATCTCTTTTTTTATTTCTTTTTTCATTGCTTCTCTTGTGTCTTTTTCTCGATCATCGTATCTTCCGTCCATTCTTTCTCCCTTTACATACCGCACTTTTCATAAAGGATAATCCATTCTTCCCTCACAATTACGGATGTTGCATGACATATTTATTTTCGATTTACCTTTCTTATTATATCAGGTTTCCTTCCGTTTCGCTCTGTTATTTTACAAAATATAACCGCAGCTCCCGTACTTACCATCGTAGCCACAATCCCTGCCCCGACGATCGCCGCCGGATTCGAACTTCCATATTGACTTCGATATGCGATCACATTCATAGGAATCAACTGAAGAGAAGAAATATTCATAATCAAAAACGTACACATCTCATTGCTTGCGACTCCCTTCCTTCTCACAGGTCCAGGCGCTCTTCCTGCGCGCCGTTCATCCTCCAGCGTTCCCAGCTCTTTCATCGCCTTTAATCCAGCCGGAGTTGCCGCCCAGCCAAGTCCAAGAATATTCGCAATAAAATTCGTTGTAATATGCTCCTGCGCCTTATGGTCTTTCGGAAGATTCGGAAAAAGAAAACGGATCACCGGACGCATCTTCTCCGCTGCACGTCCGATGATCCCAGCCTGTGCCGCAATCTCCATGATCCCACACCAAAATGACATAATTCCGATCATTGTAATACACAGCATTACCGCCTCTTTCGAAGAATCGAGCGCAGCATTCGTAAGTTCTTCCATCCTGCCGTTAAACGCCCCGAATATAATCCCGATCAAAATCATTCCTGCCCACAGATAATTCATACACTTCTCCGCCGCTTACGATTATTTTTCACTTTGTTTCAGATTATATTCGATTCCTCTTGTCCTTTATACTATTTCATCGAAAATTTCTTTCCAAATATCGCCTGATATCGCTTAATTTCACCTTAAAGAAACTTCTTAATATCTTTCTTCACTCCATTCAAGAACCGTTCCTGTAGACGCATCAATCTCAAACTCATATTCTTTGCCTTCAAAAATAATGTCGCCTTCGTATTTATTTTTCCCGTCATCATAATCCGACTTGATCCGAATATCGTCTGCCGTTGCTCCCGGAACTCTTTCCAACGCAATCTCAGTCGCCTCTTCTATACTGATGCCTGTTGTATCCGCACCATTTTGTGTTCCCGCATCTGCGCTGCCGCTGTTTTGACCGTTTCCGTTTTGTTGATCCACATTCTGGCCATTCCCCTGTTCCGCACCGGAATTCACCGCCGCATCTGCTCCTTCGTTTCCACCTGAAATCCGTTCGGTATCAACGCTTAAAATCTGACCGTCTGTTCCGCTGATCTCATAATCATATTCCGTTCCTTCAACATCAAATCGAACTTCATATACTTTTCTTCCATCATCTCTCTCAGAAGAAACTCTCAAACGAGTTGTATCAGATTCGCTTACCCCTGCATCATTCAAGGCAGCTTCCAACGCCGCTTCCTTTCCGATATCTTTACCTCCTGCTCCACATCCTGTAAAAACAACTGCTGCCGCCGCAGTCATCACCGTTACCATTGTCATTATCGTAATTTTTTTCATTTTCATTCTCCTTTTTTTGTTTCTTTCCTGGACATTTGCATTTTCTACCTATACTATCTTCCCCCGAATGCTGCATCTTATGTCCTTCATTTCTTTGTTGAGATTACTATATCCCACAAAGATTAAAATAACATTAAAGAAGAAAAATAATTTTATTCTTTTTTCCACAGGTGAAATATAAATTCACTTCCGCTCCCTTTTTTACTGGTCACTTCCACCGTTCCGCCATGCGCTTCTGCGATCCACTTCACCATAGAAAGTCCTAATCCGCTGTGATTTCCATCGCTTCTGGACTTATCTGCTCTGTAAAATCGTTCCCATATATACGGAAGATCTGCCTCTGCAATTCCGACGCCATGATCTTTTACTTTACCGATAATCTCCGAATCGTTTTTCAATGATAAGCTTACTTCTATTTCCCGTCCTTCGCCATAACGCAATGCATTAGAGATCAAGTTGATCATCATCCTGATATACAGCGTTTCATCGACTTCCGTCCATATTTCAGGCTCTATCTCACATAAAATCCTGCCCGAATATCCTTGCGACTGTGCCAAAAAACGCTGCTCTCCGACAACCATTTCCGTCAGTTCACTTAAATTCACGCTTTCCCTATCAATCTGTTGACGCCCCTGATCTGCCCTTGACAAGAAGAGCAGCTGCGAGATCAGATCAGACATATTTTTCGCTTTCTGTGCAATCACTTCAACCTGAGCTTTTTGCTCTGAATTTAACATTTCATCCTGCAAGATTCTGTCGCACTGTGCAAGTATAACACTGACCGGAGTTCTTAATTCGTGTGAAACATCCGAAGTAAACTGCTTCTCTCTTTTAAAAACGATATCCAATTCATCCAACATTTCATTAAATGTTTCTGCCAACACATATATCTCGTCTCTGTTTTTCCCGCGATTTTCCTTCTCCCCTTTCCCGATCTCATCTCCTACATTTTCGATTCTTCTTGAAAGTTCTGCATCAGCGCGTATCTTACACACAGTATCTGTAATATCTTTCACCGGACGAAGTGTCCTCCTTGTAAATCGATAGCCGACAAATGCCGTCGCCGCCGCAAGCAGCGGAAGCAGAATGAACGCCATACGGAGTATCATCCGAAAACTTTCCTCTGCTTCTGTAACAGAAGCAATGCCTCGTACATAAATCTCCGTTCCTTCTCCCGGACGATAAAAAAGATCATATACATACCATTCATTCTTTTTCGTCCCATCCTTTATCTGACGCACTTCCCCATCTGCAAATTCCGGCTGTTCATCGAATCCTCTCGGAATCTTTCCATATAAAAAATATCCTGTCGAATCATACATCGAAAGATATATTCCATTTTCCACAGAATAAAAATCCGAATCAATCTCTAATTCGCCGCCTTCCGCCTCTATCTCCTCCAGACTCTCTTCGACCCGCCTCTCCAAAGACTGCTTCGTAGATGCCAAAAGCTCGCGTCCGCTCAGAGAAAACAAGATCCCCAACGTTGCTCCGATTACAATAAGCATTAAAACAGTATATATAAGAGTCAATTTTATTTTTAAAGAAAGTTTTTTCATTCTTCCTCCTTTAATACATACCCCGCTCCCCTCACAGTATGAATCAGTTTTTTCTCTCTTCCGTCATCAATCTTCTTCCTCAGATAACGAATATACACATCTATGACATTGGAACTTCCCATATAATCATAATCCCACAAATGCTGCTCTAATCTGTCGCGCGAAAGAACGATTCCCGCATTTTGAATCATGTACCGCAGAAGCGAAAACTCCTTTCCTGAAAGCCGGATCTCTTCTCCGCCCCGCACGACTTTATGCGTATCCAAATGCATTTCCAAATCACCGACTGTATAACATGTTTTCGGAGTCTCCCCCGGTTTTCGCAGCAACACGCGCACACGCGCCAGCAGTTCTTCAAAAGCGAACGGCTTTACAAGATAATCATTCGCCCCCGCATCCAACCCCGCCACACGATCTTCTACACTGTCTCTGGCAGTAAGCAATATAACCGGAGTTGCATCCGTCTTTCGCCTCAACTCTTTCAGCACAGCAAGTCCGTCTTTCTTCGGCATCATAATATCAAGAATAACTGCATCATATTTTGCACTGTTCAGATACTCTGATGCTTCCGCTCCGTCAAAACACGAATCCACGCTGTAGAACTCTTCTTTCAGCCGCGCTGTGATAAGTTTGTTCAGATCTTTTTCGTCCTCTGCAAGCAAAATTCTCATATTACCACCTTCCCTTTCGCCGTTTATATACATCGGCATAAGTCAAATCTTCCGGCGCGCAATTCTAACCGTAATCCCAGGCTTTACCATATGATCCTGACTTTTAATATCACTATTATATGAAAATCGCGGATTGAAATCAATTCCCTCTTTTATCTTGACAGAAAACAATCCTGCTTATATCCTGAAATTATCAGAGAAAACAGAGAAGGAGCTGATCATATGACTTCGTCGGAAACAACGAAAAAACTCATAGATTTTATCGAAAAAAGTCCCTCCGTTTTTCATACGGCAGAAACGATCAAAGGGATGCTGTTAGGGAATAATTTTTCAGAACTGCAAGAAAACGAACGCTGGAATATCACAACCGGAGGAAACTATTTCGTAACAAGAAATAATTCTTCTCTGATCGCATTTTCCATTCCTGAAAATAATCTTGCAGGAATGCATATTATCGCAAGTCACAGTGACTCGCCTACTTTCAAGATCAAAGAAAACCCTGAAATAGAAGCCGATCACCATTACATCAAATTAAATGTAGAACGTTACGGAGGCATGCTCTGCGCTCCCTGGCTCGATCGTCCGCTTTCCATCGCCGGAAGAGTGATCTTCAAAGACGATACAATTAATAAGTTTCAATCGAAACTAATAAATATCGATAAAGATCTTGTGTTAATTCCAAATCTTGCAATCCACATGAATAGAGATGCAAATAACGGATATTCATACAATCCGCAGAAAGATCTCCTTCCACTTTACGGAAATCTTTCTTCCAAAGACACCTTTATGAAAAAAATCGCCGAAACAGCCAATATATCCGAAGAAGATATACTCGGTCATGATCTGTTCCTTTATAACAGACAAAAAGCGAGCATATGGGGCGCTTCCGATGAGTTCATATCCGCGCCGAGGCTTGATGATCTGCAATGTGTATTTGCATCTGTTGAAGGATTTCTTGCAGGACAGAAAAAGACATACATGCCAATCCTCTGTGTTCTCGATAACGAAGAAGTCGGAAGCGGAACAAAACAAGGAGCTGCGTCTACCTTTTTATATGATACTCTGACCCGAATCAACACATGCCTCGGACTTTCCAATGAGGACTATCTCATCCGGTTGTCTGACAGCTTTATGATCTCGGCAGACAACGCACATGCAGTCCACCCAAATCACCCCGACTGCTCCGATCCCGTAAATCATCCTTATTTGAATGGTGGAATCGTCATTAAATTCAACGCCAATCAAAAATACTGTACAGACGGATTTTCTGCGGCAGTATTTCGGGATCTGTGTCGTTCGGTTCATGTTCCGGTCCAAACCTTCGTCAATCGTTCCGACATTGCAGGAGGCTCAACTCTCGGCAACATATCCAGCACCCATGTTGCAGTGAGCGCAGTAGATATCGGGCTTCCACAGCTCGCCATGCATTCCCCTTACGAGACGGCAGGGACACACGATACTGATTACTTTGTCAAAGTCGCGACAGAATTTTTCTGCTGATTCTTTTATACCCAAAAACAGAGTAAATAACCGCAGCCTTAAAAACAACAAACAAAAAATCAAGAAAAGAAAAAAGAAAAGGAGAACTCATATGAATTTAAAAATAGGTATTATCGGAACAAATTTCATAAGCGATGACTTCTGCGATGCCGCCAAACAAACAGACGGGATTGAATTATATGCTGTATATTCCAGATCCTCTGATACAGGAACGGAATTTGCCGATCGGCATAACATACCCGCTGTTTTTACAGATTATGATGATTTTCTCGATTCACAGATCGATGCCGTATATGTAGCTTCCCCAAACTTCGCCCACTGTGCACAATCCATCAAAGCAATGGAACACAAAAAGCATGTTCTATGTGAAAAAGTAATGGCATCAAACGAACAGGAAGCCCTCTTAATGATCGAATGCGCCCGAAAAAATCAGGTCGTTCTCTTAGAAGCCATGCGCCCTGATTTCGATCCTGCCTTTGAAATCATCGAAAACGCCCTTCCCCGTATCGGAAAAATCCGAAGAGCCACCTTTGAATTTTGTCAATACTCCAGCCGCTACGATCGTTTCAAGGAAGGGATTGTAGAAAACGCCTTTAATCCCGAACTCGGAAACGCCGCAGTATCAGACATCGGAGTTTACTGCATCCACTCCCTTGTCCGGCTTTTCGGCGCTCCGAAGAACATACAATTCATGTCTTCTTTTTTGGAAAACAATTTTGAATGCAGCGGGATCATCTTAATGGAATATCAAGATATGATCGCAGAAGCAGTTTACTCCAAAGTTACTGTTTCCTCTAATCCGAGCATCATTCAAGGCGAAGACGGTTCAATTCTGATCGACTATATAAGCCATCCTTCACAGATAGAACTCCGTCTCAGAGAAGGATCGAGAGATCCGATCGATGGAGGCATAAAAGAGAGTTTTTCATATACTCCTGTAAACAATAACATGATTTACGAAATCAAAAAGTTTATTTCTCTCATAGAGAATAACGAAACAGATCATAAATACCTTTCATATTCACTTGACACGATCCGCATTATAGATCGCGTACTTGGTTTTACACCGTAAATCTTTTTCTTCAATCACCGGAAGTCCAAAAGGCACATTCCGGGATTGCAAGCGATCGCCAAGACCTCGGGCAAGCCCGGACTTTGGCTCGTCACCATTGCAAACAAAAAGACTGTATATCTTACAAGATTTTGAGGGACACCTCATTTTCCTGTTCGATACACAGTCTTTTTTATTTTATCCTATATCACTTTTCTTACTTTTCCGCCTCATGAGACTGATTCTTTTTTATAGAGCTTATTGTTTTCTCCTTCTTCTCTGAGTCAGGATAAATACTGCGCCGGCAGCCATCACAGCTCCGACATAGAACATCGGAACAGTCCGATCTCCTGTCTGAACAGCCCCCTCTTCCTTCTTTGAGTTTTCATCCGAATTATTTTTATCCGGCGTCGGTTCAGGATCAGGAGTTACTGTCTTTTCTTTCACTTCAATTTCTACACTATCAGTAATTTTCTTCTCATTCTGTTCTGCCGTCACTGTAATCATTGCTTTTCCGGCTTTCAATGCAGTCACATTTCCCTGCTGGTCAACAGTTAATATAGTCGGATCAGAAGAACTCCATGTAATCTCAACTTCTTTCGCATCTGTCGGATCAACCTTTACAGTCAATGTCATCTTGTCTCCGACTTTCAATTCCGTTTGTTCCGCCCTTACTGTTACCATCTTCAGTTCCGAATCAGGTTCCGGTTCCGGCTCTGGCTCCGGTTCCGGCTCCGGTTCCGGTTCAGGTTCCGGCTCCGGCTCTGGTTCCGGCTCCGGAGTCGTACTGTCTTCCTTCACTTCAATTTTAACACTGTCCGATGCCGTTTTATCTCCCTGCACTGCAGTTACTGTAATCACTGACTCTCCTTCTTTCAGCGCGCTTACTTCTCCCTTTCCGTCTACTGCCAGTACTGTCGGCTCAGAGGAGCTCCATGTAATTTCAACGTCTTTTGCATCCACCGGATCAACTTTCGCTTTCAACGTCATCTTGTCTCCGACTTTCAGCTCTGTTTGTTCCGCCTCCAATACGATCTGCTTAAGTTCGGGTTCCGGTTCCGGTTCTGGATTCGGATCTGTAAGTTTTTCTGTCTCCGCCAGCAAAACTTCTGCCTTTTCGACAACATCATCATTCAATGCATAGGCATTTTCATATACTGACTCCGCTTCTCTGTATGCCCGGAAAAACGTCTCATACGCTGCATCTCCATATGTAATTCCATATTCCTTAAACTTCTTTGCAGCCCCATCCAGTGCGTCTTGAAGCTGATCTTTACTTACTGTTTCATATGCCTCAAATTCCCTGAGCTGGAACGTTCCTTCAACACCCTGCATCTTGAGCCAGCGCGTCTTAATCGGCTGTTCAAACTTGATCGTATTGACATTTTGCCCCTTAACAGCAGTCATCCCTTCAATATCCTTCCATACTTTTCCATCTGAAGAAACCTGAAGCTTAAACGTCGAAGGTGCTTTATCCCATTGAAGTACAAGCTTGTCAATCTCATAAGTCTGCATCATATCCACCGCAAAACTGCTGTCTGCGTAAAGTCCTTCAAAGAAGGAATCTTTTTCACTGACTTCTGTTCCATGTGCTCCGTCCGCTGTATTTCCGTCTCCGTCGATTGCCTTCCACCCTACGCGAAGTTTTTTATTCGCATTATCATAATTCGAATCGCCTTTATGCTGTGCAGTTCCTGCCGCAGCCTTGTCCTGCGCCACATTCACTTCTGTGACCGTCTTATCTTCTGCAGTCAGCTTAACTGCAGCCGGAGACAACGCCTTGTCATAAACTTTCAGATCGGCGATACTGCCATCCAGACCGTTTCCGATCGTTGTCAGCGGGAATACAAACGTAGACAAAAGGTGGTCATAATCTGTCTCAGAATTCGTTGTTCTTGTCAAAGCCTGCCTGAATTCTCCGTCTATGTATAGTTTTGTTACTTGCTGTGTTCCGACAATCGTGATATTCACACTCTTATTTTCCGGAATTACATCATTAAACTTCTGTTCAAAATACGAGCGATTGATCTTTAAGTTTCCATCTGATCCGATTGATAAACGGCCATCTTCTCCGTCAAACAACTGCGCATCTTTCTTTTTATCCACCTTTAGATCAAACTGCACAGTATACGGATAATCAACAGATCTTAACTCTGTCGTAAGTGCGCCTTCTCCGTTCAGATCAAGCCAGCTCTTGCCGCCTTCTTCTTTTATAGTCCCGTTTGTAATCGCTCCGTCATATCCGTTTCCTGACGCATCATATACAACAACTTTGGCATCATCTGATTTTACGTTCTTAAAATCATAATCAAGTACAAGAGACGTCTCAGAAGGAATATCTGACGCCAATTCCACGCCCGGACCTGCTTTTAATTTTTCGAATTTGAAACTATATTCCTCATAAGTCTGATCTTCATCCGTACCGCCCCATGTTTTCTCGCTAAGAACCGCTGCCTGACGCATCAAACGTTCATAATTATCACGTTCTGTCACTCCCATATCTGCGATATCTGCCCACATCGCCGTCTTCGCACCAAGGAGATTCGGGTCTGCCGGCTGCACTGTTCCGCTGCTGCTGAACGTAACCGGAGTCCAGTTATTGAAAATATGTTCTACATTAACAATGTCTCTCTTATCGCGTCCTGTATTTCCATACAGATGGAAAGAATCCACATTGACGAGCTTAAATCCCTCTGCGCTTCGTTTTGCCGCATTGTCCCATGAATTTGACCAGAAATCAATTTCAATGTCTGTGTAATCTTTCGTGGAAATCCCTTTATCGTCAAAATACTGCTTCATAGAACCCCACATACGAACTTTCTTTCCACTTTCCTGAACAGTATCAGCCATCTCACGGATATAATTTCTCATTCCGTCAAATTCGTCATTTTTAATACTCCAGTATTCATCCACACCGATATCTACCGTATCGCCTAAGAATACAGGATCCGCCTCGTTCAAATACTCACTGTACAACGCCTTAAGAAATTTTAACGCCCACTGGCCGCTCTCACCTTTTACGGAAAGCAGCTCCCAGTCTCTGTCGCTCTTAATTCCATCTTCCGGCATATTTTCAAATCCCGGTACGCTTCTCACTTCATCAATATGATTTCTCACATATCTGTTAAACAGCAAAGAATGCCCAGGCGCATCAATCTCGGAAATCGGATTCATGCCGCAATCCATTGCAAACTGCTGAAGATCTTTATATTCTTCCGCCGTATACTGCGGCTCTCCGCCATAGACTCCGTTTTCATCATTATAGTATGCATTTTCCTGCGGATCTGTTTTCAGACTCGGAAACGTCTTACTTTCCAAACGGAACATGCCTTTATAATTTTTCCAGTTATTATAATCCTCACGACCTGTCGTCGCTCCCGAATGACGGTTATCGTTCAGATGAAAATGCACTTCATTAATCTTATAGAAAGAAAATGTCTTCACAATATCTTTCAAAGCATCCAGCCGATACGGAACGCGGGCGATATCGATCATCACTCCGCGGACTTCATATTGGGAGAAATCTCTCGTAACACCCTTCGGAAAGGAATAAGCGCCGTCCTGCGTATAATATACCTGTTCCAATGTCTTTGTTCCATAAAGGCATCCGGCATAACCGCGACTGCTAATATGAATTCCGTTATCATCTGCTTTCAGGAAATACCCTTCTTCACCTGTATCATATGGATCTTCTGTCAGAGACTCGATCAGAATATCATCTCCGTCTGTGCTCTCTCCGCTGACAATCTCAAGTTCCATTCCCGTAATCTCTTTCATATCACTTTGGAACTGGGACGCAGCCTTCTCAAGTCCGACTCCTGCTGAATCTTTCACAACAATGCGGGAATTTTCTGTAAGTTTAACCTCTCCCTCGTATCCATACCACTCCTGAAGACTTGGAATGACTTCCGGTTCTTCATTTTGTTTTCTGATCTCAGGATAAAGGTCGGCATGCTTCTCTTTTTTATTCGGCACATGCACCTGAAACGTCTTTTCCGACTTATCTTGAGGATCATTCACGTTCACAACTTCCACGATCACATCCATATCATAGTCATACATATTATGATCGCTGATCTGACCATCATCAGAAATAACCTGCGGATATTCACTTCCCTTTACATGAATCTCAAACCCATCCGGCATCTTTGGAAGCAGCACCGCCTCAGAATCTACGGTAAGCTCCTCAAGTGATTTTACGGAATCCATCGCCTCTTTCGCATTTTCCGGCGCCGGATTGGTTACTTCCGGCGTCTGTACCTGATCGCCGTTTATCTCGATCTCCTGAACAGAAACACTGTTTCCTCCTGCATTCGTATTTACTTTGTTAAAATAGAAACGCACATAACGGTCAAGCCGTTTTCCCTCTATGTCTGTGATACTGTCATGCTTATTCTGTTCGTTCCCGGGCTGGCATGTCACATGCTTAACAGTTTTCCACTCTGCCTGTTTATCCGCTCTTGTCTGAATCTCGTAGTCGATTGAATATACAAGTTTATAAAAATAAAGATCAATACTTGTTATATTCGTAACTTCATTTCTCAAGTCAATCTCAAGCCACTGCGGTGTCTGCTGCTGATCTTGTGCGTTTCCGCTCTTCATTGTCGGCGCAGACCATCTGGATGTATCTGACTTCTGACCGTCCACTGCAAGATCCGCTGTCAAATTCGGCATTGCAGCCTCTACTCCTGAAGCAGACGCCGTCTTATTCAGAGCGATATTCCCTGTAATCGTCTCATAACCGCTTTCGCTTTTCTTTGTTCCGATTACCTGAAACTCCCTCACACCAATGCTGCGGTTTGCCGCCTGTCCATTTCCTGATGTAAAATAAAGTCTGACATAACGTGGAATCTCCCTCGCCTTGCCATTCTCCCTTAAATCAACCGTCTTCTTTAAATTCAAATCTGTGCCTTCCGGCATATCTACGGCAGCAATCTCTGTCCAAACCGCATCATCTGCATTCGAATCAGAAACTTCCACGCGAAAATCGCCATACAATCTCGCAAAGAAATCAACCTTTATCTCTGACACAACGCAAGTACCGCCTAAATCGACTTCCAGCCACTGCTCAGAAAACTCCTTATCCTCTCCGCTTTGCCATCTGCTGTTATCCGCGTCCCCGTTATACGCAAGTCCGGGCTCTCTTGCAGGATAGTTTCCCGATGCCGGAAGAAACTTTGATGCCCGCGCTGTGCTGCCCCGGTCTGCCGCAAGATTCGTCTCCTGCTCTGCTGTCTGTTCTCCTGCCTCTGTTTTGATTTCTTCTGCCTGTACAACAGAAATGCCCGGAACCGGTAAACTCGTCATCCCAAGCATCGCCGCCAATACAAGCACCGCTACTCTTTTTCTTTTCATATTGCTCTTTTTCTCCCTCTATATATCCCTCTGCAAACACCTTTTCCTACCTGTTAATACGCATGGATATAATTACTTTAATAATACTACTTCCGTATTATATTTGTCTATACTTTTTAAAATTTGCGGGTCTTTTTAGATAATTTTGTGCGTTTTTTCCATAAAAGAAAGGATATGACCGAAATCATATCCTTTCTCTGTTTCAGCATTTCAAATTCTTGAACTGCCTATCTTATTTTCTTTTTCTCGCTCTGATCACGGAAACTCCTGCAAACATTGCTGCTGCCATAAGCATCATCATGAGCGGTGCTGCGAACGGTGTCGCATCTCCTGTCTGAACAGCGCCCGGTGTCAACTCCGGTGTTGATGGTGTTGTCGGCGTTGTTGGTGTTTCCTGTGTCTTTTCTTCTTCTGTCTTCACTTTCACAGAAGCTGCTGCAGATTTATTTCCTGCTGCATCAAATGCTTCAACTTCAATCGCGTACTCTGTATTCGGAGCAAGTTTTACGATTTCTGCTGTAAGAACATCACCTTCTACCGTTCCGATTGATTTGCCATTTACAAAGATTTCGTATCCTGTTACTCCTACGTTGTCTTTGGACGCTTTCCACTCAATCTTAACTGTTGTAGCAGTTTTATCTGTTACTTTCAGATCAGACGGTTTTGTCGGAGCTTCTTTATCTTCTTCCGGCTTCTGCTCTTCCTTCTCTGTCTTCGCTTTCACTGATGCTTTCTCAGATTTATTTTCTGCCGCATCAACTGCTTCTACTTCGATCGTATACTCCGTATCAGCTTTCAGATCTTTCAGTTCTGCTGTAAGAACATCGCCTTTTACTGTTTTAACGAGTTTTCCATCTACATATACGTTGTAGCCTGTTACACCTACGTTATCTGCAGATGCTTTCCACTCAACTTTAACAGTTGTCGTTGTTGTTTCTTTTACTTTCAGGTCAGACGGTTTCGTCGGAGCTTCTTTATCTTCTTCCGGTTTCGGAGAAGTTGCAAGAAGCGCTTTTCTTGCAGCCTCTAAGTCTTTCACTGCCTTATCTACTGCTGCCTGATCTGTCGGATTCTCAAGAGCTTTCTGTGCAGCCGCGTATGCAGCTTCAAATGCATCTTTTTCTTTTCCATCTTCGAATTTATCTAATACAACTTTGTCTGCATTATTTAATTCAGCTTCCAATTTTGTTGTATCAATTTCACCGGATTTCACCGGAGTGATCTTCAGATTGTCAAGAATAAGATCCTGCTGTCCGTAAGCTCCTCCAGGCTGTTTTGTACCGTTCGCATAGATACCGAACCATGTCTGTCCGCTCTCGCTTCCGGTAATTTCAAACTCGTAATGACTTGCTTTACTTGTTCCTGCTGTTGCTGCAAGGTAATCGCTCTCCGCTACATTTGCAGCCTGTTCTCCATCACCTTTTACAACTGCATATGCAGATGATCCTGCCTCGTAATCAAACTCTACCTTATACGTCTTTCCTGCTTCAAAGCGGAAGTTCTGCGGAATTGTCTGATACAGAATACCGGTTCTTCCTGATCCTGCTCCGCTGTCGCAGTGCTGTTTCAGTGACCACTCGCCTTCAACTACATCGTTGATCACATATCCGCCCCAGCCAACAGATGTATATTTTCCGTTATCCTGAGACAGGTGAAGCTGTCCGTCTCCGCCGCTCTGTGCCGCTCCTAAAACGAACGGATAATATCCTGATGTTACAGACTCGAAATCCTGCTCGAAAGAACCGTCTTCTTTGTAGTTCGCAATCTTCTTATCGATAATTCTGATATCGTCGAAATAAGCTGCTCCCTCTCCGGCTCCACGACTGATCGTTAATGTTGCTGTTGCTGATTCCGCTGTAAATGCAACATACATTCTCTGCATGTAGGAACCATCCTGATTTCCTGAATGTTTCTGATCGCTTGCCACATAGTTCTTAGCGATTGATCTCATCGTGTATGCAGACTCTTTGATCGTTCCTGTATTTACTTCTACAGATGCTTTGCTGTCGCTTCTGTTTTCAACATAAACTTCTGCAACATACTCTTTGCCTGCTTTCAGTCCTGTCAGCTCTGTGCTGACAGCAACGTCTTCTGCCGGACTTTCGATTGTCAGACGCTGATCGCCTGTCCATGCTTTTGTAACTTTTACAGCATCATTGTCAGCTCCTGTCCAAACGTCTGCATCCAGCTTATCGCCATCCGCATAAGAGTTGAATCCCGGATCTTTCACCGCTGTTGTCTCACCGAAGTTCACTGTGTCTGCTGTCGGCGCTTCTTTTCCATCAGTTACGATTACATAAGCTGTGTTCGCTTTTGCTTCAAGTGTGATCTGTCCGTTTGAAACCGGAACTGCGATTGCTTCACCACGTCCCTGATCTGACAACTCATACATTGTGAGATTTCCTGTAAATCCATCCGGTACGTTCCATGTAGATGTTCCGCCTTCCAGATTATAGTGATACAGTTTTGTCTCTTTTGTGTCGCTGTCTGTCCACGGAAGCAGATAGTAGAAGTGATCGCTTGTCGCACTCAGAACAGTTTTGTTATTTAATGTAATCTCACGCTCGATGATCTCATCAGATCTCTGCGCTTCATTTCTTGTTACAACTACTTTATCATCACCGTTTTTCAGTGTGATCTGTTTTTCCTGGTTTCCAACCGGTGATGTACCTTCTGCATAATTCTCCCAATCAATTACCTGATAGTGCTGAAGGAATTTTGTCGGAAGGTTTTCAGCAAATGTCAGATACAGATAATTGTTGAAATCCTGATCTCCGCCCCAGCCTTCGAATCCTTCCAGTTTGTATCCGCCAAGAAGCGGGTTGTCCGCTGCTCCGCCATGAGATACCCAGTTAAGTACCTGTACGTCTCTCATATCATTTCTGAGGAAACGAATGATGTCACTGTTAAGACCTTTTGTAGCTGATCCACCGTACGGTCCTTCTGTTGCCCAGTGTGACCATGTGGAGTCATATTCACCTTCATACGGGAACTCTGTTGAGAATCTCCATCCGAGAGAATTAATCTCTTCTGCGATTCTTCTTGTCTCCCAAGCATCCTGATACCATACATCAAGGTAGATAAAGTCCATATTGTCAGCGCCTGCTTTTTTCACTGCTGCTGCAATATCCTCTGCCGATGCAAGTGTTCCCTGAGAATCTTTTACATATTCCCCTTTATCCCAGTCAAGGCTTAAGAGGTTTGTATTGTTAATTCTGTCAAATAACTGTGTAAATCGTTTGTATCTCGCCTGTGTTCCGAGATCCCAGATCTTATTGATCACGCGGGACTGGTCAAGCCATCCCCATCCGCCCTGCTGCGGTCCCATGATCATACTATCATTAAAGGATCTTGCTTCCGGATAAGCTTCCTGTGCATTGACATGGATTCCGATTTCTGCATCGTACTCATGAGCAACTTTCAGAAGATCCTGGAAATCATCCACGCCGCCTTCTCTTTCAGAAATGTCAGCATACTCGGAGTTCGCAGAGTCATGACCTTCATTTCCATAACCTTTCAGCATAACTGCCTGCGGAAGTCCGTCTGTTGCCAGTGCAACTTTCTTAATATTATCTGCTGTTACTGAATACGGGTTTGATACCGCGCTTCCGAAGTTCATAACGATTCTGTAGTTCACAAGATCTTTCACATCTTCAGATCCCATCGGAACATTAATAATGTCGCGATAAGCAACTGCGGCATCCTGCCAGTCGATCGTCTTGTCTTCGTTCATGTCTTCTGCGATACATACTTTCGCATACGGAAGTTCACTAAGCGGATAATCATATGTATCCGACTGTTTCTGTCCGCCTTTATCTCCCGCTTCGTAATACCACTGAGCGCTTGTAAGGCTCATTGTATCAGCGCCGCTGTTCATGATCACTCTCAGATCGTCTTCTGCCTCAGAGTTGCTGAACAATCCTGCGCTCAAATTCTTGTTTGTCAAGAATCCGTATACATATCCTACTGATTTCTGAGCTACAAATCCATCGTCAAATGTAATGAATTTATCTCCACTCTTCTTTGTATCCGTACTCTTAACTGCTCCTGCAAAGGAAGCATTTTCTTCTACCTGATCTACAGACAGAAGATTAAGCTGCGGAATATCGATAGACGCTGTCTTCGCTGTTCCATCCTTGCGTTCGATCTTTGTAATCTCCCATGTAAGATCATTGTCTTTCACGCTGATCTCAACAGTCATGTTCATATCGATGTTTGCTTCTTCGTTTTTGAGAGACATTTCATAGGAAGCTTTTGATCCTTCGATCTTAGCATTCACTTCAGGAACGATCTCCGTCTTGTTAATTAAGACTGTATTCATTTTTGCAAGATCTGTTTCATTTCCACGGAAGTAAACGTCTTCTTTGCCTTTTACTTCATATCTTGCAACAACCGGGAAGTTCGGTCCTACATACACTTTCATGTAATCAGACTCGATTGATTTGTAATTCTTAAGATCGATCGGTGCTTTCTGAGAAAGTGTAAAGTCAAATACATTCTCTCCCTGATCTGCATCCTGAACTTCAACCTCTTGCGTCACTGCTTCATATCCCGGGCAGCTTACTGCAACTGTATAAGTTCCGACTTCAACATCTGCGAGCTGATAAGCTCCGTTATCATCTGTCTTTGCTGATTTAGAACCGAAACGAACGGTTGCTCCTTTCAATGCTGCTCCGCCGTCTTTTGCTGTTACAGTTCCCGAAACATCTGCAAGGTTAATGTATTCTGATGACTGTGACTGTCCTGTTCTGTCTTTTGCAAATGCCCATGTATCTTCCATACATGCTGTTTCATCCACTTTTGCATCCGCGAATTTCAAAGACTGGTTTGCTGTTTTCACCATCACACCAGGATTTCCTTTTCCTGAGTTTGTTTCCAGCCAGTTTCCAACATTCTGATTGTTTGTTGCCCCGCTGATTCCATTTACTGTAACTGTCAGCGTTTCCCTGCTCATCGTAACGCTGAATGTCATCTCTTTTCCGTTTTCCGGAGTCTCGAAATCACCGTTCAAGCTTCCATATGAACCCGCTCCGTTCTGCCAGTACCATTTGGAAGATGAATCGTATCCGATATACAGGAAATCAGTATCATTTACATAAGAATAGAAGAAACCGAAGTTTCCGCTGTTGATCGGTGTAAATGACAAGCTGAATACATCTGCCGGCTTGATCGTACGGTCTTTGTCAAGAAGAAGCGCCGGTCCTGTTGCTCCTGAATAGCTATGTCCTCCGCCATTCTGAGAACCTGTCTGGATCGTGATCCATTTACGTCCTGCCGGAACTACTTCCTCGTACTGCGCCGCCGGATCCCATGTCTGACCTGCAAGATTATCCTTATACACTTTCCATGTATTCAGATCCTCCGGTGTCTCTCCTACAACAACATCATTGAAATAAACGTCTGTATATGCAGTTCCAAACGTCGCGCCGCCGACACCAACTTTACCTGCTTTGTCTTTGAGAGCGACAAAGTTCGCCTCTGTTATAGTTGCCTTTGTTCCGTTCACGTCTACTTCAAGACCAGTGTCTGTATAGCTTAACTTAATTTCTGCCAACTGACCTTTTTCCAGTCTTGGAAGTGCAAGCGTGTCGTTCTGCCAAGCCTCGTTTCCGTCTTTTTTGTACTGCCATTTCCAGCTTCCAACATCATACATCAGGAAAGCCCAGTTATTGTCATCTGCATACTTTGTGACAATACGAAGTCTTGTTTTATCCACATCACTGTTAATACGCAGCTTCAAACTATACGCCTGATTCGTATAATCAGCGTTATTTGATAAAACAAACGCTTCCGGTGTGGCGCTTCCAAAATGCCCGTTTGCATTACCGCTTCCGGATGTCAGACGACCCATCGTAACCGGTTCTGCCTTAACAGACAATGCCGGAGCTGCGCCAAGTACGGTTGTCACTACCATCACAAGCATGAGAAAGGTGGCAGTTACTTTGTTCCACATCTTTTTCATAGTCCTCTTTTTCCTTTCTTATATTTTTTAATATTAGCTCCTTCAGGACATAGAAAGAGCATCCTATCCTATATATAATATACCTTTCACTTTTTTCGGTATTTGCACTTTTTATTTTTCCGCTTGTGTTTTTGTTTGTTTTCGCAGTTTATGTAGAATTAACATTCTTATTTTTATAAAAATTGCACAATTATCATTATTCTAATTTGTAACTATATACCATATCCTCTTACTTCATACCAACTATAAATAAAGATTGTCAAGTAATCATTCTGCTCTTTCAAACGCTCATCCCAGCGGAAGGTTTATCTTACACAGGAACACAATTTCCCAATATAATAAAAGAAGTTTTCGACGATAATACCGCCGAAAACTTCTTAATATTAATGTCCGCAATGGCCGCCGCAAGAATCGTGATCTGATCCATGTCCGCCGCAATTTCCATGTTCTTCATGATGCCCTTCTCCATGATGGTCGCATTTTACATCCGGGTTATAATCAAGAGTTCCTTCGATCAATGCCTGCACTGCTGCGTCTGCAGATCCCGATACACCGCCATATAATTTTATTCCCGCCTGCGCAAGAGCGTTTTGTGCTCCGGCTCCAATACCGCCGCAGATAAGCACTTCCACGTTCCTTTCCTGCAAAAATCCTGCCAGCGCGCCATGTCCGCTTCCATCCGTATCAACAACTTCTGAAGATTTCACTTCTTTTCCTTCTACTTCATACAGCTTAAATGCCTCCGAATGTCCGAAATGCTGAAACACCTCTCCGTTTTCATAAGTTACTGCTACTCTCATTTTATTTATCCTCCTATTTATATTCTTTATTCAATTTTCTTTTATAATAGCGTTTCTCCGCAAAGAATCTTATCGATATCTTCCATCTCTGTTTCGTTTATGAGAAGTCCCATTTCCCTCACGCTTCATCCGACTGTTTTTTACATGAACATTCTCTCTCCGATTGTTTTGCATCTGCGCAGATCTGCCTCCGGCATGCGCCGTATTCTCCCGTCTTCGCATTGCCTGTCTGCGCTTTCTTGCAAGGACTCTTGCACGCCTCCGCTTTGCCTGTCTATATTTCAGCAGACCAAAAAGAATCGCAAACAAAACGGCAATCACCGATACACCCGCTATCAGCAGCTTCGCCGGCATCGACAGAACGATTTTACCGTTCTCTTTATCTGTATCTTTTTTCTCCGGGTTTTTCACTTCCGGTTTGATATTATATCCTGTTTCTTTCTTAATATAATCTGCAGTCAGTTTCACTTCGACACTTCCTACATTTTGTCCCTTATATAAATATGTGAGTTTTCCTGAAGCGCTTCGTTTATCTGTAATATCAATCTTATGATCAAGAACTGAAAGATCAATTCCTGCCGGGAGAACGACATATGGATCTTGTTCTTTAAAGGAACTAACCCCTTCCGGCTTCTTTCCGTTAAGCGAAACTTTAGAAAAATTGCCGTACACATAATCAAACATCCCCCTCGTATCCACATACACATCGCCCTGATCTTCCAAAACAACTGCCACTAACTGCATGTCGCCATTATCAGCCATCGTCACAAGCGTTGTCTTCGCCTGATCCGTATACCCGGTTTTACCTCCTGTACAATAATCATAAGAATACCGCGCCCCCTTCCAAAGCATCTTATGATTCTGCTGAAACGTCCGGGATTCATTTACAAGATTTGTCGGTCCGATCGTATAATTCAAAGTCTGAGTCACTTTCCGGAACTCTTCAAACTGATAGACCGCTGCTCCGATCAGCGCCATATCATGTGCCGTTGTATAATGATTTTCATCATGAAGTCCGTTTGCATTTGTCCAATGCGATCCGGTACAGCCAAGCTCTGTACATTTTTCGTTCATTTTTTGAATAAATGTATCGAATCCGCCGCCCATTTTCTTACCGACACTTTCAGCGATTGCATAAGACACTTCATTTGCAGATGCAAGCAGCATTCCATACAAAGCATCATTCATACTCAAGATCTCACCCGGGGTCATTCCGATACTCGCATCCCCATATTCCAAAAATGAAACACTGTCTTCTGAAAAGTAAACCTCATCATTAAGGCTTGAATTTTCCAATGCAACAAGAGCAGTCAGCAATTTCGTAATACTTGCCGGATAATGTTTATCGTCCATCTTCTTTCCATACAAAATTGCTCCGCTGTTCATTTCCATAACGATCGCCGAATTCGCATACACCTGCGGTCCTTGGGGCCATTTTTCCAAAAGATTCGTCTCAGGAACTGCATCGTACGCCGCCTGTTTCTGCGCTGCCAACTGTTCCTGTACCTGTTCTGCCGTAAGCGGCTCTTCTGCATGTACTGAATTGATCGGAACAAACGCAGTTCCGATCACAGTTATCGCCGCCAGCACAGCCGCACAGATTCGGTTTCTATATTCCCTCATATAACCCTCCACATTGATATAACCTGTCCGGTTATCTTTCTGCAACTATTAATTATACCGATTTCTGCGCCTTTTTACAAGTTTTAGATTTCCGCTGCAGCATGGCTCATAAAACCTCATGAATCACCGAAAGTTCCAAAAGGCACATTCTGGGATTGTAAGCGGTCGCCATTGCAAAAAAAGAGCAAACCAGCTTTCCTTTGGTTCGCCCTTTCTCACAAGCAGTAAACAGATTTAATAATTTTCTGCAAGTATCTCAAAATAACTTCTCGGATGTGCACAAGTCGGACAAATCTCCGGCGCAGCCGTTCCAACTACAATATGTCCGCAGTTTCTGCATTCCCAAACTTTTACTTCACTTTTCTCAAATACAGTCATTGTCTCCACATTTTTCAGAAGCGCTCTGTATCTTTCTTCATGATGTTTCTCGACTGCTGCTACGAGACGGAATTTTTGAGCCAACTCCGGAAATCCTTCTTTTTCAGCAGTTTCAGCAAATCCGGCATACATATCCGTCCACTCATAATTCTCTCCCTCTGCTGCCGCCTGCAGATTCGCCGCAGTATCTCCGATCCCGTTCAGTTCCCTAAACCACATTTTCGCATGTTCTTTCTCGTTATCTGCTGTTTTTTGGAACAAAGCTGCAATTTGTTCATATCCTTCCTTTTTCGCAACAGAAGCAAAATAAGTATATTTGTTGCGAGCCTCTGACTCTCCTGAAAAAGCGTTTCTTAAGTTTTTCTCTGTCTCTGTTCCTTCATATTTGTTGCCCATACTACTTGCCTTTTCTGCCCTTCTCACAAACGACAGCCTTTCTTTTTGTTTTTTATTATAACACAAATGACGAATCTTAAACAATTCATTTTTCTTGTCAGAACATGATTTCGCTCTCTTCATATGATGCAACAACATAATCTGCTTCACTTACGTCCTGCCCATTCCCCGAACCGGTAAAAGCCACAACTTCAATTCCCGCCTGTTTCGCGGCATGAATCCCGACAGTAGAATCTTCAAACACAAGACACTCCTGCGGCATAGCGCCTAATAATTTCATTGCCTTTAAATAACACTCCGGATCAGGCTTCCTTTCGGCACACATATCGCCGCAGACAATCACATCAAACAAGTCCATCATCTTCATTCGATTCAGACCCATAATAATCAGGTGCGTCGTCGTAGAAGATACCAGCGCTGTTTTAATTCCGTTCTTTCGAAGTCTTTGTATCAACTGAACAATTCCTGGAATAGGAGCGATTTTTCCATTTTCATATGTGTTTCCGATTTCTTTTCGTCTCCTTGCAAGCTGCTCTACTGTTACTTTTTTGGAAGCTCGCGACAACAGTTCTATCATAAACCCTTGATCATGAGTACCTATTAATTTCTGCTTATCTTCCTCTGTCAGTTCGATTCCAAACTCCTTCAGAGCAAGCCCTAGATAACGACTGTTACTTTCTTCTGTGTCTGCAATCACACCATCAAAATCAAAGAGAACATACCTTTTCTTCATAACCTATAACCGCTCCTTTTCCACTTTCCAATTACATTTTTCTATGCTTTGCCTGTGAAATGTCAGGCGAACAAATTACGCGCTTCTTCCTGAATCCTTTTGATTTCCTCTTCCGAAAGATCACAGAAATCACTGTTCTCCATAGAGCATCCCGAATCTTGAACATAAACCATCTTCGTATCTTTCTGTGTGATCGAATAGAACCAGCACTCCTGCGGAACATTATAGACTTTTCCCTTTTCCATAAGTGTTAATTCTGTCTCGAATTTTCCATCTTTTCTTTCTGCTGTGATCAGTATTGCTTTTCCATTCACAAGTATAAACTGCTCATCTGTCGTATGATGGATCTCTAAATGTTTCAGTCCTTCGATATCATTATCCGGTTTCCAATTTTTAATGCTTACAAGCCATTTCTCATTCGTATATACACATTTGATTCCTTCTTCTTTGTTTTCGTATACATTTGGTTTCATTTTTCATTCTCCTATCTGCATTTTTTAATTCCTTAATTTACTTTTTTATAATATTTTTGTGACTTCAACTTTTTTCTGAGCTTATATTCTGTTTTCTATACGGTTGTCTTTCCTAAAATCGGAACACCATATCCAAACGCGCCTTCCAAAGCACATACTTTTGCTGCAAAAGCAGCTCCTTTTCCCATCGCCGTCTGAAGTCTTTCTTCCATTTCTTCTTCTGTTCCTTCAATGATCTTTCCTGTCTTTGACTTCTCAAGAAGTGAACATAAGAATGCCGAGAAATAAGAATCTCCTGCTCCCATTGTATCAATCACATCGTCAGCATGTACGGCAGGAGCGTATAAAATCTTGTCATTATAAAGTACATAAGATCCATCCTCGCCGATTGTTCCTAAAACAATTTTCACTCCATAAGACTGTGCTTTTCTCATTTCTCTTTCCCGCTCTTCATCTGTAAGGTGCGCACAAGACATGATCGCAACCGTCACATAAGGACAGATTTCTTTCAGATATTCGTCTGTCCAACGAGTAGAAAAATCATACGCAACCGGAACGCCTGTCTGCTGTAAAACAGGAAGTTCCTTCTCGATGTAAGAATTCAGATTTGTATAAATAAGATGGAATCCTTTAATATAATCTAAATCTTCTTTTGTAAATCCGAAATCATGCTCTTTTGCAATACCACCTTTATTTGAACCTAAAAATACACGGTCAGTTCCTTCCAAAGTTACAAGAGCAAATCCATTTTCCCCGCTATAATGACGGCAATGGCTATCGTCAATCCCTATTTCCTTTAACGTGTCCTGAACACATGCAGCAACTTCATCATCTCCGTATTTTCCAAGATACGCCGACTCCATATTATTCATTTTAATATAGGCACATGTATTGACACACTGTCCGCCGGGATACATCTTTCCTCTTGATAAATATTTGTCACATACGTTATCTCCGATTGCAATAATTTTACAACGCTCCATTTCCTCTGTTCCTTTCTTTTTCTTAGTATTTTTTGTTCGATATTCTTTTCCATTTTACTGTTCAGCCGCAATCTTCTATGTAATATCATTTTTTCAGCATTTTTATTTATAAGGATTAAACTGCTGTATGATCTCTGTTGCGCGCTGTCTTCCGCGCCGCATACACTGCATGATATCCTCTCCCAGACTTACTCCGTATGTAAAAGCTGCAATATAGGAATCCCCTGCTCCTACTGTATTTACCACTTCAACTTTTTCCGCTTCCAACTTATAAAATTCCCCATTCTCATAAGCAAGGCTTCCGTGTTCTCCGAGCATTGCAACAACTGTTTTTGCCCCTTTTTTACTCGTTTTCAACATAAAATCTCTTATATATTCATCATCCCGATCATAAGAGAAGAACGCATAATCAAGATACGGTATGATCTCATCATTACTTTCCTGCTCCAGACGTTTTGAGAAATCATACACCCAAATCTGATCTTTTTGCTTAATTTCTTTTATATATTGGCAAATCTTTGCCCAACGCTCCGCATAAACAATATCAAACTGTTTCACAAATTCCAAATCATCATCTTGAAGTTCTATCTCTTCCATCGCATTTCCTTCAAAATGCAGATGCTTCTTATCTCCGTCAACAAGATCCATTTTTGCAGTTCCTGTAGGACGGTCAGAACGTTTCAGTATCCGCAGCGGGATTTCCCTTTCTTTTAACCGCTCTTCCAACGCATCAGCGAATACATCATTTCCAAGAATCGTCATTTCCGTAACATCACCGCCCAGATCTTTATAATTCAATGCAAAATCAATACTGTTTCCCGTCAGATAATAGCGGTCTAACTTATAGTAAACATCAATGCAGTTATCCGCCATCGCAAGTGTCCGTTTCATAACACTTTCAACTCCTTTCCCCAACGACATAAACCATATAGCGCCTGCTTTTTATCCCGTCATACTCACAGAAATAAATATCAACTGCATGTCCGAGTTTTAACGTTCCATTCAAAACGGGAAATACACAGTGATTTCCTGTCAGCAGGGACTTCAGATGACCCGGTGTGTTTCCTCCGATGGTCCCGTATGTGGGCAGGTAATGGTTATGATGGTACGGATAGTCCTCCGGGGCAATGCGGCTTAAGCATTCCATAATGTCTTTTTCCACACAGTCCAGGCTTTCATTAACCGTGATGCCTGTGGTGGTATGCTCCGTGATCACATAGACCAGCCCGTTCTCAATCCCGCTTTCTTCCACAAACGCTCTGACCTCAGGGGTAATCTTAATCATCTCAAATTCCCGGTCCGCACAGACAGCTGCTTCCTTTAGTTTGAACTCCATCTATCTATTCCTCCAATCCCCAAAGGGTATGCCCGGCATTTTTATGCATGTCCCAAAAACCTGAGGGCATTTTTATAATATATGTTCTCAAGGGTTTCGGAAGAGAACCCCAGACTGTCCAGTCCCCGCTTGCACCGGACAGGCCGGATTTTGGGCGAACCGGAGCCAAACATGATTTTACGGGAAATATTATGCTCCACCCACAGCTCCCCCATATCTTCCTTAAATACCTTATGGTATATCTGGTAAGGGCCGTCAAAATTCATCAGCGCCGTGCTTGTATAACAATTTTCATATTTCAGAAGAAGGGCGGCTGTCTCCTGGACCCAGGGCCAACCCACATGGGTCAGGCAGATATTGATATCCGGATATCTGCAGCATATCTCCTCAAAATCAGCTGGTCTGGAAAACCTTGAAAATGCCTGCTGTTCCAGGCTAAGTCCTGAGTGAAAGATAATCGGCCTGCCAAATTCCCTGCATATGTCAT
>OGRC01000627.1_pt1 | contig 27871 bp, 25 predicted proteins | sample 1553431 | NCBI WGS metagenome assembly OGRC01 (sample SAMEA2580064, study PRJEB22360) | human gut metagenome | biome: human gut; feature: human-associated habitat; material: faeces | place: Denmark | collected 2008/2010
CCACCATGCGGTGCACGAAGGGTACATTCAAAGAACATAGATAATCCTCCTGCTACAGCTGAACCAACAATACAAGATGGAATTACACGAAGCGGATCACTTGCTGCAAATGGAATCGCACCTTCTGAAATGAAGGATAATCCCAGCAGATAATTTACCAGTCCTGACTCTCTTTCCTTCTTTGTAAAACGGTTCTTGAAAAGCGTGGTACAAAATGCGATCGCCAGCGGCGGAACCATTCCTCCTGCCATAACAGATGCCATGATCTCAAAGTTTCCTTCTGCCAACTGGGAAGTTGCAAATACATAAGATGTCTTATTGACCGGACCTCCCATATCTACTGATTGCATTCCCGCACAAATAGTTCCGAGTAAAACTCTGCTCGTCCCATTCATACTGTTCAATACTTCTGTCAGCGCATCATTGATGCTTCCCATAAAAGGATTGATCAGCGTTGTCATAACCGCACCGATCAAAATACCGGCAACCGGATAAATAATCATCGGACGAATGCTGTTCAGGCTCTGCGGAATCTTATTTGTCAATTTCTTAAGCGCAAGTACTACATATCCCGCTACGAAACCTGCAAACAATGCTCCCAAAAAACCTGCATTTACATCTCCTCCTGCCGGATTTGCAAATGTACTTCCCGCTTTCGCTACCAAACCTGCAACAAAACCAACTGCAAGTCCGGGGCGATCTGCAATACTCATTGCAATGAATCCTGAGAGGACCGGAAGCATCATTCCAAATGAAAACTCACCAATCGTTTTAAAATAAGCTGCAATCGGTGTATTCTTACCAAAATTTGACGGATCAATACTATAATCATCCAAAAGGAATGCGATTGCAATCAGAATTCCTCCTCCAATTACAAATGGAAGCATATTGGATACGCCATTCATAAGATCCTTATAAATCTTTCTTCCGAGGCTTTCTTTTACTTCAGGCTGCTTCTGCTCCTTTTGCCCATCATGATGATAAATTGAAACATTTCCGCTCTCAATCTTCTGTATCAGTTCTTCCGGTTTATGAATTCCATCTGCAACTTTTGTGATCAGAACCTTTTTCCCATCAAACCTTGCAAGATTCACATTTTTGTCTGCCGCAATAATAATTCCGTCAGCCGCTTTGATTTCCTCTGCTGTCAGTACATTCTTCGCTCCATCTGCTCCCTGTGTCTCAACTTTGACCGGAATCCCAAGTTCTTTTCCTTTCGTCTCCAAACTTTCCGCCGCCATAAAAGTATGTGCGATTCCTGTCGGACAAGCTGTAATAGCCAACACTTTGTAAGAAGTACTCATCTCTGCTTTTTCAGATGCCTTTTCATCTAACTTCTGTTCTTTCTTATCAATGATTGCCAAGAACTGATCTGTATCTTCTGCTTGAATCAACTGATTTCTAAATTCATCATCCATCAGCATGGTGGATAATCTTGATAACGCTTCCAAATGTTCATTTTCTCCGTTATCCGGCGCTGCAATCATAAAAATAAGTTTCACAGGTTCTCCATCCAAAGAGTCAAAATCAACTGTTTGCTTCAATACCATTGCAGCAAGTCCTGCTTTTTTTACTGCTGCATTCTTCGCATGCGGAATGGCAACTCCTTCTCCAATTCCTGTTGTTCCTTCCGCCTCACGTTTCAACACGCCTTTTAAATACTGTTTTCTATCAGTCAGATTTCCTGATGCTTCCATAAGAACGGTCATCTTTTCAATGATATCTTTTTTATTTGCAGACTTCGCTCCAAGCGCAATCGACTGACTGCTTAGTAATTCCCTTATTCTCATACAATTTTCCTCATAACTTTCAATCAACCATTTTGCAAATTTTTTTCATTCAATAAATAATCGCGATATTTATTTTCTTGCTTTGAATTATACTACAATATTTATTTTCGTCAACACTTTCATTTCATGAAAATTATTTTTATGAGAAATGCACAAAAACCGGAAATTATTTTTGTATAAAAAAAATCAAGAAAACTTTTTCATCTTCCTGATTTTTTCAATTCGTTCATTTAATTAATAACTTCTGCTTACTTATAGCCCCTCTACGATTTTCAAGTATTGTAACTGCTGCAATACAAGAAAGTTACTCACACTTTTTCATCCGCCATCAGATTCTCACACTCACTCAGTCTTGCATAACTCTGAGCCTGCCCTACTGTCAGAAACAAGTAAAGAATCTCTATTACCGTCATTGCCGAAACTCTTGAAAAACAAAACTCGTTCATAAACAGTTTTTCTCTAGTGGCAGTCTGTATATGATAATCTACTTCTTTTGCAATCGTTGAATTCGGATTATTTGTAATTCCAACTGTTGTACAACCATTTTTCTTAGCTGCCCGCACCATCTTCACGACCTGCTTAGACTCGCCCGAATTTGAGATTGCAATCTGTACATCTTTCTTTTTTAATGTCATAGCAAATGAAAGCTGAGTTTCCCAGATTGTACCTGCCATGGATGGAATCCCAATCTCATTCAATTTATATGCCCCGTCCAGTGCTACCGGAATCGTATTTCCAACTGCAACAAACTGTACCATTCCTGCATGCTGTATCTTATTTAAAATCGTCTCCAACTGCTTTTCATCAAAAAGCGAAACAGTCTGTCTCATCTCTTCAATCTTATTGGCCAGAATATTCTGCAGTGACTGCCCAATCTCTTTTCTTGAAATATCATTCGAAACCGTAACTTCTTTTTCTCCCATTACAAGTTCCTTCGCCAAACCGATTTTCAAATGGTGAAATCCATCTACTTCACATTTCCTGCAAAATCTAGACACTGTAGCTACGCTTGTTCCGCTTGCATCCGCCAAATCTCCGATCGTCATATTGATAACATCTTTATAATTCTGTAAAATATAACCTGCTATTTTTTTCTCCTGTTCAAAAAAGCTGTCATATCTTATCTGAATAATATCTAATACAGATTGTTGATTTTCCATGATTTTTCCCTCCACGAAAATTATTTTCGCTTTTTCTTATCATATACCATTTCATTCTATTTATCAACTCAAACTTCTCACATAAATTTTACTTATGCACGTTGAAAGTTCAATACCCGCCAATAATTCTTTTGTTCTTGTTTTTTTCACCTATTGTATACATTTCTATAGCATTCTCTTCCAAATTCTTCTCTACAGCCCCTTTTATCACCCGCTCCACCTTCTTTTCATTCACTTCCATAAAAATTTTCAATATGTAATCGGCGGTAGCTTCTACCGTATTCGGATTATGGAATCGATAATTCAATTTTTGCCTTGCCACGATAAACAACTACCTCCCTTCCTGTACTCTTTGTCCATTTCTATGAAACCTTCAGAAGAAATAGTCCTATAGTTCCAAAATTTCTTTCATATCATGACTTTTATCTGCCGCAAGCTCTTCTCTCTTATTGCTGCCATTCATTTTCATCAAAACAGACATTTCTACTCCTGCACCTAACAAAGCCAATTCAGCAATCGGCACACTAAATGCTTCCTTATTTGCGATTTTACCATTCTGTTTTAATAATTGTAACACTCACACCATGTTCCTGTCGTTCTTTCACTAGCTTTCACAAATATAATCGCAACATTTCGTGGAAAATTTTCTTTTTTGAACAAAATAAGAGCACCCAACTTTGTCAGATGCTCTATAAACCTCTATTTAATTTTTCTATATGTAACCAATCAACGGGTACGTGGATGTTCCATCATAAGATCACTCTTGGTATCCATATGCTAAAAATTGTGATATGGCAATACCAGGGTGGATCTTGCTCTATTTCTTAGTATCTAAATATGTAATCGGATTCTGTGCGCTCTGATTCACTTTCAAACCAACAATGGATTTATACAAATAAAACTTTTCTTCTTCGTCCATTAATCCATGATGTTCAAAGCCTTCATCTACAAAAAATACTCTGTTCTCCATTTTCGAAGTCAACTGTGTAACATGCTTTGGCAATCTTTCTAATGCTTCTTTACAAACATACCACGTTGTCGGTCTATATACCGCAACTATTAACGAATTATAAACCCCAAAAACATATTCTACAGTCTTCACGCGTTCTAGTGATGCTCGCCAAATACCACGTACCGAATCATACAGTACATCTTCCGTCATCCCTTTTTGATAAAGTTTATTTATCTTAATAATCATTACTTTGTGCCGAATATCTGATTCTTGTAACTCTTCTGCTCCATATATCTTTTCAAAATCATCTACTGTCAAAGCCTCCGCCGAATGATGTCCTGCAACAATGTTTGTTAACCTGGTATCTTCAACATAATTAAACGCATTAATTAGTGCCGCTTCTGCCGCAAATGCTTCCGCTTCTGTCAGATTGCAGTTAATAATAACTTTTTCAACTTCCAAACCAGCTGATTTAATCTCTGCTATCATCTTTAACTTCAACTTTTCGCTCTCTGGACTTCCCTGACTTTCCAATTCATGTTCAAAAACCCGATTTCCGGTTCCCTTGCCAATGTAAAATATTTTCCTATTCCTGGGATCAATCAGACTATAGACATAATAATCTCCAAGCGATAATAAACTTTTCTCTGAAAACTTCTCCAAATTCTACTCCTTCTTGTTCTAATTCCTCATTATCTTACCCTGCAATAAGATATATTTTATCATCATCAAAACAAATTTTATCAGTCTGATTATAAATCTGAATCATATCTTCCATTTTGTCCATAAAGACGCCAGTTCCCGGATTGTGAAGTGTTGCAAATGCTTCCAGTACATTCCTCTGCATACCCTGAGCATTTTCTTTCAAATGTACTCCTCTGTCTTGTAAAAATTCATCCACTTGACCTTCCTTCACAACCGGGATGCTGCCAATAAACTTTCCTACCGCTTTACTTGCAACTCCGATCCCCTTCATGACACTTGCTTCTACAGATACTGAGGTCATCTTTTCAAGGTACATTGAACATTCTGTAAATAAATCTCTGTATTCCAATGAGAACTTTTTAACTTCCGCTTTTACATCAGAAATATATTCCTCTTTGAAATTACCACTAAGCATAATTTCTACCAATGAAGCCATCGAGAAAGTATATAACGACAATCTGTAATATTTGAATTTCTTCTGTAAATCGCTTAAAGTTGATTTTACCTTAGCCTGAGCGACACTCAATTTGGGGGAATCTATTAATTCTGCAACCTTCTTTTTATATGAAAGCATATTTTTTCTGGCTGTTCTCTGAATATCCAACACCATCTTATGATTACTTGCAACAAAATGTTCATTATTCCAATTATACTTGTATGTAGTAATCATTTTAGACAGTATCTCGACATCTGCTTCAATCTCCGATTCTTTTTCAATTTCAAGGAATAGCAGAATCTGTTTCTGCATTTTCTCTATATTTTTTAGCTGTTGCTCTATTGTAAACAGTGCTACTGCCATCATCATTGTTGCCGGATCAATGGGCATTACTGCAGTACTGGTAGTTGAAAGAGGCTCTGCTGCTTGAAGCTGTGCAAATTTCGATGCCCCATCTGCAGTTTTGAATGCTCCCCAAAAATTGCCATTCTTTGCTATCTTTAAAGTATCTCCTACTCCTGCATTCGCAAGCTGATATAAGCCCTGAGTATTAAATGTTGTTGTTTGTGTCACTGTCCTTAAAGCCGGGATTAAAGACGCTACTCCAGTTCCTAATAAAGCCAGTTCCGCAATCGGCACACTAAGAGTTTTCTTATTTGCAATTTCTTTTCGTGCATCCAACAACATTTCTTCTGTCATCTCAGCTAAATCATGGCATTCTCTCACAATTTCATCATTCTGTTCTGCAACTAAATTTCTATCATCATTAATTTTTATTATATTGCTCATAGAAACCTCCCCAAAATATTCTTTATAATATCTTTTGTAAAATTCACGAAAATTTTTAATCTACCTAAACCTGATAATAATCAATTTGATTATATCACACTTTTGCCTAACAACGTATCACCTATGAATAAAAGATACACTACAGTATTTTCACTCTCAGCCATACTTTTCTACTCCTACTTATTTCCACATGCAAAAAGCCCAGTCATCACCGAGCTTTTTCATCACAGATTTGATTCTGCGGAGTCATTTCCTCCCACCAAATCCCCTTATATACTTTACTTTTTATCTCTTTCATCTCACCACATACAAAACCTTCACATTCCAACTTCTTTTGTTACATCCATATGTACAGTACTCTTACTAATCCTGAATTGTTTTGCCGTCTGCCGTACTGTCGCATTATTTTCTATGATATATGCTGCGATTTCAACGGCTCGTTCCTCAATATAATCTTTCACAAATATTCCCCTAGACACATCTTTTTACAATGTATGCAGGGACATGATTTAATATGTTATATACAAAAGCTGTTGCTGCTTCTATCATTTTCAACTTACACTTCTTCGGTAACATGTTCCTATACAGAATTTTTTACAGGAATTTTTTAAGCATATTTTTCGGAACATTTATCTGTATTCCGAATAATAGTTTCAGAAAAGACCTTGCAAAATAAACATTCTCCCTTTCAAAAATAAACATTTGCTTTCATAATCACCGGAAATGCCAAAAGGCACATTCTGGGATTGTAATCACAAAAATTGAGCGCCTGCTTTCACGCAAGACGCCCGTTTCTATTCTCTCATAATTAATATGTACACACTGGAAAATCACGCCAAAGGCAAACTCTCCCTTTCCTGTTTTAACCATTTTTTATAAGTCAATTCGATCAGAAAAGCCCCCAGCGGCGCAGTGATCAAAATCGCAGTAACCGCAACTGTCAGAACGATATTTCCGCAGGACAATCCCATCGCAAGCGGCACGCCTCCGATCGCCGCCTGTACAGTAGCCTTCGGCATATATGCGGCCATGCAAAACAATCTTTCTTTCACAGTAAGCTTCGTTTTCAGCAGACACAAAAACACCCCCAACATCCGAAATACCAAAACTGCAAAAATCAGAACAACAGTTGCGATCCCTGCCGACACAGCATACTGAATATCCACAGTTGCTCCAACGAGTACAAAAAGCATTACTTCTGCTCCAACCCAAAGTTTATTGAATTTTACAGACAATCGTTCTGCCACGATTTTTCTCTTCTGCTGCAAAGCGATACCGATCGTCATAACCGCGATTAGAGATGCAAACGGAATTACAGATGCAAATTTATCTTCAAAGGTAACCAACAGAAAGGAAACACACAAAAGAATGATCACTTTTGAAGTGTCTCTTATGTGGATCTTTTCAAAATATTTTGCAAATAAAATTCCGATAAGAAATCCTGCCAAAGCTCCGACCGCAATGGAAACCGGAATATTAATAAAACTCACAGCCGAAATATGGTTTCCCTGTTCCAATCCTGTAAATACCGTAAACATTACAATTACAAACACATCGTCAACTGACGCACCAGCAAGAATCATCTGCGGGATCCCCTGTTTCACACCATACCCTTCCTCCATCAACTTCAGCATTTTCGGAACAATAACCGCCGGAGAAACTGCGGCGACGACCGCTCCCATGATCGCCGCATCCAAAATCGAGATCCCAAGCACTTTTGGAGCCAGCAGGATCATTCCTGCCATTTCAAAACAAGCCGGCACAAAACACATCAAAACAGCTGGGCGACCCACCTTTTTCAGATCATTAAAATCCAGTGACAATCCTGCTCTCGTCAATATAATGATAAGCGCGATCCGTCTTAGTTCCGATGAAATATTCAAAATCGAACCGTCAATCAAATTCAGCGCATGCGGTCCAAGTACAATTCCTGTTACGATCATCCCAAGCAGGCTCGGCAGATGAATCTTTTTACAGATCCATCCCATAGACATCCCAACTAACAATATCATTGCAATACTAAGCAACATAATCTCATCCTCCTCACCTTCCTTCTGCGGCATCCTTTCTGTAACTTTGATCTTAGATAATCGGAACATCCATGTTCCAAGCGCATATTTTTGTAACTCTATATACTCCTTTTCAGAAACCTTTTCTCCGCAAGTCATGATCTCCATTTCTCCGCTCGCTACTGAAATTATCGGCGAAAACGGATATCACTACTATACATGTTTTCAATTTACAGAATTAGAACTGACCCTTACTTTACGCAAGAAATGATTACGATCCCTTGCGGCTAAACTGCTTCTGATCCATTATCTCTTTCCGCTATTATTCACATCCAATATCAAATTACGGCTCATATATGCATATGAACCGTAATCTTTTTCATTCGCTCTATTTTCTTTTTCACAAACTTCTCTGCCGTCGTCTGTTCCCCAACAAAACGACCGCAAACGATCGGCAGGAAATAACGCCTGCACGATCTTTCTCAGACATTACGCGATCTCGTACCAGATGATCTGGTTCGGCTCAAGCTCAAGCTCAAAGCAGCTTCCATCTCCACGGTAAATCGTTGTCTGCTGTGACTCATCCGTATTATTTACAACACAGTATTTATTGTTCTTCGGATAAGCATGTACATCTACGTTATAGTTTGTACTGAACCATCTGTTCAGTTCATCTTCACTGTGTGTGCTCCAAAGCACTGCACGGTAAAGTACACGGCTGTTCTCAAAGCTGTACGGAAGTCCGCTGATATAAACGGCGCGTCCTTTTCCGAATTCGTTTACTGCCATCTGCACTTCTTTTTCTTTCTGTACAAGAATCGTTGCGTTCGGAAGAGCATAGATATTCTTCTTGCCTTCTCCGAAATCTACTTCTTCGGAATCTTCCAGAATGAAGTGTTCGTGCTCATCCCAGTTGTATTTATCATATCCGAGTGTAAATCCTGTTTCTTCCTCTACGCCGAATACGTTCGCAAGCTGGAAGAAATGTCCCTGATACTGATGTCCTGAAGGTTCGCCGACACCGATGATTCCGCCGCCGTTATAAACGAATCTGCGGATAGACTCGATGATCTGCGGGTTCTCCCACCATTCGCCGCCTGTATGCGCCGTATCTGCATCTCCGACATTGATGATCACATCGATATCGTCAAGGATCGCCGGATTGTCCAGAATATCCTGGAAGTTGATAAATACAACGTCAAACGGCGCTCCTGAGAGAGACTCGATGATTCCTGCATAAGAGTAGTTCTGTTTCTGATACAGGGCATGATGCACCATATGGCATCCCCATGCTCTCATCTTGCCCCAGCAGTTAAGCACTGCAACTTTCTTCACGCAGTATGGTGTCGTTCCTTTTACATTTGCATAAAGCGTACGGAACTCGTTGCATATCTGCTCTACATAATCAAGGAATTCCGGGAACTGGAGCGCAAGCTTCAGATAACCGCCGTATCCGATACGATCGATCGGTTTTCTTAAGATCGCTCTTCTTGCTGTCACCCAGTTATATTTTGCTTCTTTAACCGGATCACCGTTCTCATTAAATACATCCGGGAAGAAGTACGGAAGGAGACGTCCTTCTGTATATTTCACGCCTTCAATATCACTGATCAGACGAAGTGTAGAACCATTTCCGACACTTCCTACGACAGCGTCAAGACCAAGTGTTTTAAACTCTTCCATAAACGGCTCCGTTCCGATCCAGTGATCTCCGAGGAACATCATTGCCTTTTTGCCGCATTCGTGTGTGATGTCTGTCATCTCTCTTACGATCTTAGCAACTTCTCTTCTCTGGAACGCCTGGAAATCCTGGAACTCTTTGCTCGGAACACGATACTGGTTATTGTAATATCCCTGATCGATAATATATTCCGCGCGGAACGGATATCCGGCTTCTTCTTCAAACTGTTTTAAGATATACGGACTTACTGATGCCGAATATCCGTACCAGTCCACATATTTCTCACGGGCGAGCTCGTCAAACACAAGTGTGAACTGATGGAAAAACGTAGTGAAACGAAGTACGTTTACATACGGATGATCCTCGATAAATTTTCTCAAACGTTTCAATGTATACTCATGTGTCTTCGGCTGACGAACATCGAATGTAATCTGATGCTCTACATCTTTCCAGTCATTTGTAACTGCATTGTACATATGTACCGGATCCCACATGATATAGGCGAGGAAGCTCACCGTATACTCATGGAACGGAACTGCCTTAAGCGTAACCTTTCCGTCCTCTTCATTATAATCCCACTCGTCTGTCGGAACGACTTCTCCTGTCGTGCGGTCTACAACTTCCCACCAGCGTTTAATATCATCGCGTGTGTTCGGACTGAGCATGTCAGGATAAAGTCCTTTCATGATTTCGATCGACAGACTCTCAGAATCAGCCGTATAGAACGGCGTCATAAGATACATCTGCTGTATCTCTTCCGGATTCGCCTTCGCCCAATCGTTATCTTTTCTTGTCGTATAATATGTAGAATAAATTTCCGCATCTGCGTCTTTGAGCGCTTCCGGAAAATCTGTACCGTCACAGTCTCTGATCGCATCTGCTCCCCAGCGCTTCATCAATTCCAAAGTCTCAGGAACGACGTCGAGATCTGTAGGAATGGTCACAAGTCCTTTTGAATTTTCCATGAATTATATCCTCTTTGTTCTTTCCTATTTTCTGCTTAGATTTTCTGTTATGATTTGTTACTTATATTTATGATTGTAAAAGGCAAGAAGCCCGATCAGACCTGCAAGCCCTACAAGCATTGTCAGAAGTCCCTGCGGTCCGATATGTTTCTGACCGATAATGATAAGGGCAACAGATACGATAAAAATAACAGCAACAACGATTCCTACTAAAATCTGTTTTGTTCTTTCATCCATGATATCAACCTCCTAACCCTTCAATCCGCCAAGTGTCATACCCTGTGTCAGTTTCTTCTGTACACAGATGTACAAGATCAATGTCGGCAGCATAACGATAACAAGACCTGCATACATCTGTCCATATTGAACAGCCGATTTCTGCGCCGCCATCAAGTTCATAAGTCCTACCGGCAAAGTTTTCAGTTCCGGTTTCGTCAGAAGTGTCATGGAAATAATATACTCATTCCAGAAGGACAGGAAACTGAACAGAATAACCGTAACGATACTCGGTTTTGCCATTGGGAATATAATCTTTACCATCGTTGTAAAGTAGCTTGCTCCGTCTACATAAGCCGCTTCTTCAAAATCTTTTGCCAAAGACCGGAAATATCCGGACAAAAGATAGATTGTAAACGGAAGCGCTGTAGCCGCATACACAAGCGCCAGCACAAACAAATTGTTCAGGAAGAACGTATTGCCCGTCATCTGGCGAATCGCCTTATCCCAGTTGTTGAGCATAAGGAAGATCGGCACAACGATATAACTTACGTTGATGAACAAACCTGCCATGAAGAGTACGTTCCAGAATTTTGAAGTTTTAAATTTGAATCTGGAAAGTACATATGCAGCCGGAAGCGAGATCACGATCAGCAGCAGCAATGCAAGCGCTGTTACGATCACTGAATTGAGCATATAAGTACCCATGCTCGCCTTCTGCCACGCATCAACAAAGTTTTGGAAATAAATCTTCTCAGGAAGTACCCACGGACTTCCGTAAAATTCTGAATTCTGCTTAACAGATGCAACAAATACCCAGCCAACCGGGATGATAATTGTGATCGCAAGGAGAATTAATAAGATATATACTACCACTTTTGAAAGTGTCAATGGTTTTTTTGACTCTTTTACTTTTGTTTTTCCCATCTTGATCCTCCTCCCTTAAAATTCGATTTCCTGACGTTTTGTTGCCGCATTCAGAATTCCTGCAAGTGCAAATGAGAAGAGGAATACCATAACGCCGATTGCCATACCGTATCCATAGGAAGAGTTTGTGTATGCTTCCTGATACATATAACTCAAGAATACGTTTGACGCTCCGTCCGGTCCGCCGTTTGTCATTGCTTTTACAAGCAGGAAACTCATATTGATCGTACTGATAACAAAGAATGTAAGTGTTGTTCTGATATTTGTCCAAATCAGCGGAATTGTGATCGTAAAGAACTGTCTGATCTTTCCGGCACCTTCCAAAGCCGCTGACTCATAGAGGCTTTCCGGCACATTCGCCATACTTGCCATATACATAACCATGTAGTATCCGATTGCCTGCCATACAAGCGCGATCACAATACTGTAAATAACAATCTTCTGATCTCCGAGCCAAAGGATCGGATTTTCCGCTCCTCTGAACAGATTCAGGAAGGAGTTCAGCAGTCCGAGATTCGGATCGTAGATTGCTGAGAAGATCGCACTGATAACTACGACTGACAAAATATTCGGGATGTAGAAAATAACACTAAAGAATGTTTTTCCTTTAATTTTTTCGCGTGACAAAATATAAGCAAATACAAGCGCAAACGTAAATGTTACAAGTGTAACAAGAACGATCAGCAGAATTGAATTCTGGAACGCCTGATAAAATTTGTCGCTCTTAAACAATATTTTGAAGTTTTGTAATCCTACAAACGTCTTATTATCTGTATATCCACCCCATTTAAACATAGACATACGGAAAATATCGATCGTAGGCAGGATCATAAATACGATAAACAATATCGCTGCCGGGGCAAGGCAGCAAAATACAAACAGCCCTTTTCCTTTTCTTGCTTTCATTGATTCATCTCCTGTCAGGATAAAACGGGCGGTGAAAACAGATTCACCGCCCGCCTACACCTTTGATATTCTTCCGGTCATCAGGACCGGTAAATTTCCGGTGATTTATTTTATTTATTTGAGTGCTTCGTGGAATTTAGCACTGTCAGTCTTGATCTGATCGATCCAATCCTGCTCTGTCTTGTCGCCAGTTACAAGAGAGTTAACCGGGTCAAAGAATGTAGAACGTGTTGTAAGACCTTCGATCGGTTCTGTTGCTGCGAATGCATCCATAACTGCAACTGCGCCTGTGTCATAGATTGAGTAATACAGTTTTGTATTATCATCTGTGATCATATCAGACATTCCTTCGATCGGCTGAACTGCTCCGCCTTTATCGAAGAAGATCTTAGCTGCTTCATCAGAGTACAGGAATGAGATAAATTCTTTTCCAAGATCCTGCTCTTTTGCTTCTGCCGGCATCCAAATCTGCTCGAAGAATGTGTAAGAAGCTCTCTCTCCGCCATCTTTAACAGCCGGAAGAGCTGTGAATCCCCACTCAAATCCTTCTGCTCTCGGAGCGTCTTCCATCTCGCCGATTACCCAGTTTCCGTTCGGCATGAACAGCGCTTTGTTGTCAAGTACAAGCTGCTGGTTCTTACGGAAGTCGTTGTCGTTTGCGTTAGCCGGTGTTGTCGGCTCTGTGTATGTAGCAAGTTTTGCAACAATGTCAAATGCCTGTTTCGCACCTTCTGTATCCCAGATACCATCTTCATATGTAAGAGCTTTAGAGAAGTCGTCTCCCATTGTCTCATGCAGCAAAGCATAGAAGAATGCATCAAAGTAACCTGTTGTCGGATATGTAAAGAGTGAGATTCCTTCCGCTTTTGCTTTGTCGCCAAGTGCCCACATCTCGTCCCAAGTTGTCGGAACAGTCCATCCTTTTTCTGCGAACAGTCCTGCATTGTAGAACAATCCACACGGACCGTAGAACATCGGCATCAGGTATGTTTTTCCGTCTCCGTACGGATTTGTAATTGTATTCTCAACGAATCCCGGAAGGATCTTGTCTCCTACAGTTACGTCTTCGCCCGGTACTGTCATATCAAGAACATCTGTCAAGTCAACAAGGTTGTTGTCTTTTACAAATGTCTCTGTAATTCCTGATTCAGCTCCTACAGCTCTTAAGATCACGTCCGGATACTCGCCGGATTTCATCTGCGGGTTGATTACATCTTCAAGTTTTTTGTCGATTGTAAGTTCAACCGTAACGCCTTCATGAGATTTCTCGAATGCGTCGCAAACTTCATTCCACATATCTGCACCGTAAGCTGTTTCTACCGCTGCAACCTTCAGTGTTTTTCCGTCTCCACCTTTGTCAGCGTCTTTGTCGTCTCCGCCTGATGAACCACATGCTGCAAGGCTGAATGCCATAGAAGCAACGAGTAACAGACTGATCAGTTTTTTCTTTTTCATAATCGTTGGTCCTCCTTTATTTAACGATTTGCTTTGTTGCTCTTAGAATAAACGAAAATGCATCTTTTTTCAATACCCATTCTTGTCCTTTTTTTTATAAATATTGCTTTTTTATATTTCTCCCCCTTTTTTTGCGTTTTTCCGACAAAATCTTTTTTTATTTCATTTTTTTGTGCATTATATATAATTTATTTTCCCCCAACTTCTACAATGCATCTATTTTACCTTGATTTTTTTTTAAGAATTCAATATAATAAACACATTAAAATTTTTACTTTTTTAGCTAAAAACAAAATTTCTAAACCATTTTGGACAAATGACGGAGGCTGTATCTATGGGAAATATACGACATTCATTCAATACTTCTAATCAGGAAACGACGTTTTCACAGATGCCGTATCACCTTCTTTACTCCAGCTATTCTAAATACGAAGAGGACTGGGAGAGCTATCCGCATACCCATTATTTCCCCGAGCTTTTTTATGTACTAAACGGATGCGGAAGTTTTATCGTAGAGGAGGAATCGTTTCCGATCCAAAAACAAGATCTGATCATTGTCAATCCCAGCATTCGCCATACAGAAGTCTCAGACAAAAATTCACCGCTGGAGTACATCGTCCTCGGCGTAGAGGGACTGAACTTTCTTATTTATGATGATAAAGAATATTTAAACATCCATTGTGAACCTTTCCACGAAAATCTTAACTTCTATTTTTATACGATCCTTCGGGAGATGGACGAACAAAAAGAGGGCTACGAGACGGTCTGTCAGAACCTTCTCGAAGCCCTTATCATCCAGCTTTCACGGCACACCGGATCTCCTGTGGAGATGCTTCCTGCCCCCAAAAAGATTACCCGCGAATGCAGCTATGCAAAACGCTTTATCGATTCCAATTTCCGGGAAAATATTACGCTTGACACACTTGCCGAACTAACTCATCTGAACAAATATTACTTTGCCCATACATTTACAGAAATCTACGGCATCGCTCCTATGAACTATCTCGCACAGAAACGGATCTTTACAAGTCAGGAACTTCTCACTTCAACAGATCTGAATCAGGCAGAAATTGCCAAACAGTGCGGCTTCTCTTCCTCAAGCTATTTTTCTCAATGCTTCCGCAGAACATGCGGCATGACGCCCACCGCTTACCGAAAGCAGTTTATGCGGTAATTCCTGACAGCCGCCGAATCTTCAGGCTGCCCGCTGCTGCCGTTGCCGCGCTCTTAAATTCTCACAACAGATAACTGTTACGCCCCTTCAGGCCGTCTGCGGCGCTTCGAACCTCCCCTTAAGAGGCTAAGTCCCACCGCATCCGCCAGCGCCCACCCGATCGGAATGGCAAGCCATATTGCTTCCACACCGAATAAAGGCGCACAGGCATAGGCCAGAATTACCCTCGTACCGAGAGAAAGAATCGTAAGAAGAAGCGAAACTTCCGGTCTTTCCACTGCCCGAAAATATCCGTAAAGCAAAAATAAAATCCCGATTCCACAATAACATGCTCCTTCGATTTTCAGATACCCCACTCCGATCCGTAGGATCTCTGTCTCCTGTGGATCAATAAAAATCCCCATCAGAACTTCTGCTCCGAAAAAGACCGCAGCAGAGGCTGCCGCGCAGAAGATCAGCGCGGACACAGCAGCGCTCTTCGTTCCTTTTCGGATTCTGTCTTTCTTATCCGCGCCATAATTCTGAGAGATAAAGATCGAATACGCGTTTCCGAACTCCTGTGCCGGCATATACGCCAACGTATCAATCTTCACTCCCGCAGCAAACGCCGCCATAACCGAAGTCCCAAAACTATTTACAAGTCCCTGAACCATAAGAATCCCAAAATTCATTACCGACTGCTGGATTCCTGTGGACACCGAATAAGAGAAGATCTCTTTCAGCAGATCCTTCCGTATACCGATCCCTTCTTCTTTCATTTTCTTTCTATTAAGTTCCGATTCTTTCAAAAGTGCATATAATCCAATCCCAATCCCCGCTGCCGCCTGAGCAAGAACGGTCGCTTCCGCAGCCCCTCTCGCCCCGCGTCCAAGTCCTGCAACAAAAAGGAAATCCAGTCCGATATTAAAAACCGTTCCGATCCCGAGAAAAAACAGCGGAACGATTGAATTGCCAGACGCCCGGAGAAGGAATGCAAAATAATTATAAAGAAAAACGAAGACCAGTCCGATAAGGATCGTCCCCATATAGGCGCGCATCAGTTCATAAATATCCGAAGGAGTCCGCAGCAGACTGAGGATCGGATCAAGACACAGATAGGAAACAATCGTCAGCGCTGCAGTCACCAAGAAAATGAGCACAAAGGATGAAACAATATATTCTTTCAGTTTCTTCATCGCCCTGCGTCCATAGCAGATTGAAAAAAGAGCGCCGCTTCCCATACACATCCCGATCAGGATTGAATTCAGAAACGTCATCAGCGTATAGGCGCTTCCCACCGCAGCCAGCGCGTCTGCTCCGACGAACCTTCCGACAATCCACGTATCCGCCAGATTATAGCATTGCTGCAGCACGTTCCCCAGAATCATCGGAACGGCGAACAACAACATGGTCGCCGTTACATTTCCTTTTGTCAGATCACGTTTTTTCATAGTCCCTTATCCGATCAACTCTTTCACAAATTCATCTGCCGGATGTTCCTTTACCTGTTCCGGCGTATCACACTGCACAATCTTTCCTTCTTCCATAACAAGAACACGGTCGCCTAATTTCATCGCTTCCCGAATGTCATGTGTAATGAATACAACTGTCATACCCAGTTTTTTCTGAAGCGCCAGCAATTCATTCTGCATCGCCCGTTTCGTAATTTCATCCAGCGCTCCGAACGGCTCGTCCATCAAAAGCAGCTTCGGCTGTGACGCAAGCGCCCTCGCAATTCCGACCCGCTGCTGCTGTCCTCCTGAAAGTTCTTCAGGATAACGGTCAAGCATCGACTCTTTCAGTCCGACAAGCCTGATCAGTTCTTCCGCCAGTTTCCTGTTTTGCTTCTTATCTTTCTTTCCGCTGATCATCGGCACATAAGTGATATTCTTCTCAACCGTCATATGAGGAAACAGTCCTTTATTTTGTATCACATATCCGATTTTTCTGCGAAGACGGATCAAATCCGCTTCCCCCACATCTTCTCCTGCCGCATATACTTTTCCCGAATCCGGTTTTTGCAGCCCGTTTATCATGCGAAGCATCGTTGTTTTCCCGCATCCCGATCTCCCGATCACCGTCAAGAACTCTCCTTCTTCCACGGCAATGCTCACATCATCCAATGCTTTATGCCCGCCAAAACTTTTCGTCACATGTTCCAGACGTATCATTTCCATACATATTGCTTCCTTTGTATTTTATCGTTTCAGAAAGGATCCGCTCTCAAAGCTTCTAAGAACCTATAGCAAACCTGCAGATTTCAAAAACTCTTCTGCCACTTCCGCCTCATCGCGTCCTTCTTCCTCTACCTGATAGTTCAGCTCCGCCATCTTCTGATCTGTAAGAATCCCATCCATGAGCTCCAATGTTTCTTTTAACTTCGGATATTTTTTGAGCGCATCTTCACGGACAACGGTTGAACAAAAATAATTCACCTGATAGGATTTATCATCCTTAAGCACTTTCACATCGTCCTGACTGATCTGTGCATCTGTCGTATATCCATTTGTCACATCAATATCTCCGCTTCTAAGCGCCTGATATTTCAATCCGATATCAATATCCTTGATCTCTTTAAACCGGAATCCATACGCCTCAGACATTCCGGAAAGTCCGTCCGCCCGCTCAATATAATCAGGATTTCCTCCGAAAATCAGTTGATCAGAAACTGCCGCCAGATCCGAGCATGTCTCAAGGCCGTATTCTTTTGCCGTATCTTCTCTGACTACAACAGCATAAGTATTGTTCTGACCGTACAGACCGATCCATGTCATATCAAATTTTTCTTCGTATTCTTCCTGAAGTTTCGCAAACATCTCATCATCGCTCACTTCTCCCGCTTCATGCCCGAGCACAAGGATCCATCCACTGGACGTATATTCCGGGTAAAGATCAAACTCGCCTTTTTCCATCGCAGGCTGGATATTACTTGTTCCGCCGCCGATCCCCTTTGTAAGTTCTACTTTATAACCGGCCTTTTCCTCTATAAGCTGTTTCAGCATCTCTCCGAGAATAAATTGTTCTGTCATCGGTTTTGTCGCAATCTTCACCGGTTCTTCCGGGCTTTTGGACGTTCCTTCTTCTGTTTTATCTTTTCCATCATTTCCCGCGCATCCTGCCATAGAAAATACAAGTGCGCCTGACAAAATAATCGCTGCTATCTTCTTTAACTTCATCTGCCTGCCTCCTTTTGTTGTTTCATTTTTCAAATTCTTGTTTTTTAATATCTTGCTTTTTCAGCCTTTTAATTTTCTTCTTTTTATTGCCGTTTATATCCGCCTGTTTTCTTTTTCAGCTTTCGTTCCAGCAACCCCAACAGAAAATCACTCACAATCGCCAAAAGCGCGATCAGAAAACTCCCGCAGAATGTCATCGCCGTATCGTAGATCGTGATCCCTCTGTAAATTGCCACTCCTAATCCTCCTGCACCGATAAATGAAGCGATTGCCGACACCGAGATTGTCATAACGACCATATTTCTCACACCGGCGATAATCACGCCTGACGCCAGCGGAAGCTTGATTTTCGTCATGATCTGAAGCCGTGTGCTTCCCATCCCTTCTGCCGCCGCGACAACTTCTTCTCCAACTCCGGTAATCCCCGCATAAGTATTGCGTACCATCGGCATGATCCCGTAAATAGTCAGCGCCGTCACCGCCGTCTTATCGCCGATCCCCAAAACAGGAATCAACATTCCAAGCAGCGAGATCGCCGGAATCGTATAACAGATATTTGCAATGGTCAGAACAGGGGCAGCTGCTTTTTTATGCTCTGAAATAAAGATTCCCAAGAGAAGCCCTATAACTCCGGCACACACAGCCGCGGTCAGCGCCAGCCCCACATGAGCTGCAAGCAGTTCCAAAAACCAGTCTTTTCTCTCCGCATACAGATGAATGACTTTTTGAAAAAACTCCACGCCTACTCCTCTCCAAGGCAGAACACCCGGTAAAATGTTTCAAGCGACTCAAACAATTCCCTCTTCGTCTGCTGTAGCTGCTTGATTTTCAAAACACTTCCGATCTCATCAAAAGCGAAATCGTTCTCCTCATGTTCTACTTTCAACTCCAAATTGCCATCTTCATCATATACAACCATAAGAATTCCGCCGACATCTTCCGTATACAGCACACACATGATCTGTAATTCCTGCCGTACCGCTTCAGGAAGAGACGCAAACTGCGGATTCAAATAAAATTTCTGCTCATATGCACTTGCTGCACAAAGCACGATCTCTTCATCCATATAAAACCTCTCTTTTTCAAACGTTCTCTCAACATCCGATCAGACTGTTCTGCCCGGACTGCTGCGTCTTTTCTTTCAAACACGCAAAATCTATACATATCCGTATACGCCTCTGACTGAAACTTCTCCGGCATAAATCGCTTCCTGCGTTCCGTCCTCCCGCCGCACGATCAGTTCTCCTTTTTTATTGATCCCCAATGCATGCGCTTTATATTCTCCTTTCGGAGTAAGCACAAGAACTTCTTTGTCCCGATTAACCAGCATCGACATATAAGAATCCATCAGTCCTGTCAGATCTTCCGTTTCAAGGAAGATACGGTAATTCTTCTCCAGACATTCCATGATCGATGCGATCACAGGCGCGCGCCTCACCGTATGCCCGCATTCCATGTAAAGAGACGTTGCGCGTTCTTTAATATCTTTCGGGAATTGTCTTGTATTGACATTAATCCCGACACCTACAGTCACATGATCGATATAATCAATCTGCGTACTCATCTCTGTCAGAATACCAGCCAGTTTTTTCCCATTGACAACAATATCATTCGGCCATTTGATCTGGATCTTCGAACAGATACTTTCTTCCTGCCTCAGACTTTGTTTTAACCCCTCCGCCACACTGCATGCCATCACAAGAGTCAGCATGGACGCCTTGTCCGGCGCAACTTCAGGCCTTAAAAGAATCGACATAAAAATCCCTGTTCCGGCAGGCGAATCCCATGACCGCCCTCTGCGTCCTCTTCCGGCAGTCTGCTCTTCTGCCACAACCAACGTTCCGGCAGGCGCTCCTTCGTCCCCGAGCTGTTTCACCCGCAGATTTGTTGAATCTGTCACCTGACAACAGACAATCTTCCTGCCTGCCCACTCGGTATGCATACAACTTTCCAGTTCTTCTTTCGTCAGCAGATCCGGAATTTCTACCATATGATAGCCTCTGTTTCGCACAGCCTCAACCTTATAGCCTTCTTCTTGAAGCTGTCGGATGACCTTCCAAACAGCCGTGCGCGACACGCCGAATTTTTCACAGATTTCCTGACCGGAAATATACCCGTTTGTCTCACGCAGCATTTTCAAAATTTCTGCTTTCATGTTCTCTCCATTTTTAACTTAAAGTGTTGCCGCCATGACCGCTTTAATTGTATGCATCCGGTTCTCTGCTTCATCGAACACTTTTGACTGTTCAGACTCAAACACTTCATCCGTCACTTCAATATCCGTAATTCCAAAACGCTCGCCGACTTCTTTTCCGACTTTCGTCTTCAGATCGTGAAATGCCGGCAGACAGTGAAGGAAGATCGCTTCCGGTTTCGCATTGCTCATCACTTCTTTTGTCACTTTATATGGAGACAACGCTTTGATCCGTTTTTCCCACACTTCGTCCGGCTCTCCCATAGATACCCAGACATCTGTGTAAATAATATCAGCGTCTTTCGTTCCTTCTTTCACATCGCTTGTCAATGTGATCGTCGATCCTGATGCCGCTGCATAACCGCGGCATTCCTCTACAAGTTCCTGATTCGGAAAATATTCTTCCGTCGTGCACGCAACAAAATCAAGCCCTAATTTCGCACAGGCGATCATAAGAGAATTTCCCATATTATAGCGGGCATCCCCCATATACACAAGTTTCAGTCCTTTCAGCTTTCCGAAATTTTCACGGATCGTAAGCATATCCGCAAGCATCTGTGTCGGATGATACTCATTTGTCAAACCATTCCAAACCGGAACACCTGCATATTTCGCCAGTTCCTCGACGATCTCCTGTCCATACCCCCTGTACTCAATCCCGTCATACATTCTTCCCAGTACTCTCGCCGTATCTTTAATGCTTTCTTTCTTACCGATCTGTGATCCTGTCGGTCCGAGATAAGTAGAACCCATCCCAAGATCGTGAGCGGCAATTTCAAAAGAACTGCGTGTACGGGTACTGTCTTTTTCAAAAATCAGCGCTACATTTTTGCCTTTGTGCCATTCCGTCAGGATGCCCTGTTTCTTCTTCTCTTTCAGTTCTGCGGAAAGATCCAAAAGATATAAGATCTCTTCCGGTGTAAAGTCTTTCAGTGTCAAAAAATGTCTTCCTTTTAAATCCATTGTCTTTCCCTCTCTCTTCTTATTGATTTTTATTTTCTTTTGTTTTCTCTTTCTATCCTTTATCACTCTGTCTGCGTCTCTGCCTTCCAGCCTCAAACATGAGCACCGCCGAGGCAACCGCAGCGTTTAAAGATTCCGCCGATCCTTTCATCGGGATCAGGATCTTCCTGTCTGCACATGCCGCAGTTTCTTCCGTCAGTCCATTCCCTTCGTTTCCTATGAGAAACGCACATGCCGTTCGGTAATCTTCCTGATCATAATCTGTCTCGCCGCCCAGATGCGCCGCATAAATTTTAATCCCTGCCAGTTTCATCTCATTGATCGTTCCCGTCAGATCATCCGTATAAAGAAACGGAAGCCGTAAAACCGCTCCCATAGTCGAACGGATAACTTTCGGATTATACAGATCCACACAATCTTTACTCAACACGATACCCGTTGCCCCCGCAGCCTCTGCCGTTCGAAAGATCGTTCCTAAGTTCCCCGGATCCTGAATATTTTCCAGCACGAGCACATGAGGGTTTTCTCCCAAAACGTCTTCCATTGTATATTCCATCCTGCGCACAACGGCAAGAACTCCCTGCGGAGTCTTTGTATCAGACACACGGGCAAACACCGGATCTGACATAACTTCCGCCGATTTTATGAACTGTTCGTTTTTTTCTTTCCTGCATTTTTTTTGAAAGCTTTCCGAAATATACAGCTTTACAATGCGTTCCTTTGGAATCTCGGCTGCCATTCGCGGGCCTTCGGCAATAAACACGCCTTCGGTTTCTCGTTCGCGGCTCTTTTTCTGAAGCCGAATCAATTCCTTCACTTGTATATTAGATGTACTTGTAATCATTTTATCACCTGTCGTTTCTATCTGTTCTTCGTATCAAATTTTTCAAGAATATCGTTGGAACCGATTACGATCAAGATCGTATTTTCCTGAAGATGTTCCTGCGGATCGATCGCCACTTCGATCTTTCCGTTCTTAATTATACCGACAACATTGATCCCCAGACGTTCCCTTATGCCAAGATCAACAAGACTCTTGCCGATCCAGTTCTTTGGCACAACGATCTCTACCATACTGTAATCGTTCGAAAGAGATATCCAATCCACAAATTCTTTCGACACAAGACTTTTTGCCACACGGCTTCCCATCTCGATCTCAGGATACACGATGCGGTCTGCCCCGACCCTTTGCAGAATCGCTCCCTGGAGCTTATCTTTCGCCTTCGCCACTACAAGTGGAATTCCCATTTCCTTGCAGAGCATCGTCGCCATAATACTCGCCTCCAGACTTTCCGAAGTGGCAATGACAACGCCGTCTAAATTCCGTCCTCCAAGAGACTGTAACGCATCAGGATCTGACACATCTGCCTTAACTGCATAAGAAACTTTATCGGCGATCTCCTGCACCTTTTCATAAGATTCGTCTACTGCCAGCACATCGCATCCCATATCTTCTAATGTAAGAGCCACACTCGAGCCAAAACTTCCAAGTCCCAGCACTGCAAACTGTCTATTCATAATCTGTCTCCCTTCGTTTTCATGCATCATCCTCTTTTATCCGTCTTCTATCCAAGCATTACATTTTCTTCCGGCAGTTCTCTAAACTGTGAATCCCTGTCACTTCGTCCTGATAACAGCAGTGCCATCGTCAGCGGTCCGATCCTGCCGACATACATAAGGATCATAAGGATCACATGACTGCCCCTGCTCAAAACCGGGGTAAGATCAGCCGTCAATCCGACTGTCCCCATTGCAGACGCCGCCTCATATGCCAGATCAAGAAAATCAACTCCCGGTTCAAAAATCGTAAGAGCCGTAATTCCCGTCATCAGAAAGATCAAAGTTACCATCGTGATCGTAATTCCCGATCTGACAATATTGTTATCAATCTTTCTGTCAAAACACTCCGTATCCTTTCTGTTTTTCAGCACACAGAGAACCGTAAGCAAAAGCATCGCGATCGTCGTTGTCTTAACGCCTCCGGCCGTACCTGCCGGAGATCCTCCGATAAACATAAGCATGCATCCCAAAAGCTTGGAACTTTCCCGCAAAGCGCCCTGCGGCACAGTGGCAAACCCTGCCGTTCTTGTCGTAACCGACTGGAACAGCGACGCCATCATCTTCTCAAACAGATTCATATTTCCTATCGTTTCCGGATTGTTGAACTCAAGAAGGAAAAAACCGAGAGTTCCGCATAAGAGCAGCATCCCCGTCATCACAAGTACGATCTTGCTCTGCAAACGAAGGCGGGTAAACATCCATTTCAACGGTCGTTTCTTCATTCCCCACAGCTTTCTTGCATTGACCGCAATATCATGCCATACCGGAAAACCAAGTCCTCCCATAACGATCAGAAACATTGTTGTAAAATTAATAAGCGGAGATCCAGCATATTGAATGAAACTGGTACTTCCAAGAATATCGATCCCCGCATTACAAAATGCCGAAATCGAATGGAAGATCCCATAACCGATCCCCTTTATAAAGCCAAATTCCGGGACAAACCGGATCGCAAAAAGTACTGCGCCGATCCCCTCCACCAAAAACGTTCCTTTTAAAATGCGGATTATAAATCTTACAAGTCCCGAGAGCGTATCCAGTCCATATGCCTGCCGTATCGTGATCCTGCCTTTCATATTGATTCTTTTTCCTAATAAAAGAAAAAACGCGGACATACATGCGATCACCCCAAGTCCGCCGACCTGTATCAAAAGCAGCAGGATCAGCTTTCCCAGCAGCGTAAACTGCTCTGCCGGAACTACGGTCATAAGACCCGTAACACACACGCCGCTGACAGACGTAAACAATGCATCGATAAATTCAATCGGTTTTTGATTACAGACCGGAAGGCTAAGCAGTATTCCTCCTCCGAGGATCACACCGAAAAAGCCCATTGCTACAGTCTGCACTGTATTTAACTTCAATTTTCTCGGACTCTTTTTCCCTTTTTCCATTTTTCAAAATCACCCTTTGATCTTAATCTGTCTTCCCCTATATCCGGCATCCATCTTATCATGTCCGCCGTTTCTCTTTTGACTTCTATATGATACACGCATTTATCAACATTTACAATAGAAAAGGAGCTCCGAAAACGAAACTCCTTTTTGCCCGCTGTAAATGCAGATTTCTTTTTATTTCTCGCACGATTATACTTTAAAGCGATAACCGACGCCCCATATTGTTTCAATATACTGCGGATGCGACGTATCGTATTCGATCTTCTCGCGGATCTTCTTAATATGAACCGTCACGGTAGCGATATCTCCGATCGATTCCATATCCCAAATCTCGCGGAACAATTCTTCTTTCGTATACACATGGTTCGGATGACTTGCTAAAAATGTAAGCAGATCGAATTCCTTCGTCGTAAACGACCGTTCTTCTCCTCCGACCCAAACCCGTCTCGCTGTTGTATCGATCTTCAGTCCGCGGATCTCAATAACTTCATTTTCTTCCGCATTGCTGTTGATCAGACGTTCATATCTGGCAAGATGCGCTTTCACACGCGCCACGAGTTCGCTGGGACTAAATGGCTTTGTCATATAATCGTCCGCGCCAAGACCAAGTCCCCTGATCTTATCAATATCATCTTTTTTCGCAGAAACCATAATGATCGGAGTATTCTTCTGATCTCGTATCTGACGGCAGATCTCAAAACCGTCAACACCCGGAAGCATCAGATCAAGAATAATCAGATCGAAATCGCCTCCAAGTCCTTTTTGCAGTCCCAGTTCTCCGTCGTTCGCCACTTCCACTTCAAAATTACTCAGCTCAAGATAATCCTTTTCAAGGTCTGCAATACTTTCTTCATCTTCCACGATCAAAATACGCTTACTCATCAATCGATACCTCCTGATATTTTCTGATTACAAAATACATTGTTGTTCCGGCGCCCTCTTCACTGGTCGCCCATATATTGCCTCCGTGCTCTTCCACGATCTTCTTCACGATCGAAAGCCCGATTCCGCTTCCTCCCTTTGATGAATTTCTGGAAGCATCCGTCCGGTAAAAGCGATCAAAAATGTACGGCAGATCCTTCGCCGCAATGCCCTTGCCGTTATCGCCTAATTCAATCTGAATAAAATCACCGACATCTTTTACTTCCATCGTAACCTTTCCGTTCGGTTTATCCATATATTTTAAAGAATTAGACACAATATTGTTAATAACTCTTCTAAGCTGCTCCGGATCAACGATCACTTTACAGTCTTCTTCCATGTCGTTTCGATAGGTAAACTCTACCCCCTTCGACTCAAGCTCCATGTGAAGATCCTCTCCGCAGTCTCCGAAATAATCTTTCGCAGATATTGTCGTAAAATTATACGGGATACGGTTCGTATCGATCTTTGAATAAAGAGTCAGCTCATTAATAAGCAGATCCATCTCATTTGCTTTATTATAGATTGTCTTAATGTATCTGTCCATCTTTTCCGGTGTGTCGGCAACCCCGTCCATGATGCCTTCTACATATCCTTTTATGGCAGTGATCGGCGTCTTCAGATCATGAGAAATGTTACTGATCAGCTCTTTGTTCTCCCTGTCAAATGCTACTTTTTCTTCTGCATTGGCTTTCAGCCTGAGCCTCATTTCCTCAAAGTCCTGACAGAGCTGCCCGATCTCGTCGTCTGATTCCTGCCTGATCTCAAAATCAAGGTTGCCCTCTTTGATATTTCTTGCCGCCTTTTGAAGTTTTGCCAAAGGAAGCGAAACCGAACGGTAGATCCAATAGATCAGCATCGTCGTCGTAATAAATACAACGATCATATAAAGCTGCTGAAGTTCTCCCACCTCCCGCGGTGCAAATGTATGCATCACGACCGTCATAAAGATCATAGGCAAGATCATAACAGACATAAATGCCACGATCAATTTTGTCTTAAGTTTCATAAGCGCTCCTCCCAAAACAGATTCTCGCTTTCGCGTGATAATATTATTATACCGTCATGACACTGCTTCTTCAACGAAACTTTTTATAAACAAAGCCTGCCCCGCTTTTTTCACCTTGTCTTCAAAATTCACTTCTTCAAAAAAAGAAACCGCCGCCCATTCATGCTCTCCATGTCCGGGCAGCGGCCTTGCTGCATTTCACATGCTGCAACCGTTTTCGGTCTACGACTAAAGATATTTTTTCAGATCGTCAACTTTATCCAGTTTTTCCCACGGAAGTTCAACATCCAATCTTCCGAAATGTCCATACGCCGCAGTCTGTTTGTAGATCGGTCTGCGCAGATCCAGCATTTTAATAATTCCTGCCGGACGGAAATCAAAGTTCTCACGGATGATCTCTACAAGTTTTGTATCCGAAACCTTTCCCGTACCGAATGTATCTACCGATACAGATGTCGGCTGTGCTACGCCAATCGCATAGGAGAGCTGAATCTCACAACGTTTCGCCAGTCCTGCCGCCACGACATTCTTCGCCGCATAACGTGCTGCATATGCCGCAGAACGGTCAACCTTCGTGCAGTCCTTTCCAGAGAAAGCGCCGCCGCCGTGGCGCGCCATTCCGCCGTAAGTATCAACGATGATCTTGCGGCCCGTCAAACCGCTGTCCCCATGAGGTCCTCCGATTACAAAGCGGCCTGTCGGATTAATGAAAAATTTCGTTTCATCATCTGTCATATGCGCCGGAATCATTTCATCAAAGACATATTTCTTAATATCTTCATGGATCTGTTCCTGCGTCACTTCCGGGTCATGCTGCGTAGAAAGAACAACCGCATCCAGACGTTTTGGAACACCGTTCTCATCATATTCCACAGTTACCTGTGTTTTCCCATCCGGGCGAAGGTACGGCAGTGTTCCGTTCTTTCTCACTTCTGTCAGACGGCGCGCAAGTTTATGTGCCATTGCCACCGGATACGGCATATATTCTTCTGTTTCATCGGATGCATAACCGAACATCATTCCCTGATCTCCTGCTCCGATCGCTTCAATATCATCTTCTGACATTTTATGCTCTTTTGCTTCAAGCGCTTTGTCAACGCCCATTGCAATATCTGAAGACTGCTCGTCGATCGTTGTGATCACACCGCACGTATCCGCATCGAATCCGTATTTTCCTCTCGTATATCCGATCTCACGAACTGTATCGCGCACAATCTTCGGAATATCTACATACGCCTTTGTCGTGATCTCACCCATAACCATTACGACGCCTGTCGTACAACATGTCTCACAGGCAACACGGCTCATCGGATCTTGTTCCATAAGCGCGTCTAAAATCGCATCCGAGATCTGATCGCACATCTTATCCGGATGTCCTTCTGTAACTGACTCAGAAGTAAATAAAATCTTTTCTCTTTCCATAACCGTTCTCCTTTCATCCACTTTCTCTATTTCTTTATGATCAAGAAAGAATTCTGCCTGCAGAATTCTCCGCCTGCGGCGGGTT